>Ga0326728_10026622_pt1 | contig 10207 bp, 7 predicted proteins | sample MB3enrmetagenome_FD_207602 | JGI IMG/M metagenome (GOLD analysis project Ga0326728, IMG submission 207602) | Lab enriched peat soil microbial communities from McLean, Ithaca, NY, United States - MB31MN | ecosystem: Environmental > Terrestrial > Soil > Wetlands > Peat | place: USA: New York... | reverse complement strand
GCTGAAAGCGCCTGTGCCCGCTGAAGCCGGGAAAGTCCTGCCTGCAACAAGCCGGACCCTCGCCTTAGCTGCGGCCGTTCGCGAGGAATTGCTCTCGAGGAGTCAAACCAGGGGGAGTGAGCACGCGACTTTGTTAGCGCTGGAGGCACGCCCAGGGGCACGAATGAAATATCAGGCTGTTCGGATTATCAACTATCCAGGTGGTTTGTTCAGGGAGGTCATCGTTCAGGTGAGCCCCAAAGATCGCACCCTGATTCGCCTGCCACAAAGACTCCAATTCCTTTACCACGCCATTCGACCGATGCGCTTAGTCGTGAAGCACTGCCTGCACGCGGCCCGCACGCTTTGGTTGATGGCCAGCTGAGCCAAGCTCGTTCGCCGACGAGCCAGGCGACGCATTTGGGGTCACTCCCTTGGCCACATTGCTATGCGGTAGCGCGTTGCAATGCAGTTCACTCTTCAGAACCAGCAGCGGCAGGTTGCCGATATTAAGGGTTTGAGCTATCACCTCAAACGTGGGGTCGATAGAGGTCGGACCCATCGTGAGTTTAGGATTCGGCGTTCGTCCACGGCACATACCCCGAGTCCAGCTTGCATACATTCTACGATAGATTGTCCACCTGGGCCTCGTCGAGGGGAAATACGTCGAGGGGAAAATCACGTGATACTGTGAGTGCCGTGCGAAACAGCAGGCGACCTTCGGCTTTGAGTGCACTGTAATTGCCGATGATGACACGCACCTCACTGTCAGGGGCAACATCGCATCGATCTGGTCGAGGAATTGGAGTTGCGAAAAAGATTACCGCCTGCTCTTTGCCCAGCCTTGCCGAAACCACACGCTGCACGCGGGGCGTTGGTTAGTTCATGTGTGTCCTGGTTGAATCCTTCGCTGCAGTTCCCACAAGACGTGTCCAGATTCTCGCGATTAGGACTCGCCAAAGGTTCCATCTATACAACCAAACCCCGAAACAAGTGCCCAAGGTATTGGTGATGAGGTCTGTGGTGCCGGAATCCCGCGTCGGCAGGAATGCCTGAAGAGATTCGATCGTAAGGCTGACTGTGAACCCGAGAAGGATTGTGACCAGTGCCGGCCTTTTGGTCCGTCCGGTCAGCGAAAAGTAGGCGCAGAAAAAGAACCCCAAAGGAACAAAACCCGCAATGTTGACCAGCACGTCCTCCCAATAGCTCCAAGATGGACGGAATTCCTCCCAGAAGGGGCGCAGCAGGGCCTGATCCAAAACCAGATAACGGTCCGGGATATACAAGTCGGTTCCCGAAGGCACTTGGTTATGAATGACACGACCCGCGCGTTCATCAAACAGATACAGCGCCACGGCACGTTCATTTTCGGAAACATCAGGTCGTCCCTTTTCCGTCCATGTCTCATAGTGGTGAAGGACCTGCGCCGGAGAGATCTCTTGGCCATAAAAGGCAAACCCCCGCAAAAGACCTCACCAGCTATTATCTATTCTGGGTGAGTTTGCGATGACGAGCTCACCGTCAAAATCCTGGCTGGAGAGCGGAAAATTGGGGGCTGTTCGGGCCAGCGCACCGTCAATATAGACTGACGTCTGCCCTCCCTTTGACGTAACCGTTACGAACAACGGCTTTCCCCGACGGAATATGTCTTCAACATAGAAGAGCTTAGTGGTTAGGGTTCGATAGCGCCCGTCGCGAATGTCACTTCGCAAGGCAAGGTCAGTGATGGATTGGTTCAGCGAGAACTGGTGAGGGCTCCCTGGAGAGTAGAAGGAGAAGAGAGTGGCCGAGGCCGCAGTAAGACCGGGCTCGAACCAGATCTCCAGGCTGCATGGAGCGTCCGCTGGCACATTCGCCGCCTTGAATTTACCGGAACTTAGTATCGTCCCATGACGGCCGAAGTGCAGGCCGTTGCCACCAGCGAACCATATCACCTGATTCCTGGGAGAGTGAAATGGCCAGAGCCCCGCCATCAAAATGCCCACTAAGACCAATCCGCAAGCCACGCTGAGGAGCTTCGCACTTATCATTTCCCAGTTAATCTGGCCGATCTTTTTTTGACCTTCGGAGGTAATACGCAGCCAGCCAAACGTGGTGCCGACTTGTTTCTTTTGAATCACCGGGTTCGCCAGCAAAGTCTCTTGCTCACAGGAAAATGGAACATATGCTCCACCATATCATGAAAGCTCTGCTTCGGTCTGCATATCCATCGGGCTCAGGGTTGTAGGGGGACGGCTTGCCGTCCCCTGAGCGTTTTGTTGTCCACTGTCGAGGGTAGGGTAAGCCCAATCCCAGCAACTGTCCGCGGTCTTGACAGCCTGGCCTCTAAAGCCTGTATAATCTTTAGCGGGAAGAATACTGCATATCGGTTGTGAAGCTGATGTTCAATTTGGGGCCTGGCGGAAGGCCTAGCTCAGCCCCCCGCCGCCCTTCATTTCTTCGCTGGCCCGTGCTGATGCTGTGGGCTCTATGGGGATTGCCCGGCTGGGCCTGGGGAGCAGTGACCCCATCAGCGGTCCAACTTCCCTTCACACCTTCCCTTTGCGACCAAGGCTGTGCGATTGCTGACCTCGACGGCGATGGCCGTCCTGACCTCGCGATCGCCAGGACAGAGGGTTGGGGCCCGCGCGGCTTCCAGTACCGTATTGATCTTAATCTTACGACACGCACCGGTCTGAGCTCCTTCAACGTTTTCGCCCAGAGAGGCGGACTGCTTATCGTCCCCCGCGACGTGGATGGTGACTGGGACCTGGATCTCATCATCACGAGCGCCCGGACGCTTTCCCCCGTCGGGGTTTGGATCAACGACGGCCATGGTGGGTTCAATCGAAGTGATCTAACTCCCCACCTCCAATCTACCTGGGCTGAAGGTCCCAGGATGCTTTCGGATACCTCCCGTGAAACATTTCAGGCAACCGTCCCAGAGTTTTCTCAGAACTGGGCTGGATCCTCCCAGGGGCTTTCCTTCTGCCGCGAACTCATCATCAAGCACCTGACTTTTCTATTGGCCGCCGTCAACCTCCCGAACAGCACTCCACGCCGGTCGCAGACGAGAGGTCCGCCTTTTCCCCTCGATCGACAACCAGGGTAGCTGGCAAGCACGAAAGTTGGACTGAGTGAGCGCTTGCGCGCTGGGCGTTTATGCGGGCGAGAGATTTTTTTCAGCATCCAGCCAGCCGCAGGACTTGTGCCCCTGATTGTTGATTTTCGATTGGTCCCTCAGTTGACGGACCAATTGCCTGGCCGGATTCAGCTATGAAGGTTTTCAATCGACGATCGACAATCGGCAATCGACAGTACGGAAGGTAGACTATGAAACATCGCTCGTCCACAACGATCGGCTTGGCCCTCGTCGCGGGCCTTGCCTCTTGTCTTCTGACGAGCTGCAAGGGGAGGCAAGTGGACGCCTCGGCGGAGGCCCCGCCGCCGGCGCAGGTGGAGCGTGAACAGGACGGTGGCGCCTTTAAGGTGGACCACCCGGAACAGTTTGCCCTTGCCACGGCGGGCGAGCACACGGCTGCGCCTGAGCTGAACGTGACCGGGGCCGTCAGTCCCGACGTGTCACGAAACATCCCGGTGATTTCCATTGCTTCGGGGCGAGTGGTGGACATTCGCGCCCGCTTGGGCGACACCGTAACCAAAGGGCAAGTCTTGATCCGCATTCAAAGCGCGGATATCGCCCAGGCTTTCTCCGATTACCACCAGGCCATCGCGGACGACACCTTAGCGCGAGCACAACTCGACCGCTCCAAACTACTCTACGAAAAGGGAGCGATCGCCGCGAAGGACTTGGAAGTCGCGGTGGATGCCGAAGCCAAAGCCAAGGTCACGCTCGAGACCACCATGGATCACCTCCGGGTGCTGGGCGCTGACATCAATCATCCCGCCGCCATCCTTGATATCCATGCCCCCGCCTCGGGTGTGATTACGGACCAACAAGTGACTAATGCGGCTGGCGTGCAAGGTCTCGCGGGGCCGAACCCGTTCACTATTTCCGATCTCTCGCACGTCTGGGTGCTGTGCGACGTTTACGAGAACGATCTTCCTTTTGTCCGCCTCGGCGAGTACGCGGACATTCACTTGAATGCTTACCCGGACTTGCTGCTCAAGGGCAGGATTGGCAATATTGGCCCGATCCTCGATCCTAACCTTCGCACCGCGAAAGTCCGGCTGGAAGTTCAGAATTCGGGTATGTTGCGGCTCGGCATGTTTGTTACCGCGACCTTCTATGGACTGAAAAAGGAAGTCCATGCCACTGTTCCGGCGAGCGCGGTCTTGCACTTGCACGACCGCGACTGGGTCTACCTGCCCATTGAGGGCGGGCGTTTCCAGCGCGTCGAGGTCGTTGCCGGCAAGATGCTTGTGAGTAACCCTGGTGAGAGGCAGGAGATCACGTCGGGACTCCGGCCAGGTCAGCAAGTGGTTGCGAATGCGTTAGACCTGCAAGCTACGGTCGAGCAGTAAAGGGTAAAGTATAAAGGGTAAAGGGTGAACGCAGTCGCCGCAGTTTTAGACTTCACTCTTTACCCTTTTCCCTTGTCGGATGGAGGAGAGGAAATGATCCGCGCGGCTGTTGACTTTGCTTTGAACAAGCGCCTGCTGGTGCTGGCCGCTGCCCTCGTCCTCTTCGGCTGGGGCATCGTTTCGTTCCACAGGCTCCCCGTCGAAGCCTACCCTGATGTGGCGGACAATTACGTTGAAATCATCACCCAGTGGCCTGGCATTTCGGCGGAACAGATCGAACAACAGGTGACGATCCCGCTTGAAAACGTAATGAACGGCGTCCCGGATATCGTCCACCTGCGGTCGTTCTCGCTGTTCGGGCTCTCCGATCTGAAGCTTATTTTCAGTGATGAATCGGAGAACGCCTGGAACCGGGAAAGGGTTCTCGAGCGACTTTCGCAAGTCACTCTGCCGCCGGGCGTCGTGCCCCAGATGGGTACGGACTGGAGCCCGGTCGGCCAAATCTATTTCTTCACGCTCCGGAGCACCAATCCCGCCCTCGACGTCATGGAATTGAAGTCGCTCGAAGACTGGGTGGTCGAGAAGAATCTCAAAGCGGCGCCGGATATCGTCGACGTGGCCAGTTTCGGCGGGCCAACGCGCGAATACCAGGTTCGAATTGACCCCAACAGACTAATCGCTTACGGCCTCAGCATCGGCCAGGTGGAACAACAGCTCACCAACAACAACGTCAATGCCGGCGGCAGCTTCATCGAAGCCGGCTTGCAGCAGATCAACGTGCGGGAAGTGGGCTTGGTGAGGTCCGTCCACGATATTGAAAACACCGTCATCCTGACCAAGAGCGGCACGCCGCTTCGCGTGAAGGATATCGCGGTGGTGGCGCAAGGTCCGAAGATCCGGCTCGGCCAGTTCGGCCGGGCGATCCACCGTGAGGACGGGAAGATTATTGACAACGATGATGTAGTTTCCGCCTGGGTACCCATGCGCAAGGGCGCCGAACCCGAAGAGGCGCTCGAAGGGCTGCACAAGAAAGTAGAAGAGCTGAACGACCGTATTTTGCCTGCGGGCGTAAAGATCGTTCCCTTCATCGACCGCACCGATCTCGTTCACTTCACCACCCACACTGTACTGCACAACCTCACCGAGGGCTTCCTTCTCGTCACCATTATTCTGCTCCTTTTCTTAGGCAACGTTCGGGGAGCACTCATTGTGGCGATGACGATTCCGTTTTCGCTCTTGTTTGCCTCCATTTGTCTGGACTTGAGAAAAATTCCCGCCAACCTACTCTCTCTCGGAGCGCTCGATTTTGGGATGGTAGTGGACGGCGCGGTCGTAATGATTGAGAATATCGTTCGCCACATCGACCACCGGGAAGAGGTGTATAAGACAATCCTGGATAGAATTCGGGCAGCGGCGCATGAGGTGCAAAGGCCCGTCTTCTACGCCATCATCATTATCATCACCGCCTACCTGCCGATCTTCACGCTCCAGCGGGTCGAAGGCAGGCTCTTTCGCCCCATGGCCTGGACGGTGGCGTTTGCCCTGCTCGGCGCAGTGATTTTCTCCATGACGATCGCGCCCGTGCTGGCCAGCTTTCTGTTTCGCAAGGAGGTCCGCGAGTGGCACAATCCAGTTCTCGCCTGGCTTACGGAATACTATCAACGGGCGCTGCGCCGGTCCATTCGTCATCGCTCGGTGATGGCGGGCGTTGCCGTCCTGGCCCTGGCTGGGGCTGCCTATCTGGTGCTGGGCGGCGTCATCGGATCGGAATTCCTGCCCCACCTGGATGAGGGCTCGCTCTGGGTGCGTGGTACCCTGGCGCCCAGCACCGGGCCGAGTGAGAGCATCCGGCTGGCGAATCAGGTCCGAGTGCTGCTGGCCTCCTTTCCTGAGGTCAGTCAGACCACCAGCCAAGTTGGACGCCCGGACGACGGAACGGACACCACAGGCTTCTTCAACACCGAGTACTTCGTCGGCCTGAAACCCAAAGAACAATGGCGGCCTGTCTTTCGCCAGGACAAGGAGGAGCTGATCGCCGCCATGGATCGCGAACTCGAGAAGATACCTGGGGTGATCTGGAACTTCTCCCAGCCCATCGAGGACAACATGGAGGAGGCGGTCAGCGGCGTCAAAGGGGAACTGGCCACGAAGGTCTATGGCGATGACCTGCGAACTTTGGAAACCACGGCCGATCAGATCGTCAATGTTATGCACAGTGTGCAAGGAATCGAAGATCTGGGAGTCTTCCGCGTCCTGGGCCAGCCGAACCTGAATGTCACGGTGGATCGCCAGCAGGCCGCTCGCTACCAGATCAACGTGGCCGATGTACAGGATGCGGTCCAAACCGCCGTGGGCGGTAACGCCCTCACCCAGGTCTTGCAGGGAGAGGCGCGCTACGACTTGGTGATGCGCTATCTGCCGGAGTACCGTGGCACCAAGGAAGCCATTGAGAACATTCGCTTGCTGTCACCCGCCGGCGGACGAGTGTCGCTCGCCCAACTCTGCAAGATCGAAGAGCGCGATGGCGCTTCCGAGATCTATCGCGAGGGGAACCAGCGCTATGTCGCCATCAAGTATAGCGTGCGCGGGCGCGACCTGGGCAGCGCAGTCGAGGAAGCGATTCAGAAGGTCAACGCGCAGGTTCAACTGCTTCGCGGGTATCATATCGATTGGGAGGGTGAGTACGAAAGCCAGAAGCGCGCGGAGGCGCGGCTTCTCTTCATTGTGCCCCTGACGGTCTTCTTCATTTTCATGATTATCTACGGCGCTTTCGGTTCCGCCAAGTGGGCCTGCCTGAATCTGGTGAATATGGTGGTGGCGCCGATTGGAGGTCTTCTCGCACTCTGGGTGACCGGGACGCATCTGAGCGTCTCCTCGGGCGTGGGCTTCCTCGCTTTGTTTGGCGTCTCCGTCCAGATCGGCGTGATCATGGTCGAGTACATCAATCAACTGCGGGCGCGAGGCCGCGCAATTGAAGATGCGGCGGTGGAGGGGGCTGTCCGCCGGCTCCGACCCATCATGATGACCATGCTGGTAGCTACGCTGGGGCTGCTACCGGCGGCGATGTCCCATGCCATCGGCTCGGATTCGCAGCGGCCCTTTGCCATCGTTATCGTAGGCGGATTGATCGCGGACCTGCTGATGAGCATTTTTCTGCTACCCACCTTTTACGTCTGGTGGGCTCGGCCTACCGACCACTTGCCCAGCCCTGAGGAAGCGAAGAGCGTGTACGAATAAAGGGAACAGGGAATAGGGAGCAGGGAGCAGGGAACGGGGAACGGGGAACGGGGAACAGGTGGAGGTTAAAGGGTAAAGGATAAAGGTTGAAGGCTTTAACCTTTACCCCTTAACATGTACCTTTTATCCTGTACCCTATTGAGTTCGTGCCACGAGTCGTGTCGCAATCACAGTATGGCTAGCGTGAACATTCGTCAGCTTCGGGACACCCGACGGCTTAAAGCCTGGCTGAGAGCCGGCAAGACCGTGGAACTGCGGGAGCGGGAGCGGGTGATCGCCCGCATCGTTCCAGCGGGGCGGCCTCGCGAGCCAGTCGAGTGGCCAGACTTTGCGGCCCGGCGCCAGCGGCTTTTCGGCGACCGCATCATGCAAGGAGCCGATCTAGTGATCGAGGAGCGTGGGCGCTATTGAGCATCTATGCCGATACGAGTTTTGTCGTCTCCCTCTATCTGCCGGACCGCCACTCGAGCGAGGCAGAGCGGCGCATGGCCTTGCGGCTGTGTCTCTTGCTGACCCCCTTGCACCGCGCGGAGTGGATCCACGCCATTGAGCGGCACGTTTTCCAAAAGCAACTGGCGCGTCGCGAGGCCAAGCAAATCTATCTTGAGTTCGAGAGGGACTGGGCGATAGGAGTGTGGGCTGAGGTCGGTCTCCCGGATTCAGCAATCGACGTCTGCGGGGAATTGGCGCGACGTTACGCCGCCCGCTTTGCCAATCGAACGCTCGATACCCTGCATGTGGCGAGCGCGCTGGAGCTAAAGGCGGAACGCTTCTGGACCTTTGACGAGCGCCAAGCCAAGTTAGCGTGCGCCGCAGGGCTGAAGACAGAATGAGGCGAGAAGGGTTAAAGTGTAAAAGCTGGCACATCGAAACTCGAAACGCGAAGATCGAAAATAGACCAACGAAATTCGAAAATGGGTGACGAGTTTCGATTTTCCATTTTCGAGTTTCGAGTAGGACGGAGTCGGACCGATGACACGGGAAGAAGTTCGCGCTCGCCTGGAGGAAATCGGCATCATCCCGGTGGTTCGTGTCTCTTCTGCCGAGGACGCGCGTTTTGCCGCCGAGGCGGTGGCCAGCGGCGGAATCCCCATCGTGGAAATCACCATGACAGTGCCCGGGGCCGGTGACGTAATTTCCCACTTGATACGCAGTGCTCCCGAGATGATCGTGGGTGCAGGATCGGTCTTGGACACGGAAATGGCGCGCCGCTGCGTAGATGCGGGAGCGAGATTCCTGACCAGCGAGGGATTCGATGCGGAGCTGGTGGAGTTCGCGGTAAAGGAAGGGGTGGTGGTTTTGCCCGGCGCCTTGACGCCGACGGAGGTCATCAGGGCGTGGAAGGCCGCTGCTGACTTCGTCAAAGTCTTTCCTTGCGCGCAGCTCGGCGGCGAAAGTTACATCCGAGCTCTGAAGGCGGCCTTGCCCCAGGTGCCGTTGATAGCTGCGGGTGGCGTGAATCAATTGACGGCCGCCAATTTGATTCTGGCGGGAGCCGCCGCGCTGGGCGTGGGGCGAGAGTTGATCCCCAACGAGGCTATCCAACAGCGGAGGGCGGGCTGGGTTCGTGAATTGGCGCGAAGGTTCCTGGGCCTTGTGAAGGACGCGCGCAGCCAAACCGCCGCCTGGAAGGGTAAGGCGCCCACCCGGAAGTAGCACGGAGACGGCTGCCCGCTCTCTTGCAGCCCGCGCCGCCCACAAAACCCGGCAATCGACATCCTTCTCCGCGCCCTCTCCCCCACCGTCCTCTGGAAATAACGCGCCTTCTTAGCGTCGCTCTCCACCGAAAGTCCCGAACTCGAACACCTCGGCCTCAAAAGAGACCTGGATTCAATGCACCATGGGCAGGGAGCTCTAGCCTGCGCGCGGCCGCTTCGTCAAGGCGATCAGGGGAATCAGAATGAGAACCAGCACTCCCAGGTATTGGAAGATCCGAATCAGCCCCACCATAGTGGCCTCGCGCTGCACCAGACCAAAGAGGGCAGCGTACGCCTGCCGATCGGCCAATCCAGGGCCTGAACCGGCAAATAAGTTCCTCATTCCAGCGAGCAGACCCGTTGCTGATGGTGAGACTGGGGTAATGTTGGCCACCAGCAGGTTAGTGTGCTGTTGCCCTTGCCTTATGAGCATGGTAGTTACCAACGAAATCCCAACTCCCCCGCCGATGTTCCGCATCATGTTGAACAAGCTGGTAGCGTTGCCCGTCCTCTCTTTGGGAATGGAAGCCATGGTCACAACCGCGAGCGGCACAAAGACCAGCCCTATCGAAGCACCCTGAAGAAACTGCGGCCAGAACAGATCCCAGTAACCGACGCTTAAGTTGAGTCCCATCAACTGATAGTACGACAGGCTGAGTCCCAGCACTCCGCACACGCACACCTTGCGAGGATCAAACCTACTTACCAGCGCGGAGGCTACGGGCATGGCGAAAGCTGCGCCCAGTCCCAAGGCCAGCATGGCTTTGCCTGCTTGCATCGACGGATAACCAAGAAGCGTTTGCAGCCAAAGGGAGAGGGTGGTCTGGCCA
>Ga0326728_10026620_pt1 | contig 10207 bp, 9 predicted proteins | sample MB3enrmetagenome_FD_207602 | JGI IMG/M metagenome (GOLD analysis project Ga0326728, IMG submission 207602) | Lab enriched peat soil microbial communities from McLean, Ithaca, NY, United States - MB31MN | ecosystem: Environmental > Terrestrial > Soil > Wetlands > Peat | place: USA: New York... | reverse complement strand
ATACTGGGAAGCCTGCCGTACGTTCATCACTTCGCGCGATTCGCTCACGAGGAACGTCCACCCTATTTCTATCACGCCTCAGGAACTGGCGCGCGCCGCACCCTGCACTTCGAGCAATAATAATCCTACGGGTGCGGCCCGTGTGAACTTTATGTCACTGAGACCCACCGACCGTCAAGGGTTTCTCGTCGGCAGTTGCCCTAGCAATGTCGTGAATCTTAGGCAATTCACCTGGTATTGTAGGCAGGTCCTCCAAAATGTAGTGCTGCATAGCTATCAGTACCACAACAGATTGTATTTCCCGCTGCTTTCCGCCCTGTCCCATGGGACGGTTATCCTTTGTATGCAATCAACCGGCATACGCCCGGTTTCATAGGCATTTCGCGGGCTGGGCTCGCCCGTTTTCGCTTTCCCAAACAAAAGAGCGCCCATGCTCGGCTCCTGTGCTTATATCAGTTGCCCTCAAGCAGGCACGGTGGAAATTCTCGACCTGCACACTTGGAAACTGGAAGCACCCCTGAAGCTGGCACCCTGGGTGGACGGCTTGGCCTTCCTCGCCTCCACAGATTGAATCCATTTTTCCTGGATCGGAATGACCTAATATACATTCTTCTTTCCGCGCCGAAACAATTTGCGGGGTTCGTTCGTAACTTCATCGTTGCTCGATTATTATTCATTCTCAGCCTCCGTTCTGGCTTCTCCCATTCGAAGGGGCACATTCCATGAAACTCTCCATCCGTTCGCTCAGCAAAAAATACTCCGGGAATCTCTGGGGCCTCCTCGATTTCAATCTGGAATTAAAGCCTGGCGTTCTCGGGCTTCTGGGACCCAACGGCGCCGGCAAGTCCACCCTCATGCGCATCCTTGCCACCGTCACGCGCCCCTCCACTGGCTCCATCCACTGGAATGACCTGGACATCCTCTCTTCGCCCGATCCACTCCGAACCGTTCTCGGCTATTTGCCGCAGGATTTCGGCGTCTATCCCCATCTCACCGCCTATGAATTCCTCGAGTACCTTGCCGCAGTCAAGGGTCTCGATGGTTCCGCCGCACGCCGCCGCATCGAGGAACTCCTGGTCGTTGTAAACCTCAGCGACGCGCGTCATCGTTCTCTCGGCGGCTTTTCAGGCGGCATGCGCCAGCGCGTCGGCATCGCGCAAGCTCTGCTCAATGACCCGCAACTCCTCATCGTGGACGAACCCACCGCCGGCCTCGATCCCGAGGAGCGCGTGCGCTTCCGCAATCTCCTCTCCGAGCTTTCCGGCGAGCGCATCGTCATCCTCTCCACGCACATCGTCTCCGACGTTGAGGCTGTTGCCACCGACATCGCTATCCTTTCTCACGGCCGCCTCCTCTCTCACGCTTCCCCAGAAGCCCTCCTCGCTTCCATCAGCGGCAAAGTCTGGGAAGTCCTCCTCCCCAGCGCCGATTTGCCCGCCCTCCAGCAGCGCCACCTCGTCAGCAGCGTCGCCCATCGCAGCGACGGCGTACGCGCGCGCGTGGTTTCAGACTCCGCCCCTCATCCCAATGCGTCGCCTCTCGACCCCTCTCTCGAGGACGCCTACCTCGCCGCGATAGCGGCAGGGCGCGCTACGCCTGCGGGAGCGGCAGCATGAGCGGGGCAAGCGTGGTGCTGGCTGCGGCTCGGGCGGACTTCCTCGAACGCGTCCGCCGTTACAGTTTCCTTTTTACCTTGGGGCTTGCGCTGTACTTCGGCTATTTGGCCACCGTTGGCAGCCTGACATTGCGCGTTGGAGATTCCCGCGGGATCTACAACTCCGCCTGGATCGGCGCGCTGCTCGCCGTCGTGGGCAGTACCTTCATTTCGCTTGCGGGATTTTACTTCGTCAAAAACACTTTGCAACGCGACACCGAGACGCGTGTCGGCGAGATCCTCGCAGCCACTCCGATTTCCCGCTTCGCCTATATCCTCGGTAAGTTCGCCAGCAACTTTGCGGTTCTCGCTTCGATGATCGGCGTCCTCGCGTTATCTTCCATCGTCATGCAACTCGTCAGCGGGGAAGACATGCACATTCATCTTTGGAAGCTGCTCTCCCCCTTTCTGCTCCTCTCGATTCCGGCGATGGCGGTGATCGCCGCGCTGGCGCTTGTATTTGAGACGATTCCCTTCCTGCGCGGGGGATTCGGGAACGCCGCCTACTTTTTCTTGTGGACCGCCATTCTCATTGTGCCGATTATCTCCAACTCCTCCATCTACGACCTCAGTGGCCTGTTTCTGTTGCGACAGAGCATCATCGCTAGCCACGCCGCGCCCATGGCGGAAAACAGTTTTTCCCTTTCCCTTGATGCCGGCCAATTCAAGGCAGCCTCCACCTTTCGCTGGGAAGGCATTTTTTGGACCGGGGAAGTCCTGCTTTCGCGCCTGTTTTTGTGTGTTGTGGCGCTCCTGCTCTGCGTGCTAGCTGCCGCGCTTTTTGATCGCTTTGATCCCGCGCGTGGTTATCGAACATTGCGGGCCGCTCCCATTCCTTCGGTTCCTCTGCCTGCGGCCACTCCCGAGGCGACACCCGCCGTTCGACCAAAGCTTGCGCCTCTTGACACCCTATCGCTGCGATTCCGCTTTTCGGCGGTGCTCGCTGCGGAAGTCCGGTTGATGCTGAAGGGTCAGCGCTGGTGGTGGTATGCGATTGCGGCCGGATTGCTTCTGGCGCAGGCGTTGATTCCGAAGGCCGAGGCGCGAGGCCTGGTCCTCGCCTTCGCCTGGATATGGCCAGTCCTGCTGTGGTCTTCCATGGGCGTGCGCGAAATGCGCCACCAGACTTACCAAGTCTTGTTCGCTGTACCACACCCTATTGCCCGGCAACTTCCCGCGGTTTGGCTCGCGGGAATTTTACTGGCTGCCGTGACAGGGAGCGGGTTCGCCTTTCGTCTCTTGTTGGAGAAAAATCTGCCGGGATTATTCGCTTGGGCGGTTGGCGCGTTGTTCATTCCCACCGCTGCGCTCTGCCTCGGAGTATGGTCAAGCAGCAGCAAGCCCTTTGAAGTTCTTTACACTCTCCTCTGGTATATCGGCCCCATGCACGCATTGCCTGTGTTCGACTTCATGGGCTCCGCGCCCGCCACTTCCGCCACGCGCTATCCGCTCGTCTATCTCGCGCTCACCGCAGTTCTTTTCGTAATGGCCGTCGCCGGACGCAAGCGCCAGCTCCTCCTCTAACTCACCGCGTTCTCGCCGCTCCCGACATTGTCATCCCGCCTGCCCGCCGCAGGAGGGAGCGAAGTGGCCCGACTTTTTTCCGCCGCGCCGCCGTTTGGCGCGTCAGATCGCGTAGTCGAGGGATCCAGGCTACGCCTCACCGTCTTCTCGCCGCTCCCGATATTGTCATCCCGAGCGAAGCGACCAGACTTTTTTCCGCCGCGCCGCCGTTTGGCGCGTCGGGTCGCGTAGTCGAGGGATCCAGGCTACGCCTCACCGTCTTCTTGTTTCCTCTGTGCTCTCTGTGTTTTCTGTGGTGAACTCGCCTTCAAATCCCCAAGCTCTTCCAAAGCCCCTCAACCCGCGCCTTCGTTTTCCCATCCATCAAAATTTCATCCGGCCAGGGGCGCGTAAAACCTTCGCTCGCCCACTTGCGCGTCGCGTCAATGCCCATCTTCGACCCGAAATCCTGCATCCGCGCGGCGTGGTCCAACGTGTCCATGGGCCCCAGCATAAACTGTACATCGCGCTCCGGATCGATGGCGCACAACGCCTTCCACACCACCTCGCGGTAGTCGTGCACATTCACGTCGTGATCCACCACCACGATCACCTTGGTGAACATCGCCTGCCCCAGCGACCAGATTGCATTCATCACTTTGCGCGCGTGCCCCGGGAACGATTTGCGGATGGCCACGATCATCAGGTTGTGCACAATTCCTTCCGCAGGCAGCGACACGTCCACAATTTCCGGGTGCGTCATTTTCATAAGCGGCAGAAAAACCCGTTCGATGGCGTAGCCTATGAAGAAGTCTTCCTGCGGCGGCGGCCCTACCACGGTCGTCAGATAAATCGGGTCTTTGCGGTGCGTCACGCACTCCACGTGGAACACCGGGTATTCCCCTTCCAGCGAATAGAATCCCGTGTGATCGCCGAAAGGCCCTTCCGTTCTCATTTCGCTCAGGTTGACGTAGCCCTCCAAAACGATCTCCGCGTTGGCCGGCACTTCCAGTTCATTCGTTTCGCACGGCACCAGTTCCACCGGTTCCCTTTTCAGGAACCCGCTGAACATCATCTCGTCCAGGTCCGGCGGAATCGGCAGAATCCCGCCCAGCGTGGTGGCGGGATCGGCGCCAATCGCGACGCTCACGGGTATGCGCCCCTCCGGGTTTTTCGCGCGTGCGCGCCGGAAATGTTCCGCGCCATGTTTTTGCGTCTGCCAGTGCATCCCGGTGGTGCGCTCGTCGTAAACTTGCATGCGGTACATCCCCACGTTGCGCTTCCCGGTTTCCGGATTCTTCGTGAACACCAGCGGAAACGTGATGAAGCGCCCGCCATCCTGCGGCCAGCATTTCAGGATCGGAAAATCCAGCAAGTTGACGTCATTGCCCTTGCGCACCACTTCTTTGCACGCGCCTTCCTTCACGGTCCTTGGGAAAAATGAGCCCAACTCCATCAGTTTCGGCAGCATTTTCATTTTGTCGAAAAGCCCCTGCGGGGTCTGCATGTCCAGGAAACCACGGATGCGCGCGGCCACGTCCTGCAGGTTTTCCACTTCAAGCGCCAGCTCCATCCGGCGGACGCTGCCGAAAGCGTTGATCAGCAGCGGGTACCGCGATCCCTTCGGCTTCTCAAACAGGAGCGCAGGCCCGAGCACGGCAGGAGTCGGCCCGGCGTTCGCGGCCCCGGCATTGTCTTTCGGTTTTTGCGCCGGGGAATTTTCTCCGTGAATGGCCTCGCGGCGCAGCCGCTGCACCACTTCCGCAACCTCCAGCACTGGATCGACTTCCGCCTTCACCCGGCGCAGTTCCCCTTCGCTCTCCAGTTTCCGTACAAACTCCCGCAAATCGCGATACGCCACTTCATTCCTCCTGAAAATCGAACTGACAGGCACCCAAGCGCTCACACTACCACGCCTCTCCTCCGCGCCGCAAAAGCTCCCGCCTCCCAACCTGGCCAGCAACCTCCCGCCTCTTGCCTTGTGTAGTGGCCAGTCTTTAGACTGGCGCTTTTGCCTTCCAAGGAGCGGTCCACACCGCCGCGGATGTTGCGTGCCTCATCCATTCAATGGTCTGGGAACCAGAAAACGCGAAATCCTGCGGAGCGGCGCATAGCTTCTTGCGCACCGGATTCTGCCAAATGTAGCAGGCAACATCTTCGATGGCGTCCGCCCGGCGCAACGTGTGATCGTAGTAGCTCTTTTCCCACAATCGTGCGCCGTGTGATTTCTTGAACTCAAAGGCCGTGCGGAGCTTGAAGACGCGCACAAATTCCAGAAGATCGCATGCGGCATGCGTGCCCTATGCGAGAATGTGGACATGATCGGGCATGAGGCAAAATGCGTGAAGCTGGAAGGAATGCTTTGCGGCGCATTCTTCAAGGATCGCGAGAACGGATTGCGCGGCGGCTCTTTCGTCTAGATGCGGTTCGCGTTGATCGCAGCAGATGGTAACAAAATGGACGCGCTGGGCACGATAGGATTCCGTCGTGAGGCGCGTGATTTTGCGGTTGATCGGCATACCGAAAGGTAAGATATAGCATAAGGTAACGGGCCGGCGGGAGGGAAATGCAGGAGAGGTCGCAGAGAAAAAGCGCCAATCTAAAGATTGGCCACTACACTGGGCCGGACCCAGCAAGACGCCCCGCTATTTTAGCTGAGTGTTCATTTGCGCGGCGAGCGCGTCAATGTAACAATGTCTCCATGCCAAAATCACATTTTTCTGTTCTGTCTCTCCTCGCGGCCGGAATTTTCCTCACCGGCCACGCCGCGGCGCAGCAGACCCCGGCGTCCACTACACAACAATCTCCCGCTGCGTCGCCAACTCCCGCGGCCAAGACGCAGACGCCTCCCGCGGCGAAGAAGCCCGCGACTTCCGCCGCCAAGACTCCTGCGCCTCTCACCTTGAAGACGCCGAAAGACAAGACCAGCTACGCCCTCGGCATGAGCATCGGCAAGAATATTGGCAAGGGCGTGCAAGAACAGTCCCTGGACATTGATCAGGCCATTCTCTTGCGTGGCATGAAGGACGGGCTCGCCGGCGGAAAAACGCTAATGACCGACGACGAAGTGAAGACTGTGATGCTTGAACTGCAAAAAGACGCGCGCCTGAAGCAGGAAGAAATGCGCAAGAAGCAGGAAGAAATCGCCAAGGCCCAGGGCGAAGTGAACAAGAAGCAAGGTGACGCGTTCCTCGCGGAAAACAAAACCAAGGAAGGCGTCGTGACCCTGCCCAGCGGCTTGCAGTACAAGATCCTCCAGCAGGGCACCGGCCCCAAGCCCACGGCCAGCGATATCGTCGTTTGCAATTATCGCGGCACTTTGATCGACGGAAAAGAGTTCGACAGTTCCTACAAGCGCGGCCAGCCGGCCACTTTTCCTTTGGGACAGGTAATCAAGGGCTGGACCGAAGCGCTACAGCTCATGCCCGTCGGCTCCAAGTGGCAGCTCTTCCTGCCGCCCAACCTGGCCTATGGCGAGCGCAGCATGGGCCCCGACATTACTCCCTACTCTACCCTCATCTTTGAGGTGGAGCTGGTCTCCATCAAGCTTCCGGAAAAGCCCGCCGAGAAACCTGCGACCCCGTCCGCGGTTAAGCCCACCGCCAATCCCGCGGATATACCAGCCGACGCTCCGGCCGCTAAACCAGCCGATAAGCCCAGCACGCCAGAGCCGTCCGCCGAAAAACCCAAGCCGTAACCAGCGCGTAGCGCTGGCTTATGCAGGTGTCGGGTTTCAGCCCTGCCCATCTTCATCTGTGGCGTTGTAGGGCCCGCTTGGCGTTTACCGCGACCCCGTCGAGGAGGTGCGTTGTTTGCGCCCCGGATGGGGTTGCGGGGCGGGCGCGCGCATCTGGCAGGTGTCGCCACCTCGGCACGCTGACACATCTTCGGGCGCCCTTCATTGGAAGCGATTGCCACCTCATTCTCCTTTCATCACAGCCAGGCACTTTCTGTAGTGGTATCCTCCCACTGTAAATGCCAGATCCATCCAAACGGCTGTACCACCTGCCACTGAATCGGGTGCAAAGCACTTTCCGATGACACAAGCCTTTGAAAATCGTCAAGGTGAGCTGCACGACCTCTCCGGTGAAGCTGCGCTCAACCGGCTGGCAGACTTAGCTACAGAGTTCGGAGCAGAGCACACAGCTTCCGCAGCCCGCAGCATTGCCGAGAGGGTTTCCGAAGGACGTTTCTATGTGGCGTGTATCGGTCAGTTCAAACGCGGCAAATCGACGCTTCTTAATGCCCTGATCGGCCACGCCGTCCTCCCCACCGCCGTTGTCCCCGTGACTGCCGTGCCCACGATCATCCGGCACGGGGAGCGCCCCGCAGCGCGCGTGCGCTTTCAGAGTGCGGAGTGGACGGATATCCCGGTCAGCGCCGTGGAAGAGTACGTGTCCGAGCAGAAAAACCCTGAGAACGCAAAGGGCGTCGCGGCGGTGGAAATTTTTGTTCCCAGCCCGCTGCTTGAGTCTGGCATGTGCTTCGTGGATACGCCGGGACTCGGTTCTGTCTTTGCCGGGAACACGGCGGCGACCCACGCATTCATTCCCCACATTGATGCTGCGATCTTCGTCATAGGCGCCGATCCTCCGCTCTCGGGAGATGAACTGCAACTTGTGGAAAGCGTTTCTCGGGAAGTTCACGATCTTGTCTTTGTCTTGAATAAAGCGGACCGGGCAAACGCGGCGGAGCGCTCGGCTGCCGTGGATTTTGCTCGGCGCGTCCTGGAAACGCGCCTGAAGCGAACCTTACCGGCGATTTTTGAGGTCAGCGCCCTGGATCGCTTGGAGCAAACAGGCCCCGAATGGGATTGGCAAAGTTTGCTGCACGCGCTTGAGGAACTGGTGCAGCATTCCGGGCGCTCGCTCGTTCGCAAAGCAACCGAAAGGGGCATTCGGCACGCCGCTAACCAACTGCTGGCCGTGGTCAAGGAAGAACGAAATGCGTTGCAGCGCCCCTTGGAGGATTCCGAGCGGCGCATCGCAAGCCTCCGTAAGACGTTGGGAGAGTCGGAAGTTCGCATGCGGGATTTGGGAGTTCTGCTGAACGCCGAGCAGCAACGCCTGTCCGGCATATTCGTGGACCGCAGAAATGTCTTTCTGAAGCAGGCGCAAGTCATCGGCCATGTAGAATTGACGGAGCGTTTATCTTCGCTGGCTCGCAGCCACAATGGCCCGGCGTATCGTCGCAACGTGAACCATCTGGCGCAGGATATCGCGCGGGCCCGGCTTACGCCGTGGCTCGAAGGTGAAGCGAACTTTGCGGAAGAGCATTTCCGCCAGATATCCAAACGATTCGTTGAACTCGCAAATGCCTTCTTACATCGCTTGGGAGAAACAGACGTGCCGGGGTTGGATGAACTCCCGGAAGACCTTGGCTCTGCTCAAGGGCTAAGTGCCCAGTCACAATTCCATTTCCATGTGATTGAGCGAGTGGCGGCGCCGGCATCCCCCCTGCTCTTCATCGCGGATCTTTTGCTTGGCGCTCTGGGATGGCGCGCTGGTATCGTGCGCGATGCGCGGGACTTCCTCGATCAGCTCCTCGAAGTGAACAGTTCGCGCGTGCAAAGCGACGTTGACGAACGCGTCCGCGAAAGCCGCAAGAAACTAGACGCGGAGATCAAAGGAGTTCTGCGCGAGGCCTCGGCGATCGCAGATCGCGCCTTGGCACGCGCTCGGGCGGCACAGGCCGCCGGCGCTCCGGGAATTCAGGCGGAATTGGCGCGCCTCAATGCCGTCGAACTCGAAGTCCAGCGCCTCGTTTCGATCGGTCTCGCGCGCTAATCGGCAAGCGGCACTGGCGAAACGCGTCCAGATTACCCAACCATCCTCTTCTTACCACAGCCAAGTTGCATTTCGGAGTGATATCCTGCCCGTGTGAATCCCGCATCCAGCCAAAACGCCGGGACGCCTGCCGGATCCACTACTTTCTTCTTGACCCGTCTACCGCTTCAGGGTTCAACGTAAGAAGGCAGGGATGATCACCGTTACCAAACTCGCGCGACGCTGCGGCCTCAGCCGCAGCACGGTGCTTTACTACGAATCGGTGCGGCTGCTGAAGCCCCCGTTGCGGACTTCGTCGAATTACCGTGCCTATGGCGAGAAAGACGTGGCGCGCCTCGAGCAGGTTTGCGTTTACCGCAACGCGGGTCTGGGCCTCGCTGACATCCGTGCGATTCTGGACCGCCCCGAAAGTGACGCGTCCGGCATCTTAAAGCGCCGTCTGGTGGAATTGCACGCGGAGATTCAAGCCCTTCGCGGGCACCAGCGCGCCATCCTGAAGCTGTTGCAGCATAAATTTTCTTTCGGGAGGAACAAAGTGATCACCAAGGAAAAGTGGGTCGCCATCATGAAGGCGTCCGGATTCAGCGAGGCCGATATGCGCAAATGGCACGCGGAATTCGAGCGTTCCGCACCGGAAGAGCACCAGGAATTCCTGGCGTTCCTCCACATCCCCAAAGACGAAATCCGCTCGATTCGTGAGTGGAGCAGGAAAGAACACCGCGCCTGAATTGGATGTCGGGTACGGAGCGCGATTGGTGCGCTCCGTACCTTTCGCCCGCGAGCAAACGCTCGCAACTCTCGATCCTAATGTAGGCTGGCCCACACTTGGTATATGACCACTACAATCATGAACAGCAGATAGATTCGCAGAGACCAGATCACGAACCTCTCAGGCCCTTTCAGGTGACGCCTGGGAATCAGGTGCTTTTTCAGCCCGGCGAGCTGTTCCGGCTCCAGCGAGGACAAAACCATTTCCTGATCGGTGGAGGTGATTGAACTGTGTCCTTTGTCTTTTGAGGGCATCCCTCGGTCCTCCTACTTCCCGCCTAGAAACGCGAAGAGATTCGGCGCAATCACGCTGACGCCGAACAGCACGCCGGCAAGCGTCAGAAAAACGACCACGCCGGTAGCCAGTATGTTCGCCCACAAAGGACTCACAAGATCGCCCATGACTTCCCGGTCGTTCGCAAGCATGAACAAAAACACCAGCGCGGGCGGCATCGCCAGCACCGCGACCACGTTCACCAGCAGAACCACATAAACC
>Ga0326728_10026619_pt1 | contig 10208 bp, 6 predicted proteins | sample MB3enrmetagenome_FD_207602 | JGI IMG/M metagenome (GOLD analysis project Ga0326728, IMG submission 207602) | Lab enriched peat soil microbial communities from McLean, Ithaca, NY, United States - MB31MN | ecosystem: Environmental > Terrestrial > Soil > Wetlands > Peat | place: USA: New York... | reverse complement strand
CCGAGGCTTCGTCCCGCAGCCTTCCCAGCGAAACCACGATTCCGGTCTCGACCGGAGGCACGGTGCGGGCCAGCGCGCCGCGCAACGCCGCCCGGGCTTGCGCTCCGGAAATCCGCTCCAGCGCATACCGCGCCATTTCCGCCATGACCGGGTCGAGGAGCAGAGGTGCCAGGCGGGAAACCGCCGCGTCGCCGCCGATGATTGCCAGGTCGCGGCACAGAGCGTCCTTTGCGGCCATCGTACGAGCGGTCTCGAGGCCCGCCAGCAGCAGTTTTTCGAGCGCCGGAGCCTCCGGGCTTCCCGCCGTGTGAAACGCCAGAGCCTCCAATTCGCGAACCGCGGCCGGGTCGCCTCCAAACTCGTAGCCGGCTACCTGCTGGATCAGGGCTTTCGGGTCCGCGCCGGACAAGACTGCGGAAACCGCGAAAAACAGCAGAACGCGCTTCATATGGACCACGGGCTGCGCGGAGTGCGCGCCAGCAGGCGCCCGGCGGCCGGATCGCCCAGGATCTCCTGCCGCGCAGGGTCCCAGCGGATGGTGCGCCCGGTGCGCATGGCGATATTCCCCAGGAACCCGGGAGTCGCGGAGCGCAACGCCACGTGCGCCGGCGTGAGAGTCTCTCCGCGGGTCAGCACGCAATCGATGAACTGGCGATGATGGCTCGCGGTCGCCGGCAGCCGCAACTCATTCGGACGGATCTTGGAACCTAATAACCCGCTGGGCGACGTTTCAATTCCACTCCGGTCAACCCACACCCAGCCTTCGTCGCCGATCCATTTCGTTCCCGGGCGCACGTCGTCGTACCCGCCCGAGATGTACATGGCGAGGCCGCCGGCATAGCGCGCCGTGACGCGCCAGCGCGGCGGCGTATTCCAGATGGGATGTGGCGATGGCTCCCCGGCGCCCTCCACCGAGATCGGGCCGGAGTTGTCCAGCCCCAGGCCCCAATGCGCGATATCGACGTGATGCCCCACCCAGTCCATGAGCGATCCGCCGCCGGTATCGTAGTTCCAGCGCCAAGTCTTGTGTACGCGCGCGGCGGCGTAGGGAACCCACGGCGCCGGTCCAAGCCATCGCTGCCAGTCGAGCGTCTTGGGCGCCGGCCCCGGCTCGACCAGGTGGCCGAGCCCGTCCCAATCGGTGAGGCCCGCCGGCAGGCCGACCTCTACTTTCGAGACTTTGCCGATGCGCCCGTTGCGCACCAGTTCGCAGGCGAAGCGGAAATCCGGCAGAGATCGCTGCCAGCTTCCCGTCTGCCAGACGCGGCCATAGCGCGCGACGGCATCCGCAATGGCCTTTCCCTCGGCCCAATCGTGGGCCAGCGGCTTCTCGCCGTAAACATCCTTCCCGGCGCGCGCCGCGCCGACGGCCACGATGGCGTGCCAATGATCCGGCACGGCGGCGTACACGGCGTCGATCTCCGGACGGGCCAGCAGTTCTTCGAACTCGTGATACGTGCGGGCGTCGGGCGCGGCCGCCGCAGCTTCCTGCAGATGCTCCTCATCGATATCGCAGATCCCGGCGATGCGCACGCGCGGGTCGCCCATGAAGATCTTCATGGTTGCCAGGCCCATCCATCCCACCCCGATCACACCCAGCGCCACACGGTTACCCGGCAGCACGTCCGCATTCAGGACGGCGGCCGCTCCGACACCCAGGAAGACTCGGCGGTTCATGGGCAAATCATAGCGCCGTTCCAGGCCTCCGCGGCGCGGGACATCCAATAGGGTGGACGGAATTGCGGACCAGGAGAGACTCCCGGGCGTATGCGGGTGTAAGCTGATCGCAGACTATGACCAGACATGCGGTAGTGCTGTGCGCCGGGCTCTCGGCCGTTTTGCTATACGGCCAGGAGCTGACTTCGGAACAGAAACAGAAGGTGGACGATGCGGTCCCCAAGAAAGCCCAGGCCAAGCCCAGGAAGGCGCGCCGCATGCTGGTGAGCAACCTCAACATGCGCGACGGGCATCCCTGGAAAGGGAGTTCGTTTGCGTCGATTCCGCTCGACAACTATGCTTTCGAGCAGATGGGGAAACGCACGGGGGCCTATGAAGCGGTATTCAGCAACGACGTCGAGATGTTCCGCCCGAACAAGATCCGGCAATTCGACGCGATCTGTTTCCTGAATACGGTGGGCGTGCTGTTTGACGACCCCGAGCTGCGGCAATCGCTGCTCGCCTTCATCGCCGGCGGCAAGGGATTCGTCGGCATCCACGATGCCATCGCGACCTTCGTGCAGTATCCCAAGTACGATCAGTGGCCGCCCTTTGGACAGATGCTGGGCGCCACCGAAAACGGCGGCCATCCGTGGAACGGCGAAGTGATGACGATCAAGGTGGACGATCCCGCCAGCCCGATCAATGCGGTGTTTCACGGCCAGGAATTTCAGATTGCCGACCAGGCGTTCCAGTTCCAGGAGCCGCTCCTGCGCGACCATCTGCACGTGCTGCTGAGCGTCGATGCCGTGAAAACCGCTCCCTCCGCCAGGGGGCACCTTCTGCCGGTGCGCGCGCAGGATAAAGATTTTCCGGTCTCCTGGGTCCGATCCTACGGCAAGGGGCGGGTGTTCTACTGCTCGCTCGGCCACGGCGCTCCGGTCTTCATGAATGCCGTTGTGCTGGAGCATTTTCTGGCCGGCATCCAATATGCGCTCGGCGATCTGAAGGCGGACAGCACGCCCAGCGGCAAGTTGGCTTCGAAGTAGTTTTGGAGCGTGATGCACATGAGAACCTTCGTCACTGCGGTTCTGGCCCTGGCATGGGCGGCGCAGACGAGCCGGCCGGCATCCGGTCAAACCAGTTTGTCCGTGGAAGGGCTCCGTTGCGAGTACCTGTCAAACCCCCTGGGAATCGACGTCGAAACACCGCACCTGAGCTGGCGTCTCACGGCCGGACCGCGCGAGCGCCGGCAGAGCGCCTACCAGGTGCTGGTGGCGAGCACTCCGGCGCTGCTCCAGCAAAATAAGGGCGATCTCGAAGATTCCGGGAAAATCAGTTCGGACCAGGCTACATTCGTGGCCTACGCCGGGCGGCCGCTCGCGAGCGGAATGATGGCGTGGTGGAAGGTCCGCGTCTGGGACCAGGCGGGCCACGCCACGCCGTGGAGCGCTCCGGCCCATTGGTCGATGGGCGTGCTCCACGATTCGGAATGGTACGGCCGCTGGATCGGGCTGGCGCGTCCCGCCGATGTCAAAGAGGGCGCCCCGTTGCCGTTCCCCTGGCTGCGCAAGACTTTCACCCTGGATAAGAAACCCGCGCGCGCCACCGCTTATGTGAACGCGCTGGGCTACTACGAGCTGTACGTCAACCGCAAGAAGGTCGACGACTACGAGCTGGCCCCGGCGGTGGTGGATTACTCCAGGCGCAACTGGTACGTGACCCACGACATCTCGAGCTACCTGGTGGAAGGCCGCAACTCGATTGCGCTGTGGCTGGGCCGCGGCTGGTACGTCCGGGGCCATCCGGGCGTAGTGTACGACGGGCCGCTGGTGCGCGCGCAGTTCGATATCGAGCCGGCCGCCGGCCAGGCGGTGCACGTGGGCACCGACGCCACGTGGAAGGCGAAGGCCAGCCCCATCACGCCGCTCGGCAAGGGCACGGCATTCGGCGATTACGGCGGCGAGCACTACGACGCGCGGCTCGAAGTCGAGGGCTGGAACAGCACCGGTTTTGACGACTCCGGATGGGAAGCTGCCGCGCTGTTCGATCCGCCCAAGGTAACCACCAGCGCGCAGATGATCGAGCCCAACCGCATCCTGGAAAACATTCAGCCGGTGAAGATCGCGCCGGTCGCGGAAGGCGGCTGGCTCATTGACATGGGCAAGAACTACACGGGGTGGCTGGATCTGCGCCTGCCCTCCGGCATGGCGGCCGGCCAGAACCTGAAAATCGAGTTTGCCGACAATCCCCCGTCCGGCGGCCGCTACAGTACCGCCAACCAGCGCGACGAGTACGTAACCCGCGCCGGCCGGGGGCAGGTAGTGCGCTCCCGGTTCAACTACCACGGCTTCCGTTATGCCCGCGTTACGGGGCTCGGCGAAGCGCCCGCGGCGGCCGACGTGCGCGGCTCCTTCCTGCGCACCAGCTACGGGCGCGCCGGCGAATTCGAATCGTCCAACGATCTGCTGAACCGCATCTATCGCCTGGTCACCTGGACCTACGAATGCCTCTCGCTGGGCGGCTACGTGGTGGACTGTCCCACCCGCGAACGCCTCGGCTATGGCGGCGATGCCGGAACTTCGCTCGAGACCGGCCTGTTCAACTTCGACACCGGCGGTCTGTACAGCCGCTGGGCCGCCAACTGGCGCGACGCGCAGGATCCCCAATCCGGCGACTTACCCTATACCGCGCCGAACTACCCCGACCAGGGCGGCGGCGGTCCCATGTGGAGTGGCTTCGTGGTGACCATGCCCTGGCAGGTCTACCTGAATTACGGCGATAAGGGCGTGCTCCAGACCAACTACCCGATGATGCGGAAGTGGCTGGATTTCGCGAATTCGAAGACCAGCGGCGGCATCCTCGAGCCATACGTCAGCATCGGCATCCGCATGCCGCAATGGAATTACCTGGGCGACTGGGTGACGCCGCGGCGCGGCGCCAGTGGGGATTTGGCGCGCGACCCGGTGGCCGCTCATTTCATCAATACCGCGCACTACCTCTACACCCTGCAACTGGCCGCCAGAATCGCGACCATCCTCGACCGCCCCGACGATGCCGCGCTGTATACCCAACGCGCCGCGACGGTGTCGCGCGCCCTCCACGAGAAGTATTACGTGGCCGCGCAAAACAGCTACGCCACCGGCCAGCAACCGTACCTGGCAATGGCGTTGCTGCTGGGCATCGCGCCCGCGGACGTGCGCCCGGCGGTGATGAAGAACCTCGAAGAGACCATCCTCACCAAGGACACTGGTCACTTCAACACCGGCATGCACGGCACCTATTTCCTGCTCAAAGAACTCATGGAGGCGGATCGCAACGACCTGATTTACCAGATGACCGCGAAGGAGGACTTCCCGAGCTGGGGCAACATGCTGAAGCAGGGCGCCACCACGAGCTGGGAAAGCTGGACGGGCGGGTCTCACATCCACGACACGCTGATTTCGATCGGAGCATGGTTCATCGAAGGCATCGGAGGCATACGGGTGGACGAGAAGGCGCCCGGTTTCCGGCATTTCTACCTCAAGCCGGGGCCCGGCGGCGGCCTGACCTTCGCGCGAGCGCGTTACGATTCGATTCGCGGGACCATCCGGAGCAACTGGCGGATCGAGGGCGGCATGCTGCATATGGACGCAACCGTCCCTCCGGGAACGAGCGCCACCCTGTACCTGCCCAGCGCCGCTGCGGAAACGGTGACCGAAAGCGGGCGTCCGGCGTCCCGCGCGGCGGGAGTTCATTACACCGGGACGGATGGCGGCAAGGCCATTTTCGAGCTGGCGGCGGGGAGCTATCAGTTCGTTTCCAAACTGCCGTAAGATTGACCAAGGGCTCCGCCCTTGATCCCTGCGGGATATGGGCGGGCTTGGACCCGGCCGCGGCCCCGCGGGAAGCATAGCGGGCTTCAAATAAAGTCGATTCGGAAGATCCAGCCCGCCGTGGGACTATCGTTGTTCGGCCAGCCCGGATGAATGCCGGCATCGCAACCGATCAGCTTCCCCTCGTGCATCGCGAGGCCGTGCGGGTCGCAGGAATTCGCAACGAAGTCCACCGTCTCGAGCACCTTGCCGGTCGCGGCTTCGTACCTCACCAGCGCGGGCCGGTACTCACTGTAACCCTTGCAGTCGTTGCCCACGATCTGCCAGATGGTCCCGTTGTCCCAGGCAATGCCGTGGTAACGCACCCGATCCGGAGCCTGGTAGAACGGGATGAAAAACTCCGGCTCCCATGTCTTCGGGTCCACTCGCAGATTGCCGCGGAGCCGCAATGACGCGATCCACAGCTTGTCGTCCTGCCACATGGCGCCGTGGCACCCGCCGCCGTCGTTCGCCGGACCGAGCGGGATCTGACGGTGGCTGACCAGCCGGGAGTTCATGTCCACCTGAAAGACGCCTTGCGGAGGCGCATTCGCGACCATCCAGACGTACCCGCCTCCCACCGCCATCCCGCTGGTGTTTCTGGAAGGAGTCGTCACCGTCTTCAACAACTTGCCATTCCAATCGACCAGCCAGGCCTCCTCATTTAGAGATTTCGGTTCCGGCAGGTGATAAGCGGCGGCTTGCGCCCCCGACAGCTTTTGCTCGCCGATCCACAGCCCCTCCGGCGTCACCGCCAGTCCGTTGGGAAACCCCGGCGGGCTCTTGAACAGTTTGGTTGTTTTGGCCATCCGGGAGGCAGTTCGCTGATTCCCTCCAGGTTGCTTGGCGGCCGATGCCGGCTGCGCGAAGGCGCCACTGCCTTTCGCCAGGGCCAGGCCCGTCCCGATGCTTGCGCCGAGGAATTCTCGTTTGGTCATTCGTCTCCCCATAACCTGCGACGTGCCGGATTATATAACATCCGCCGCCTTTGCGATAGAATGCATCACTGAAATGTCCCTTTCCCCAGTGCGGTTCCTGGCCATGGTCGCCATCCCCGCTATGACCGCTATCTCCGGCCGAAGCCAAACTCCGGCCTACACCGCCGTCCAGGCGGCCGATGGTCTTGCCGCCTATCAGACCAACTGCGCGAGCTGCCATCTCGCGGACCTCGCGGGGCGCAACGAAGCGCCGCAACTGGCCGGCGCCAATTTCATCAATGCCTGGGGATCGCGCACTACCGCCGAACTGATCCGTTACATCCAGTCCACCATGCCGCCCTCGAATGCGGGAGGCCTCAGCGAGGAAACCTACGCCAACATCGTGGCTTTCTTTCTCCAGGCGAACGGGGCACCCGCTGGAGACCGCCCGCTCGCGGCTTCGTCGCCGGTCCGCATCGGCTCCGCGGCCAATGGCCAAATGCCTCCGGCCCTCGGTGAAGCACTGACCAGGGCCGCCGGCGCGGACCAGGCCGTGGCGCCCCGCGCCTCCGCGCCCAAAGGCATCACCGTCTCCGGCCAGGTGAAGAACTACGTCCCAGTCACGGACGAGGTGCTCCGCCATCCCGACTCCGCCGACTGGCTGATGGCCCGCGGCAATTACCAGGCGTGGAGTTACAGCCCGCTGGCGCAAATTACTCCCGGAAACGTGAAGCGTCTCCAACTGGTCTGGACCTGGGCCATGAACGACGGCGGAGCCAATGAGCCTACGCCCATCGTCCACCGCGGGGTGGTCTATCTCACCAACACCAGCAACACCCTCCAGGCGATCGATGGCCGCACCGGCGACCTGATCTGGGAGAATCGCGTTGGTCCCGAATCCACCCGCGCCTACGGCGCCACGCGCACCCTGGCGATTTACGAGGACAAGCTGTTCCTTACCACCACGGATGCCCGCCTCTACGCGCTGGATGCCCGCACCGGCAAGATTGTCTGGCAGACCGCCATCGCGGAGGCTAAGAAGGGATACAGCAATACCTCCGGAGCCATCGTCATCAACGGCAAGGTTCTGACCGGCATGACGGGCTGCGGGCGCTATGGCGCGGACTGCTACATCAGTGCCTGGGACGCCCGCACCGGCGAGCCGGTCTGGCGTTTCAGCACCATCGCGCGCGAAGGCCAACCCGGCGGCGACACGTGGGGCCAACTGCCCGATCTGTTGCGCGCGGGCGGCGATACGTGGATCCCCGGCAGTTACGATCCCGGCCTGAACCTGACCTATTGGGGCGTAGCCCAACCAAAACCCTGGCTGCGCGTCAGCCGCGGCGCCAAGCCCGGCGACAAGGCGCTGTTCACAAGTTCCACTTTGGCTCTCGATCCCGACACCGGAAAACTCAAGTGGTATTTCCAGCATGCGCCCGGCGAATCCTTCGATATGGACGAAGTGTTCGAACGCGTCCTGGTCGATCTCGACGGGCGCAAGCTGTTGTTCACCATCGGCAAGCCCGGAATCTTATGGAAGGTCAATCGCGAAACCGGCCAGTTTCTCGGTTACCAGGAGACGGTCTACCAGAACCTGTTCACTCACATCGACTCTAAGACCGGAGAACCAACCTACCGCAGTGACATCCTCGAGCAACAGATCGGCCAGTGGTTTCAGATCTGTCCATCGACTGAGGGCGGCCATAACTGGCAGGCCATGAGCTACCATCCCGAGACCGCGCAATTGATCGTCCCGCTGAGTCAGAGCTGTATGACGATGTCCGGCCGCAAAGTGGAATTCCGGGAGAATTCGGGCGGCGGGGCGGGGGACCGGCGCTTTCTGGAGATGCCCAGCGCCCACGGCAACATCGGCAAGCTGGCGGCCTACGACGTGAGAACTCTGAAAGAGAACTGGTCCATCGAGCAGCGCGCGCCGTTTCTCACCGCGGTGCTCTCGACGGCCGGCGGAGTCGCTTTCGTTGGCGACCTGGACCGCTATTTCCAGGCGGTGGACGTCAAAACCGGGACGGTGCTATGGAAAGCGCGTCTTGGCACCTCCGTACAGGGCTATCCGGTCGCCTTCGCGATCGGCGGCAGAGAGTACATTGCCGTCACCACCGGGCTGGGCGGCGGAAGCCCGCGCGACGTGCCGCGCGTGATCGCGCCGGAGATCCACCATCCGGGCAACGGCAACGCGCTGTATGTGTTCGCCTTACCGGACGAGTGATGACCTATTCGCGAACGCGCACGCGGGTACGCGTAATGCTGAGGCTCTTCTTTTTTTGCGGTAGCACGAAGAAACATGGTCCCCTGTACGCCGCGCGGCAGCGGGCGGCCGAGGAGAAGCGGAGGGGGAGGCAGAAGGGCAGCGGCAGGGCGCGATGGGCTCTCCATCCGTAGTGGTGGTGCAGTAGTCGCAGCACTTCGCAGACAAAGTGGGTGCCGTAGAAGCGGCCGAAGCCACGGGGGAGCCTTGTTGGCCACCATCAGGGTTCAAGCTGTAGACTGATGGAGCCCCGAGCCCGTTATGCGCCGGCTTCGCCCGTATGCCGCCCCTTGCCGTGTTCCTAATGGGAGGCCGGTTCTGAGTCTGCTCACCCTCCCTGTTGTGAGCAAAGAAAAAGCCTGCGGCGGGTGGCTGCAGGCTCTCGATGGTTCGATTTTTTGGATCTTAGACTTGGCGGTGCTTCCTCTGGCGAGCGGCGACGATGGCAAGGATTGCGAGACCGCTCAACTCAAGTCCCAGAACGGGGAAGAAGCCGGGTTCGGGGGTCGTCACTTGGAGAGCGTAAGTTCGCGAGGATTGGCCGACGTCACCAAAAGTGATGGCGGTCAATGCGTCGTTTGCCGTCAGCGAAGAAACGCTTGGGATGAAATACTGACTAAGACCGTTGTTCCCCGGGTACGTCGTGCTGATTGTTCCGGCGTTGGGAGAAATCGCAAAACTGCCGCCGCCAGCGGGAGTTACCTTGCCGTCCAGATACCCGAAAAACGTCTTCGAATCCAAAACTTGGGCGCTGCCTGCGATCAAGACAAATGGAACATCCAGGGTGGTGCCTAACCCAAAGCCGGTGGCAGAAGCACCGATTCCGATCACACTAAATTCACGTACGTCGCTCGGACTTTGTTCAAACAGGATCGGAGTCAGATAATTGCCCGATGTGTCGCCCAATCCTTTGCTACCCGCGTAGAGAGAATAGGACAGGACGAACTGGCCAGCGTTTTGAGCGCCAAACTGCACGGTAGGGAACAAGCACCCATCACAGGTGTCCAAGTTCCCGTAATCCTGAAGGAGTGGGCCGGTTACGTCCCCGAAGGCGCTGCCGGCACAAATCGACACCGCAAAAACAGTTACGCATAGCCGTCCTGGAACCATGTCCTTATCTCCTTCGAACGCTTCGGTACAGGACTAGAAACCCGGTCATGACACGGACCTACGCTTCGGCTCCCGGCCCTCGCACAATTTTCGCGCACGTGTCGTGCCATTCTTTCAGCAAACCGGGATGTCAAGCGTAAAGTGTTTTTTTTCATAATATTGCAGGCGGCGTTGAGGGATTAGCGGAGGCGGCCCAGTTCACTAAATAGTCCTAAATGTGGGGGCGGCGTTCCCACTAATCGGGAACTCTTTTCAGAAGTTCTAGCATATGGGGTTCAGCCTGAATGTGGCTGGCCTCGTCCACAAGGGTCATCGCCGGTCGCGGATTCATGCGACCGATGCGGAAAGTTGCCATTCCTGAGTTCCAGCGTAAGTTTGCGGTGTAGGCTGCGACGTGGTGGTTAA
>Ga0326728_10026618_pt1 | contig 10208 bp, 9 predicted proteins | sample MB3enrmetagenome_FD_207602 | JGI IMG/M metagenome (GOLD analysis project Ga0326728, IMG submission 207602) | Lab enriched peat soil microbial communities from McLean, Ithaca, NY, United States - MB31MN | ecosystem: Environmental > Terrestrial > Soil > Wetlands > Peat | place: USA: New York... | reverse complement strand
GGCTTTAAAAAATGCCGAAAGTCAAATATCGACCAATCCAAAAACGGCAGCGAATCCAGATTCTGGAAATATGGTCGGAGCTCGTTCTGAGTAACAGCGCCTGGTGCCTTTTTATAGGCAATATTCTTTAAACTACATGGATCTCGATGGTTAGATAAATATTCTATGAACTCAGGAAAAAACTCAACACCTTCACCCATACAAATATAATCCACATAAGGCGTATTCAGAATTCGGTCAGGAGACAACATTGGTGCTTTGTTACCCCACAATATCGGAACCGAGCTGTTCCATTGTTTGGTAATCTTTGAAACCTCTAATCCTAAAGAGATTTCGTCGGACAACGCAGATATACCTACGATATCTGGTTTGAAATCGTCTAATCGTTTAATAAGCTCGGTTTGTAAATTGACTTTTTGTTTGGTTATATCGTACTTTCCGAAATCAACTGGCTTAAATATTTTGATCTTGTTGCGAACTTCGGATAGGCCCTTGTAACCAAAATCAATATAACTTGTATCAAACAATTCTACTTCGTGACCGCATTGTTTCAAAATTGCCGATATCAATGCTAAACCTATGGGCTTAAAGCCAAATCCGTCCTTATTCGGCCAAACAAGGAGTATGTTCATATGCGTTTATCCTTCTCGACAATAATGAACTGTCAAAACTCGTGAAGAGTATGGCTCCTAAATTCTTACACTGCTGGGAATATTCACGACGCGCTCCTCGAGCCATTTAGAATTCCTCAGCCCATCCGTCATGCAACTTTGGAACATTGGGAGTTCGTTCATTAGCGTCCAGATGGGACGAGTCATCACTTGAGACCTATTGGTAAAATCCAAAAAATGATCCCTTCTTTCCAAGTTTTCCATGATGATGGCATTGAGCCAGCAATTCGATCTAGCGTTTTCGGGTTCTTTAATAAAGCCAATTCCAAGTTTTCTAAAGAATTCAGAATATTTACGAGCCAGTTCTCTCTTATTTTCAATAAACCTCTCAAGCTGTTCCAACTGAGCGCAGGCAAGTGCGGCATTAAGGTTGGGAAGGCGGTAGTTGTATCCCACTTCATCGTGTACGTATTGATACGGATGGGGGACCTTGGCAGTGGTGGTCAAATGTTTCGCACGCACGGCCAAGGAGTCGTCATCGGTCACAATCGCTCCTCCTCCCCCACAGGTAACTGTCTTATTTCCATTGAAACTGAATATTCCCATTTTCCCGAAAGTGCCAGTGTGCCGCCCCTCGTAAAAACTACCCAAGGATTCAGCTGCATCCTCCACAACGGGTATGTTGTGTTGGCCGCAAATCGCGATGATTTCATCAATCCGGCAGGGATGTCCAAAGATGTGCACCGGCACGCAAGCGGAGATACGATTGCGAGTATGCCGGTTATAACAAAAACCATCTTTGCCCATCGTGGTCCGGTGTTCAAAAAAATTGCTCAATGCCATTGGACTAAGCCCAAGCGTGGTCTTTTCCACGTCAAGGAAAATGGGCTTTGCGCCGCAATAGTGAATAGCGTTGGCTGTAGCCACGAAACTGAGCGGTGGGGCGATTACTTCAGTTTCTGCGCTGACCCCAACAAGCATTAGTGCTATATGGAGGGCAGAGGTCCCATTCACAGTAGCCACAGCGAAGCCGGCACCGGTATATTCACATATCTTCTGCTCGAAGCGGTTTACATACTCGCCAACGGAGGAAACAAAAGTTGAATCAATAGCATCATTGACATATTTTTTTTCATTTCCAGAGAACCTGGGTTCATGCAATGGTATAAATTTATCTGTTTTGAAAATACTCCTGATATAATCCACAACTTCTTGGTACATGGTAGCCTCAATGAGGGATATTGTAATATTTTTGATCCTCTGGATTATGAATTATTCCCATTTGGACAATATCTTTTATCTCTTTGATACCGTCAGAAACTCGCTTTGCCACCCTAAAGTTCAAAACATTCATAATCTTATCGAAGTTGACTCGATAATCCCTTGGGTCCTCTTCTTTTTTTACATATTTGATCCTAATATCCGAAATTTGTTTCCCTATTTCATCCACAATCATTTGCTTGGTATAGTTCTCACCGGTGTCGCCGACATTAAACACTTCATACGCGATTTTCTCTTGGGGCGCCTGCAACACTTTCAGTATCGCATTAGAGAAATCGCCCACATGACAGTATGGCCGCCAGAACTGTTCGCCGAAAACCACCAACTCTTTGCGAAGGGCTAATTCTTTAGTGAATTCATTTACGGTCAGATCGAATCGCATTCGTGGCGACATGCCGTAAACAGTAGAGAATCTGAGGCATGTGGGGGAGAATTCATTCGTTTTGGGGATTCCCCCAAGTATCAGTTTTTCAAACTTAACCTTCAGTTCAGCATAGAGAGACACTGGGGCCAAGGCCGATTCTTCATTCACATAACCGTCAGGATCGGACATCTTTCCGTAATTACTGCAGGTTGATGCAAAAATAAAACGTGGTATTTTCTTCTCCATTGACTTTTCGAGCAAATGGACCGATGCATCCCAGTTGACGCTTCTGGCCAAGTCCGGCTGCCGTTTACACGCAGGATCACCGACTATGCCGGCCAGGTGAATAACGGCAAAATACTCGTCAGAATTAATTATCGAGCCTACTGCATCAAAGTCAGTGATGTCGCAGTTTGCAAATTTGAAATTCGAGTGTTCCCAGATGCCGAGGAGGGACTCTCCGCCAAAGCTCAGGCAATCAAGGCATTTCACATAATAACCTTCATTGAGGAGGCGTCTCAGCAAGACTGAACCAACGTAGCCGGCGCCACCGGTAACCAGAATCTTCATGTTAAATCCTTCCATTACGAACATCTTTCTGGGCTCGCTTATAGTCTTCATAACGGCCCACATCCAGCCAGTACTCTATTATTGGGAAACCTACAACCGTTCGTCCGGCATCCAGGAGAGCACGTATCAGGTCGGTCATGTCAAAGCGTCGCTCTTCCGGAATGCAGTCACATGCCGATGGCTCCAGAAGGTAGAGACCGGCATTGATAAAAAAGTCAAGTGAGGGTTTTTCTCGGATCTCCTCAACTCGAACGTCGTTACACTTCACAACGCCGTAGGGAACCTTCATTTCATATTTGCGAACCCCCATAGTAAGTTCTGCCCCATGCTCGCGGTGGAATACCAGCATTTCCTCCAATGAGACTCCAGTCAATATGTCGCCGTTGAGAACCAAAATGGGACCGTTCGCATTTTTCATCACTCTCAACCCGCCGGCCGTGCCCAGCGGGTTATCTTCCTGCAAGTAATTCAGTCTAACCCCGAACGCTTCACCGTTACCGAAATGGTTCATGATGCTTTCCGGCAGATAATGCGTTGTCAGGTTTACGTCCCGGATACCGGAATCGTGCAACTTTTGGATCGTTAACTCCAACAGTGGCCTATCGCCCACCGGAAGCATCGGTTTTGGGACCCGTTCCGTCAGTGGTAGCAAGCGCTTTCCGAAACCACCTGCCATAATAACGGCCGAAAGGCTCAGATGATCTTCTCTGACAAGATCCTTGCGCAGAAGGAGCGCAACGACATTGCCCTGTCCATCCACAACCGGAAGATGATTGATGTCGTATTGGTTCATCAGATACAGGGCATCACCGACCGGAATTGGGCGCTGAGCTGTCACAGGATTCGGGCTGGCGATCTTCTCGCAGGCGGCCTCCATGGGAATACCACGCAGAATAGCCCTGCGTATATCGCCGTCCGTTAGCAAACCGCACAGACGCAGACCGTCCGAACACAGCAATAGAGCCCCGGTCCCCGCCTTATCCAGGCGTGTAATAGCGTCGTGAATCGAAGCAGCCGGAGAGATGACGACATTTTCGAGCCGTTTCCCTGCAGCAGTCAGGATCTCGTTTTCCTCGATCAAATCCTTCCGCAGTAAAAGATTTTGGAGGTCTCCATTCTCATCGATCACTGGCAAATGGTTGATGTCGTGCCGGTTCATCAGATGCAGGGCCTCTGCGACCGAAATTGAGGACTGCACGGTCACAGGCTTCCGTGTAGCGATGCTGCCGCAGGCGTTTTCCAGGGAAACTCCGTGCAGTATTGCCCTTCGTATGTCGCCGTCACTCAGGAAACCACAAAGCTTCCTTCCGGTGGAACACAGCACCAGCCCGCCGGTTCCTGCCTTGTCAAGACGCCCAATAGCTTCGGTGATCGAAGCGTTGGGAGAAATGACTACACTCTCGAGTAATTGCTCGACTTGGGAATTCATCATAGCCCCTTTACACTGTGGCCACTACCTGGCCGCCTGACGCTAAGGACCGAATGACAAGCGCCGGAAAAATCTAATCTCTCCCTTTTCGGCGGATTATCTTGCCCGGCGTCCCGACGACGGTGACCGACGATGGAACATCTTCCAACACGACCGAACCAGCGCCGATGATACTTCTTTCACCGATCACCACTCCTTGGATGATCGTGGCTCCGGTGCCGACGTGCGCGCCTTGTTCGACACGCACGTTCCCGGAGAGAACCGCGCCGGGGGCAATATGCGCATGCGCCTCTATAGTGCAGTCATGATCAACGAGCGCGCCGGTATTGATGATGGCATTGGCTCCAAGACTGCTCCCCGGCTGAACTACCGCCCCGGCCATAATCTGAGCCCCCTCATTGATCCGAACATCTGACGCAATTACGGCTGAAGGATGAGTTACAGTCTGAAACCGGTAGCCCTTCATTCGAAACCGATCATAAATCCTTTTGCGTGATGATGTAGAGGCCACAGATCCTATTCCGTTCACGAGTTTCAACTCCTCCGGGTCATACTCAAGAATCGCTTGATCATCCCCCAGACGCCTTAGACCAAAAGCTGTCTTCAGCGACTCGTTGGGATCGGTATAGCCTAGTACCTCAATGCGCTGCAACAACAAGGCTTCGATCAGTACTTTGGCGTGGCCTCCACCCCCCAGGACGATTACCGGCAGGTTCATCTCAACTCCTCGGAAAGATCACTGCAGGTCCACCCAGTGGATGACTTCGTCCGTCTGGATATCCCTGGCCAGTTTCCGGCCGATGACATAGGGAAGTTCATTCGGCGAAACCCCGGTGCCGGGGCGCTTGGCGTCGATGTCCTCATCAGTGAGCACGTGACCGCGCCGCAGTGAGCAACGCGCTACCACGCTCCGCCTGAATTTTTTGCGCTTTTCAATCTCCTCGCCGCTAACCGTCCGTCTGTTGCTGCCCAGTGCGGCGAAAATATTATTTCCTTCTTCAATGATTGTCCGCAACTCGGTGGGATCTGCTGAGATTGAGTGGTCCCATCCCGGCATATCCTTATCGAGGGTAAAGTGCTTCTCGATGATACAAGCCCCCAGCGCCACAGCGGCCAGCGTTATAGCGGTGCCCAGAGTGTGGTCGCTGAACCCCACAGGCACATCGAACGCCTGCTGCAAAGTCGCCATGTTCCGCAGATGGATCATGTTGTAATCGGGAGGATATATAGAAACGCAGTGCAACAGCACAATCTGATCGTTACCTTCGTTACGGACCGTTTCAACTGCCTGTTCGATCTCCGCCATAGTTGCCATGCCTGTCGAGATGACCATTGGTCGCTGCTTATGAGCAACATGCTTCAGAAGAGGCAGATGCACGATATCCATGGATGCAATTTTAAAAAACGGAACGTCGAGTTTTTCAAGCAGGTCCGCTTCCTCCGTCGAAAAGGGAGTGGAACAAAAAGCTATGCCCCGCGCCTTGCAGTGAGAGAGAGCTTCATGATGCTGCTCGGCAGTGAACTGATAGGCCTTTACCATTTCCAAAAGTGAGCCAAAGTGACGTTTTTTGTCCGAATACTGGGTGTTTCGATCATACTCTTCTTTCGCAATGAGCGAGGATTCAGTCCACGATTGAAACTTGACAGCTTGGGCGCCTGCTTCAGCGGCCGCATCAATCAGCCGCCGGCAGAGATCCATGTCACCGTTATGGTTGGAACCGATCTCCGCAATGATGTACGGGGGATTTCCAGGTCCGACAACAAGGTTGCCAAACCTAACTTTTGTCATATTCTGCTCCTTATCCTGACCACATTCTACTCAAAGAAGGATGGGCGACGCATGACCACCAGAGCAGCGGCATTTCCACAACCTTTAGTGCTTGAACGTACAGGTCAAGGCGTGAAGGTTGCAAAATCACGTCCCGGTGAAATGCCTCGATATCTGCCGCCACTTTATCCAGCTCGGCGAGCCGCTCGGCCATGCATTCCTTGACGGCAGCCGCCCGCAAAAACTGAAAATGTTTCCGAACTCTCTCAGTGTCCTGGATTACCTGATCCAGGGTGAAGGGGGGCCTCACCCTCGCCATATTCGCGCCGTGCTGTCGGTAGTCCATACGAACCACGGCATCGAAACTCAATCTAGCTCCATAAAGCCATGCTCGTGTCGCCAAAAACCAGTCCACCAGCGTCACGGAGGACGGAATGGGCAAACACCGCTGAAGCAAGTCTGAACGAAAAGCCGAGTTGGAAAGGCCGAAAACATTGTTCCTCGGCATCACGTCCTCAGGCCTTGCATGGGGTGGCAGACCCAAGGTCAAGCCAAGATCGCTGCCTTGCTCGTCGACGAGCCGCAATGCGCATCCCGTGAGGTCGCTCGACTGCAAGGCTTTACGGGCTGATGCCACACGGGAATCATGCAACACATCGTCGCTATCCACCAACACCACCCTGTCGCTCACCTCTACAATTTTCGCCAGAGCCCTCTGTCGAATCTCTGCCGGCGAATCTCCGGGAACGGCTGCCACCCAGATCGCTTTCACATCTTCATCTATGGCACCTCTTGCAGCTTCGATCGTCAAGGAGTCCAGGCCTACCCACAGCTGGAAGTCCTGATCGGTCTGTCGCCGGACGGATCGGTACCAGTCATTCAAGTAAGGTTCAACTCCAGGGTAAATCGTCGTGTAAAGAGCAAGAGATTTAATAAGGGCTCCAGGGTATAAAAATATAAACATTCACTTTATCTGCAAACGGCGCAAACTTACGGTGATTGAAAACTTAAACCACCATGGGGACCGACCATCAATTTACGTACCGGCAGTCATTCGATTGCCAGGCCATTTTGGTGAAAATCTATGTTACTATATTATACTTCCTTCAATCTTGGACTCAGACACAGTACAATTAACATCTACCATGCCCCAGATAGATATATTTTCATGAACATAGAACTTACATAATGATTGTATAGGCAGGACATGCGTGCCTTCTGATAAAAGGCATACTCTAAATCCCACAGAATAGAGACCTCTCAACAGATTAATCTTCCCTTTAAAACTCAACAGTATTTCTTCACCTTCTTCGTAGATTCGTGACGGAAGGCCAATCTGTTGAGCCGATGCATGATACATAGACAAGCGGTCCGTCATTCGACTCAGCACCAGCTCAAATTTTGGATGGACAACTTTTTGCAAAAAGCGTAATCCGATTTTTAGCTCGAATGAATCACCCGGCCTTATATATTCCTTTCCGGAGGAATTCCAGGCAAAGTGAGTCAATGCAATCTGAGCGTCAGCGTTTTCAACATGTGCGTTCTCTGTCAATTCCATGTAGCGACTGATACCTTCTTCACTTCTACCAAAAAACACGGCCTCGCCCTGATGCAGGACAAGGGTCTTGGGACAGAGTTCAGCAACTGCTTTCAGATTGTGACTGACAAAAATAATCGTCGCGCCGTTTTTCAATTTGTCGTTCATGTTGGCGATGCAACGATTCTGAAAGTTTGCGTCTCCAACACTTAATACCTCATCAACGAGCAGGATGTCCGGATCGAGGTGAGCGGCAACCGAAAACCCAAGCCGTGCCATCATGCCGGATGAATAACGCTTCACCGGAGTATCGATAAAAGCTTCGACGCCTGAAAACTCAATGATCCGATCCAGCTTGCGGTCCACCTCCCGCTTCTTCATACCCAGTATCGAGCCGTTGAGGTAAATGTTCTCACGGCCTGTGAGATCGCCGTGAAAGCCCGCGGCAACCTCTATCAGCGCGTTAACGCGCCCGTTCACGATGATGCTTCCCTCGTCGGGCCTGAGAATTCGGCTAAGTATTTTAAGCATTGTACTTTTTCCGGCCCCGTTGGCGCCGATAATGCCAAGCGCCTCTCCGCATTCCATGTGGAAACTCACATCCTTGAGCCCCCAGAAGGAGTTCGAGTTCTGTCCGGCTTTTTTGGAGCTTCTCAGGCGAAGACGGCTTGCAATCTCTGGAATAAATTCCCGCAGAGAGCTGTAAAGTTGACCGCGGTGAAATTTTTTCCAGACCCCCTTAACTTCTATTGCATGTTCTGCCATTGAACTTCGATTCTCCTATCCCGGACGAACCCGAACCAGAAAACTCTACCGCCGAGCGTACAGATGGCGCGGAGTAAGAAAACCATAACCAGGTATCCAAAGTGTCGTACTGCACATCAGACAATCTGACCGCGCCGATTTCCAAGTTGCTTGCAATTAACCGTTTTCTTCTTCATATGTATTCGGCGTAAATGCTTTCTAACTTGTGGAAAAGCAACCAGGACCCGAAAAAGAGGATGATTGCCCAAATTGTAGAGTAGAGAAGATAGAATGGCTGCCAAGCCACGATTTCCTTCCCTGATGCCGCAACTACAACGAGAGAGCGAGCCAGGCTATGATGATCTACTATAGACAGGCGCAGACCTTCAAAAATAGGCGCCAAGGGATTAAGCATGAGAACTTTGCTCCCAAAAGGACCCAGGTTTGCTGCATCGTAAAAGACCGGGGTGAAGAATATCCCGAAAGTGATAAGCACCTGAACAATGTATTTCACGTCACGGAAAAAGAGGTTTGCACAACTGAGAAGAAGCCCGGCCCCTGTTGTCAGCATTAGCAGCAACAACACCAAAGGAAGGAACCAGAGGAACTGCATCGAGACGCCGACATGCAGGAACCAGAAAAGGACTGGGACTAGAAAGATGCAGCCGATCATGGTGTCAAAGCACTGGGCAAGCATCGCCGAAATCGGGAAGACCTCTCGAGGAAAATAGATTTTTGTTACAAGGCCGACATTCGATGTGAGGCTGTTTGTGGCAAAGCTGATTGCACCGACGAAGAACGACCAGGGCAAAGCCTTGATCATCATACTCCCGGCGCCGGCCTCCTCGAGTTTAGCGCCCGACATTTGAGCCATAATTATCTTGATCAGCAACCCAGAGGCGATAATCATTGCAGGCATAAAAATCGCCCAGCCTAACCCCATGACTGTTTGTTTGTACCTGATACGCACATCGCGAAGCGTCATCTGAAAAAGGAGTTCACGATACTCAACAATTTCTCGAACCATTTCAGTGAAGGAGGCAAAAACTCCATGCCTGCTTTCGTAACGTTGTTTCCGGCTTTGGTTTTCCATAATATTCAAAAGTCCAGAAAATATTTATTCAGTTAGGCCCTCGTAATCGGCGAGATCGGCGATATGGTTTGCGCCGCGGACTCTTGCTGCAGTAGCGGGTTAACCTCGAGTCCACTTGAGATCTTTATCGAGCAGCCCTTTCTCCAGGTGTCGTGAAAGGACCTTGAGCCGCATGTAATCCGAATTTCGAAAATCGGAGTCTCTGAAATCCATGGCTTCAAGTCCGTCCCTCAATTCCTCTATGGAACGCTTCAGGTCAAGTTGAGGCTGGTGATTCGGGGCAAGGCGTCTGAAAAGACCAAAGTCCACTTTGTAGGACCTTTTGTCGGGCTGCGCATCCTTGTTGATAGAAACTTCGATGCCCGAAATGCTCGAAGCCACCGCTTCAGCCAGGTCTTTCACCTGATAATTCCATCCATCAGACCCCACATTCACGGCGAGAAAATCACCGCCGTCGGCCGGATTTCTCTCAATAGCCCACCCTATCGCCCTGGCCATGTCCTGCACGTTGATCAGGGGGCGCCACGGGGTCCCGTCGCTAAGGATTGTTATCTTCCCCGAAGCGAGTGCCCCTGCCACAAAGTCATTCAATACCAGGTCCAGCCGAAGCCTGTCGCTCATCCCGCATGCAGTCGAAAATCGAAGACTTGTAACCTTGAACGCCTCGTCGGCCATTCCACGCAAGTCACCTTCGGTAAGGACCTTCGATTTCGCGTAAGCAGTCAGCGGATTGAGCGGAGAGTCTTCCGTTCTCGGCGCGTCATCTGCTGCCCCATACATACTGCAGCTCGAAGCGAAAACGAACGCTCCT
>Ga0326728_10026617_pt1 | contig 10208 bp, 6 predicted proteins | sample MB3enrmetagenome_FD_207602 | JGI IMG/M metagenome (GOLD analysis project Ga0326728, IMG submission 207602) | Lab enriched peat soil microbial communities from McLean, Ithaca, NY, United States - MB31MN | ecosystem: Environmental > Terrestrial > Soil > Wetlands > Peat | place: USA: New York... | reverse complement strand
TTCTTTAGTTTATGAATACATTCGATCTTTCCGGCCGCTGTGCAGTGGTCATTGGAGGAACTACGGGACTGGGCAAAGCCATTGCCCTGGGCCTGGCGCGGGCCAAAGCAGACGTGGTCGCTGCGTCACGCCGCGAAAGCGAGGTGGAACGCATGGCGGCAAAGATCGAGGCGCTGGGCAGAAGGACCATGCGCCTCCAGGTCGATGTGCGCAGCCGCGCCTCGCTCGAAAAGCTGCATGACGACGTGCTCGCCCACTTCGGCCGCGTCGATATTCTGGTCAATTCCGCCGGGATCACGAAGCGCCAGCCGGCCATCGAGTGCCCGGAAGAAACCTGGGCCAGCATTCTGGATATCAATCTGATGGGCACGGTGCGCGCCTGCCAGATCTTCGGCAAAGACATGCTGGCGCGCAAGAGCGGCGCGATTATCAATATGGCGTCGCTGGCCACGTTTGTCGCGTTCCGCGATGTGGCTGCGTATGGCGCGAGCAAGGCCGCCGTAGGCGCGCTCACCAAATCCCTGGCTGTGGAGTGGGCGCCGGTGGGCGTGCGCGTGAACGCGATCGCGCCGGGCATCTTCCCCACCGAGTTGAACGAGAGCCTGGTGCGCGGCACCGACCGCGGCCGTGAATTGCTCCAGCGTACGCCCATGGGGCGCTACGGGCGCGCGGACGAAGTGGTGGGAGCGGCTGTGTTCCTGGCTTCAGATGCGGCCAGCTTTGTGAATGGTCAGATCGTGGTGGTCGATGGAGGCTACCTGGCCTCCGGGGTAAACTGTTGACGGGCTTGCCGTTCCCGCATCATTCGTACCCTCCGGTCGAGGAGCGCGCCGCCGCAAGTTTACGCAAGGGGTTTGGATTGGTACCCACCAAGCGAGTGGAGCGAGGCATCCGGCGCGTCGATCTGGCCTACGCGCAGTTGGCGTCCAGCGGCATTGCGCGCGACATCAACCGCGATGTTGTGCTGGAACTGATCCGTGGGCGCCAGCCTATCTCCAGGGCCGATCTCTCCCGGCATTCAGGCTTGCAACGCAGCACCGTTTCTCTCATCGTCGAGGACCTGCTCGAAGATGGCTGGATTCGCGAAGGCGCCATGGCGCGGCTGCCGCGCGGGCGCAGGCCCACGCTGCTCAACCTGAACGACGATCTGGCCGTGCTGGTATGCGATCTCCGCCCCACGCAGGCTGTTGTCGCCGTGGTCGATTTGAATGGGCGCTTTCTTTCGCGCGAATCGCTGCCTCTAATCTCCGATCCCGCGAGAGCCGTGGCGCAGATTGTCGAGCGCATGAAGCGCCTCAAGAAAAAGCACGCGCAGAAATCCTTTGAAGGCATCGGCGTCAGCTTGCCGGGGCGGGTAGACCCCGCTTCGCAGACCTTGATCTTCGCGCCGAATCTCAAGTGGCCCCGCTTCGACATCGGGAAGGCGATCGAGCGCGGCGCCGGGCTAAAGGTGGAACTCGACAATGCCGCCAATGCCTGCCTGCTTTCGGAGCTTTGGTTTGGGCGCATGGACGGGGTGCGCAACGCGGTGCTGGTCACGGTGTCGGAAGGCATTGGCGCCAGTGTGCTGGCTAATGGCCAGCTCTTATCCGGAAGCGGCGGAATGGCCGGCGAGTTCGGTCATATTCCGCTCGATCCCAAGGGCCCGAAATGCGCCTGCGGCGCGACGGGCTGCTGGGAGACCCTGGCCTCCTCGACCGCAGCGCTGCGTTACTACCGGCAACTGGGACACAATGCCAAGCGGCTTACCATGCTCGACCTGATCAAGTTGGCCGGGGAAGGCGATGCGCACGCCAACGAGGCCATCAAGAAGCAGGCGCGCATGATCGGCCGGGGGATGCGCGCGATTATGGCGGCGGTCGCGCCGGAAGTCATCCTCGTGACCGGCGACATCACCGCGGCGTGGTCCCGTGTTGCGCCGGTAATCGAACAAGAACTCGCGTCTCTGGTGCTCGCCGGGCCCGCGCCGCGGCTGATCGCCGTGGAAGAAAGCGAAGTGGCGCGCTTGCGCGGCGCAGCGGCATTGGTGCTGCAACGGCATACCGGCCGCGACCGGCCACGCTCAGCCAGGATCCGCAACTGAGGGGAGATCCGCTCATGCAGGGCGGCGGGGGACGATCTTTTGTTTGGGAGTCGGCGAAAATGGTGAACGGCGCGCTCGTGCATGAAGCAATCCAATCCGTGAAGGGAAGAACTACCAGGTCCGTTTTTCCGTTTTACAGCCGCGGATGGAAGCCGTTGTGCGCGCTTTTGGCGGCTGGTTTTGCGCTCTCGGCGCCGGCTCCGGCGCAAGATCCCGCTCCGTCCTTGCTGGGACCGGGCGATCCGGCATGGCTCGTCTATCGCCAAGTGCGGCCCGGCGCTGTCTTCGGCAGCGCGAGCGGCATTCCCGACGCCATCGTGTTGCTGGGGCAGGATGCGCTCGAACAATCTGCCGCGCGCGAACTTGCAGCGGGCTGGCAGGGCATGCTCCATCGCGTCCCGCGCGTTCTCGAAGACGCGGAGCCCCAAGCGCCCGGTTCGGGAGAGACCTTAGTGATTGTCGGCACGCAGGCCGAGACGCGGAGATGGCGACCGGAGATTGCCGCAGGCTCGGCGCTGGGCACGGATGCGTACCGGCTCCATCGCGCCGGACCCATTCTGCTGATCGAAGGCGGGGATACGCGCGGCGCGCTCTACGGCGCCTTTGCTCTGCTGCGCGAGATCGCCGAGGAACATTCGCTGCTCGCTCTCGATGAACATTCCGAACCCTGGGCAGCGGTGCGCTGGACCAACGAATGGGACAATCCCGACGGAACCATCGAGCGCGGTTACGCGGGACCGTCCATATTCTTTGAGAACGGCCATGTGCGCGCGGACCTGACGCGCGCCGCAAGCTACGCGCGGCTGCTGGCTTCCGTTGGCATCGACGGCTGCACTATCAACAACGTGAATGCGGACGCGCGTTTGTTGCAGCCCGAGAATCTGAAAGAGATCGCCCGCATCGCCGATGCTTTTCGGCCCTACGGCGTGCGCCTGGCGCTGTCGATTGATATGAGCAGCCCCCAACGCATCGGCGGCCTCGCCACCTTCGATCCGCTCGATCCGCGGGTTGCTGCATGGTGGCAGGACAAGGTCGACGAAGTCTACAAAGTCATTCCCGATTTTGGCGGCGTAATCGTCAAGGCCGATTCGGAGGGCCGGCCGGGACCCTCGCAATACGGGCGCAGTCCCGCGGACGCGGCCAATGTGCTGGCGCGCGCTCTTGCGCCGCACGGCGGCCTGGTGCTCTATCGCGGATTCGTCTATAACCACCACCTCGACTGGCGCGATGCAAAAGCCGACCGCGCGCGGGCCGGTTACGATAACTTCCACGCGCTCGACGGTAAGTTCGAGCCGAATGTAATCGTGCAGATCAAATACGGCCCCATCGATTTTCAGGTGCGCGAGCCCGTTTCCCCGCTCTTTGCCGCGCTGCCGCGCACCAACGAAGCCATCGAACTGCAAGTCACGCAGGAGTACACCGGCCAGCAGCGGCATCTGGTGTATCTGGCGCCGATGTGGAAGGCGTCGCTCGACACCGACATGCGCGCCTCGCTTGACGCTCCGCCGCTGCCCGTGCGCGACCTGGTGAGCGGAAAGCCCGAGCGCGGTCTCGAGCACACACGAGGCGGATTTGTTGGCGTATCGAACGTCGGCACGGAAGGCTGGCTGGGCAATCCTCTGGCCCTGGCCAATCTCTACGCATTCGGCAGGCTGGCGTGGGACCCGACGCTCGGCGCCGCCGCGCTCTCCGATGAGTGGACGCGCCTGACGCTGGGCAACGACGCGGAAGTGCGCGCCGTGGTCAACAAGCTCCAGATGAACTCCTGGCATATCTACGAAAGTTATACGGGACCGCTTGGCCTGGGCACGCTGACCGACATTCTCGGGCCGCACTTCGGTCCCGATCCGGCTTCGGCCGAGGGCAACGGATGGGGCCAATGGCTGCGCGCCGATGCGAACGGCGTGGGGATGGACCGTACCACCGCGACTGGCACGGGGTACATCGGCCAATATCCCGCGCCGCTCGCCGCCCGGTACGAATCGCTCAAGACATGTCCCGATCAGTTGCTGCTCTTCATGCATCATGTGCCGTACACCTATCGTTTGCATTCCGGCAAAACGGTGATTCAATTTATCTACGACGCGCATTACCGGGGCGCGCAGGCTGCCGCGGCGCAAGTTCCGGCATGGCAGTCGCTGCGCGGCAAAGTGCCTGACGCGACCTACGCCGAGGTGCTCAGGCGGCTTGAGTTTCAGGCCGGGCACGCCATCGTGTGGCGCGACGCCATCGCCAATTGGTTTGCACGCACGTCGGGGATTACCGACGACCGGCATCGCGTGGGAGTTTATCCCGGCCGTTTTGAAGCTGAAGCCATGACGCTCGACGGCTACAAGCCGGTGGATGTGACGCCGTGGGAGGCGGCTTCCGGCGGCAAGGCTGTCGCGTGTCTCGATCGCGCCGCGTGTTCCGCATCGCTCACGTTTGATCAACCCGACGGGTGGTACGACATTGCCGTTCAGTACTTCGATTGGAGCGGCGGTGTTTCGCACTTCACGTTGCAGGTGGCGGGGCGCACGGTGCTTGCATGGGCCGCGGATGCGGACCTGCCCTACGGCCGCATGAGCGGCAATACGTCGACGCGGCAAACTCTGCGGAATGTCGCGTTGCACCGCGGCGATACTTTGCGGCTGACGGGTGAGCCCGATGGCGACGAGCCTGCGCCGGTCGATTACATCGAAATCGTTCCGGCCGGCGCGAATGCGCAAGCCCGGCCATGAAAGGATTTGAGCAGTGAAGACCGATTCGAGAATTGTCGATGCCAAAGTGATTGTCACCTGCCCCGCGCGGAACTTTGTCACGCTGAAGATCGTGACCGCCGACGGCCTCTACGGCATTGGCGATGGCACGCTCAACGGCCGCGAGCTGGCCGTGGAGGCCTACTTGCGGGAGCACGTTGCTCCCTGCCTGATGGGGCGCGATAGCGAACGCATCGAGGACACCTGGCAGTATCTTTACCGCGGCGCGTACTGGCGGCGCGGCCCGGTGACCATGGCCGCCATCGCCGCTGTGGACATGGCTCTGTGGGATCTGAAGGCCAAGCGCGCCGGGATGCCGCTCTATCAACTGCTCGGCGGGCGCTGCCGCGAGGGCGTCACCGTGTACACGCATGCCAACGGCCACAGCGTCAGCGATCTGCTGGAGTCGGTCGCCAAACACATCGAGTTGGGCTACAAGGCGATCCGCGTGCAGGCAGCGGTGCCGGGCGTGCCGGATGCTTACGGCGTTCCCCACGGCGACAAGGCTTACGAGCCGGCCGACGGCGATCTGCCTCGCGAAGAAACCTGGTCCACGCCGAAGTACCTGCGCTTTGTGCCGCAGTTGATGGATGCGGTGCGGAGCCGGTTCGGTTTCGATCTCAAGCTGCTGCACGACGCGCATCATCGCCTTTCGCCGATCGAGGCCGCCGCGCTCGGCAAAAGCCTGGAAGAGTTCCAGCTCTTCTGGCTGGAAGATGCGACGCCGGCGGAAAATCAGGAGGGTTTTCGGCTGATCCGCCAGCACACCACCACGCCGCTGGCGGTGGGCGAGGTCTTCAACTCCATCTTCGATTGCAAGGACCTGATCGCCGCGCAGTCGATCGACTACATTCGCGCCTCGGTGACGCACGCCGGCGGCATCACGCACCTGCGCCGCATCGCCAGCTTCGCCGACCTCTACGGCGTGCGCACCGGCTGCCACGGGGCGACCGATCTTTCGCCGGTATCGATGGGAGCGGCCTTGCACTTCGATCTCAGCGTGCCCAACTTCGGTATCCAGGAACACATGCCCCACGCAGCTGTCACCGACGAGGTTTTTCCCCACGCATACGCCTTCGCGGAGGGCCTGATGCATCCGGGCGAGACGCCCGGCCACGGCGTGGAGATCGACGAAAAGCTGGCCGCGAAGTTCCCTTACAAGCGGGCTTATCTGCCCGTGTGCCGCTTGGAAGACGGGACGTTGCACAACTGGTAACTCCCCCCTCCCCCCCACCCGGTCTCTGTAAAGAAGCTCTCTGTTTTCATGGCTTTGGCGAACGCGAAATCGGATAAGTGATTTCATTGCAATCACTTGTGGCCAGAATATAGACAGCAAAGGGTTTAGACTCAAATTCCTGTTGCTTCCGACGAAGAAGTTCTTTGTTTTCAGCGTTCAGGTCCGCGCGGAGTTGCGTAAGTTCTTGGATCGTGATGGTTTGTGCCAGCTGGGCAATTTTCATGGCTTCTCAGCCCCCAAAAGGCGGGCGGCGCGGCCCACTTCGGGCATGATGGCGCCGCTCAGCCTGCCTGCCCGCTTCTTCAGTCTGAGAACAGTGTAGCGAAATCGAAGAAATCATCGGCAAATCGGGTGAGGGAATTTGCGTCAGCGGTTTCAGCGGGTTGCGTGCGCGCGGAGGCGGAGCGAATTGAGGAGGTTTGCGGGGTCCCGCCCTAGAACGCAAAGGGCGCGTTTGGGAGGACGTTCGGCTATTTCTGGGCGCTGGCCGACTTATCGTTCTCTATGTTCGCTCGATGAGTGTCTCGGCGATTTACAGCACGCTTAGAAGCGCCGCCGCGAGAAATCGCGTGCTCCTGTGCTTGCCCGGGTCGGCAGTGCGCTACTGCGGAGGCGATTCGCCTTTGCACGATGCTGGGAGGCGATTTGAAGTTTCTCTCGCCGGATCCAAATCTGCAATTCTAAAACGTCCAGAGCCGGGAACGTTAAAAGCAAACTCTTCATCGCGGAAGCCATTTTTCAGAGCGTCGTAAGTCACGTAATCCAATACGGCCCCGCGCTCTCGCAATTCAGCTAGGCAATACGCAATTAATGCGTCTCCCACAACGGAACGTTTTGCCGAATACTGTTCTACGAAACGTTCTAGCAGCCGGCTACTTGCTGCTCGAATAAATTCGGATGACAAGCTTGCGTTGACAGTATGGTTCGCGGAATCGCGGTCTATTGAAGCGCGATCTGGCTGTGAGAAATACGACAGCAGGGCCGATGCTGCCGCCTTGGGGCTCATCCGGGCTCCGTTGCTCAGCATCTCCACGACTACCGGTAAGCCATCTTTAGCGCGAAGCGCCTTTTCGAAAATGATCGTCGCGTCTTCGATGAGACATGCGGCGTATGCGGTTCGGGTTGACCACTCATATCTTTCAACGGATGCAAAGCCTCCCGTCTCGACCCAGTAGGATGCTGCTAGGAAATCGTGTACTGTCCGATGGACGAACTCCCACCCATCCTCTGTCGGCACGATGATCCCGTAGAACCTTGCAATCTCAAGTAGAACTTTGTCCGCGCGTACTTTGCCGCAGTTCAAGAGGTCTATCAGTTCCTGTGCCAGTGCCTCAGCACGCGATTGCGGTAAGAAGCTAGTTGTGGCGATGAACGCAAGGCGCTTTAGCACTTGAATGCGATCTAGACCGTCAAGTGGGGTCGTTGACCTACGGATGAGACCTTTGTCCCCCCTGTCCCAGCGCTCGCTCAGCACATCAATAGCTCTATCCAGAAGTCGCAGAGCGCTCCTTGGCTGAACATCCATCGGTCCGGTTTTCACTATGCAGGCCAACGCAAGGAGAAGCGGGTGCGATAGAAAGTCTCCGAACCCCCTCGCTTCCAGCTCGTCGACAACCTGTTTAGGATTCAATGTTGACTCATACGCACTCAGAAATGCCCTGACAAACTGGTATTTCTCCTCAATCGAAAAGCGACCGATATGAACCTCTGAGGCGGCCAGATTGATAACGTCGTAATACTCGCGGCAGGTGAGATAGAACTTGCCCACCTTAAAACCTTGGAATCGGAGCAGCGCTTCAGAAACGAGCTTCTGCTGCGCTAGCTTAATCTCGTCGTATCCGTCCACCAAGAGCAGTATTTGCTGCCCCTTTCTCCTTTTCACGACGTCCTCGACAGTATCGACGAAGCGTTTGAGATCTGCGACCGCAGTAGGACGACGTAAAGTGATCAGGACCGGGAACACATCTTGAGCTTTCACGAATCGCCGGAAAATGTGATGCAAAAACGTCGTCTTGCCCCATCCTGGCCCGGCAAAGATGATTGCGTCATCGGGACTCTTGAGGAAGATTTCGACATTAATCGCTCGATAGCGTGGCCTCCAGCACTCGAGGATTGAGCGGCTCACGCGGTCTTGGTAGACGTAGGTCTCCTGCCGCTTCAGTGGGGTTCCCTTAATCACAAGCGAAGTCGGCTGATAAATGTCCTCGAAAGGAACCGGCTTATGCATTCCCAGGCACTTTACGCTCTTCGTTTGCGCTAGAGCTGTGGTTTGGAGCCCTGTTAGCCAGGAGCTGGCTTCTTTGGATGCGTAATCCTGCCCGAAAAAGCTCTTGATCTTCTCTTCAGCGTAGAGGAGTGCGGAACCGTCGATAACGACCTTCAATCCGTCCATGCCGAATTGTAGCCCAGTCCGCCCCGACGCAATATGCGAGACGCAACTTAGGCAAAGCGCGCTTCGAGGTCGACGCGCATGAATCGATCCTGGAAAACGCCCTTCTCGCCAGGATTCGCGGCATTTCGGTTGGGTTGCCTGCAATCCGGAGACTACGTTTCCTGGAGATGCCGCAGCGCTAAGAGCAACCGCAGATCCCCGTTCGACTCCGATCGTCCGCCACGGCGGACGATCTCCGCTCAGGGCAGGCTCTCGGCTACCCACACCCCAGCGACTAAGACCCGTCGCTGGGGACCCCGGTCGCTCGGGATGACAGCTTTCGAGGGTTTTTGGATCATGGTGCCGAGTCGGTGGCGGGTCCGCTTCCCTCAGGGGCTAAACAGGCCGCGGAAAAACTTCGGACAGCGAACGAATCTGCTGAAAGACTTCCCTCGGGGCCTGAAGGCCGCATTGATTTCGCTGGTTTCGCGGCACGAGTAAACTCGTGCCCTTTCAAAACAGCGAACGAATTCTTGCGGAAGGCACCTTCTGGGGCTACGGCACTTTCGGAAATACTGTGAACTCTTGAGGGCCGTGAATGTGGATTTTTCTTGAGGAAAAATCCACTCAGCAGCTGCGGCTTCGGTCTACACCATTTCCGAAAATGCTATAAAGTTCCTCACTCATATTGCGGCGATTGCGGCGCGAGTGAACTCGTGCCCTGATAGAAGACCTGGCTGAGGGGATTTGCTGCGGGCCACGCCAGTGCGGTGCAGCCAAAGTTCGTTGAAGAGCAACCGCAGATCCTTCGACTCGTCCTCGCTTTGCGAGGACTCGCTCAGGATGACAGGGCTATGGTTGGGGTTCGTGCGATCCCACATCCCCAAATGCGAGGGACGTGGGGCACCCATTTTCGTGCGGGGTGCAGAGGCGGGTTGAAGTTGGTGCGAACCCACATCTTTCGCCTCGGCGGACGAGATGTGGGGCACCCGGCTTGATCTCGTTCCTTGAGGTTTGTGCTTTCCCACCCATTCGCCAGAAAAAAGCGAATGGATGGGGCACGGAGGGTTCTTCTTCAAGCGGTCAAAGACCTAGGAAGAATGCTTTTCCCTCAATCGTTTCTGGACGTCCTCCAGCGTTCCCTTGAAGGGGCCGGGAGTTTCCATTTTGATTGAAACCAGCGCCGCAGCGAACTTCAGAGATTCCCGGACATCGTGATCCAACCGCCAGGAGAGGTACGCCGCGTAGGTCGTGTCGCCGCGGCCGGTCCGGCCGGAGATGTTACTGTTGGAGAACTTCTCGTAGTACGTCACTCCCTTTACCCTGGCGAGGACGCCCTGGGAATGCGTGATCAGTGTCTCGGGGCAACCCCACGACTCGATGATGATGGCGGCACCCTCCAGATCTTCAGTGCCGGTGAGAATGCGCGCTTCAACGACGTCCAGCTTGAGCTTGTCCATCATGGCCGCAATTTCTTTCTTGTTGGCCACGTCGCTGAACTCAATGTCATGGGTCACCGGCGTGACGTGGCGGACGAAGTTCTGCATGTCGGCAGACAGGCTGTAGCCCCTGGATTTCAAGCCCTGCATCAGCGGCATGTCGAATTCGGTGTCGGAAATCCCGGCCAGGTGAACGCATGTCGAAGGCAACTCCGGAACGTCGTCAAGAGAAATCAGGCCGGCGGATTTGACGAGCGTGAGTTTGCGTTCATCCACGTTTTCACTCTCGTGCAAAACCCTGGAATAGGTGGTTTCCGCGCTCTCGATGACGTAGGTATCA
>Ga0326728_10026616_pt1 | contig 10209 bp, 7 predicted proteins | sample MB3enrmetagenome_FD_207602 | JGI IMG/M metagenome (GOLD analysis project Ga0326728, IMG submission 207602) | Lab enriched peat soil microbial communities from McLean, Ithaca, NY, United States - MB31MN | ecosystem: Environmental > Terrestrial > Soil > Wetlands > Peat | place: USA: New York... | reverse complement strand
CGGCGGATCCGTACGGCAATAGCTGGCTGATGACCGTGGAGAGCCCGGACGCCAAGACGAACTACCGCAACCTGCTGAGCGGCACGATGGCTCGCAACCTGATTGCCGACAGCGCCCGCAAACTGGCCGCCTATCTTCCGGCAAGTTCGGGGAACCTGACCGGCAGCCCAGCCCTGGCGCAGGACGGCGGCAAGGCGCACGGCGAGATCAGCAAGCAGCTTCCGGCGGACAAGTACGTCGAGATCACCAAGGAGTTCTTCCTGGCCTGAACCGCGCCCGGCACAGACCCAGGGCGAGGACCGGACTCCGTAGCATCGTACCCGGGAAGCGGCAAGCTTCCCGGGATTCTTGTGGCTGGAGGCAGGTTGAGCGGCCAGACACACCTCGGGCGGGGGATTTTTGGCGGGAAAAACAAGGAGGTTTCAGCGGATTGAATACAGCCTGATTGGAAGGAGCAGCCTGGGAAAAAGCTGCGGGAAATGCGGAAAACACGCCCGGTGTTATTGCACTTGTCTCAGTAGATGCTCAGCAGGTCCGGAAAGTTCCGCGTCTTCGCCGGAATCGTGAAAAAAAATGGATTCGCCGGCACGGGATGCGCGAAACGGTTTGCAGGGGAAGCGGGCGCGGCGCCCCAGCCTGGGAGTTACCAGATTGACCACTCATGATCAAAGGTGAGCAATATTGAACAGTTATTCAGTGAGTCTCCGATAAAAATAGCCAAGCTCCATAGGTTGATCCATTTACGAAGGAAAGCGATGACGACGAGAATCGAAAGTGCGGGGCAGCCCAGGATTCTGTTGGTCGACGATGACGAGGGGGTTCGTGATTCGTTGAGGGATGTGCTGGAGTCCAAACAATTTCAGGTCACCACGGCGGCAACCGTTAGCGAGGCTCTGCATCGGATCGACACGGACTCTTTTGACGTGCTGCTTAGCGACCTGCACATGCCCGGACCGGCAGACGGCTTTACCGTGGCGAGCGCGATGCGGCACTCGAATCCGAAGGCGGTCACGCTGCTGTTTACTGGATACCCGGCGCTGGAAGAGGCGATGGATGCGATCCGATTGCAGGCGGACCAAATCCTGCTGAAACCCATGGCCATCGAAGCGCTGGTCACAACCATTCGCGAGAATCTGCAGAAATCCGCCCCCAGAGCGGCCAAGAAGACAGAGCGGGTCGCTACAATCCTGGAACGTGACGCCCTGGAAACTGTTGCCGACTGGCTGGCGAGGGTTGAGGGCGACAGCGAGCTGACGTGCGTGTCACTGAGCAGGGAACAGCGCACCGGGCATCTTCCGAAGCTGCTTGAGGAACTGATCCACCGTTTGCGGGTGCCGAGAAGTCTGGGGACGAAGCAGGTTTCGGAGGCAGCCGTTGAGCACGGCAAGGTCCGCCATTCGCAAGGGTATTCGATTCCGATGATCGTGCAGGAATCCCGCAGCCTGCAGGTCAGCATCTTCAAGACCTTGCAGAACAACCTGGACACCGTGGATTTCAGCCTGCTGCTGGGCGACGTAATGACCATCGCCGATGAATGCGATTCGCAACTGAAACAGACGGTGAGCAGCTTTATGGAAGAGGTGGCACGGACTTCCGCTTAGGCGCCGCAGGGGTTACGGCCTCATTCGCAAGGTTACGCCGGGCGGAATCGTTGCGACGGTAGCAGGCAATGGCACCCAGGGTTCCAGCAGTGTGCGCGGGCCGGGTCCGGTGGGCGGCTTGCTCAACTATGGCGTGGATGTGCCCAGCACCAACGCCACCATCGTGGGTAACCAGTTGCAGTCGATCCGCGATGCTACCTACAGCGGCGGGCAGCACGGCATTGCGATCCGCTTCGGCTCACAAGCTTCCGGCTTTGTGGGACACAGCGGCGCCATCGCTTGCAACACGGCCACGGGGAACGATGAAGGGATCGGCATTTACAGCGCTGCACCGCCGCCACGAATGCCGTCATCGAGAACAACACCGCCAACAAGAATGCCGTGCCTGGCATTCACGTTGACGCAAACTCGGCCGCCAACACCATCTGGACGAACACAGCCGAAGGCAATGGCGTGTACGATCTGGCAGACGAACACCCGGACTCGACCTGCAACAATTGGGGCTTGCCTCCAGAGCCGCCGAGCGACAGTAACAGCTATGGGACTAGCTACTTTAACCAGGGCCCGTTCTAAGCTCGACCCAGATAACCCCGTGGGCGGATATTCAAGCCGCCCACGCGCTGCTGACGAACCCCACCCTTCCGGTGGGGTTCGATTGGTTGCGCCCCGTAATTTGAAAGCGCGTCGTTGGGGACTCATAAGGCGGCTTGAGTGGGCATAGAATCAAAAGCCTGGCGCGCGTCCACCGCAATCGCGGTATTTTGAGTTGAGGAGGAGCCGGCCATGAAGATTGTTGTCATCTCCGATTTGCACGGCAACTTTGACGCACTCTCCGCCCTGCCCGAGTTGGGGGATGAGCTTTGGGTACTTGGCGACCTGGTGAACTATGGTCCGATGCCGGTGGAAGTTGTCGGCTTTGTCCGCGCGCACAGCGAAGTTGTGGTTCGCGGCAATCACGACAACGCGGTTGGATTCGATGTGGACCCGTGCTGCACCCCGCGCTACGCGGCCATGGCGGACGCAACCATGCAGTATTCAAAGTCCTGCCTGGACGGCGATGCGGTCGATTACCTGCGCGGCCTGCCTTTAACGCAAGTGCTGGAGCGCGACGGCCGGAAATTTTTCCTCTGTCATGCCATTCCTTCCAACCCTCTCTATGGGTACTGCCCCGCAGATTCGGACCGTTGGCCGAAGGAGCTTGAACAGGTCGATGCCGGCTTTCTGCTGGTGGGGCACACCCATACACCTTTCGTCAGGAAGATCGGCGGCAAAACGATTGTGAATCCCGGAAGCCTCGGCCAACCTAAGACCGGCCAAGCAGACGCGTGCTACGCCGTCTGGGAAAACGGAGAGTTTCAATTGAAACAATTTGCCTATCCGGTGCAACGGGCGGAAGAGCGGATCGGACACCTGCCCGTGGCCGAGGAAATCCGGCGCGACCTTGCCAAGGTGCTGCGCACAGGTTCGGTGTAATCAACTCCGGGAACCCCGCGTCCTCGATGCATGCACGCGGGAGGGCGCCGGGTTGTCTCCAGATGGCGGCTGCCGGATGCGATGGCCGCTCCCACGAGGCGCACCGGATGGGGAGACCATTCGGGATCACCGGGGAGCAGGTCGAGCCCGCAGGCAAGCGCCAGTTTCCAGGAGGCGATCACCGGGCGGTTCCCGTTCGAGGCGGCGGGAGTCCGATCCAGCTCCGTATGAGGGCAAGGTCAAGGGAGTTGCGCACGTGTGCGGCCAGGCGGTCCAGACGCGCCTCCCGCTCTCTGGCCACGAATGCATGGCTGGCGGCAGCCTCCAGCCCGCAGGCCGCGCGGGCGGCATCCACGAAGGCGTGGCGGAAGCTGTCGGCATCGAAGAGTCCGTGAACGTAGGTGCCGGCCACGCGTCCATTGCTGCTCATGGCCCCGTCCGGAACCGCGCCGCCGATGCCTGCGCGGGTGATCTCGGCAAAGGGTTCGGCGCCGGGACCGTAAAGGGTTTCGCCAACGTGAATCTCATAGCCCTGGAATGCCGGCCCTGGTTGCGGCTGGCCGAAGATGGCGGTTCTGCAATTTCCCTGCACCTGGCGCGTCGTTTTGGTGGCGTTGAGCACGGTTTGGATGGGGAGCAATCCGAGGCCCTCGCAGGTGGCCGGAGTGCCTCCGCTTTCGATTCCTTGAGTATCCTCAATGCGGGTGCCGAGCATCTGGAATCCGCCGCAGATTCCCATCAGGACGCGCCCCTGGAGGTGCATCCGCCCAAGCGCTCGGTCGAAACCGCGATGGCGCAACCACCCCAGGTCATCGATGGTTTGCTTGCTGCCCGGAAGGATGACCAGGTCGGCGTTTCGCAGCTCATCCTGCCATTCCACATAGGCCAGCGACACGGAGGGCTCGGCCGCCAGGGGATCGAAGTCCGTGAAGTTGGAGAGATGCGGCAGGGCGACCACGGCGATGCGCAAAGGCCGCGAGGGACCGGAGCCGGGATCGATGTCTTTCCACACCCGGGCGGCGGTTTGCCGTTCTTCAATGGCGACGCCATCCTCTTCGTCGAGTCCCAGGTCGTGCAGGTACGGCACCACGCCGGCACAGGGAACGCCCAATCTTGGCTCCATCATGCGGATGCCCGGCTGGAGCAGCGAAACGTCTCCGCGAAATTTATTGATGGCGTAGCCGCGAACCAGGCGGCGCTCTTCCGGCTGCAGAAGCTGGAGCGTGCCCAGCAGCGAAGCGAACACGCCGCCACGGTCGATATCGCCCACCAGAAGGCACGCCGCGTTGGCTGCCTGCGCCATGCGCATGTTAACGATGTCATGCTCGCGCAAGTTGATTTCGGCGGGGGAGCCGGCTCCTTCCAGGACCATGACGTCATGCTGCGCGGCCAGCTTTTGATAGCTTTCGAGGACGGTTGGAAACAGTTCTTCGACGCGATGCAGGTGATAGTCAGATGCCGTAACCTGGGCCCATACCCGGCCGAGGACGATCACCTGCGATCCCGTGTCTGACGAGGGCTTGATGAGCACGGGATTCATTTCCGCGCACGAGGGGACGCGGCATGCTTCCGCCTGCAGGGCCTGGGCGCGGCCAATCTCCCGCCCATCCGGTGTGGCCGCTGAATTCAGCGACATGTTCTGCGCCTTGAACGGCGCCACGCGGTAACCATCATCGGACAGGATGCGTCCCAAGGCGGCCGTGAGGATCGACTTTCCAACATGCGAACCCGTGCCAAGCACCATCAGCGCAGGGGTGGAGCAACCCGGTCCAGCCTGGGGCATCACGAACCTCACTTTCATCCCTGCCCGGCGACTTCACCCATGCAGCGCCTGGTGAAATCCAGATTCAGGGCTTGCAGAATGTTTCCCTGGCTGCAATCCAGGTCACGATAAATTGCCAGAAAACCTTCATCCGGCGACGGTGGCTCCAGGACTTGGAGCATGCGCTCCCGGCGAATCGTCAAGCCCGCGCCATTGGAATCGATGGGGCCAGGGGCACCGCGTTCTACTCTGGATTGTCAAACACAATATAGTTCAACTGGCCGCCGCGCTCGATGCTGATGACCACCGGATCGCCAGGCTTCAATTCAGCCAGCGCCTTGCGCAGGGTCTCGAGCGAATCCAGCTTGGTACGGTTCAGCCAGTGCATGACGTCTCCGGGCTGCAGTCCAAAGATGGTTGCGTTGCCTCCGGCGGTCAATGCGGTGACCAGGATTCCGCCCGGGCTCCGGGTGGGCGGAATCAACTGCGCCACCGAATCCGTAATCTGGATGCCGACGATGCCGAGTTTGGGGATGATGTTGCCGGCCGATTGGGTGGGGTCGAGAATGCTCTCGGGATCGCCCTCGCGTTCGGTCACCGGCACATTCAGGGTCAGGACCTGGGTGCCGCGCTGCACCTTGAAAACAATCACTTCGCCGATCCTCTTCTGGAAGAGCAACACCGACAGGGCCCGCGGATCGGAAAAAAACTTGCCGTCAACGGCGAGCAGAATGTCTCCCTGGCGTAAGCCCGAGCGCTCGGCGGAGGAATTGGGCACGACATCTTCCAGAATGATTCCGGACTGCACCGGGAGACCAAGTCCATTGGCCAGGGTTGGCGTGATGTTGTTGGCAATAATGCCGATGAATCCGCGGCGCACGTGGCCGTGACGGCGCAACTGATCGTAAACATGGCTAATGGTGTTGGAGGGAATCGAGAAGCCGACGCCCTCGCTGCCGCCGGATTGCGAGGCGATCAGGGTATTCATGCCGATCACCTCGCCGCGGATATCGACCAGCGGTCCGCCGGAGTTGCCGGGATTGATGGCGGCATCGGTCTGCAGATAAACCACGGGAGTGGAGCTGTTGAGCTGGCGCTGGGTGGAGCTGATTACGCCCATGGTGACCGTGTTTTCAAGGCCCAGCGGGCTGCCAAAGGCCAGAGCGAGCTGGCCGACGTGGACCAGGTCCGAGTCCGCCAGCTTGAGCGACGGCAGATCGCTGGCGGCTACCTTCAGCAGGGCCAGATCGGTCATAGCGTCGCGTCCCACAATGGTTGCGCTGAACAGTTCCGCATCCTCAATGCCGCCAACCTGATGATTGCGGTGGCGGAATACCCGGACGGAGACGGAGGTCGCATGTTCGACCACGTGGGCGTTGGTCAGGATGTATCCCGTGGGATCGACTACGATGCCGGAGCCGAGCCCGGTCTCCTTTGCGATGTAGGTCGTCTGGCGGGTGCCGGGGTCCTGCACCGTGGTCAGTCCGCTGACCTCGATGGTCACCACGGCCGGCCCCACCCGCTCGGCCAATGCCTGTAGATCTTCATCCAGCGCCAAAAGTCCGCGCCGGGCATTGGTCACAGCAGGCTTTTCTGGCGAAGGGCTGACCTGGCCGGCGGCCAACACCGCGCCCAGGAGAACGGCAACAAGAACCGGAAAAGCGGCGGAATCAATGCGGCGCACGGAAACCTCTCTTTGCAGTTGATGTTCAATCCTACCAATGTTTGACGGGAAATTCCCTTTGCCGGGGCGGAAATGAGCAGCATGCACCAGCGCCCGGCGGGCGAGGGTCGGGCCGGGATGTGCCATGGCGCGGATGAGAACACTGGGAGCGGCGGGTGATTGCAGCGGCGAGTTGCGGCGCCAGGCCCGGTTCCGCCGGCGGAAAATGCCCGGTTCAGGCCCACATGGAGATGGGCGCGGCAGAGCCCTGAACGCCGGTCTGCTTCTTCTGCGGGGCGGAGCGTTGCTTGCTGCCTTGGCGCCGGCCGGAGTCTTCGTCTGTTCCCTGGCCAACCGTGGAGACTCGCCGGGCGTTGGCTTCGGCCTCCAGCTTTGAGGCGCTGCGGATGAGTTTCTTGCGGACCTCGGCGGCGCGCCGGGCGGCGGCAGCTTTTTCCGCGGCGGCGGTGTACAGGCCTGCATCGGGGACCATGTGGCTGCCATGAATATGCATCTTGCGCTCCTCAACATCTGGGGCAATTGCCATACCAACATCAGGCCGTGGGATTAGAAAGGACTGAACCTGCCGCGCCGTCCGACGCATCTGGAATCAACCGCGGAGGAGGTGTCTTTAAGACTTGCACAGAAATTGATGCACAACCTGGCGCTTCTTTCTAGAGCAGCCGTTAGCCAACCGGGGCCGTCAGCAAAATTTTTTCCACCGCGGGCCGGGAACCCATAATTGACATATGCTATGCGAGGACAGGTTATTTGAGATTGCAAGAATGCTGGAGCGGCGATCTTGATTCCAGCCGGGGTTGGGGGAGTGCAGACATCTGCGGAACGCAAACGAACGGCTCGCCGCGCCTGGTACAGCCTTGGCGTGCTCCTGCCCGTGACATTGATTCCTTTTGCAGTCAGCCTGGTTGTCTTCACCGCGCTCCAGGCGGGCAGCTATGGCTCCTCGGCGACCGCCTTCTGCTTTGCCCTGGTCCCGGTGCTGACCCTTGTGCCGATGGTTCTGTTCGGTGCCTCGCAGTTCCGCCGCATGGAGCGCGAACGCGCCCAGAGCGAGCAGGAGCTTCGCATCAGCACGCAGCGGTTTTCCAGCGTTGTGGCCTCGGCGATGGACGCCATCATTACCTTGGACGAGAGTCAGCGCATCATTGTTTTCAACAAGGCGGCCGAGGGCATGTTTGGCTGTCCCGCGTGGGAGGTGCTGGGCGAGCCGCTGGACCGCTTCCTTCCCTCGCGCTACCGTGAGCATCACCAGGAGCACGTGCAACGCTTCGGCGAGGCCGGCGTCACCACCCGTTCCATGGTTTCTCCCGGCATCCTGTTCGGGCTGCGTGCCAACGGCGAGGAATTTCCCATCGAAGCCACCATCTCCCAGGTACAGGTGGCGGGACAGAAGCTCTACACGGTGATTTTGCGGGATATTACCGGGCGCATGCGCGGCGAGGAAATTCTGCGCCAGAGCGAAGCCCGCTTTCGCTCCATCTACGAGCAGGCTGCCGTCGGCATCTCGCAGATTGCCCTGGATGGCCGTCTGCTGATGGTGAATGCGGCGCTCTGCAATATGCTGGGATACGAAGAGAGTGAATTGCTCGGCAAGAAAATCGAGGAAATCACCCAACCCGAAGACCACGCCCGGGAAGCCGTGTTGCTCAACGCCATGCTGCTCGAGCATCGGCGTTCCTACGAACTTGAGAAGCGCTACCGCCACCGGGACGGTTCCACGGTCTGGGTCCATGTCACTTCCTCCATGGTGAGCGGCCCGGCGGCGGAACCGCTCTATCGCATCTCCGTCATCCAGAACCTTACCGAGCGCAAGCATGCCGAAGAAATGTTGAAGCAGGCGCAGAAGATGGAGGCGATCGGACGGCTGGCCGGAGGCGTGGCGCACGACTTCAACACCCTGCTCAACGTGATGCTTGGCTACTCGGAATTATTACTCGCCGAATTGCCGGAAGGGGATGAGCGCCGCGAACGAGTGCTGCAGATCAAGAACTCCGCCGACGCCGGAGCGATGCTCACCCGGCAGTTGCTCGCCTTCAGCCGCAAACAGGCCAGTGCCGAGGAGGTGCTGGACTTGCGCGAAGTCGCCGCCAAGATGACCCCCATTCTGGAACGCCTGCTGCGCGACGACATTGAGCTGACGGTGAAGTGCAGCGCGCAATCCTGCCTGGTCAAAGTGGACCCAGGCCAGATCCAGCAACTGGTATTGAACCTGGCCGGAAATGCCGGCGATGCGATGCCCAACGGCGGCCAGCTCAACATTGAAGTCAGGCCGGTTGAGCTGGATGAAACCTATATCCGGCAGCATCCTACGCTGACCGTCGGGCGCTATGCCATGCTGGCCATCAGCGATTCAGGCACGGGCATGGACGCTGAAACCGTGGCCCACATCTTCGAGCCGTTCTTCACCACCAAGGATGCGGGGAAAGGCACCGGACTGGGACTGGCAACCGTCTACGGCATTGCCAAGCGCAACGGCGGAGACATCTGGGTTTACAGCGAGCCGGGCGTGGGCACAATCTTCAAAGTGCTGCTTCCACTCAGCATGGAGGCAATGCCGAAGCAGGAGCCGGAGAAACGGCGGCGCCGTGGCCACTCCGGCGGCGGCGAGACCATTTTGTTGGTGGAAGACTCGGCGGCGTTACGCGAGTTGACCAAGGTCATCCTGCAGCGTGATGGCTACAACGTTCTGGAGGCCGAGGACGGAATTGCCGCGCTGGAGATGTCCAGGCTTTTTCCAGATCCCATTCACCTGGTGTTGACCGACGTGGTGATGCCGCGGATGCGCGGGCCTCAACTGGTCATGGAGATCGTGTTGCAACGCCCGGAGATTGCGGTGGTGTTTTTGTCTGGCTATACCGAGGAGTCTGTCGCGCAGGCGGATGGAATTGCAGGCTGCACCTTGGTGGAAAAACCTTACACGGCGGATGCGCTCCTACGCTCCATCCGGTGCGCGCTCGACAATCGTTTACCCAAAGGCGCCGTGCGCGCCTCCTAGCCGCTTCCCAAACCCCTCCACTCCGGGCCTTGCCGTGCGCGTTCACCGCGCTGCGCGGCTTATGCCAGCGCGATTCTGAAGGTCCGGTTGCAGCGGCGCGACGGGCGCGGATGAATGGCTTTGGCCGTGGGGCACGCCACTTCCGTCAGGGCGCCAGAACACAGTTCCGGGCAGGACCCCCAGCGCATAAGCAGAGTCCATAGCCTCCATAAGATTTTTTGATTTCCATCCCGGCCCGCAAACCACTATCTATGAAGGATTGTTTGCTGGAGAGTTCCCTTGAATCTATTACCGCGCAAGTTCTATCCCTCCCATCGGGGCGCCGGATGGTTTTGTCTTGTCCCATTCGTGTTTTGTAGTCTGGCGGCCAGCGCTCAAACCGTTTCTCCGCAGCAGATTGCGGACCTTCAAAGCCAGGTGACCGCGGCCCGCAGCAACGCCGATAACGCGTGGATGCTGGTCTGTTCGGCCCTGGTCCTGCTGATGACCGGGCCCGGGCTGGCGCTGTTTTACGGCGGCCTGGTACGCCGGAAAAACGTGTTGTCCACCATGATGCAGAGCTTCGCCATGATGGCCATTGTCACCGTCCTCTGGGGCATTGTCGGATTCAGCCTCGCCTTTGGTCCCGGCAATAGCTTCATCGGAAATTTTCATCACCTGTTCCTGCACGGCGTCGGCGCGGCGCCGGATTCCG
>Ga0326728_10026615_pt1 | contig 10210 bp, 7 predicted proteins | sample MB3enrmetagenome_FD_207602 | JGI IMG/M metagenome (GOLD analysis project Ga0326728, IMG submission 207602) | Lab enriched peat soil microbial communities from McLean, Ithaca, NY, United States - MB31MN | ecosystem: Environmental > Terrestrial > Soil > Wetlands > Peat | place: USA: New York... | reverse complement strand
CTCCCCGGGTTGTCGTTGGAGAAATTCTCAAAAAAGACGACCGCCAGATCGGGGGCCTTGGGCTGCGGGGTCGCAGGATTCTCTTTGATCCACTTGGCCACCAGATCGGGGTGCGCCTTCGACCAACTGTCCACATAGGCGCCGTGGGTCGGGTCAGCCTTGACCCAGCCCTGAGCAAGGGAGTTGTGGAGATCGGCCCACTGGGCAACGATGTGGGAAGCGCCCTGGAACATGTCCTTCTGGAACCAGGCCTCCACATCAGGCGCCGCGGGCTTTCCGTTTCGATATGCCGCGATGGGGCCGATGGTGCGGGCTACCCGGTCGCGCAGGGCATAGTTGTTCGTCGAGAGCGCCGACGAGGTGGACGCGGATGCGTCGTAGGTGGCCGCCGACGGCCGGGGCTGGAAGTATTCGTCCTTCGTGAAAGGCTGGGCGATGAGCCGCGATCCCACGGGCAATCCGTCCGGCCCGTTGATCATGCTGCCGTTCGCCTCGAAAGGACAGACCACCTGTCCTACCACCCACAGGACGAACGGATAGAGGCCGCAGCAGATCACCAGCGCAAATACCAGGAGCACAATGCTTTTCGCAATATTTCGCAACATGTCGGAAGCCTCCTTAGACCAGGTGCAGACCCACCATGATAAGGTCTATCAATTTGATGCCGATGAAGGGGATAACGACGCCTCCCAACCCCCAGACGACCAGATTCCTGCGCAGCAGCGCGTCTGCGCCGAGCGCCCGATAAGAAACGCCTTTGAGGGCGACCGGTATCAAGAGGGGGATGATGATAGCGTTGAAGATGATCGCCGACAGAATCGCCGAGGTCGGCGAATGGAGATGCATGATGTTGATCGTATTGAGCCATGGCAGCGTACCGGCGAAAAGAGCCGGAATAATGGCGAAGTACTTCGCGACGTCGTTGGCGATCGAAAAAGTAGTCAGGGAGCCGCGTGTTATGAGGAGCTGCTTGCCTATTTCCACCACTTCGATCAATTTCGTAGGGTCGCTGTCGAGATCGACCATGTTGGCCGCTTCCTTGGCAGCCTGTGTCCCTGCGTTCATGGCCAGGGCCACGTCGGCCTGGGCCAGGGCCGGGGCATCGTTCGTGCCGTCTCCCATCATGGCCACGAGCTTCCCGTCGGCCTGCTCCTTCTTGATGTACGCGAGCTTTCTCTCGGGGGTGACCTCGGCGACAAAGTCATCCACTCCCGCCCGTTCGGCGATGGTCGCGGCCGTAAGAGGATTGTCTCCGGTGATCATCACGGTCCTGAGTCCCATTTTCCTGAGGCGCTCGAAGCGCTCGCTCATGTGGGGCTTCAAGATGTCCTCGAGAACGACCACGCCCGCCACGTGGCCGTTATCGGAGACGACCAGCGGGGTTGCGCCTTTGGACGCCACGGCAGTGACCAGGGCGTCCAGACCATCCGGCACGCTGCCATGCTTATCCTTCACGAATTGAATCACCGTGTCCGGCGCTCCCTTTCGTATGACCCGGCCCCCGGGAAGGTCAACGCCGCTCATCCGTGTCTGCGCGGTGAAAGGGATGGCCTGCGCGTCCGCCGGCACAACGACCGCAGTGCCGCTCTGCTTCTCGAAGAGCCTCACGATGCTTTTCCCTTCGGGAGTCTCGTCGGCGGCGGATGCGAGGGCTGCGAGTCCAGCCAGGTCTGCAGCCGCATAGTCGCCTATCGGCAGGAACTCCGTGGCGCTCCTGGCGCCCATCGTGATCGTGCCTGTCTTGTCGAGGAGCACGACGTCGATGTCTCCTGCCAGCTCCACCGCCCTGCCGCTCTTTGCGATGATGTTGGCCTGCAACGCGCGGTCCATGCCCGCGATGCCGATGGCGGCGAGCAGCGCGCCTATGGTCGTGGGAATGAGGCAGACGAGGAGCGCGACAAGGGTCGGAACGTCGGTGCCGAGGCTCCTCAAGGGCTCCTGGATGCCCAGGTATCCCATCATGTATTGTTCGGCGTTCCAGGCCATGGGCCACAGGGGGATCACCACGATCAGGAAGGCGAGGGTGAAGGCCGAGAGCAGGAGCGTCAGCGCTATCTCGTTCGGACTACGCTGCCGGATGGCGCCCTCTACGAGGGCTATCATACGATCGAGGAACGAATCACCGGCGCCGGTCGTTATCCGCACAACGATCCGGTCGGAGAGCACTTCAGTGCCCCCGGTCACGCCCGATCGGTCGCCGCCCGATTCGCGGATCACAGGAGCAGACTCGCCGGTGATCGCCGACTCGTCGACGGATGCGACCCCTTCGATGATCTCTCCGTCGCCGGGAATTGTCTGTCCCGCCTGCACCACTACCCGGTCGTCCGGTTTCAAGTCCGCCGAGGAGACCTCCTCGAGGGCTCCCGCCGCATTCAGGCGAAACGCCGTCGTATCGTGACGCGCCTTCCTGAGGGATTGGGCCTGGGCCTTGCCGCGGGCCTCGGCAAGGGCGGTCGCAAAGTTCGCAAAGAGCACGGTCAGGAAAAGCCATATGTCGAGGGAGATGAAGTAGCCCAACGACACCTGGCTCCTCGAGCCGCCCAGGGCCGACTGGATGATAAACAGCAGGGTCAGGAAGGCTCCCACCTCGACCACGAACATCACCGGGTTCTTCCATTGGGTATCCGGCCGCAGCATGATGAAGGCCTGCTTCAGCGCTGCCATCGTCGTTTCCTTCTCCAGCAACGATTTCGCCTTCTTCCGGCGCTCGACCGGCGGCTGGTCCAGCGGGCCTGCCTTCCGCATGGTCGCTGTAGTACTGGTTGTCGTATTCATATCCCACTCCTTATGAGCACTCTCATTATCCGAAAACTCCTCTCTTTAGGACTTCAATGGCATACCCCCGGTCAGCCCCCGAACGGCGTGGGGCCCAGATGATCCGCAAGCGGTCCCAGTGCGGCGACAGGCACGAAGAGGAGGGCGCCCACGATGAGGATCGTCCCGAGGAGGAGGATCGCGAAGGTCACCGTGTCCGTCCGGAGCGTTCCGAGACCGAAGGGGGCCGATTTTTTCGCTCCCAGGGATGCCGCCATGGCGATCGGCGCGATGATCGGAAGGTAGCGGCCGAAGATCATCACGAGGCCCGCCGCGATATCCCATGCGATAGCAGTCGGCGCCGGGCTCGGGTTGTTCGCGAAACCATAGACGACGCCGAGGCCGTCGAAGGCCGAGCCGTTGTTGGCCGAGGCCGATGAGAACTGGTAGAGCATCTGCGAGAGCCCGTGGGAGCCTGGATTGCTCACGGCCAAGAGGCCCCAGCTCGTCGCGGCGAAGAGCCCGGTGGGTACAAGAATGAGGAACGGATGGACGAGGAGGGTGACTATCGCGAGCTTGACCTCGCGGGCCCCGATCTTCTTGCCCAGGTACTCGGGTGTCCTTCCCACCATCATACCCGCCACGAATATCCCGATGATGATGTATATCAACATGTTGATCATGCCAACGCCCTTGCCCCCGAACACGCAGTTGAGCCACATGCCGATCATGGGCGAGAGGCCTGCCATGGGGTGGAGGCTGTCCGCTTCCGCGTTGATGGAGCCGCAGGTCACGTCTGTCGTCACCGCCGCGTAGGTGGCTCCCGCGGACGTCCCGAAGCGCATCTCTTTGCCCTCGAGGTTGCCGAGGTGCTGGTCCACGGGCAGACCCGCGACTGCGGGCACGGTTATTGTCCGTTTGCCGCCGGGCGCCGATGCGCTGGGGACCTCGTAGGTTCGGCCTTTCGCGTGGGCAGTCAGGCCGGGATTGGGCATGAGAGTATCGTAGGCGACGGACATGACGATCGTGCCGGCCATCATGAAGAGCATGACGGCGAAGACGACGTACGCGTGGCGCATGCGACGGAGCATGCGGCCGTACATGAGGACGAGGGCAAAAGGAAAGATCATCATGGCCAGGCAGTTCAGGAAGTTCGTCAACCCGGTCGGGTTCTCGAAGGGATGGGCGGCGTTCATGCCGTAGAACCCTCCGCCGTTCGTCCCGAGCATCTTCATGGACTCGAAGGCGGCCACGGGGCCGACCACGATGGTCTGCTGCTTAGCCTCGCCCTTGTCCGTCGTGCCCATGGCAGCGGGCTCGAGGGTCGAGACCTGATAGGAGCTTCTGTAGGTCATGGGGCTGCCCTGTATCATGAAGATGAAGGCAAAGATGAAGGCCGCAGGGACGAACATGTACATCACGGCCCGCCACATGTCGAGAAAGAAGTTGCCCAGAAGGGAATCGCTTCGCAGGGCGCGGATGATCGCGCAGAGCCCACTCAAGCCGACGGCGGCCGACAAAAACAGGTTGGAGATGGCCCAGACGATCTGGGTGAAGTTCGACAAATGCTGGTCCCCGGCATAGTGCTGGAGGTCGGTGTTCGTCATGAACGAGACCACGCTGTGGAAGACGGTTGTGGGGAAGAGCAGCCCCAAGCCGCGCGGATTCAGGGGCATCCACGGCTGGAGCGCCATGACCACGTACCCGAAGATGAACAGGACGACGTTGAACACGAGCAGGGAAGCCGTATACTGCTTCCAGTTCTGAGGACCGCTGTTCAGGTGTCTTTCGAACCACCCGAGGAACCGCCACGGCCGGTACTTCCCATCCATGAGCCAGGCCATGTACCTGCTCAAGGGAAAGGCCACGACGGTCGCCACCAGGAGAAGCATAAAGGGGAGAAGCCACGTTTGTATAAACATTGTTTTAGCTCCTTATTTAGTCACGTACGTATCTGCTGCTATCCTGCTTCTAGAACCGCTCCGGCCTGATGAGGGCCACGATCAGGTAGACGAACAGGAAAACCGCCACAATCGCTGTCACGTAGATCATTCTCATCACCTCATCGTCTATATGTTCTCACACCCTTCCATGAACCAGTAACAGAGCCCCAGGGAGACAAGGCCCAGGACAAACATCGCCAGAAACCAGAGTACAAGGTTCATCTTTTCCCTCCCCACGCCATCATTGCCGGCGTGTTTTTTGATCATGGACTTAATTTATTCACATCTTCCGTCAATTGCGCGTAAAAAGATGGGCCGAAGGCGTAAAAATAGCGTCAGGGACCGGCCCCAATCCGTACGTCAATCCATGGCGCCAAACCGGTACCCCACGCCCGGCTCCGTCACGATGTAGCGTGGACGGTTTGGGTCCTCTTCGATCTTATGGCGAAGCTGGGCGATGTACACGCGGAGGTAATGGACGTCCTTCCGCTGGGGTCCCCTGATAGCGCGCAGGAGGTCCTGGTGCAGAACCAGCCTGCCGGCGTGGAGCGCCAGGAATTTGAGGATCTCGTACTCCGTCGGCGTCAGGTCTACCTCGGTTTCGCCAATCGCTACCTGATGGCGCGCCAGGTCAACCTTCAGTTTGCCGAGGGTGAATATTGGCTCGTCGTCTGATTTTGCCGCATAACGGAGGGCGACCCTGATGCGGGCCAGGAGCTCGCCCATATGGAACGGCTTCGTCACGTAATCGTCCGCGCCCGCGTCCAGCGCCTCGATCTTGTCGCTTTCGTGCTCGCGCACGGTGAGAACGATGACGGGGACCTTCGTCCACTCGCGTAAGCGCCGTATGACCTCGATTCCGTCGAGATCCGGTAGTCCCAGGTCAAGGATGATAAGATCGGGGTGAAAGAGCTGCGTCTCCTTAAGAGCGTCGTGACCCGAGACGGCTTCCCGGATGTCGTAACCGTTGCCGGCCAGGGTCGTTTTCAACATGCAGCGGATCTGTCGCTCATCGTCCACCACAAGTATGCGAGTATCTTCAGGCGGCATGGTTCTCTCCTTCTTCGACTTCCCATTCTGATGGCTTTTCGTCCATTGGCAAGGCAAAGGTGAATCTGTTGCCCCGCCCGGGGAGCGAGTCGATCCATATCATCCCCCCATGGGCTTCCATGATTGCCCTGCAGATCGAGAGGCCCAGCCCCGTGCCGTTTTCACTGCCGGAATGCTGCAGCCGGTAAAACTTATCAAAGACGTGCTCCCGCTCATCCCGGGGAATAGTCGGATTCTGATCGGCGACGCTCACGAATATTGCCCCGTCTCCTAAACTGGCGGAAATCGAAATCTCACCGTTCTCCTCACCGTGGGTGCCCGCATTTTCAAGAAGGTTGATCATCACGTGCAGCAAGAGGCCGAAATCCGCCTTGACCGGGGGAAGATCGAGGGGGATTGCGACGCCTACCTTATGCCCTTGAAGGATTTCCTCCGTTTCCCGCAGGGCGACCCCGACGAGGTCCTGCACGTCGCACCACTCCCTGTTCAATCTCAGTGTGCCGCTTTCAAAGCGGGCCATATCGAGAAGGTTCCTCACGATACGATTGAGACGGGAAGCGCCCTGCCTGATGCTATCGAGCAAATCTCTCGTAGCCTTCCGATCGTACACATCCTCTTTCAAAAGGAGGCTTGTCACGCCTCCCGTGATGGAGGCGAGAGGGGTGCGAAGGTCGTGGGAGACGGAAAGAAGCAAGGCCCGGTGCACCTTCTCCGATTCCGCGAGCCAACGCGATTGCTCAGCCTCTTCAGCCAGCCGTACCCGGACGATCGCTACCCCCGCAAGATTGGCAAAGGCCTCCACGGCTTGCTGCTGATCCGGGGGAATAGCCGAACCATCAGAATCGATGGCCACAACGAGAACCCCCAAGGTCTTGTTGTCTGCCTTCACGGGGAAGATGGGCGGACTCGCGCGTCTGAGGGTTTCTGTTCCCCTGCCCGCAGGCCGGCCATGGCCGAGGACCCAGCCCATCACCGCTTCTTCTTTGTCGCCAAACGGCATGCTGCACGGGTAGCATGCGACTTCCCTCAATGCGGTACTATGCGTGGCGGGCATCAAGAGAGCTACCTGGCCTCCTACCGCCTCAGAGAGCGTCTGTGAGAGGGTCTTCAGCATCTCGCTCAAGTCCGCTTTCGCCGCTATCTGTTGACCGACGCTATACAGGGCCTCCAATCTCTTCTCCCGCTCCTTTGCCTTTTCCAGCTCGTTGCGAATCTTTGTGGCCATGGACCCGGTCACGATGCCGACAAGGAGGAAGACGCCGAACGTGAAGAGATCTTTGATGTTGCTGACTGTGAAGCTGAAAACAGGGGGCACGAAGAAGAAATCAAAGGTCAGTACCCCTAAGAAAGAACCGAAAAGTGAAACACGGTGTCCCCAATAGACGGCGCCCAGGAGCACCGGCAACAGATAGAGAAGGGCAACATTGATGGGGCTGAAAAACGGGGTGATGAGCCTGCCTATGGCGGTGATGAGCGCTATGCCCAGAACTGTCCAGACATAGGGTTTGACGGAGTCCATATGGTGCAGCCGCGTCATCCTTCCGCTAAAAGCTCCCTAAATGAGATGTTGTCCATTCTCACCGGTTTCCGCCAAAAGTGCTTTTTGGCTCACCCGGTGGGTCGTTCTCGTATATGGAACAACCTCTCATCGCATATGCTCATTGTAAGAGCTTCTACGTCAATTGTGCGTTAAGATATGGTCTTAAGCCGTAAAAAAAGCGTCAATGACGAGGGTGATGCGGAAGGGAGGGAGGAGTTGGGGCTTCCGCCTCCAGAAGCCTGTATAGACCGGTTTGACGGGAAATATGATCACTCATCGATAAGGTGCAACCTAAAGTGCTACTCGTCGAGCACCCTTCTGATCGTCCTCGCGATCTCCCTTTTGGTGAGGGGTTTCATCGCAAAGGCCCTGATGCCTGCTGCCGCGGCCTTGTCGGCATCCACGAGATGAGAGAAGCCGGTGCACATGATGATCGGCATATCTGCCCTGATGGCAAAGATCTCACGGGCGAGGTCGATACCCGTCATCTCCGGCATGGTCTGGTCGGTAATGACGAGATCGAACCGGGACGGGTCCAGCCTGAAAAGCTCAAGCGCCCCCCTGCTGCTCATCCGGGACGTTATGTCGTAGCCGAGCTCCGCGAGGATGTCTTCACCCATCTCCACGATGGCTTCTTCATCGTCGACGAAGAGGATGCGCTCACTTCCGGTGGGGATCGAAACGTCCTCGGGTCCTTCGATTCGCTGTTCTTCTGAGATTTCCGGAAAATATAGGGTGAAGGTCGACCCCCTGCCGGGGTCACTTATCACCGTGATGAAGCCGTCGTGCTGCTTCACAATGCCGTGGACCACGGAGAGACCGAGGCCTACGCCCTCTGCCAACCCTTTGGTCGTGAAGAAGGGGTCGAATATCTTGTCAATGATGTCGGCAGATATGCCGATGCCCGTGTCGCGGACAATTAGCTTCACGTACCGGCCGGGGTCAATCTCGTGGGGATCTCCATTTGACGGCAACACCCTTTGTTCGCTCAGCTCTATGTCGAGACGACCTCCTTTCTCCTGCATCGCGTAGATGGCATTGGTACAGAGGTTCATGATCACCTGCTGTATCTGGGTAGGGTCTCCGAGGATCAAAGCCGATTGACCTATGGTGTTGACCTTGATGCTGATCGTCGTGGGTGTGGTGGCCCGTAGGAGCGTGACTGTCTCCTTGACGATACTGCTCAACCGCAGAGGTTTCTTCTCCTGCTCGGCTTTCTTAATGAAGGCGAGCAACTGCCTCACCAGCTCCCGGCCCCGGATCCCCGCCTCTATGATCCTCTCGAGGTGACGTGCGTCCCGGCTGCCCTTGGCAGCATGGCCGGCCACCAGCTCCGTGAACCCGATAATTGCGGCTAAGAGATTGTTGAAACCATGGGCGACGCCGCCGCTCAACGTCCCTAGGGCCTCCATCTTCTGCGCCTGGCGGAGCTCTGCCTCTATGCGTCTCTGTTCGGTCATGTCGAGGTTGATCTCCATAACCGCCACAGGGCGTCCTGTTTCATCCCTTTGCAGGGCCTGCCGGCTGAGGATCATAAGCTGGCGGCCGTCTTTTGTCGTATGGGTGATCTCTCCCTCCCACCGGCCTTGCGTGGTCAGGGCCGCCATGTGCTCCCCGGAGGGCTCGGGAAATCGGGTCTGAAGGAGCGTGTGGATTACCTGGCCCAGGGCCTCTTTACGGGTAAAGCCGTAGAGTTCTTCGGCCCGGGCGTTCCAGAAGGTGATCCTTCCGCTTAAGTCACGGACTATGATGGCATTGTAGGCAAGCTCAAGCAAACCCGCCTGCCGCCGGATGGCCTCCTCGTCCTCCTTGCGGCCGGTGATATCATTAAAGAGGATGGCGACTTGCCTCTTTTCCGGTTGGCCGTAGCGAAAGGCGTACACGTCATACCAGCGGTGCAGTTGCTCGGCACGATTTTCAAAGCGGGCCGGTTGTCCCGTCAAAGCAATTCTTCCGTATATCTCAAACCAGTGTTCTTCGTGCTTCGGGGCAAGCTCGCGCATTCTCTTGCCCTGGGCATCGATGAGCCCCGTTTGTTTCTCGAACGCCGCATTGACCTCCAGAAAACGATAGTCGATCGGTTTTCCTTTCTCGTCGAAAATAACCTCGATGAGGCAGAAGCCTTCGTCGATCGCGTCGAACAGCGTGTGGTAGCGTTTTTCAGATTCGCGCAGCGCTCCTTCCGCCTGCTTCAGCTCGGTGATGTCGGTGAGGACCGTACGGATGGCCGTAGTGCCAAAAACCCGGGCGGCGACGCTCTCCAATCGGGCGTCGAAAAGGGTCCCGTCTCTCCTTTTCAGCACTAGTTGGCAGGCTTGTGCGGTCGTTGCCTCCCCTACCTTCCGTATATGGGAGGAGAATAGGTCCTGAGACTCGGGACATATGAAGCGGCCAAACGGCTTGTTGAGGAGGAGGCTTCTTTCAATGCCGAGGAGGCCGCACGCGGTGAGATTGGCCCTGGTGATGAGCCCCCTTTCGTCGAGGGTCAGGTAACCGACCGGGGCGAAATCGTAGAGCTCCGCATATTCGCTGCGTGACGCTTCCAGTTGCTCGCGGGATCCGCGGAGCTCTTCGTTCTGCATCTCAAGCTCGATCTTATGGACCGATAATTCATGAACGAGCTTCTGCAGGTCGCTCTCCACGGACGTGAGGGCCCGTTGTTCGGGCACCCCCTGCAGGGCCTTCTCGGCCTTTTGACGAAGAGCGCGACTCTCTTTCGGGTCAGGGGGCATTGATTTTCTTCCGGTAAGTTGGTATGGCGCAATTCTCGGTACACGACTATTATAGTTCCCATTGGTTGGACAGGCAAAGCCTATTCATGGCGGTCGCCTAAGAAGGCCAATCCATGCTGCTTTCGGGCGAGGACCTCGCGTTATAGCGTCTGCTGCCGGCCGTGAAATTGCGCCATTCGGCAGAAATAAGA
>Ga0326728_10026613_pt1 | contig 10210 bp, 7 predicted proteins | sample MB3enrmetagenome_FD_207602 | JGI IMG/M metagenome (GOLD analysis project Ga0326728, IMG submission 207602) | Lab enriched peat soil microbial communities from McLean, Ithaca, NY, United States - MB31MN | ecosystem: Environmental > Terrestrial > Soil > Wetlands > Peat | place: USA: New York... | reverse complement strand
ACGATGGGGATCATCATGAAGCCCAGGGCGACCCCGCCCGCGATGGCGGAGAAATGGTGCATGGTCCTGACGATCAAGGTATAGGCCACGATGCCCGTCACGATGGAAGGAACGCCTGAAAGGACGTCCGCGGTGAACCTGACCCACCAGGCAAAAGGGTTCTTCTTGCCGTACTCGGATAAATAAACGCCCGCGAACACGCCGATCGGGAGCCCCACGATCGAGGCGATGCAAATAATGGTGATAGTGCCCAATATGGCGTTGCCCATTCCACCGCCGGAAACACCGACGGGCGTGGGTAGATGGGTCAAGAACACCCAATCCAGGCGTTTGAAACCCTGCAACAACACATATAGAAGAAGACTGACCAGGGGGATCATGGCCAGGAAAGCGGCCGAGCCGCAAAGGAAAAGCATGGTCCTGTCCACCAGGCGTCTTCGTTGCTGTAAGTCGAGCATGGCCTGTCCCCTAACGCTGGTATTTCGAGGTGGTCAACCAGACCAACAGGTTGGCCGCGACGTTGAGTACAAAGGTGATCACCATCAGCAACAGGCCGATCTCGGCCAAGGCGGCGATATGCAGGTCCGTGACCGCCTCAGAGAACTCGTTAGCGATGACGCTAGCCATGCTATGGGAGGCCGCCAGGAGATTGACGGACACTTGCGGGTTGTTGCCGATGACCATGGTAACGGCCATGGTCTCGCCCAAGGCCCTTCCCAAAGCCAGCATGATGGCCCCCAACAAACCCACTTTCGAGGGTTTGATGACCGCCAATTGGATGGTTTCCCAGCTGGTCGCGCCCAGGGCCCGGGCCGATTCCCGATAGCTGTTGGGGACCGCCTCGAAGACCTCCCGGCTGATGGCCGTGATGGTGGGCAGGATCATGATGGAGAGGATAACGCCGGCGGTGAAAAGGGATAATCCTGTCGAGGGGCCCTTGAAGAAAGGAAGGTTCAGGGTGGCTACATAGATCCCCAGGGTCAAACCTGCCACGACCCCGGCCGCGAAAGGTTGGATGCCCTTCAAGAACAGGCCCGCCAAACCGCTGACTGCCATGAAAACGGCGATGGCTATCACCAAACCCACCAGAACATTCCCACTCTTGATCAACAGAGGGTCCACATGGACCCGCATGAAGGGAGCCAGAAGAAAAATGCCCCACAGACCATAGACCACACTGGGGATGGCCGCGAGGATCTCGACGAGGAATGACACAGGATCGCGCATTTTCATGGGAGCTAATTCGGTCAAGAATAGGGAGATACCCAGCCCCAAAGGGGCGGCGATAAGTAAACCAATGAAAGAGGAAATAATGGTCCCATAAACGAAGGGGACCGACCCGAACAAGCCTTGGACAGGGTCCCAGTCGCTGCTGGTCAGGAATTTGAAACCCGAGGCATGGATGGAAGGAAGGGCCGCGATGAACAAAGTAACGGCGGTCAACAAAGCCAATAAGAGGATCATCAAAGCCATGAAGCCGGTGAAGCCGTGGAACAACTTGTCCCCCAGCCCGGTCCTGAAAAAAGAAACGAACGGAAAGGTCTTTTCGGCCTTCCCGTTCGCGGTTGTTCCTGCTATCTGATTCAAAACGTTCTCTTTCTACTGATTAGTACTTGACCATGCCGATCTGTGCCTTGACCTTCGCGATCAACGACTCAGGCAAAGGAGCGTAGTAAAGGTCGGCCGCCATGGCTTCCCCGTTCTCCAAGTACCAGGTCAAGAAGTCCGTAACTGCCTTGCCGACAGCCGCGTCCTTGTAGCTCTTGTTGATCAACAGCCAGGTAAATCCGCAGATCGGGTAGGATCTTTCGCCCGAAGCGTCGGTGATCATCACGCGGAAATCCTTAGGCATACGGCGCAGTGCGCCTTCGGCGGCCGCGGTGGTCGACTCGATGGTCGGCTCAACGAATTTGCCGGCCTTGTTCTTGATCTCAGCGTAAGAAAGCTTGTTCTTGATCGCGTAGGCAAGTTCCACATAACCGATGGTGCCTGGGATCTGTTCGATCAATCCAGCCACACCCTCGTTGCCCTTGCCGCCAACACCCACCGGCCACTTCACGGAAGTGCCGAATCCCACGGTCGAGGCCCACTTGGTGCTGACCTTGGTCAGGTAGTTGGTGAAGATATTGGAGGTTCCGCTTCCATCGGAGCGGTGCGCGACCGTGATGTTCACGTCCGGCAGGCTCACGCCATCATTCAAAGTGGCGATGGCCGGATCGTTCCACTTGGTGATCAACCCAGTGAAGATACCGGTCAAAACATTTCCGTCCAGTTTGAGTTTATCCACGCCCTGGAGGTTATAAGCGACCGCCACGGCCCCGGCAACTGTCGGGAAATGAAGAACGCCCGTGGAGACCTTGGTGATCTGGTCATCGGTCATGGGAGCGTCGGAAGCCCCGAAATCAACCGTGCCGTTCGTCAACTGTTGGATCCCGCCGCCCGAGCCGATCGACTGATAGTTGATGGCGACCCCGGCCGACTTGTTGTACTCGTAGAACCACTTGGAATAGATCGGGTAGGGGAAAGTGGCTCCCGCCCCATTGAGGGACACACCCGCCAGGACCACTTGGGAGCTCAACAACACCGCCCCGGTCATGGCCCCGATCAAGATTTTTTGGAACTTTTTCATTCTTTACTCCTCATTTTCTTGCTGAATTTTAGTCGCTAAAAACGTTCAGTTTGTTACGTTCAGGTTAACTTTTCCCCTCCCCTGTTTTGGAGAGAGAGGGGCCGACCTGGTTCCCTGACTACCAGGCGGCCCCCAGATTGCTTTCTTAGAAAGAGGCTACAGCGTCCAGATAGTTGACGAAATAAGGGTCGTTGCTGCCCCCGCCCAAGCTGGCGCCGGGAGTGACACCAACATTGGCGCCGTAGTACACGCGCTCGATCTGCCAGGCAGTGGCGACCAGGTTCACTCCACTGGCCAACCCGTAGGAGAGGCTCTCCTTCAGGTATTGGCGGTTGGTGAAGCTTGGGTCGTCATCCGTCAGCCAAGCCATGGTGGCGTTGGGCTCGATATAAGCAACGGCCAACAATCCGGCGAAATCCCCCGGGTTGACGATGGTGCCGATATTCACGCCAGCGTAGAAGGCATACTGGTTGGACTCGGTGGTATAACCATCGGCTTTCTTCGCGGCGGCGTTCTGAGCCGCTGTGTTCGTGGCAATGGTCGCGTTGCTATAGTTCGGCACGTTGAAGGAATCGAAGTTATCCGTGAAGTGGAAGGTCCACTTGAAAGGAACACCCGAAACCTTGTGATTGAAGGACAAGATGGCCTCACCGACCTGGAAGTCAGGCAATACTTTGCCGTAATCCCAAATGTTGCCGTTGCCCACCAGCCCTTTGTTACCGCCCAAGGCCTGGGTCGGAGCGTTCGTGTAGAACCCGATCGTGCCGCCGGCCAAGGAGGTCGCGTAGGGGATGTACTCATATCCCAGGGTCAACAAGGCGTTAGTGTCGGTATCGAATTTGAACAAGTAATCCAATTGAACGTTGTCCATGTACTCATCCTTGTTCAATCCAGTATCCGGCGTGGCCAAGCTGCCAGGAGCGACTATCTGGCTCTCACTGGCGTAGTTGGTGACGTTCTGCAGTTCCCACCAGGTACCGCGGATCTTCATATCGCCGTAGTTCGCCTCGATTAAGGCGCCTTCCGGTACGATATCCGGGTCCCAGGAAATCGGGGTATTCACCACTGGATTGGGCATCTTACCAACGACGACCTTCCAGTTCTTGTTCAAGAGGGACGGCACCCAGGAGATATAAGCCTGGTCGATACCGATCGTCGGATTGTCGAAACTGGTATCGAAGGTGTTATTCTCAGTGTTTGGGTTGCCACCAGGAGCGGTGGTCAAACGGAACCCGGCGAGGAAATCACCGAATTGTTTGGTCGCGCCGAAACGGACCCGGTACCGGCCATAGGACTGGTCCGAGATGGTTCCTTGCTTATCCGCGCTATTGTTCAGCTGAGACTTGAACGCGTAACGAATGCGGATGTCCCCCATCAACTTGATACCCAACTGTTTCTCGATGTCGGACATGCGACTGGCTTGGGTTCCCAAGGCAGTATTCATATCCTCCCTCAAGGATTCCAGCGTATCTCCCCCATTCTCATCATCAGCCATGACGACTGCCGGAGCGGTCAGGACCGCCAGCGATCCAGCCACCAAGAGCACAAACATCCAAAACCGTTTCATATCGACTCCTTAGCTTTTAAAATTTTTCCCCGAATCCGGGTTCTTCGTTTACAGGTAGGCGTCGTGGAGTGTGGCTTTGAATACTCCGTTTCGGACTCACAACGGGCGGAACTCTACAGGTGGGGGTAGGATGTAACGTTTCGACAATGTTAAAAGGGGGTAAACTTTGGCTGGGATTTAACGAAGGAAAAAGGCCAAAAAGCGATTGTTAAACTACTTATAAAGTTAAATCAAAATGAGATACAGGGAAAACAGTTTCCATTCTCCGGTCTTGGACTGCAGATAACCTTTAAGATTAGAGGCGCGTGAGAAAAATTCGTTCGGGGGCTTTATAAGCGCCTCTTAAGTCTTCGATCCATCGGGCGGCGTTCCGTCAGAGTTGAATATCTTGAAGGACCCGTCCTTATAGATAAGGAGGATCCGGGATGTTCCATTATCGGATTTCGAGAACTTCACATCGGCCACATCGCTATCCAAGTAGATGGGTTTGGTCGAGATCTCCCGGCCGCTCAAGAAAGCGTCCCCTTTCGAAGTTACTTTCACCTTAAGGCCGCCGTCCTTACTGACGAAATCCACCGAGTCATCCTCACCCTTGACCGGCTTTGGTGATAAGTCTTGGGGAGAGGGGGAAGGAGCGTTGTAATTTCCGTTGTTCCCTTCGCTGTTAGATCCAGCGGGATCATAATCGCCATCGTTGTAGGCGTAAACCGTGGTCGTCATTGGATCCTGCCACCACCACCCGCCGCCCCACCAATAACAATAATGGTCGAACCAGGGGTCGTACCACCACCAGTTACCGTCGTAGAACTGGGTCCAGAAGAACCAATTCCCGCAGTACCATCCATACCAGTTGCAACCGTAGCGGTCATAATAATGACAGTAGTTATTGCCGTTCCATGTGTGCCAATAATACTGGTTTTTCCCAATCTCGGTTTTATTGAGGATGGCCGCACGGTCCAAGAATGCCTTACTGCCGGCAACGGAGGCCATCTGGCTCTTTACCGAGGTCATGTTCATTCTTCCAGGCGATACCAAGGCGGCGGATTTCCCCGCAGGCCCCTTGGTTGGCAGACCTGGAGCCGAGTGTTGAAGCTTGGAAGGCAACATGGCCTTACCCGTCAAAACCTTCGGCGTTCGGGAGAAACTCGAACGATTGAGGCTTGCGGTGGAGGCCGAACGATTTAAAGTACCTCGTTGAAGCTCAGCGGCGGTCTTGAAATGATGTATCCCCTGGGAGGATGGATTGAATCCGTTACCACTTCGAGTGCTGTTGTTGACACCCGCGCGGTTGGTACGATAGTAGGGATTCCTTCCGAACAAACCGTTAGTGCGAAGGTTATTGGAATATCCGCGCGTCGAATTCGTCGTGGTCGAGGAACTCCTGGTTCCATTAGAAACAGTGGCACGAGTGCCAGTCGAGTCGGCCTTTGAATTATCGTTGGTTCGGCTGTCGCTCCAACTTCCAGAGTCCCTGCCTCCGTCATTTCCACCGTTGTTACCGCCGCTCCAAGCATTTCCACCGCGGTCGCCTCCGCCATAACTTCCGCCCGAGCTACCCCCAGATTCACCTCCACGATAAGCGAAGACTGCCGCCGGTAGCACCAACACCATCGCCAGGATAACCAAAGATCTTTTCATTTCATGCCGCCTTTACAGCAAAATCAGGGTAGGTATTCCAAGAAATCGTTATAGTTTAGACGTTCCAGGGACATAAAAGGATTCGTATCATTCATTAACCGTACAGCGTTATTAAAAGAACAGGTAAAAACCTTAAATTGAGCGTTTCTTCTCGAATCCAAGCTTATGCCATAATTTTCCAGATAAAAAACAATGCCAATCCAGCGAGGCGGCCCCTTTTATTCTTCGTTTGGAAATTTTCGAACCTATAATTTAATTCGGCTTTATCAACCGTCCGGGTCACCGTACCCCCATCTCATCTAAAAAGCGTCCGCCACCATGATCGATAAAAAAACCGTCTTGTTTGTTTCACTCTGGTGGTTCGCCATCCCTCTCTTGGCAGCCCTGCCGTCCCTTCCACCCAGTTCCGGACAATGGATATGGTTTTTCGGTTTTCTGGCTCCCTTTTTCTATCTCCGGGACCACAGGAACTCCCCCCCAGGATTCCCGGAATCTTCAACTCCAGCTTCAGGCAACGACCGCCAGCTTTTCTTTGCCATTCTCATCGCCGGCTTCGTCTTCCGGGCCATCCCCTTCCACTACTTTGTCCGGTGGCCCAATTTGGATGAGGCGCTCATAGCCCTTTCGGCCATGGATTTGAGTCGCCAATGGTCCTGGCATCCTTTCTATAGCTTGGGACAGATACCCCCCCTGATGAATTGGCTGGAGGGTCTGCTTTTCAAGTTCTCTGATTCGGTTTATTGGAACCTCTGGCTCCCGCCTTTCCTCTTCTCGTTCATTGCCGCTTTGTTTTTTTACCTGGCCTGCCGGTCTTTTTTTCCCAAAAGAACCAGCCTTTACTTTTTGGCCCTGTTAGTCCTGGGCTTTTGGCCGGCCTTCTCCGGAAACTTTTGCATCCAGGCCACCTTGGTCCCATTTTGGGAAGGGGTTGCCATGCTCCTGATGGGGTTCTATTTCCGTTCCTCCATCGACCGGGTCTGGCTGGCGGCCGCACTGGGTCTTTGGGTCGCCCTGGGCTTCTGGACCTATTCCTCCTGGCCTGTGGTGGCTGTGTTCTTCTTTCTTGTAATGCTCCTCTACCCCGCGCCCGACCGCGGTAAGGGCAGGACCTGGTTCACCTTGACCTTCCTGGCTGGCGCTCTTCCTTATCTTTTCTTAGCTTTGACCGAAGGGATGGAAAGCCATCTATTTTATTTTTCCATCCTGAGCCATTGGTCCGACTTGGTCAAACAATTGGGCGTTTCCACCGATTACCTGAACGGATTGTTCTGGGGATTCCGGTCCCAGCCCTCTCTTTACGTACCGCCATCTGGGGGCCTCTTGAACCCCATCGGCTCGGTCTTGGTCGGATGGGGACTCTGGACCACCCCCCTTTGGCTGCCCGAAAAGAAGCACAGGCTCATCCTGGCCTCGGGCCTGGTCCTTTTCCTTTTGCCTGGTTTGCTATCCCAGAATCTCCAGTTCTTCCGCGTCGTCCAGTTCTATCCACTTCTGTTCCTTCTGGCAGCCCAGGGCTTGGATAGCCTTTCCCTGGCCCTTGGAGGTTCGAAAGGTTTCCGAGGGATCGCCTGGACCCTTATCCTCCTTTCAGCAGTTTGGGACTCAGGCCGTCTGATCCAGGATTTCAAGGGCCGGGAAGCCAAGGGCAACCAGGTTCAGATCGCTTTCGAGGACTGGCGTAAGGTCGAAAAAGATCTGGGTCCAGGCCTGATCTTCGCCGACTTCGGGTTGGGCCAGGACGGCCTCGCCCTGGCGACGGTCTGTCACCCCTTCAATATTTTATGTAAAGGACCTGAGCGCTGGCGCCAGGCGCCCTGGGCGGGTTGGCTCATCAACATCCACTTCCTTCCCTTTGTCTCTTCCGTGTTTCCAACAGCCCAATGGTTCCGCCTTCCCTTGCCCGAAGGGGACGAACCCAGGGATAACCTGGTGATGGGGATGGTGTCCTTATCCACCGCCCAGCCCAAAGAACTCCGGACCCTGGGCGCTTGGGTCCAGGCAGACGCCTGGTTCCAGAAGGTCCAGTTGGAGACCAACGATATCTATGGCAAAGCCACCTACGAAAAGGCCCTGAGGGACATGTTGAAACCGGACCCAGTCATCCTGCAGGACCGATTCCTGGCCTCTTGTTATTGGACCGGCCTGGATTATTTCTATTATTCGACCGGATATAAGGAACATTACTATCAACAGGTTCTCACCCTGAAGAACGCCGTTCAAATGGGCTATCCTGCCGCGAACATTTATTACAATTTGGGCAGTCTCTTGATGAGGGGTCATCACTACCAGGAAGCCCGGGAGGCTTTCTTGAACGCGGAAAAATGCCCCATCAACCTGAATCCCACGAAACAGGCCCTGGCCATCTTGGACCGGTTGGAATCCGCCCAGAGGACTACTCCCTAATCCTCAATCGGGTTTCAAGCATGGCCATTCCAGCGAGGCGATGGAAGCTTCCATGGTCCGGGCCAGATCATGATAGTGGTCCTCTCCCACTGAATAAGCCAATTGCAGGAAAGAGCCAGGCTGGTCGAAGATCAAAAGCTGCAATAGGACGGTCTTGTTCTTCCTAGCGATCACCTGGAAGCAGTGGAAATGCTTGAACCTGAAAAGGTCGCTCCCCACGATCTGACCCAGGCCCGCCCTGCGCACCCCTCCCAGATAATCCCCTCGGAACCGGCTCAAACCCGCCAGTGTCAATTCCTTCGGTCCCCCCTGGATGATCCCGAGGGTGAGGTAATCCCCACTATGGGGATCCTTGAATCGAACGGCGTAGGAAAGGTTCTTTTCAGCCTTGCTCAAGGGCACCTTGTTCCAAAGGGCGGGAGGGCGAAAAGCGTAGAAAGCCTCTTTTTGGATGTATTGCCTCCCCAGGATGGCCTCCCCCGGTTCCTCGACGCGGAAACCCATGGTATCAATGTCCCGGCTCACCCCGGTGCTTTGACCCATTACCAGGCCAGGCAAACCGCACAAGAAAAACAAAATAAAGAGCGCGAAAGAAAAATATTTTTTATCCAATGAACCCATGGCCAAACTATATCAAAGCGGGATGCCATCGGCCTAAAGAATTCCTTTTTCAGCTTTTCCCGCGACAAGGTGCCCGATCTTCCTTTTTTAGTAGCCATTCGGGGCGAATCGAATATACTTCTCCCCATGGAAATCAACGACAAAGACAAAAACAAGTTCGTAGAGCTGACCCTCAAGCCCGAATGGGGCCGGGGATTGATCCGCACCATACAATATGGAAAGGCCAATGTTCTCTTCGAGAACGACCCGGACCAAAGACCCAGGGACTATCCCCTCAATTCCGAGCATTTGAAATTCTCTGAGAACCAAGACCCAGCCGGGTTCAAGGGACGGGCCAGGTCCACTAAGCCTTATGTACCCAAAGCTCCCAAAACCTATCCCCGTTACGAGCTTTCTTACTTATTTAACGAAGTATTCAAAGGCAAGTTCCCGGAGGGTTTTGCCGACAAGACCTATGTGGAAGATCTGAAAAAAGGCGAGAGAGCATATAAAGAACAGGCCATCGCTTATCTCAAGGAAAACCTGCTGAAGGATAACCTTCTCAAGAGCGCGGTGGAACGCAAGGATGCGGCCTTCATCAAGGGCCATACCGAAAAAGTCCTGGATCAGCTCAATCTTCTTTTCGTCCAGGAAAAGGTCAGCCTTCGTAACGGCCTGTTGGACGATAACTTCGTAATCCAATATTCCGACGCTCTAGTCAAGGTCCTCGAGGACCAGGAAGTCCGTCAGGAAACTATGGAAACCTATTTCAATGTGTTGATCAATTCCCAGGTCGACGGAATGGCCAAATGGCCTATCGCCACCCTGTTCCCTTTCCTGGCCCAGCCCGAGAAACACATGTTCCTGAAGCCCGAAGCCACCAAGAACCTGGCCCACTGGTTGGGTTTCGAGTTGAATTACGACACCACCCTGAACTGGAAGACCTATCAGGCCCTGTTGGAAATGAAGAAGAAGGTCATGGAGGACCTCAAGGCTTTCGGGGCCAAGGACACCATCGATCTGCAATCCTTCATCTGGGTAGTGAACATCCTGATGGCGCCGCCTAAGGTCAAAAAGCCAAAAAAAGCCGCGGCCGAAGAACCGGTTGTCGCTGAGGTTCCGGGTCCAGTTGAAGCGATTACTCCGGTCGAACCAGCCGTCTAAACCCGCCTCAGACGATCTTGGCCGGTATCCAAATATCCTCGTTGAAAGAATAGACCGCGCACAAACGGTGATAGCCGTCCGCGATCACCAGTTTGCCATTGGGAGTGTCCCTTACCAGTAGAAGGGGGGAGAGAGCCACTCCCTTCTTGATCTTTTTCCGGTCGGTCTTCACATGGGAGTTGCTCACACCCAGCAGTGATAATTGGGAG
>Ga0326728_10026612_pt1 | contig 10211 bp, 9 predicted proteins | sample MB3enrmetagenome_FD_207602 | JGI IMG/M metagenome (GOLD analysis project Ga0326728, IMG submission 207602) | Lab enriched peat soil microbial communities from McLean, Ithaca, NY, United States - MB31MN | ecosystem: Environmental > Terrestrial > Soil > Wetlands > Peat | place: USA: New York... | reverse complement strand
CGGCAGATTGACAAAATTGTTGTAAATCCTGCCGTTTTCAATTTCCAAGTCGTTGAACTTCTTTTCCAGAATGGCGGACACATGATGAACGGCGGAACGGTATGTTCCAAAGTCATCAACCTTGTCCCGTTCCAACTGGCTCCAGACGGCATCCCTGTCAAACGTGACGGCAGTTGTGAAGGCGTTGACAATTTGCTTCTCCGGCTCCGCGTAAACCCTGTCCCTCACTTTCCTTTTGGAAATGGCCACTTGATTGCGCCGCCATGTGGCCGGGTCTTTCAACAGTTTGTAGAGCCACTGGTGGTTTCCGTCCAACACCAATTTCCGGCCAAGAGGGGTTATGACGTATTTCCGGCACTCGCCGGGAACGCCGTAATTGGGTGGTGGCCGGTAGGTGGTAAAATCTATCAGTTCAAGGTCACGGAGCGCGTTACGATAGACCTTGTAGGGGTGGCTGTAAGGCCGGAAGCGGTTGTAAATGTCCTTCCAGTCCCACGTCACCGGCTTGTCGTCGTTTCGCTCCATGCCGGCGTCAATAGCGGTGAGCCAATACTGAGCCGTATTGATGGCTTTCGGCTCCACTGCGAAGACGGGATGGGTGATGAGCAGGTCAAAGAATTCCCCGCTGACCTTGACCCTGTCCCAAACCCCGTAGGGCGATGCTGCTGTTTTGGTCGCGTCTGTGCTCATTCATGCTGTGCGTATAAAATTCCTCCCGGCGGGTAACGTTTAAGACGCGACTCTTTTGTTCCACAGCATTTTATAGAAACCCGTTACCGCGTGCCGGGAGGGAAAATCTTCACCTTGCCGTGGTTCGTTCGCGTCATCAGCGAATACATAGGGCGTTCCACTGGTGCCAGTCAATTTTTTGCGTCAAAAACCACAACACTGCTTATTCTTAATTTCAATATACCCTCCCTCTCCCTCCATTATGCCACCGTAAAGGTAAACATTGAGCGATATTCGGTAGTGGCTCAGTTTGAATGAAAATTTCCGTATTTGACACAAATTTAGGCGGGCGCAAACTCCCGCAATGCAAAAACCGAAGTGGAAGCATTTCTACTGGTATAGGGTTATTTGCGAAACATTGGATGGACGCGGTATTTTTGAAGGTATCACTGCAATTGGGGGGCTTATGATTGCCATAATACTAGGATTGAAATTAGGTTACACAAGGCCCGAAGAATGGCGTGAATTGATATTTATTTGCGTAGTCAGTTCGGTAGGCGGTGCCATTTTAGGATTTTTAATCCGGGCGCTTTTCCTCACGCCAGCAAAAATGCACAAAACTTTGGAGAATAAATCGCGTCAAGAAATTGAGGAAAAAAACCGCCAGATTGAGGACATGCAAGACCACATAAAAGATTTATGGGCACAACTTCAAGACCTCGAACTTGTTCGGGATAATGCAGAACGTCGCACACAGGTAAAGAACACGTTGGCAGATTATTTACGCACACTGGACAACCGAATTCTGAAAATCAAAAGCATGGTCGCACTTGATTATGTAAAAACTATGGGGCATGGGGCAATGGACGCCGAATCAACCAACTTGATAAAAGAAATCAGGGACTTTTTAGAATCTAATATAGGAAAGACCGAAGCTGCTTTATTTCTTAGCACCACCGATTTTTCCATCCCCCCTTATTCGGAACAGAAAGCACCCGATCCAAAAGCGAATTTGAAATTTTTGCACCAATGGGTAATTGACCTGCTCAGTAATTATGCAATCCAGCTTAAAGAAATAATCAAGGCGTTAAAGTAAAAGTTTCACGATTTCTTCCAAACTCCAAACGTGGTCAGTAATCCCCGCTTCCATCGCGGGCGTGACGCGCAACGATTGGTGAATGCGCGCAAAGTTGTAGTGCATATAGTGAATCGCCACCGCGTGTTCGTGATTTTCCACCTTCTTTGAGAAAGCGTTGGTCAACCGCGTGAACCGGCGCATGGACATCCGCATGGTGAGATTTTGACGTTCAACCATGCTGGTCGAAACGTGCTTGAAATCCGGTTTGCCGGAAATAACCGCCCGCCGTGCACCCATGCACTGGGCCGGACTGTAACGGACTTCGCCTTCTTGGGGGACAACGCCGTAAATCTTTTGCAGCATGGCATAATCAATATCCGCGCCAAAGGCGTCCTCAACGGCGGTTAGATACGCCCGGTGTCCGTCCGTTGTCAGTTGAACACGGTTTGCTAGCCGTCCGGCCAAGTCGTGCATGAAGTGATAGGCGGCACCCGCGTCACGGGTGCTGATAAACCAAGTCGGAATAAGTTTTGTGTCAGCGTCCAGCGCAACCCATGTCCAAACATCGCCCCATCCGTTCCCTTCGTTCTTGGGTGTGACGTTTTTCTGCTTGCACCCGACATACGACCAAATTTCATCGCATTGGATATTTTTGCATTTCAGATTGCGGAAAGTTTTATCCTGATACGCGGAACAGGCACGTCCCAAATCAATGAGCAACTTGTTAATCGTGTTTCTCGAAACGCCCGTCATGCGGCTGATTGACCGGATGGAATTGCCTTCAACCAGTCCCGCCACAATCTTCGTCCGTTCTTCTGTGCTTAAAATGTTCACGGGTGTAACCTAATACACAGTCCGTTAACGGTCAAGCAAAAAGTGTCAGTTTGAGATATTTACCCTATTATTGACAAATTGCCGGAAGTGGGGAATGCCGTATGTAGCAATGGAATTGAATAAAATAAATCAAAAGGGAAGTAGCAAACATCCCCTTATTTACACGGTACAGGCTGCCCTTCAAGGGAAAATACCTGATACGCAACCCGGTGCCTATCGCACAATCGCACAAGAACGACGAACGCTGATAGCGCATTACTTAAATCAATCATCCACAAGTTTTCAATGGGGTGCAAAATCCCTGTGTTTTGCTGGATTTCATTTTTGGCGTCTTCTGAGAGACAATGCCATTGAGTCCATTGGGGAGTTTCTCTGTGCTTGTCGTCGTATTGTTGTGGTTTCTCGACGCAAATCAGCAAGTATGGCGGGTTCATGCACCACGATGTCTAACATAAAAACTCCAACGGGCAAAGCCGAAAATAATCTTTACCACCCATCATCGGGTAAATCTGACGAATCAGCGGTCTAGCTTTTTTTCCAACGGGCAGCGGCAGCACGCTTTGCGATTTCTGCCCGTTTTTTCTTTGAAAGGGCTTGTGCTCTGGCTTTGCCACCTTTCAATCCACCCAACCGTCCCAGGATCACGGCAGCCGGGTTTTTGTCGCTGAGTGGTTCAGAATTGAGCTTGAGAACATCCGCTTTTCCCGTTAAATTAGGCACGGGCTGACCAGTAGATAAAGCAACAATCTGTGCGGCACGGGCATTGATGTCTCTGGGCAGCTTGGACGGCCTTTGCATAGCCATAACCTAAACCCAAGCGGTCAGGTTTAGCTACTTAAATTTAGCAAATGAAATTTCAAACTGAGCCACTACCCGATATTCAGAGGCGATGTGCGCAGATGGAAAACCGCCTGACTGGTGAGGCGGTAAAATCCATAAGTCGTTGCGCGGGAACAGGGATTGACTTTTGGCTCGACTTCTATATGATGTCTTCACAATTAGCCCGGCGCGCGACGGGAGAGCCGAGTGGAAACTGCGAACAACTACTGGTCGCAGTCAAAAACAAAAACCACACACGAAATCTATACACGGGTGGAGTGTCTTTGTGCATAAGCACACACAGGAATGTTTTTATGAAAAATCTGGAATTGGACAAGCAACTTTCGGAACTTCTCACCGCTTTTCCAAAAGAGGAAGTGCTGGAATACTATCCTCGCCATATCATCACCCCGCACGGGTATCTGACCCCATTGTATTTTTCGCTAATCAATTTTTATTTTATCAACTACAGGGAGCCTTACGCCCACTCGCCAGAATTATTAAAGAGGAGGGATGCACGACGGCTGTTCTCCAAGGTGCTGACGGATAAAATAGTCCCAACGTATTTCATGGATGCAACATTTCTTGATGTCGTTGACCAGACGGACCTGCTCGAAACGTTCACGTTTTCACAACTACACTTTCCGATGCCCGGATTTCTATTGGTATTGCCCCATGAGTGGATTACACAAAACGCAGGTGCGAACATACCGTTTGTAATGGTTTCAACGTTCAACGGCTTTCTACACATAACCCAAGACGTATTGAACGATGACGGGAGCTTTAGTAATGCTGCATCTACCGTGCGATATGAGAAGGTGGAAGATAGCATTTCCGCCGTCATCAAATTTCGGGAACGCCTTGATTTCGCCACGGAGGACACGGCCTTAATCAATGCCATAACCCCTGACCACAGTGAAGTGCATGTTTACATTTTTGAGTTGGTAATGAAACTTCTCATCATTCTTTCAACTCAGCCGCGCGCACTCATTGATTCGCTTGACGAGCCGCCTGCCAGAAAACAAAGGGTGCGGAAGAACGGAACCATCAAGGCCGATGCCTTATGGAATCCGTGTTTCATCGGCAAGGGATATTCAGCTAAACGGGTCGGCGATAGTAGTGGCTGCGGGTCACCCATGAGGATGCACTGGCGACGGGGACATTTGAGAAACCAGCGATACGGACCAGACTGGTCGTTGGTGAGGGTAATCTGGATTGAGCCGGTGCTGGTTCACGGTGAATTACTGACAGCAACCAACCCCCCTGTTGATGCGGATTGACAGCCAACAAAGAACCCTCTCCCGCGTGACAGGAGAGGGCACAACGTTTTGCGTTTGGTATTCTGTCATGGCTGGCGTCTCTGCCGGGTTTTCTTTCGCGGTTTCAGTTCAGTGACACTTTCCACAGACAATTCCCCGTTCACCGGATTCCAGTCATCCACGTCATACGCGGTAATTTTATCGGCTTTGCGTCGGGCGTCTTTTAGCGAACGCGCTTTAATCAAAACTCCGCCACGGCTGTATTGAACAAACGTCAGCGTTGCGGTGAAAGTTTTCATGGTCTGAAAAATGCCCCCGTCACCGTGAGCAACGGGGGGCAACAGATTAACCTTGTTACACCTTCACCGAATATTTTCCGTCGTTCACCGTGAACACCGCTTTCGGGCCGGTGGATTTCTTCTTTAACGTGTTTTTGATTTTCCACGGCGAGAATGCGGTTCCAGCAGTCTGCTGAACGACTTCCTCAGCAGTCATCGGCGCGCCGCGCGCTGTAAGAATTTCCGCAATTTTGGTTTCGGCTTTCGGTCTCAGCAAAGGTTTCCATGTTTCGTCCAGTTCCTTGATTTGCCGTTCGGTTGCGGCCAACTCACCTCGCAATTCCGCGTAGTGGGTTTTGAGTGGTTCAGCCAGAGCGACCCGCTGCTGCTTGAGCGCCTCGATTTGGGCGTTAATTTGAGCGAGCGTTGCCGTCGCGTTCGTGCCAGTTTTGTTCTTTGATTGAGTCTTCATACATTGTTTTCGTTTATTTTCATGCCGATTCATCCGGCGACTGGACTGGAACACGGGGGCGCAATCCCGGCAAGCGATGGGCGCAAAAAAGTTTTTGGGGGCTAAAACGTGAGTTTTCTTGCCATCTTTTGCATGTGCTCACGGTTCAAATGGCCATAGGTTTTGCCAATCAGAATGCCGCCATCCTTGTGGCCGACCCACTTGGCAATGGTCATGTAATCAATTCCCGCCATCACACAGGTCGAAATGAAATAGTGTCTGGTCAGGTGAATGGTGAAATCCGGCATACCCACGACACGGCGAACGCCTTCAACCATTTTCTGAAAGGACTGAACGGCAATGCGTGTCCGATGCGGTTTGCCCAACCTGTATGAGGGGAACAAAAAGTTCACCCCTTGATACGCCTTGGCCTTCAGGCACAACAGATGATTTTCCAGATTAGCGTTGAAGTCAACCCGACGACTCTCAAAGTTCTTGGTGGTGTCCCCTTGGAACACGAGTTGTCTGTTTTGCCAGTCAACATTCTCCCATTTCAAGTTCGCCACTTCCGACTTACGCCCACCCGAAAACATGCACAGTAGGAGAAAATCGGCGAACTGTTCGCCGGTTATGGGATGGCTCCGCAAGGCTTCGGTTCCAATTTTCAGGATGTCCTCTGTGGAAAACAATTTCCGTTCCACGGATTTGACCTTCAATGGCGTGATGCCTTCCATCGGCAATTTGGAAATGTATTTTTCCGTCTTCGCCAACTTCAACAGCGCACGAAGTGCTTTCACATGATGATTCGCAGTGCTCGGTGACAATCCCCGTTCAAGCAGTTTTCCACGATAGGAGAGAATTTGTCGTGACGTGATTTTGCCGATTTTGATGTCAGCCCCCAGAAACCGCTCCCAATTTTTCAAGCAACTGTTCTCGCGTATCATTGATACGGGAGACTTGCCACACACCTTGACGTAATGCTCCCTGAACGTCTTGAAATCCGGCCCCGATTTTGTGCTCGTGACTTCTCCATCCTTGATGCCTTTGAGCACGTCATACATGGCCTTGATGGCATCGTTTCGGTTGGTTGCGCCGGTCAACCGGATGCGGTTGTTCTTTTTGATTCCGGTTTCAGGGTCAACAATCATCGCCTGAACGTAGAACGAACCGTTCCGTTGCCACAGCCCGCGTATCCTCCGGCGTGAACCGTCGAATACTTTTTGGAATGAATTCACCCTTCAACCAGAACAGGAACCAGAACGAATGGCGAATCTCAGGATTTCAGTCGGGGATGCTATTCGCCGTAAGACACTAATGCAGATTGATTTTACCGTCGTTTTCGCCTCCGGAGCCGAAGGTTGTGGGTTCAACCCCCGCCGCGCGTACCATTCCACCAATTAAAGCGAAGAGACACGGTCTGCGGCACGAAAAAAGCTCTTGCCGACTAGTGGTTTGATGCAGATGCGCAAATGGTTATATTTTTCGCTGTGGCGATTCAAGCTTCAGTGAGTGATTTCACTCTTGGCTTTCGCCGCTTGTTGCGTAAACTGAAGGTTCCATGATTGACACTGATATTGAATTGTTGAAAGGCATCGCGAACCAGTTGCGGATACATTCGATCACCGCAACGACCGCGGCCGGCAGCGGCCATCCGACTTCGTGCTGCTCGGCGGCGGATGTGGTGGCGGCGCTGTTTTTCGGCCACATGCGTTACGACGCGAAGAATCCCCATTACCACAACAACGATCGCTTCATTCTTTCCAAGGGCCACGCCGCGCCGTTGCTCTACGCCGCTTGGGCGGAAACCGGGTTGTTCCCGGCGGACGATTTGCTGAAGCTCCGCAAATTCGGCAGCGATCTCGAAGGCCACCCGACGCCGCGCCTGTCGTTTGTGGACGTGGCCACCGGTTCACTCGGCCAGGGATTAAGCGTCGGCGTCGGCATGGCGCTGGCCGCGCGGTTCGACAAGCTGGATTACAACACCTACGTCCTGCTCGGTGACGGTGAAATCGCCGAAGGCTCCGTGTGGGAAGCGGCGTCGCTCGCCGGCATTTACAAGCTGAACAATCTCATTGCCATCGTGGACGCGAATCGTCTCGGTCAGAGCCAGGCCACGGCTTTTGGCCACGACATTGGCGTTTATCGGAAGCGGTTTGAAGCGTTCGGCTGGCGGGTCGAAGACATTGATGGCCATGATCTGGAGGAAATTTCAGAAGTGCTCGGCGGCGTCGGGTTGAATGACCAGCCGCTCGCCATCATCGCCAAGACCTACAAAGGCGCAGGGGTTTCGTTTTTGCAGGACCGGGATGGCTGGCACGGCAAACCGTTGAACAAGGAAGAAGCCGCCAAAGCCATCGCCGAACTGCAACCGACCGCCAAATCCGGTGTGGGCGTGGCCATTCCCGCGCCGAACCAACTGCCCGCTCCCAACCACGCCGCGCCCGCAAGCTATCCGCCCCTCGGTTACAAAGTCGGCGATTCGGTTGCCACGCGTGAAGCCTATGGCAACGCGCTCGCGCGCATGGGCGAGGTGGACCAACGCATCGTCGCCATGGACGGCGATACAAAGAATTCCACCTACTCGGAAAAGTTCATGAAAAAATTTCCGGCGCGTTTCACGGAATGTTTCATCGCCGAGCAGAACATGGTTGGCGTAGCTACCGGCATGGCCACCCGCGGCAAAGTGCCGTTCGCATCCACGTTCGCCTGCTTCCTGAGCCGCGCCCATGACCAGATTCGGATCGCGGGCATTTCGCAGGCGAACCTCAAACTGGCCGGCTCGCACGTCGGCGTGAGCATCGGCGAGGACGGCCCGTCGCAAATGGGGTTGGAAGATTTGGCCATGATGCGTGCCATCGCCGGCAGCACGGTGCTGTATCCGAGCGACGCGGTGGCCGCTGAAAAACTGGTGGAACAAATGGCGCAAACCAAGGGCATTTGTTATTTGCGCACGTCGCGCCCAAAGACCCCGGTGATTTACAACAACGACGAACAATTTCCAATTGGCGGCGCGAAGGTGTTGCGCCAGAACGCGGGCGACAAGGCCACGGTGGTCGCCGCCGGGGTCACCTTGTTCGAAGCCCTGAAGGCCGCGGACGCGCTCAAGAATGAAGGCATCGGCATCACGGTCATTGATGCCTACAGCATCAAGCCACTCGGCCGGGATGTGATTCTGGCCGCCGCGCAAAAGACGAATAACACCGTTATTACCGTGGAAGACCATTACACGGAAGGCGGCTTGGGTGATGCCGTCGCCGGCGAACTCAGCGCCAATGGCATCAAGGTTCACAAGCTTGCGGTGACGGCCCTGCCGCGCTCCGGCAGACCGGAGGAATTGCTGGCGCACTTCGGGATTGATGCCGCGGCAATAGTGAAGAAGGTCAAGGCACTGTAAACTCCCGGAAAATTTTCGGCAACCTTAAGAACGCGGAGAAATTTCGCCGCGTTTTTCTTTATATTTCCCGCGTCCGAACGATTTTTTTTGCCAATCTGGCAGGCGTGGAGCAAATTGTCTTGGGACATGAGCGAAGACGGCAAATTTCTCAAAGGCCAGTTGCTGTTGGACGGCGGCAATCTGAGCGGTTCATTTTTCCACCAGTCCGTGGTGTTGATTTGCCAGCACGACGCCGAGGGTGCGTTTGGTTTGGTGCTTAACCGTTCCCTCGGCAAAACGGTGGGCGAGATGATTGTCGCCGACCTGCCTGACACGCTCCGGGAATCGCCATTGTACCTCGGCGGCCCGGTGCAGCCCGCTGCGTTGAGCTTTTTGCACACGGACAATTTTATTCCCGACGCCGACGTGCTGCCCAATCTGGCGCTCGGCCATTCACTCGATGAGTTGGTGGACATCGGCGAATCATTTTCGGCAGGGAAAAAAGTCAAAATGTTCGCAGGCTACGCCGGCTGGTCGCCGGGCCAGCTTGAAAAAGAGATGAAACGCAAGGCGTGGCTTACCTTTCCCGCGTCCTTGGAACTGGTCTTCGATACGCCGCCGGAACAACTCTGGCAAAAAATTCTGAAAAGCAAGGGCGGTTGGCGCAACAAACTCCTCTCCCAAATGCCGGAGGATTTGTCGCTGAATTGATCCATCTTGCAGTAGGGACACCGCGCCACGGCGTCCGGTCAGCGCAGCGTGCCGATCCCACTTTCAATTCGCCTCAACGCAAAGAAACGTCGTTTGGGGCTTCGGTTTGACTTCTATTTTTTTTAGGCAGGCCGGAATCAAACAAAACTGGCCAGCTTGCAATTCGAACGACATTTTGTTGTTGGCGTCGATAACTGTGGCTCCTCCTTTGACAACAGCGATTATCTGTATCGGTTGTTCTTTAAGTAAAGTAAACTTGGAGGTTTCAACCGCCATTTCGTGAACGTTGAAGAGATTATTCTGCACGAGGCAGCGGAACCTGAAATCGGGGCATTGCTTAAATTTCTTTTCAACAAGCTTCGGCTCGAAATCGTTAAAATCAATGCTCGCCAGCGACTCAGCGATGTGGAGTTCGCGCGGCTTGCCGTCCAACCCTACGCGGTTCCAGTCGAACACGCGGTAAGTTGTGTCTGAATTTTGCTGGATTTCAAAAATCACAATGCCCGCGCCGACGGAATGGACACGACCGCTCGGCAAAAACATGGCGTCACCAGCCTTCACGGGCAGGCGATGGAGACATTCAGCCACCCTGCCGTCCCGGATTTTCTTTTCGAATTCCTCGCGTGTGACGCCGCGTCTGAGGCCCACGTACAATTCCGCGCCGGGCGCAGCTTCGGCAATCCACCACATTTCGGTTTTCGGTTCGCCACCAAGTTCAGTGGCTTTGTTTGCGGGTGGA
>Ga0326728_10026611_pt1 | contig 10211 bp, 8 predicted proteins | sample MB3enrmetagenome_FD_207602 | JGI IMG/M metagenome (GOLD analysis project Ga0326728, IMG submission 207602) | Lab enriched peat soil microbial communities from McLean, Ithaca, NY, United States - MB31MN | ecosystem: Environmental > Terrestrial > Soil > Wetlands > Peat | place: USA: New York... | reverse complement strand
TCCGCTGACAGAAAGACAGCAGCCGCTGTAACTGAGGCACCGGAGATCTGGCCGAAATACCCCCTAGCGATAGTGTAGCGCGACGCTCGTACAGCGTGCGCCACGTTGAGAGCGCCGAATTCGGGGTTAAGCGAGGGGATAGTAAACAATGGATGTAACTGAAAGGCCGGAGGCTTGTCCAAAATGGTACGCCTTGCGGGTTCGCTCGCGTCACGAGAAGTTGGTCCACGCTCACCTCGAGGCTAAGAACCGTAATGCGTTCTTGCCTCTCTACCATGCAAGTCACAAATGGGCCGACCGGCGCAAGACGGTGCACCTGCCGATGTTTCCGGGGTACGTGTTTTGCCATTTTGACGCGACGCTCCGCTATTCGGTACTGGCGACACCGGGAGTGGTCGACATCGTAAGAGTTGGCACGGAGCCCGCCGCGATCGAGGATTCGGAAATTGAAGCGGTTCAGTTGATCGTGCGCTCTCAGGCGCCCGCGGAACCCTATCCGGATATCATCGCCGGGCAAAGGATGATGATTTCCGGGGGGCCTCTCAACGGGTTGGCTGGCACTCTGGCCGAAATCCGCAACGGGCTGCGCCTGGTGGTCTGTGTGGAGCTATTGTGCCGCTCGGTCATGGTGGAAGTAAGCCGTCAATGGGTGGTTCCGCTCGATCAGCCGAGATCGGCCCCGTCTGGGCGGGCGTTCAGCGCCGGAGTTTGCAGATAGTTGAAGGGAACGAAGCCTTATGCCGCCGCTAGCCGGAAGACAGGTCATCAGCAGGGCGATAAGCGTCGTCCCATATCTGTGGCTCACTGGGATGATGATGTCGGCTGCGTTTTCGCAGGAGAAGCCACAAAGCAACTTTGCGGCTTCTGGCGAGCGGGCCGCCGGGGCTCCGGCGGGATATGCACTCCAAGCCGACGACGAGATCGCGGTGCATAGTGTCCAGGTCAAAGAGATCTCGGAGAAGGAGTATTATCTTGACCGAAACGGGGAAGTCAACTTCCCGCTGGTCGGCGTTCTGCAGTTAAGCGGGCACGGCGTCCGTGAAGCTGAAGAGATGCTCGCGACGGCGCTGAAGCGGTATTACCGCGAACCGGATGTCGCTATCAGCGTTACGGCTCTGCATGTGGAGACCATTTCTGTACTGGGCGCCGTGGGCACTCCCGGAGTGCATCAGCTCAAGGGACCAACGACTCTGCTGGAGGCGCTCTCCTCCGCGGGCGGCGTGCGCGGTGACGCGGGTCGGGTGGCGATCCTGACACGGCAAAAGGCGTGGGGGGCGATTCCGCATCCCGATGCGCACCAGATCGCTTCCGGCGACGACGTCGTGGAGATCGATCTGAAGAGCCTAATGGAAAGCCGCAAGCCGGCCGACAATATCCTGGTCAAGCCTCACGACGTGATTTCAGTTCCGCCCGCTGAGGTGGTGTACGTGATTGGCAATGTCAAAAAGGCCGGGGGTTTTGCTTTAGGCGGGAAGCCGTCGCTGTCGGTGTTGCAGGCGTTGGCGCTGGCCGAGGGCCTGGACGCCCGCGCCGCCGCGACGCGAGCGCGAATTCTGCGGGCTGGCCAGCCGGCTACAGAGCAGATCCCCGTCGACGTGAAAAAGATACTGGAGGGCAAGGCGGAAGACCTTGTGCTTCGCCCCAACGACATCCTGTTTATCCCCAACAATGCCATGAAATCCGTCACGATGCGAACCATCGAGGCCGCCATTCAGATCGGCACGGGAATCGCGATCTTCCACCCGTAAGCTGGTACGCAAATCAGCAAGGAATATTTATGCCCTATCTGCCGTCCCCGTCCGATTTCGGCCCGCAACGCGTGGCGCCGACCTACCGCGGAACCAAGCCCGCGGTTGCGGGAGAGTGGTCCGTGGCGGCTCCGGAAGCACCCAGCCAGCTGCTCGAGTACTTGAGGTTCATTCGGGCCAATTTGCTGGGGATAGCCATTCTGGCGGTTGCCGGCGCGGGCCTGGGCTGGGTGACCGCGGCGCTGCGCCCGGCGATGTACCAGGCGCGAACCGTCCTGGACATTCGCAGTTTGAACGAGAACTTCCTGAGTTCGAGGGATGGGTCGCCAATCGGCACCACCAACACCGCCGTGCTGCCTGAGTCTTATATTCAGACGGAAATTAAGATTCTGGCGAGCGACTCTCTTCGCGATCGAGCCCTGAAGCGGCTGGGAGGTTTCCCGGAACCCCCTAAAGCGCCGCAGCCGGATTCCGGCTCGTTTTGGCAATCCCTTTTCGGGCACTTCAAAGGTGATCCCATCTCGTTCAAGGCGCTGGCCTTGGACGCGGGGCGCAGGGTGAAGGTGCGGGCTGTCGGCAACACCCGAATGGTGGAGGTGCTGTGCGATGCCAGGGACGGCCAATTGGCTGCCAGCATGTGCAACAACCTGGCGGGGGCCTACATCGAGTACAACATGGAGTCCCGGGAAAAAAGCACGAAAGAGACCAGTACCTGGCTGGAGAGCCAACTCGACGACGTGCGGAAACGGCTCGAAAAAGCGGAGAACGAATTGAAAGAGTCGTCCAAGGAAACGGCTTTCCTGTTCGACTCCGGCAGCTCCGAAAACGCAGTGGAGGATAAGCTCCGGGAAGTGCAAACGGAGCTGTCCCGAGCGCAGGCGGAACGCATCACCAGGGAATCCGATTACGAAGTGGCCTCCTCGCGGCCAGTTGATGCCTTGCCCGCAGCGCTGGACAACGGGCCCATCCGGGAGTATCGCTTGCGGCTGGCGGACTTGCAGCGGCAACTCGCCGAAGCCAGCGCCACTATGACTCCGGAACACTACAAGGTGCGGGATCTGGCCATGCAGGTCGCCGATATGCAACGGGCCTTGAACAAAGAGCGCGACGATCTGGTGAACCGTCTCAAGGCGGACTACGATGTCTCCGAGCACCGCGAATCGATCCTCGCGGCGGCATACGCCAAGCAAGCGGCGGAAGTTACGCAACACGGCGACAAAGCGGTGCAGTACAACATGCTCAAGCGCGAAGTCGATTCCGACCGCAAGATGTACGAGACGTTGCTGCAAAAAGTGGATGAAGTGGGCTTGGAGGCGGCTTTGCGCACCAGCACTATCAGCGTGCTGGACCCCGCCGTTCCCCCGGCCCTGCCGTATGCGCCGAGCGTGCATCTCAGCTTGGCTGTGGGTCTGTTCGGAGGATCGCTAGCCGGTCTCTTCGTAGCTTTTCTCCGCGTCCGTTCGGACAGCACGTTGCACGGCCCGGGAGAAGCTTCCATGTGTTTGCAGCTACGGGAGTTAGGCGCTATTCCATCGGTCAGGAGCCGGCGCATAGATATGCTTCTGGACCGGGTGCGCCCGGCCTTGGCCAAGCCTCGCCCGACCTCCTTGGATCTCGGGGGGCCGGAGGGACCGGCTGCCCCAGCTCCAGTCGCTCCCACGAACTCGACGGCATTGACCACCTGGCTGCGCAACCAGGAACTGGCGGAGGCGTTTTTCAGCACCATGAGTTCGTTGCGCTTCGCGATGGAGCGCGGGACCCAGGCGAATATTATCGTGCTGACGAGCCCGGAACCCGGTGAAGGCAAGACCACGGTGGCCTCGAACCTGGCGATAGCGTTGGCGCACATCGGACGGCGGGTAATTCTGGTGGATGGCGACCTGCGGCGGCCCCGCCTGGCCCAGATTTTCGACAGGCCGTGCTCAACCGGGCTGGCGGACTTGCTGGATGCGGATGTGCCCGTCGAACAACTGGCGCTCTCGGACTATATTACCGATACGTCCGTCGCCAACTTAAGTCTGCTCCCCACCAGACCCGCGCGCGAGGGCATCTCCACCATGCTCCATTCGTCGCGAATGCGGGCGCTGCTGAAGCGGCTCCGGCAGGAGTTCGACCACGTTATCATCGACAGCCCGCCGATGCTGCACATCGCCGATGCCCGCGTGCTGGGCTGGCTGGCTGACGGCGTGCTGCTGGTTCTCCGCTCCCGCCGCACAACCAAGGAAGCCGCCGTGGCCGCTTACGACTGCTTGCTGCAAGACGGCATTAACGTCTTAGGCGCGGTTCTGAACGACTGGAACCCCCGCGCCAGCGACAAATACGGGGCCTACAAACCGACCGTCTACTGACGCCCCGCGGGCCGGCCTAAATGAAGGCGAACATGCTCTGGAACATTCTGGATACGGGAAGCGTATGGCTCAAGGAATTCGCGTGCGCGCTGGACACGCTGGTTCCGACGGTGAACTGGTGCCCGGAAATCCGCAACTTCGGGCACTGGGAAAAGTGGGTCAGAACCGATGTGGTAGCCGATCCCCCAGTTCAAATGATCCGCTTCCCGTTGCAGCGGGGGTATGCGCGCTTTCCGATAGCACAACTATTTCCGTTTGAGAAAGCGTTGGCCGGACTTCTGCGAAGTGCGGCGCAACCCGCGCCGGCCGCTTTGATCTGCACGGCGCCCTTCTATGCCCCGGTCGCGGAACGGTGGCGGGGGCCGGTGATTTACTACCTGACCGACCTGACCAAGAAGTACGCGGGGATGGACGCAAAACAGATCGTCGGGCTGGACCGCCGGATGTGCCGGGTCGCGTGCGCGGTCTGTCCCAACTCGTCCCGCATTGCGGACTATCTCTGCGCGGAGGCCGCTTGCGATCCGGGCAAGGTGACCGTGATTCCCAACGCTACGCGGGCTAAGAACATTCTGGATCGGCCGGCGACCGAGCCCGCGGAGGCCCCGCCGGACATGGCTGGTCTTCCGCGGCCGATCCTGGGAGTGATCGGCAATTTAGCCGCCAATATGGACTGGCTTCTGATCCGTGACGCGATCGACAGGACCGGGGGGGTAAGCTGGGCATTCGTAGGTCCCACGGATATGGGTATCCCGGACCAAACGCAGGCGAGCGCCCGGCGCGACTTACTGGGCCGTGGCGGGCGCATACGGTTCCTGGGACCGAAACCCTACGGCGAGCTCCACCAGTACGCCCGCTCGTTCGACGCCGCTTTCATGCCCTACCGCAAGCAGGAGCCGACTTACTCGGGCAGCGCGACGCGTTTTTACGAGCACCTGGCCGCGTGTCGGCCTATTCTATCCAGCCGCGGGTTTCACGAGCTGCTGAGCAAAGAACCGCTGTTGAAGTTAGTAACCGGCTCCGAGGACGCCGCCCGCGAAGTGGAGCTTCTTAAGAGCAAAGGCTTCCGCGACGGCTTCGAAGAGCTGCGATGGCGCGCGAGCCAGGAAGGCACCTGGCTGGTGCGGGCCCGCGCCCTGGTAGCAGCCGCAACCCGCGCAATCGAAGACCGGACGACCGGGAATGCGGGATCGAAAGCGCACGGGAAAGACCGCCCGGCGTGCATTGGTGCAGCGCGATGAAAGTAGTAACCGTCCATCGAGGCGCGCGGGACAGCTACCAGGTGGCTCGCGCTTTGCAGGAGGCCGGCCTCCTGGAAAGGCTGGTGACGGATATCTACTGGCCGGCCGATCGAGGCTGGGCGAGGCGGATCGAAAGCGGCCTGCCGCGCCGTGTATCCGCGGCTTTGTGCTGCCGGCATGCCGCCGGCGTCCCGGCTGATGCCGTGACGTCCTGCCGGCTGAGCGGAGTGAGTTCGCTCCTGGCAAGCAAAGCGCCATGGCTGCCGGATCGATGGGAGCGGGAGGCGGTGCGCTGGTGCGACCGCAGTCTGGGGCGGCGGGCCGGCCGCATCGCGACCCGGAAGAACGCCGCTCTTTTGAGTTACAGCTACTACGCGCACAGCGCCTTCTCGCACTACGAAGGAAAGGGGCCGAGGATTCTGTTCCAGCTGCACCCCCACGCAGCCAGCGTCCGCTCTATTCTCTGGCGAGAGCGGGAACTGCATCCGGATTGCGCATCTTCTCTCGATCAGGAATGGGAGCTAGCGCTTCCCGAAACCGATCTCCGGCGACTGGTCGAGGAAGCTGCCATGGCGCAGCACTGGATCGTTGCCTCAAGTTACACGAAGCGAACCTTGACCGACGCCGGCGTACCGGCGGAACGGATAGCGGTTATCCCATACGGCATCGATTTGAACCGTTTCTCGCCTAAACGGGAGGAGCACAGCTCCCGCGGCCCGTTGCGGCTGCTCTTCGTCGGCACGCTGGGCCAGCGTAAAGGAATCAAGTACCTGGTGCAGGCTGTCGAGATGCTGCCGCCTGGCAGTGTGGAGCTTACCGTGTGCGGCCGTCCGGTGGACGATATGGCGCTGTTCCGCCAGAGCCGGGCGCGCATCCATCTGCATCCTTCCATCGGCGCCGCAGGCCTGCTGGAGGCGTACCGGTCGGCGGATGTGTTTGTCTTCCCGTCCCTGGCGGAAGGTTTCGCGCACGTTCTATTGGAGGCCATGGCGAGCGGCCTTCCCATTGTCAGCACCGCGCGCACGGCGGCGCCGGATCTCATCCGGCATGGCCGGGAGGGCTACATCGTCGAGGCCGGGAGCGCCTCCCACCTGGCGGCAACCCTCGAGAATTTCCTGCGACGGCCGGAAAGCGTCCGCACGATGGGCGAAGCCGCGCGGAGTCGCGCGGAATGCTTCACCTGGCAGAGCTTTCGCCGGGAAGTGGCAAAATACGTCGGCGGCGTTCTCCATCGCGAGGGTGCTGCGAGTCCCAAGTCATGTTTATCGCGTTGATATGGGCGGTCGTCATCATCCTCGGCGGGGCGATCTGGTACGCCTACGTGGGGAGTGGGGACGTTTTCCATCCGCTGATGCTCACCGGTCCCATGATGGCATTCATCTACGCCTGGATGCCTTACAAGCTGGATTCGATCGGCGGCTTGGCCGGCTTTTTCCAACGCGATCAACTGGACTACATCCAGCAGATTAACGTGTGCGGAGTCGCCTGCTTCGTCCTGGGGTGCTTGAGTGTTGGTGCGCGGCAGCGGGGCCAGCGGTTTCCGGAGCCGGAAGTCTCGCCGGCGATCCTGGCGCTCTGCGGCACCATCATGGGCTGCATCGGGACGGTTTGCTGGGTGGTGGCCGTCATTCATGGCACGGGCGGCGATCTGACCGGCTTCAGAGGAGGATGGGATGACAGCGGTTATATACGGGACGCGTCGCTGCTGGCCTTCCCGGCGTTTCTATTGATTCTCGCGGCCAGCGCGCGGCAGGGATTCCGTTTTCTGTACGTCTGTCTGATGGCTCTCTTTATCGCACCGCCGATCATCGAAGCTGTATTCACCGCCAGGCGCGGCCCCACGTTCATGATCGCGGTGACGCTGGCAGTGGGCTGGTACATGCACCGGCGCAGGCGGCCCGCGCTGCTGGCGGTGGCCGGAGGGGGCGTGCTGCTGGGGCTGATGATGCTGTTTCTGGTTTCGAACCGCCAGAACATTTTCTTTGGCTCCGATCGCGAGATGACGACCGATATTACCGACATCGTCGAGAGGCCCGACTCCGGCAACGAGTTCATTTACGGCGCCGGAACTATCCTGAGCGCGGAACAAAGAGATGCCTTCTACTGGGGCCGGCGCTATCTGGCGGAAGTTTTCATTCGGCCGATTCCCAGCAGCGTCTGGCCGACCAAGTACGAGGATGTCGGTCTGCCGGAGTTGATGCGCAACGCGGGAACCGGCGAGGGATTCAGCGAAACGGTGGGCTGGGAAGGCGCGGAGGGATCAGCCCCCGGGCTGATCGCCGATCTATGGACGGAATTTCACTGGCTGAACATGCCGGCGCTGTTCCTTGTCGGCATGATGTACACGCTCGCATGGCGCAAAGCCGAGTCGAGAAGAGGACCCTGGACGGCGCAATACGTCGTCATGGCGGCCCTATCCGTTTACTTGGTGATGCAAACGATGGAAGCTGTCGTCTACAGGCTGCTGATTCTCTCGATCCCCTTGCACCTGGCCTGGCGCATCGCGCGGCGGAGCGAAACCCGGGCGCCCGCCCGTCTGCACGGGGGCGCCGAGCAAACGTTTTTGACACTTGATATTAGCGGGCCGCGGAGGTCATTACCCGATGTTGGTTGAAGAGTGGGTTGGCTTGACACGTGAACCGAAGCGACAGGCATGCTGGCTGCAGGTTATGTCGCACCTCAGCCCGCGCTACGGGGGCATCGCCGCCTCGGTTCCAGGGTTCGCTCGGGCGACCGAAGCCGCGAGCGCGCACGCTTGTCCTATTGTGGGCTTCTGCGAACGGGAGGAACTGGATCAACTTCCGGAAGAGCAGCGAGCGGGGATCACGGTTCTCCCTCCCGATCGCCTCCGCTGGATGGTGGACACCCGTTTGCATAAAAGGCTCGATAAAGAGGTCCGCGGCGCCACCGGCGTGCATATCCACGGCCTTTGGGAAACGCATTGTATGATGGCGGCGCGCAAGGCGCGAGCGCTCAAGCGTCCCTATATCATTTCCGCCCACGGCATGCTGGAGCAGTGGGCATTGCGTCACAAGCGTCTCAAAAAGGCCCTCTACGCCGCCTTGATCGAGATTCGCGCGATGAAATCCGCGGCCTGTCTGCGAGCCCTCAGCGCCGACGAAGTGGACGACTATCGCCGCCTGGGTCTCACCAACCCGATCGCCATCGTGCCAGGGGCCATCGACGCGCAACCCGTTGTCGGTCCCGATCTATTCCGCAGCCAGTATCCTCAGCTCGACGGCAAGCGGATCGTGCTCTTTCTGGGGCGAATTCACCCGAAGAAAGGTCTGCACCTGCTGCTGAAAGCTTGGGCGCGCACGTTCGGGGCGGAGGACGTGCACCTGGTAATCGCGGGTCCGGATTCTGAAAACCACCAGGCACGCCTCGAGCAGCTGAGGGACGATCTCAATTTGCGGATGTCCGTCACGTTCACAGGCATGCTGACCGCCGAGCGGAAATGGTCGGCGCTCGCGGCCGCCAGTCTCTTCGTGCTGCCCTCGTATTCCGAGGGTTTCAGCATAGCCGTGCTGGAGGCTCTGGCCGCGGGGATTCCGGTGGTCGTGACCACGTCTTGCCACATACCAGAGGTAAGCCGTAACCGTTGCGGGTGGGTTATCAAACCCGCGATCGGTCCGCTCGAACAGGCATTCCGGGAGTTTCTTAGCCTTTCCCCTAAGGAACTGTATGAACTGGGAAGCAACGGGCGGGAACTGGCTCACAAGCGGTTCCATTCCTCCGTGGTCGGAAACCAGATGGCCCAAGTGTATGGCTGGCTGCAGGGTGGTGCCAAGCCGGCGGCGGTCGAGATCGTCTGAGGGCAAGCATTATGACGGCGGGCGTAGATCTATCCAGTTTCGACATCGCGCGCGATTCGGATTACCGGGTGGGCCGATCCTTCTTTGTCAGGATGGCCTGGTTTCTAGTCGGAATGCCGTTGCTGCGGTGCCCTATTATGCCATCGTCGTTCCTCCGCAGGCATCTTCTGCGCTGGTTTGGAGCCGAAGTGGGGGCGGGCGCGGTTATCAAGCCGGGGGTGCGCGTGAAGTTTCCCTGGAAACTGAAGATGGGCGACCACTGTTGGATCGGCGAAGACTGCTGGATCGACAATTTGGCTCCGGTCGTTCTGGGAAAGCATGTTTGCATCTCGCAGGCGGTCTACCTTTGCACGGGGAACCATGACTGGTCCGACCCGGCTTTTCGTCTGGTCACGCAGTCCATCGAGGTGCGGGACGGCGCCTGGATCGCGGCGCGAGCCTCGATCGGCCCCGGGGTGGTTGTTGGCGAGCATGCCGTGGTCGGCTTTGGCGCGGTAGTCACCGGGGCCGTCCCCGCTTACGAGATCCATGTCGGAAATCCCGCGGCATTCCTGCGCCGTCGTGAAATTACCGGACCCCGTCGTCCAAGCAGTATTCGGAGGGCACTATGTTCTCACTGATTCCGGTCGTTCTATCGTCACTTGCCGTGTGCCTGGTTGTTACGCCCTTTCTGCGGGACTTCTTCGGCTTTCTGGGATTCGTGGACAAGCCGGACTCTTATCGCAAGATGCATGCGCGGCCCATCCCGCGCGTCGGCGGCATGGCGCTCGTGGTGGGGTACTTCGTGGCTTTCCTGGCTGTGGTAATAGGCTGGCGGTTAGGCTTCTTCGACACCCGCGACCCCTCGCTCCGGCTGATGGCGAGACTCTCCCCGGGGATAATCCTGATCTTCGCGGTGGGCCTCTACGACGACTTGAAGGGTCTCTCGCCCTGGATCAAGCTTGCCGGCCAGGCAGGCGCCGCAAGCTACGCGTGCTGGGCCGGGGTACGGCTGGCGGCCCCGCCCGGCTATACCGGCCCGGCCATAATCATCGACCTGGTGGGGATCTGCTGGCTGGTACT
>Ga0326728_10026609_pt1 | contig 10212 bp, 9 predicted proteins | sample MB3enrmetagenome_FD_207602 | JGI IMG/M metagenome (GOLD analysis project Ga0326728, IMG submission 207602) | Lab enriched peat soil microbial communities from McLean, Ithaca, NY, United States - MB31MN | ecosystem: Environmental > Terrestrial > Soil > Wetlands > Peat | place: USA: New York... | reverse complement strand
GGATTTAGACTGAATAGACATCAGGAGATCTTGCCAAACCCTGAACCCCAAAAACAGGCCGCCGCATAACGCACTATGATTTTGATAGGTTAATCGCATTAGGTAGCAACCCAGCCGGAATGTCGGATGAGATTGGAGGATGGAGGAGACGCCCTGTCAGATTGGGTTGTGAGGATCACAATCTATTTCATTTGATAGATCGGCTTCTCTTGAATACCGGCAAAACTGCAGTTCCGTGCCTCGCAAGACAGACGCCAATTCTGCTCTCCGAAAGTCAACGTCCTTCTTGTGCTCCGCACCCCGGCCACGCGTGACGCGTGGGCGGGGTGCCGGTTACGGAAAGCGCTGCCAATCGACAACCCACACAATCCCGGGATGTGCATGTGGGGTTGCAGTTGATCTTAACCCTGCGGGGGTGCGGGGGAATGCAATTCCCCCGCTCTCTTCCTGTTTTTCAAAAATTTCAACTTGAACGCTACTCGGTATAAGCAGACGAGCCCCGCTTCCCTAGCATCCCTCGCCGGAGCCGGGGCAGCCATAACCCTTCGAGCAGCAGCCTTTCCGCCTGGATTTGAACTCGTTCAAGTCAAGCCCGGAATAAACCGCCGCGAGCGCGGCTTCGATGAAGCCGCTGATTTCGATCGGTTTAATACCGGCCCGGGTGAGCACCCTGGAGGGATTTTCGCCTATTCCGGCCACAAGGATGGCCCGGCAGTCCTTGAGGGTTTCGGCCAACTGCATCCACCTCGAAACGCCCCCGCCGGGCTCCGGGGCCATACGTTCCCCGACGCAATGATACCCCTGCTCCGTTTCGGACCAGATCTGGAGCCTGTAGGCCTCTCCAAGGTGCTGATTTACCAGCACGCCCTCCATCGTAGCCACTGCCACATAGGGCCGTTCGGCGGGGTCGGAGGACAGACCGGCGCATTGCGCCAGAAGGCCGCGAATCGCGCCGTTGCCGTCGTTTCCGAGGAGTCCGGCGGCGTCGGCCCGGCACCGGGTGCAGTGAAGCATCTGCGGCAAATGACGTCCGGCCTTCCGCCGAACCGCATCGATCATCTCCCGGCCGGGTTCCTCGATGTCCTCGAAAGGGGTATCCCTGTTCGGGTACATCGGCATGCAGTTGTGCATGTCCACTCCGAGACCGGCCATGGCCCGGGCGACTTCCTCGACATGGGCGTCGTTTACCCCGGGAACTACGATCGTGTTTACCTTGACGGTGACGCCCCTTGTCTTCAGTCCTTCAATGGCGCCGATCTGCCGGTTGAGCAGCAGTTCCGCGCCCCTTATGCCCCGGTATATGATTTTTCCGTCCCGGACCCAACTGTAAATCTTTTGCCCTATCCCCGGATCGACGGCGTTGACCGTTATGGTGACATGGGAGACGCCGATTTCGGCGACCTCGTCGAGGTAGTTTGCTATAGCGAGCCCATTGGTCGAAAGACACAAAAGTATATGCGGAAACTTTTCTCTAACGAGGCGCAGCGTCTCGATCGTCTCCTCGGGGTTGGCAAAAGGGTCTCCGGGGCCGGCGATTCCAGCCACCGCAATTTTCGGTTCGTATTCGAGGATTTTTTCCACATACCGGCAAGCCTGCACCGGGGAAAGAACGGCGCTGGTCACGCCCGGCCTGCTCTCATTGACACAGTCGTACTTGCGGTCGCAATAGTTGCACCGGATATTGCAATGAACCGCAACCGGCAGATGAACGCGGCCGTATGAACCCTTGGCGGCCGCATTGAAACATGGATGTCGGCGCAAATCGCGCAGGACGTTCATTGAAGTTTCCTTTCTCACATATATGCATACCCGACGGGCGAATGGTTTTGATTTGCCTCGATAAGGGCGTTCACAGTCCGGTCGAGAAGCGATTGCGTTCCCCGGTAGCCCACGTGAAGGATTCTTTGTGCTCCGAATCGGTCGTGGACAGGGAAGCCTGTCCGGATGAGGGGGATGCCGAGCTTTCGGGCAAGGGAATAACCTTTGCTGTTCCCGATAAGCAGGTCGGGTGAAAGCTCGAGGGCAAGTTGTTCGATCCGGTAAAAATCCATTCCTTCGTGGACCTCGGGGGCTTGCGGCAATATGCCGGCAACAACCTGTTCCACGGCCGATTTGAACCTGCCGCTCCGGCCGCCCGAGGCGCAAAGCACGGGCACCACCCCGACTTCGGCCAGAAAAGAGGTGAGCCCTACCACCAGGTCTTCTTCGCCGTAGACGATCGCACGTTTGCCGAAGAGGTATTTATGGCCGTCCACGTAGGCATCGACCAGCCGTCCTCTTTCCAGCGCGTATTTGTCCGGACGTCCGGCGCCGCTCAACTCTTCCAGGAGGTCGAAAAAAATGTCCGTTTCGCGGATGCCCATGGGGATACCCATCCGGTGCAGGCGCACCCCGAAGCTTTCCTGGAGAAATTGTCCCGCCGTTTCGTTCAATGGCAGGGTCCTTCCGAACTCACAGGTCGCGGCCGCACCCCCCATGCGCCGTATGTCCTCCACGGCCGTTCCTCCGCGAGGGACCTTTTCGTAGTCCGTCAGGGCCGGCCCGTCCAGGGTCATGGAAAAGTCGGGCAAAATGACCGAGGGATACCGGAAATCGTCCATAATTTCCTTGAGGTATCGAAGGTCCGCGGGCGAGAGAAAACCGGGCAGCAGATTCAGCATCCGTGTGGAATTCTCGCGAGTGGACACCTGTTCGACCGTCGCCCTGACCGCGGCATGGAACCCTTCGGTGTGCGTGCCGGAATAACTCGGGGTCGATACCGTCACGAGCGTGGGCAACTCGCCCAGGCCGCTGTCCCGCATTTCACGGCGGAACTCCCTGACGATCATCGGCACGTCGTCGCCTATGGTTTCCGTCAGGCAGGTCGTAGCTATCCCGATGACTTTCGCCCCGAACTTGGTCATGACGTTTTGGAGTCCCTGCTTGAGATTGGGGCCTCCGCCATAGACCGCGTGTTTTTCCCCGAGCGAGGAGGAGGCGATGTCCATGGGTTCTCTGAAATGACTGATAATGTATCGACGCATGTAAGTCGCGCAGCCTTGAGACCCGTGCAGCATGGGTACGGCCCCTTCGATGCCCCGGAAGGCCAGGCACGCCCCGAGAGGCTTGCAGAGCTTGCATGCATTGGTGGTTGACAGGTATGCCGGATGTTCCATTTCAAACCGTCTCTTTCAGCGGGCGTTCCCCGCGAGGAGGTGGGAAACGCGGAGGGAGAGCGCGGGGGAAGTGTTTTCTCAGGTCAAAGATCCCCCGCGCAATCTCCAGGCTCCGCCTTGCACGCGCGCGCGGCAATCCCCGCATCAGGCAGGGACGCCGCAGCTCCCCACGCTTTTATCTGCCTGACCGCCCAGGCCATTCCTGCGGGGCACGAACCGCCAGACGGGGCTCATGACCGAGGAATGAACTTCCCTTGCGAAGTTGAGCATTCCCGCAAAGCCCTCCAGGGGCTGCTTGCGCTCATGGTTATGGTCGCAGAATCCGACGCCCAGTTTATGGGCGATGGGCCTTTCCTTGACACCCCCTACAAAAATGTCGCAATCTTTTTCCCTGAGAAAACTGGAAAGCTCCAGCGGGTTCGAATCATCGACTATGATGGTCCCGTCGTCGGTGATCTCGTGCAGGTCCCTGTAATCTTCCTCGGTGCCCGTTTGAGATCCCACCATGACGACTTTCATCCCGAGAAGCCGGAAGGCCTTGACCAGCGAGAAGGCTTTGAAGGCGCCTCCCACGTAGATTGCCGCCTTTTTGCCCGAGAGGTCCTGCCTGAATTTCAGAAGTTGCGGATAGAGGAGCGAGAGTTCGTCTTTTACCAGTTTGCGCGTTCGCTCGACAATTTGGGGTTCTATGTGCTTGAAAAATCCGGCAACCTCGTACAGGGCATCCGCCATGTCCTCCACGCCGAAGTAGGAAACCCTCAGAAAGGGGATGCCGAAGGATTCCTCCATCATTTTGGCGAGCTCGATGGTGGCCCCCGAGCACTGGACAAGATTGAGGGCGGCGCCATGGGCCCGCATGACGTCTTTGACGCGTCCGTCCCCGGTTATATTCGCAACGGTCTCGACGCCCATTTTTTTGAAGTAGTCCCGAATGATCCACAGCTCGCCGGCCAGGTTGAAGTCCCCGAGGATATTGACGCTCAGGGCCGGGATGCCCGAGATATCGCCCGTTCCGACCAGCCTGAAGAGCGCTTTGCAGGCGGCGCTGTACCCCTCGCGCTTGTTGCCTTTGAACCCCTCGGATTGAACCGGAATGACCGAAATTTTCTTTTCCGCGCAAACGCGCCTGCAAACCCCCTCCAGGTCGTCTCCAATGATCCCGACGATGCAGGTCGAATAGACGAATGCCGCCTTCGGATCATGGCGCTCTATCAGTTCGGTGAGCGCCCGATAGAGCTTGTCTTCGCCCCCGAAGATGACGTCCCTTTCCTGGAGATCGGTTGAGAAGCTGAGCCGATGCAGGGCGGGGCCGGAGGACAGCGCGCCCCGAATGTCCCAGGTATATGCCGCGCAACCTATGGGGCCGTGAACGAGGTGCAGGGCATCGGCAATCGGGTAGAGCACGACCCTGGAGCCGCAAAACACGCAGGCCCGCTGACTTACCGCCCCGGCAAGGCTGTCCCGGTTGCAGTCCATATCGAAGGGCTCCCGGCCCTTTCTGTGGATCTGGTCCTTGCGTTCCTTGAAAATCACTGCTTCGGCGGCGTTCATCTTTTTTCCTTTCAGCGGGCCGCCGGCGAAGCCAGCGACGACCCCGGAGGGTGGTCCTAACGCAAAAGAGCGGGGGGCACTGCCCCCCCGCGCCCCCATCGCCGCTGCGCGGCTCAGGATGGCGCTCCGGCGGCGGCCTACGGCCAGACGCCGGAGCGCCGAGCGCTCGGCCTCGCGCTTCCGCGCGTGGCCGATATTAGGAGGTGCGTGGTATCTTTAAACTGATAAACCATACGCCCGTGGTCCCACCGCCCTAGAGGAGGTAGTCTTCGGCGGGCTTTCCCTGTTCCAGGGCATCGAGTATTTCGTCAACGGCGTTTTGACCGTTTACGTTCCGGTACCAGTAGCCCTGGGGATAGATGACCAGGATCGGCCCTTCTTCGCAAAGCTTCAGGCAGCCCGTGCTGGAGACTATCGCATTGAGCCCGCGCTCGGTGAGTTCCTCTTCGAGATAGCTTATGAGCTGCATCGAGTCTTTCTTGATGCACTTTCCCTTGGCTTCCAGTCCTCTAAAGCTGGCGCAAACGAGTATGTGGTAATCGGGTTTTTGCATTTTGGTCGTCCTTTCCATCATCGCCGGCCGGCCGATTTCCTTCCGGAAACCGGTGGTGTCCGATCCGGGGGTCCAGTGTGATTTTTCTACATCACAAGTTCGAAGGATTCCTCGGGTGAATCCCTGTCCTGGCGGTCCATGAGCGCATCGAGTATTTTTTCGAGCAGGCGCATTCCCCCCCGGTACCCGACGGTCGGAAAATAGCTGTGTCCTATCCGGTCGAGTATGGGGAACCCGAACCTTATGAAGGGTATATCCTCGTCCCTGGCGATGTACTTGAGATAGGTGTTGCCCATTATGAGGTCGACCGGGTCGTTTTTTATCCACTGGTGGAAAAGGAACATATCGCCCCCCGCCTTGACGTTTACCTGGTGGGGGATTTCCCTTGTGATTTCCCCGATTCCGGACTCGAATTTCTTGCCGGGGGTGCCCGTGACAATGTGGATGGGCCACATGTCGATCGAGACGAGAAATTCGGTCAGCGAGACCAGTTGGTCCGGGTCTCCCACGAGTCCGACCTTTTTGTGGTAGAAGTACTGGTGCATGTCCGTGATGATGTCCAGGAGCCGTCCGCGCTCAACGTTGATCGAATCGGGCACGCTTACGCCGGCGATCGTTCTGAGGCTGTCGATGAATACGTCCGTTGCCTTCAGGCCGATGGGAAGCTCCAGCAGTTCACAGTGAACGCCGCATTTCACGTCCATGGCGCGGGCCGCGGGCCATGAAGCGGTCCGGCCGAGCGCAACGGTCGCCTTGCTCTCACCCGTACTGACCAGGGCGTCGACCGTGACCCCGCCTTTCGGATACATTTCAAATTTTCCGGTCATCGGTCGATTCAAAACATTGGACGTATCGGGGAAAATAATTACCTGGATCCCCAGTTCGCCGGCAATCCTTCTGATCTCTTCCATGTCCGAGGGCTCTACATATCCCGGGATGATGTTGATCTGCTCCAGGCGCTTGCCGTTGGACTTCGAAAAGTAGTCCACCATGGCCCTGGTCATATTTGCGAAGCCGTTTACGTGCGATCCGACATAGCTCGGCGTGTTCGCGTGAATGATGTACTTGCCCCCGGGTATCTTGCCGTCGGCTTCAGCCTTTCGCGCGATCTGCGGAATATCGTCTCCGATGGTCTCCGACAGGCAGGTGGTATGAACTGCTATGACGTCAGGATCGTAAACCGTGAAAATGGTGTCGATCGCCTGAATGAGGTTTGCCTGTCCGCCGAATACGGATGCCCCTTCGGTAAACGAGCTGGTGGCGGCCATGACCGGCTCCTTGTAATGCCGCGTAAGGGTGCTGCGGTGATATGCGCAGCATCCCTGGGAGCCGTGGCTGTGAGGCAGGCAGCGGTGAATGCCCAGGGCGGCGTACATCGCCCCGATCGGCTGGCATGTTTTTGCCGGATTTATCGTGAGGGCGCTTCGTTCCCTGATCTCTTTGGGTGTATGTCTCAGAAGCATGGGGGTATCCTCTATCTTCTATAGCGAAAAATCTTCCAGGTCGAAAAATCTTCCGTGTTGAAAGGCCGGTCAATCGCATCCATATATGGCGGCGAGTTCCGGATTCGTCTGCCAGGGCGCTTTCAGGTACGACCATATTTTGCTGTTCACCATGCGGTCGATCTCCCTGTAGAAGTTTATCGCCCCTTTGAACCCAGCGTAGGGACCTCCGGAATCGTAGCTGTGGAGCTGTTTCATCGGGATGCCCTTTTTCTGGATGGCGTATTTTTCCTTGATCCCGGCGCAGAAAATCGCCGGCTTGTAAATTTCGATCATTCTTTCCGTTTCAAACTGGCTGATATCGTCGATAACCAGCGCCCCCTCGGCCATCTGGGCCATCATTCCTTCGTAGTCCCTGAAGGTGAAGCCATCGGCGGCAAGCTCGTCGAGCTGCTCGCGGCTCTTTCTGGGACGGTACCGGTCCGGGTCCGGCTGCACGTCGAGCTCTTCTATGTTTCTGCTGTCCGAGTCGATCTTTATGTCGGGCAAAACCCGCCGGCCTTCGTAGTCATCGCGGTGAGCAAACTCGTAGCCTGCGGAAATCGTCTTCATTCCCATCTCCGCGAAGAGGTCCTGGTAATGGTGGGCCCGGGAGCCCCCGACAAAGAGCATGGCGAGCTTTCCCTCGCACCGCGCCCTGACTTCAGCCTGAACCTTTTTCACCTCCACCATCTCCTCGGCAATGACCTCCTCGATCCCGGCGGTAAGCTCCGGGTCCTCGAAATACCTTGCGATCTTGCGCAGGGACTTGGCCGAGGAGTTGGCGCCTATGAAGTTGATCTTTATCCATGGGATTCCGAATTTTTTGTCCATCATCTCGGCGACGTAGTTGATGGACCTGTGGCACATGACCGTGTTCAGGTCGGCGGTGTGCGCGCATGCGAACTGATCGTAGGTCGAGTTGCCGCTGAAGGTGGCTACCGTCGTGATCCCGCATTTTTTCAAAAAGCGTTCGATCTCGAAACCGTCGCCTCCGATGTTGTACTCTCCGAGCAGGTTTATGCGGTACTTGCCTTCCCTGGCCGTGTCATCGAGCCCCACGACGTGCTTGAAGATGCCGTTATTGGCTATGTGATGGCCGGCGGACTGGCTTACTCCCTTGTAGCCCTCGCAGCTGAAAGCGAAAATGTTGATCCCCAGCTTCTCCTTCATCTCCTTTGCCACGTTGTGAACGTCGTCGCCGATCAGCCCGACGGGGCAGGTGGCGAAGATGCTGATGGCCTTGGGCTTGAAAATGTCGTAGGCCTCCTGGATCGCAGCCTTGAGCTTCTTTTCGCCCCCGAATACGATGTCATTGTCCTGCAGGTCCGTGGAAAAGCAGTAAGTCATGAAATTGGCGTCTTCGGCGGTAGGGGGCCTGGTCTGATTCCGCCTGGTCAGCCAGCTGTAAAATCCGCATCCTATCGGGCCGTGAGTCAGGTTTATGAAATCCCTGGTCGGGCCCAGCACCACACCCTTGCAGCCCGCATAAGCGCATCCGCGCTGAGTGATTATGCCGGGAATGGTGCGGGCGTTCGCCCCTATTTCAGGTACCGCCGACTCGTCTCCCACCCTGTTTATGATGATCTGCTTCGCGCGTTTGCGCGCAACCTTGGTAGGATACTTTGAAAGCAGTTCCTGTTTTACAGCGTTCGGATCGATTATTTCGGGTTCGAGCGCCGCTTGTGTGACGATCTTTGCAGCCATCGGTTTCTCCATTGGGCATCAGCGGGCGGCACGAGGCCGCTCCCCGCTTCGCCTTCCTCTAAATCTCGTCGAGAACTGTCTCGCCGCTCTCTCCGGTCCTGACGCTCGTGGAGTCCAGGACAGGGAGCACGAAGATCTTGCCGTCCCCCGATTTTCCGGTGCGGTTGACCTGTATTATGGCTTTGACCGTTGTCTCGACCAGTTTGTCGGGCACAACGATGAATAAGACCCTCTTGGGGATAAGGCGCTGAGAGTGTCCGAGCTGGGCTATCGCTTCCTCGTAGCCCTTCTCCGCCCCTTCCAGCAGGGAACAGTCGACCAGGCCTTTGCCCCTCCCCAGCGCGTCCCGGGCTGTCATGGAGGAGATGCCCGCGTCCGAAAGGGCTTTTTTCGTTTTGTTCATCATATTCATGCGGACAATGGCCATGACCTCTTTCATATCTTTACCTCTTCGATCTCGCCTGAAGACGTCTCCCTGATTCCGGAACTGATCGTGTAAACCTCATGCACCGGGGTGACGAAGATCTTGCCGTCCCCGAAGGCGCCCTTGACGCCCGTACGGGCGGCCTTGATCACGGTTTTGATCACGAAGTCCCTGTCCTGGTCCTGCACGACGGTGAGCAACAGCTCCTTTGGGATTTCGTCGTAAGTGATCTCTCCGATCTTTATGCCGCGCTGTTTGCCGCGGCCCACCACCGAGATCTTGGTGACCGAAGGAAATCCTGCTTCCATTAACGCGGCAAGCACATCGTCCACCTTGTCCGGCCGCACAATCGATCTGATCATTATCATGGCGAATCTCTCCTTGCCCCTGGAGTCGTCCTTATCCGGCCAGTCCGTGTTCGATAAGAAGCTTTTCAAGCTGATCCGTATGCATCGGCTTCGGAATGACCTGCATTTCGTTGTCCTCGATTTTGTGCGCGAGGGCCCTGTACACGTCGGCCTGGGAATGCGCCGGATCGAACTCGATCACGGTCTTGCGGTTGATTTCGGCCCTCTGGACCATGTTGTCCCTCGGCACGAAATGGATCAGCTGAGTCCCCAGCGTGTCGGCGAACGCTTCGATCATGTCCCGCTCGTTATCAACGTTCCTGCTGTTGCAGATAACCCCCCCCAGCCTTACGCCTCCAGCTTCGGCGAATTTGACGATACCTTTGCAGATGTTGTTGGCCGCGTACATGGCCATCATCTCGCCCGAAACCACGATGTAGATTTCCTTCGCCTTTCCTTCACGCATGGGCATGGCGAAACCGCCGCACACGACGTCACCCAGAACGTCGTAGAACACATAGTCCAACTCCTGGGATTCGGAGTAAGCCCCGAGTTGTTCGAGCAGGTTGATCGATGTGATGATACCCCGGCCCGCACAACCCACGCCCGGTTCAGGGCCCCCGGATTCGACGCAGATCGTCGAACTGAAACCCACTTTTCGGATGTCATCGAGTTCTACGTCTTCACCCTCCGTGCGAAGGGTGTCCAGCACGGTTTTCTGGGTCAGCCCCCCAAGCAGCAGCCTGGTGGAATCCGCCTTCGGATCGCAACCCACAACCATTACCTTTCGGCCCATTTCCGCAAGACCGGCCACGGTGTTCTGTGTCGTTGTGGACTTGCCGATGCCGCCCTTTCCGTAAATAGCGATTTTTCTCATTTGAGTTCTCCTCTCGAATCGAGATGAGTTCTCTATAGAGCAGGAGGTGTGCCAGCAGGGGCGAATTCAAGTTAACTATGTGTTTTATTGGGGAAAAGATATTGAAGGACTGCCGCT
>Ga0326728_10026607_pt1 | contig 10212 bp, 8 predicted proteins | sample MB3enrmetagenome_FD_207602 | JGI IMG/M metagenome (GOLD analysis project Ga0326728, IMG submission 207602) | Lab enriched peat soil microbial communities from McLean, Ithaca, NY, United States - MB31MN | ecosystem: Environmental > Terrestrial > Soil > Wetlands > Peat | place: USA: New York... | reverse complement strand
ATCATCCGCTCCATCTCGGCGGCTGAGTACTGCTGGGTTTCGTCCACCACCCAGCATTACCCGCCCCGGTACAAGCGGACAGATCACGTGTGAATTGGACCGGACATATCACATACTAACGACACACGTTTGCGGGGGACTAATCGGAATGCAAGAGAAGTGCTAGAATCTCATCGCAGTGATTGTTGCGTCCCAGAAAAGCGGCAGCTCAATACACTCCGGAATTTTACAACTTCCCCGTATCGTTTAAAGTTGTCCTCCGGCCATGATCAACCGCATCGGCAGATACGAGATTCAAGCTGAATTAGGCCGGGGAGGATTCGGCCATGTATTTCGTGCGTTTGACCCGGCCATGGACAGCCTGGTGGCCATCAAGACGCTCATTGGGGACACGGACCCGGATCTGCTGATCCGCTTTCGCAACGAGGCCGCCGCCGCGCGCAAACTCCAACACAAAAACATCATCACGGTTTACGATTTTGGCGAAGAAGATCGCACGCCATACATTGTGATGGAACTGCTGGACGGCGAGGATCTCGAACGGACGATCCGTAGCGGCCGCACTCTGACGCTGCTCCAAAAGATGCTGATCATGTCGGAGGTGGCCGACGGGCTGCACTACGCCCACAGCCGCGGCGTGGTGCACCGCGACGTCAAACCCGCCAATGTCATGCTGCTCTCAAACGGCGGTGTGAAGATCATGGATTTCGGCATTGCGCTCGTGACGCGAGCCACCGGCCAGCGGCTGACCCCGCAGGGAACCATCATGGGGACGTTTCGATACATGGCTCCCGAGCAATTTGAGGGTTTGCCGTCCGATGTCTTGTGCGATATTTTCGCCTTCGGCGTGATCTATTGCGAGCTCCTGACGGGCCGGCATCCGTTCGAGGCCCCGGAACCAGCCGGGGTCATGCGCAAGATCATTCGCGGCGAGCCTCCCCCCATCCGCGACTTCTGCCCTGACTGCCCCGGCCGATTGGAGCAGATCGTCCACCGACTGCTGAACAAAGATCGGGATCTACGCTACCGCTCGCTCGAAGAAGTGCAATTCGATGTCGAGCCGATTCTCCTGGATTTGCAGAAGGCGCATACCGTAGAACTGCTGGAGCGTGCGCGGGATTTAGTCTCTCGGGACCAGGGCGATGCCGCTCAACCTCTGGTGAAAGAGATTCTGCGGCTCGATCCCGGAAATACTGGCGCTCGTGAGTTGCGGGAGTTACTGCAGTACCAGCAGCAGGCAAAGTTGACGCACGCCCGCGTCGAGGTGCTGCTCAAAACCGGTCAGGGGAAGATGCAGCAGCAGGATTTCCCTGGCGCCATTGAGTGCTTTGAGTCTGCCCTGCGTCTCGACCGCTCCAACGCGGAAGTGCTAAATCTGATCCAGCAGGCGCGCGCCGCGATGGAAAGCTTGCAGCGCGCCAGGACCCTGCTCGATGATGCCCGGCGCGCCCTCAATGTCCGAGACCTAACCGGGGCGTTCCACAAGGCCAGCGAAGCGCAGCGGTTGGATCCACGCAATAACGATGCCGCTGTGCTGCTGGAGCTGATCCGGCGGGAAACCGAAGCCCACGAGCGCGAGAAGCGGCTGCAGGACGGTCTCAGCCGGGCCAAGAGCGCGCTCATGCTCCAGAATTTCCACGACGCGATTTCGTTGCTGCAGAATCTGCAGAAGGAATATCCGGAATCGTCCGAAGCAACCGAGCTGCTCAACAAAGCCCGCTTGGAGAAATCGATCCAAGCGCGCCGCCAGCGCTTGGACGCCGGCATGGAACACGCTAAAGATCTCCTGCGCCACCAGCGGCTGGCCGACGCGGTCCAGGTGCTGGAGCAACTCGATCATGAATTTCACCAGTTAGCCGCGGTCCGCGATCTGCTCTCCTACGCGCGTGAGGAACTGGCGAAACACCGGAGGGAGGAAGCCGTAGCGCGAGCCAGCGAAGAAGTACGGGGTTTGCTGGAAGCCCGGCAGTTCGATCGGGCCATCCATATTCTCAGGAGCGCGCTGCAATCATTTCCCGGCGAAGAGGCACTTTCGGCTCTGCTTCAGAATGCCATTTCCACGAGGGCGGATGCCGAGCGGCGCCAGGCGCTCGCTGACGCTCAGCAGTTGAGTCAGGCTCTGGTTGCGCAGCAGCGATACCAGGAAGCGCTTGCGTGCATGGACGCGTTTGCGGCCAGGCATGGCGCCGATACCACCTTAGCCGAGTTCCGCAAGCGCGCCCAATCCGAGTGGGAGCTCCAGCAGCGCATTGACGCGATGGGCCGTATCCTGGGCGAGGCGCGCGGCTTGATCGATCAGGGCCGCCCAGGTTCAGCTACGGAGCTTCTTCATGAGGCCACTGCCCGTTTTCCCGGCGATCCGCAGATCGCCGAGTTGCTCCAGTTGGCGGAAACGAAGCTTCTCGAACATAAGCGGGCCGAGGCGGTACAACGCACGCTCACCGAAGCCGCGGAGCTAACGAAAACCCTCCAATTCGATCGCGCCTTGCAAGTGGTCCAGGACGGACTGAAAAAGTACCCGGACAATCCGGAGTTGAAGCGCTGCCTGGAAGCCACACGGCTGGCGCGAACCAACCACCTGCGGCAAACCGAAAAACGGGAGGCCATCGAACGAACCTGGCAGATGCATCAGGCGGGCCGTTTCGGCGAAGCCTTGGCTGAAATCCGCAACGCCCTGCGCGTTGCTCCCGGCGATGCCGATCTCGCCACGTTGCACAAGCAGATCGAAGCCGATTGGGAGGCGCGAAAGCGCTTGGACGCCATCCGCCAAGTCCTCGGGCAAGCACGAGCGCTACTCGAGCAAGCGCGCCCCGGCGAGGCCGTTTCGCTGCTGGAAGAGCGTCTCTCCAGCGATCCGAGTAACACCGAACTGCGTTCGCTGTTAGATCGCACCCGTGTCGAGCTTCTTGCCAAACAGCGTGCGGAAGCCGTCCAGCAGTGCGCAGCGATAACCGAGGATCTGGTTAAGACGCTTCAGTTTAACCGCGCCCTGGCGATCGTGGAACAAACCCTCCAAGTTCATCCCGGCGATGAAATTCTGGTCCGTCTCCGCGATCAGACGCTGGCGGCGAGAGCTGCCCACCAACGTGAGGTGGCGCGGCTGGAGACGATGGCGCGGGCCGATGCCATGGCTCGCGAGCGGCGGTTCGCCGATGCGTTGGATGCCATCGATTCTGTTTTGCGGGATCAGCCCGGCGATCCAGATCTGCTGGCTCTGCGGGAAAAAGTCCAGTCGGATCGGGAGTCTCACGAGCGCCAGAAGGGCATCGCACAGGCGCTAGGCGAAGCACGGGGTCTGATGAGCCAAGGACTCATTGACCGTGCCACCCCCCTTCTCGAGGCTGCGCTCCGGCGGTACCCAGGCGAGGCTAGCCTCAGCTCTCTGCTAGCGAGCGCTCGCGAAACTCTGGTTACCCGGCGGCGCGACGAAGAGGTACGCCAGCGGATCACCGAGGCGGAGAGTCTGGCGGCGGCCCTCCAGTTCGATCGCGCGCTCAAGGTGGTCGAGAAGGCATCGAAGGTTTATCCGGATGAACCGCGGCTTCTGCACGCTGGCGAAGCAATCCTGGCCGCCCGTACTGCTCACAACAACGAGAAGACGCGCCAGGAAATCCTGGATCGCGTGGGCAAGCTGCACCAGCGCAGCCGGTTTAGCGATGCGTTGCGTGTGATCGATTCGGCGCTGCCGCAGTTTCCCAACGACCCCGAACTGCTCGCTTTGAAAACGCGACTGGAATCCGAGTGGGAAGCCGCCAGGCGTAACGCCGCCGTTGAGCAGGTTCTGAACCAGGCGCAGGGGCTGCTGAACCAGGGACGGCAGCAACCTGCCATCACGCTGCTCGAAGAGAGTCTGCGCCAATATCCCAACCACTCGGGCCTCAGCTTGCTTCTCGCGCGCGCTCGTCAGGAGCTTGAGGCGCAGCTCCAGGCCGAACAGCTACGCTTGCGGGAACTGGCTTTGCAGCAAGTTCCCGAGCCGCCGCTCCCGGCTCCTCCCGTGCCGGCTGTGGAGGCGGAGGTCATTCCCCGCCAGACGATTCATTGGCGCTTGATTGTGGCCGCCATCGCTGTGCTGGCGGTTTTGGCGGGCGGCATCGTGGTGGTGTCGCGATATTTGCATCAACCCTCGGTCTCGTTGCAAGTCCGAACGAATCCGGCGGGCGCCACCATCCAGATTAACGAGCGGAGTTGTAATACTCCTCCATGCCGTTTCGACCTTCCGCCCGGTACGTACCGTATTGAAGCGCGTATGAGCGGTTTCCGCCCCGCGGCAACGTCCGTCACACTCGATGCGCGCCATCCAGCGGAGCCAGTGACCATGGCTCTGGAACCGGTACCAGTGGTAGTCGTCGAGCCTCCAACCCAAGCCAAGCGGCCGTCGGGCAAGCCCATGGGAACGCTTGTGGTCAAAACTGAGCCCGGGGCCGACGTATTCGTCGACGGTTCTCGCGCGGGCCGCACAAACAGCGTCGGAGTTCTGAAGGTGCCCATCAGCGCACAAGAGCATTCCGTGCGCGTGGAGAAGACTGGCTTCCGGACACCCAGCCAGCAAAGCCTTACCATCGCGGACGGCTCCACTACCAACATCGTTTACCCGCTCACGCCGCAGGTCACGCCGACCGTTCCGAGCCCGCCGCCCGCCCCATCCAAACCGATCGAGGTTACGAAAGCTCCAGATCCAGCGGAGAAGGAATGGGAGCAGGTCCGGAATAGCCGGGAGATCTCAGCCATCGAAAATTATAAAGACAAGTATCCGGCAAGCCCACACAACGCCGAGGCACAGGCGAGAATTGAGGGGCTGATCTGGGAGGGCGTAGACAAGGATAGCGTGAAAGCGCTACAAGATTTCCTGCACAAATACCCTAAGGGCGTTCACAGGGGCGAAGCGCAAGCGCGAATCGACGAGCTGAATTCGGAAGCTGTGAACCGGGTCGCAAGGGAGCGCGACCAAGCTCAACTCGCCAAAGTGGAGGAGCTCAATCGCAATCGGCAAGCCATTATCAAGACGCTGGCCCGATTTTCTACCGCGCTTGAGGCGCAGAACGTCGATGAGATGAAGGCCGTCTTCCCGAATATGACGGACAAGCAACTGAAAGAGTATAAGCAGACGGAGAAGGATATAACGATAGAGGCGTCTCTCCAAATGCAGTCGGATCCGGAGATAAGCGGGGACGCCGCGACCGTTATATGCAAACGGCAGGTGGTAACCAGTTACAAAGGCAAGCCAATGCGTCCCAATGTGGACTATGTTCAAGTGAACTTGGGCCGTAAAGGCGATGGCTGGGTCATCCTATCAGTGATCCCCCAGAAAAAGTCGTAAACTCTTCCGGCGCCTATAATTTTCCTCGCCGTCCCGATTTCTTCCAAATTTCTTGACCCAGGCATGCCCGGATGGTAGACTGACCAAACCCGAGAGCGCTAAGCCATCAGGTGAACGAGGGCTTGCGCTGTCCGATCAACCATTGTGGAGGATACCGTGCGCCCTTTGTCTCGCAGTACGGCCGTATTTCTATTGATGCTTCTCATAGCGTTCGCTCCGCTCGCCAGCGCCCAGTCCACCACGGCTCCGAATGTTTCGAGCGTACTCCTGGCCTCGGGGACCCAAAACGGCTCATTGCTCAATATCTTCTCGATGACTCAGGTCCAGACGGTGCTAGGCTCACCGTCATTCGGTACTGCAGTTAAGGATGCCGGGAACTTCACCGTCGTGCCGCGTAGCCTTGGCGCTGTTTCGAGTATCCTGAGCGCGAATATCGCCACAGCGCTTTCAGTGGTCCCTCTGGCATCTCCAGCGTCAGGCGTCATTTTCAAGACGGATCCCTCGACAGGGGTTGAACTACCCGCCGACGCCACACTCGGACCGGTATTCGTGGAACGCGCAGAGACGATTGGCAAAAACAAGTTCTATATCGGAATCACCAACCAAGACTTCCATTTCACATCTCTCAATGGCCAGTCTCTCAATAGCCTCGTGGGGTTGTACGCTGGAGGCGGCCAGTCCAGCATTACACTGGGTTCCGGTCAGATCGGCACCGCCGTTCCAGCTAGTTTCAACATGTCGATGGATGTCCGTCTCTCGCAGAATACGGCATTTATTACCTACGGCGCGACCAACCGTTTTGATATTTCGGTCGGGTTGCCTATAGTGCACTCCTCAGTGGCAGCAACCACGTACGACGCACAAATTTACGCTGGTGAAGGTAACGGCAAAATTGGCGATTGCTGGTGTGTCAACACCTTTACGCCTGGCAAAGCCCCATCCCCGAGCAATCCCAACAGCCTATTCGAACCGCTTGTCGGTCAGTCCAGTCTGGGGAGGACAGGTTTTGGAGATCTGCTGCTGCGGTTTAAGGGGACTGTGGTGGATGAACCCAACTTCGTCCTTGCGCTGGGAACGGATCTGCGACTACCAACCGGGGACGCGCAGAATTTCCTCGGTACAGGGACTACGAGTATCAAACCCTTCATGGCGCTCTCCCTGTACACCAAGCAGTCGCACGAAATCGTCTTTGCGCCCCATTTCAATCTCGGTTGGCAGTACAGCGGTAAGAGCAGTCTTGCAGGGGAAGTTCAAGGAACATCGTCAACATCATCCCCGGCGCTACCCTTCACGACGTCGAAAGATTTCCTTCCGGACGTGCTGTCTTGGGCCGTAGGCAGTGAAGTAGCATTCGGGCGCAGGAATACCTTGGTCGTGGACATTCTGGGCGACCAGATTGGTTTGATCCATGGAATCCCCACTCTCGAGACTCAGACCGTGTCCATATCCGGTCTCTACTCGCCGGTGACTTACCAGCAACTCGCGGGTAACATATCCGGTCTGGTGGCGGCACCAAATCGCACCTCGTTCGGGCAATATTACGGGGCCTTCGGATGGAAGACAAGAATCGCGGGTAATCTGATCGCCACCGTAAACTTCCTAACGCGCTTTGACAATAACGGGCTGACTGCCAAGATCGTTCCTCTTTATGGGCTGGGTTACAGCTTCTAGTGTCGAACTGAGCCGGCCCTTTCTGCGGATCCTGTCGGCGCACTTGTATCTGCTACCGGGCTTTGGAGGAATTATCGCATGACCGTAAGAGAGGCATGCGAAGCAGTGTGGCCCCAAAACAGGCATGAGTGTAACTTTTTCATACAGGCTGTGGCCGACAAGCTCAGAATTCTGTTGCCTGGTTCTGCGGGAGACGCTAATTGGATTACGTATCTTATCTCGGGTTGGATTGCTTTTCCTAGTCCCACGATTGCTATCCCGCCAGACCCGTTCGCTCAATGGCGCGCGATTGAATTTGCGAACCAGGGACACTTTGTCATCGGAGGGCTCACAGCCGACGAAATCAATTCCGCGATAAAACCGGGCGAGAAGAAAACCACACACGGACACGTGGTGGTCGTCACGGGCGGCATAAGCCACACGGGATGGCCGATCGGTTATTGGGGATCTCACGGCAATGGCCGTGCTGGGAAAAATGAGAGTCTCAGCGAATCCTTTCGTCACCCCCTGCAACAGAAGATCCACTACTTCTGCGTTCTACGGGATGCTGAAGTCAGTGTGTAGGAGAGCTCGATATATGGGCGGTATCGATTGGTGGTTGAATCATCCAACGGGAGAACTGGCCAGCTGGTGGGAGAAGAACCGCAAGGAGTCCGACAAAGTGCTGGATGAGTTCGTAGACGCTCATCCGCACTGGTGGGTGGTGGCTGCCGTAACCGCCACGGCCATGGATGTGGGCGCGGGTACGGTGGACCTCCCTCGTTTCGGGAAAGGAGCCGCGGAATTCCATGAAACCGCAAAATTGGGCCCTTACTTCAGGATGTCTTTCGGGGAGTGGGTATAGCGACATCCGTGGGAGGGGTTATCAAGACGGCACGGCCCCTGGTAGGCAAGACCGTCGGTCTCTACGCCGATGCGGGCGGTGACATTTGCGCCCCTCTATCAGTAAGAAATGCCGTTCGGCGAACCGGGCAGCGCTTCCTGCTTAGTCTGGACGAAATTGCCCAGGCGCACGGACTGCCAGGAATTTCTTCGGTTCAGGGCCTGAGCATGACGCAAAGCATTGCCGCCTTGCGAAAACTGGGGACAGCGTTTGAAGAGATCCCTGCAGCCGGCAGCTTGGAAAACCTGAGCAATACTGCTAAACGGGGTGGCGGCGTCGTGATGCTCAGGGTTGTGGATAGGATCACTGGGGAAGGCCATCGTGTCCTGCTTGAAAAGGCAGGGATTGGTGTCCGGATCGTGGATCGTACGGGCTTCTATCAGTCCCTCAGGGATCTGTCGGCGCGCTACGGACGTAATTTCGATGTAGATCCCGCCGCCCCGGCGGTATTTGTGAAGAACGCCACGAGTAAGTTTGTCAACGGACTCCCTACGCTGATGACTTACGCAAATGGCCTCACTGTGAAGTTAGCGGACAACAAGACCTTGCCGGAGTTGGACGCCAAGTTTCGCGAATTTAAGTCGCAGAAGGCCGTTTCGGTGGGCCCGCCGGCGGGAGTCAGATCCCTAATCGTGTCGCCCGGCGACACCCTGTCCGGATTGGCCCAGGAGCAATACGGCTCGGCGGAGTACTGGCCACTTCTATGGGATGCCAATCGCGGTGTGGTGGGGACAAATCCCAACGCGATCCGTCCAGGGATGAGGCTGCAGATTCCGCCGTTGGCGAGCTTCACGCCTGCGCAACTTCAGGACGCTTAGCGGCGCTTCCCTACCTGGCGAAATTATTAGCGCCCGCGACATTGCCAGCGTGGTGAAGAGATCGACGTCACAGGACTGCGCTCACGCTGGTCTAGCTTGCTACCTGTCGTCCGCAAAAACAGGAATCGACGTTAAGCGACCTCCTTCACCAGGCGATACTCCTGATGCAAGCCGCCAAGCACGGACTTCTTGCCGATGTAGTAACCCGCGGGTAGCTTGTGTCTGTGGTCGCTGACCGGAACACGATCCTGGTTGCGCTCCGGAATTCCAGGACCTAATGAGGAGTGAGGTCGGCCCCGATTGTAATGGAGGATCCATTCTTTGATAGTCAGCTTCAGGTGGCGTTCGTTGATCGGGATCAGGTAATCCAGGCACTCGCGGCGTATGGTGCCGCCGAAGCGCTCACATACAGAGTTCGCTCGGGGCGCCCGCACCGGTGTTCGAAGGATTTTCACGCCGAGGTCCGTCATTGCCTGGTCCAACTGCGCCGAGAAGATGCTGTCCCGGTCGTGGATCACGAACCGATACCGATGTTCGCCCGGCAGCGCCTCCCGCAATTGTTGCAACGTCCACTCCGCTGTCGGGTGGGCGGTCACGTTCTGATGGAGAATACGTCGTGTTCCCTGGCTGCGGAGGATCTCTTCCTTCGCAAGCAGCTGGCGCTGTTCCAGGAGAGGACGGTCAAACCACGTCGGGCCGACGACTCTACCCGATGGACGATGGCCAGCCTGAGCCGAATGTTCTCGTGGCGCAATTCGCTGGTGAATGTAAAGCCGGATACCCTGATTCGATGGCAACGCAAAGGGGGCACTGCGGGAATGCGCCCCGAGTGAAGCGAGTCGGACCAGGTCGACGGCGACCAAAGACAACGTCCGGAAGCAGTGTGCAAAGGCGCTGAAAACCGATAAGCGCGACATGAACGCTCAGGATTGCACGTTACAGAACGTTTCCGTAGTGCGATTTCACATCACGCGAATTTTTTGCGGAGCACGACGATCTTCGGCGCGGGCACCTTCGGCTTGGCCGTAATCGAATCCTGTTTCAGATCCCGAAGCCCTTCGTTAATTTCGAACCGCTCATCCTCGCCAACCTCGCCGGACTCAACCAGACGGGAAAGAACAGCAAACCAAGGAGCGTCAGCAAGTCCGCATTCTACAGTGTCAGAAGTTACATCACTTGAAGCCGAGGTTTTTGAGCATTGCGTCGCAAAGCGCATCGCCGTCGAGGGGCACAGGGGCGTTGAGGTCTTCGATCTTTTTGAGTTGGGCGTCTCTTTGCTGTTTTGTCTTTTCCTGCAGCGTGGCGAGCTGTCCGAGAACCGCGACGCGACGAGCAAGCTCCGCGGCGTGCGTCGCCTTGATTTGTTCTTTACTCGCCTCCACAAATTCAAGTTAATGGGGTATCTACTTGACTCAGGTAACCCCAAGATGTAGTATGGCCTGCCGTGGAGGATTACCCCCGAAATCTGACCGAATTTGAGGGCCGCTTTTCTACAGAGGCAGCCTGCCGGGAATATCTAA
>Ga0326728_10026606_pt1 | contig 10213 bp, 5 predicted proteins | sample MB3enrmetagenome_FD_207602 | JGI IMG/M metagenome (GOLD analysis project Ga0326728, IMG submission 207602) | Lab enriched peat soil microbial communities from McLean, Ithaca, NY, United States - MB31MN | ecosystem: Environmental > Terrestrial > Soil > Wetlands > Peat | place: USA: New York... | reverse complement strand
CGTAGAGGCTGCGGGCTACGGCGGGGTCGGCGGTGCCTTTGACGATCGCCCGGCCGTCGGGGAAGATTGTCATTTCGTAGGGTGCAGGGAAGAACCGTAGTACGTACTCGTTGGCGCGGACCTCGCCCAGGGGTTGCAGACGGGACTGCAATTCCCGCAGGTCGACGGGACGCTCGCGCTCGTGAATCTGGACGGCATCGCGGCCGCATAGGGTCACCGGGGGACGGCTGACGCTGTCGAGATGGACGAACTCGCGGAGGGCACAGCAGGGGCAATCGGGGTCGCGGGGCGGGCCGTCGATTTGGCGGACGCGGCCGTCCCAGACGTCCGCGGTGGTGATGCGAGGGGCGATTTCGGCGGCGTGGCCGGAGAGAATCTGGAGCGCGGCGGCGACCTGCAGCGAGGCCACCAGCGAGACGATGGCGTTGAGCACGCCGGCGGTCTCGCAGGTGGGTTGCGCGCCGGAAGGCGGGTCGGGGTAGACGCAGCGGAGGCACGCGGTGTGACCGGGAATCACGGGCATGGAGAGGCCGTAGCTGCCCACGGCGGCGCCGTAGATCCAGGGGATGGCGCGGCTGACGGCGAAGTCGTTGATGAGGTAGCGGGCGTCGAAATTGTCGGTGCCATCGAGAATGAGCTGGGCGCCGTCGAGGAGTTCGGAGATGTTGGCGGGGGTGAGGTCGGCGACCATGCCGCGGACGTCGATGGAGGAGTTGATGGCGGCGATGCGGCGGACGGCGGCAGCGGCTTTGGGCAGCGCCTGGGCGGCGTCGGATTCTTCAAACAGCCACTGCCGGTGGAGGTTGCCGGGCTCGACGAAATCGCGGTCGACGATGGTGAGGCGGCCCACTCCGGCGCGGGCCAGGGCGGCGGCGTGGAAACTGCCCAGAGCGCCGCAGCCGACTACGGCGGCATGGGAGGCCAGGAGCGCTTCCTGTCCCGCCTCGCCGATGCCCGGGAAGAGGATCTGCCGCGAATAGCGTTGGCGCGCGAGAGCGTCCATGAGGCCGATGGTAACAGACTTGCTGGAAACGCCTTACGGTATCATGATGTTCGTGCGCCGGCCGCGTCCCCGACATCCCTGGCTCGTGCTCCCGCTGGCGCTGCTGGCGGGGGGAAGCTTGCGGGCGCAGTACGCCCCGTACGAGGGCAAAGAGGTGCGCAACATCCAGTTCGACCCGGTGCGGCAGCCGCTGGAAGCCGACGAGATGTACCAGATCCTTCCCTTGAAAATCGGCCAGCCGCTCAGCCGGGCGGAGGTGCGGGCCAGCATCGAGCGGCTGTTCGCCACGGGGCGGTACGCGGACATTCAGGTGGACGCGCAGGAGTATGGCGGCGGGGTGATTGTCCGGTTTCTGACCAAGAACGCCTGGTTCGTGGGGCACGTCTCGGCGGGAGGGCGGGTATCGGCTCCGCCCACGGAAGCGCAGTTGGACAACGCGGCCCGGCTGGACCTGGGGCAGCCGTTCGTGGAATCCAAGCTGGCGGATGCCGAAGCCGACGAGCGGCGGCTGCTGGAGAGCAACGGCCTGTACCACGCCACTGTGCGGCCCCGGCTGGATTGGGAGACCGGCAAGGACTACCAGCAGGTCAACATCCGGTTCGAGGTGGGCAGCGGCGCGCGCGCCCGGTTCACCACGCCGGCGGTGACCGGCGATCCGCAGATGGACCCGCTGCGCATCCTGACGGCCACGCGCTTCCGCCGCTGGCTGGTCCACACCTGGAAGCCGATGACCCAGGAGCGCGTGCGGCAAGGACTGGACGGGGTGCGCAAGCTCTACCTGGAGGATCACCGGCTGGAAGCGCGGGTCACGCTGGAATCCGTGGAGTACGACGCTTCCAGCAATCGGGCGCAGCCCACCCTGCACATCGACGCCGGGCCACGCATCCAGGTGGGCACGGTGGGGGCCAAGGTCTCGCAGAGCAAGCTGCGGCGGTACATCCCCATCTTCGAGGAGCACTCGGTGGATCGCGACCTGCTGGTGGAGGGTGCGCGGAACCTGCGGGACTATTTTCAGTCGAACGGCTACTACGAGGCGGAGGTGGAATTCAAGGAACAGAACGTGGTCAACGACCGCGCCTCAATCGACTACCTGATCCACACCGGAGACCGCCACAAGCTGGTGGCCATCCAGATCCACGGGAACCGTTATTTCAGCGACCAGCAGCTTCGCGAGCGGATGTTTCTACGGCCGGCGTACTTTCTGGAATTTCCGCATGGGCGGTACAGCGAGAACCTGCTGCGGCGCGACGAGGACTCGATTGCGAACCTGTACCGGTCGAACGGTTTTCGCGACGTGAAGGTGAGCCACCGCGTGGTTGACAACTTCGGCGGCCGGACCGGCCAGATCGCGGTGTTTCTGGAGATCGGCGAAGGACCGCAGCAGTTCATCCACAGCCTGACAGTGGAGGGCATCGAAAGCCTGGACCAGCGGACGGTGTTGCCGGCCTTGAGCTCGGTGACGGGGCAGCCGTTCAGCGAATACGGGGTGGCGGTGGACCGCGATGCCATCCTGGAGAAGTATTTCGCGGCGGGCTTTCCGGGCGCGACCTTCGAATGGAGCTCGAAGCCGGAGAAGGACGATCCATCCCAGGTGGACCTGTCGTACGCCGTTCGGGAAGGCAGCCGGCAGTTTGTGCGCGAGGTGATCTACAACGGAAACCACATCACCAAACCACGGCTGATCAACCGGACCCTGGAGCTGAATCCAGGCGATCCGCTGTCGCCCACCATGATCACGGATACGCAGCGGAAGCTGTACGACCTGGGGGTGTTCGCGCGGGTGGACGCGGCCATTCAGGATCCCGACGGCGAAACCGGCCGCAAGTACGTGCTGTACGACCTGGAAGAAGCGCGGCCGTACTCGGTGGCGGTGGGCGTGGGCGCGGAAATAGCGCGCATCGGGGGCTGCAATACGTGCCTGGACGCGCCGGCCGGCCAGACCGGCTTCTCGCCGCGGATTTCGGTGAATTTCTCGCGCACCGACCTGTGGGGCCTGGCGCACTCCATCAGCCTGCGATTGCGCGCTTCCACACTGGAGCAACAGGCGCTGCTCAACTACAACTGGCCGCACTTCGGGAACGACTCCAGGCTCAACTTCTCGATCACCGGGCTGGCGGAAAACTCCAAGGACATACGGACGTTCTCGTACCGGCGGGCGGAAGGGTCGCTGCAGTTGTCGCAGCGGTTTTTCAAAGCGACCACGTTTTTCTATCGCTACACGTACCGCGGGGTGAACATCGACGAAAGCACGCTCAAGATCACGCCGTACCTGATCCCGCTGCTGTCGCAGCCGGTGCGGGTGGGGCTGCTGTCGTGGGGCCTGGTACAGGACCACCGTGACGACCCGCTGGAGCCGCACAGCGGCTACTACAACACCGTGGACCTGGGGCTGGCGGAACACGCTTTCGGTTCGCAGCGCGACTTCCTGCGCTTTCTGGGACGCAACGCCAGCTACTACCGGCTGAGCCGGAAATTCGTGCTGGCGCGCAGCCTGGAATTCGGCGAGATCTACGCGTTCCACGCGGGCACCGACCAGTTGGACGCGGTGCCGCTGCCGGAGCGGTTCTTCGGGGGAGGCGGCTCGTCGAACCGCGGATTCCCGGAAGAAGAGGCGGGGCCGCGCGACCCCGAGACCGGGTTCCCGATTGGCGGGACGGTGCAACTGTTCAACCAGACGGAATTGCGCTTTCCGCTGATCGGAGAGAACATCGGCGCGGTGCTGTTTCACGACATGGGAAACACTTACAGCAGCCTGAGCAATCTGTCGTTCCGCGTCCACCAGCGGGACCTCACGGACCTCGACTACATGGTGCACGCGGTGGGGGTGGGGCTGCGCTACCGGACGCCGGTGGGTCCGCTGCGGGTGGACTTCGCGTACGGTCTCAATCCGCCGCGGTTTTTCGGGTTCAAGGGAACGGAACAGGATCTGCTGAACGCGGGTACGAGCCCGTGCGCGGCGGGCGGCCCGTACGCCGACCTGTGCACGCAAACGGGCGTCAGCCATTTTCAGTTCTTCTTTTCGATTGGGCAGACATTTTGACGAGTTGGGGCAAAATGGCGCGCTTTGTGGGGCAGGTTGGCAACCTGTGGCCGATTGTTAATCGGCCTTTTTGGGCTTGTACAGAACCGACCAGCGAACTGTCGGTCGGCGCCGTGCGGAAGTCGGCAGGCCGAGTGCCACTCGGCCGCAGGTTGCCAACCTGCCCCACAAAAGGCCGCGAGAGGCTGACAGGTAGCAGCACAATACTTCTCGCGATGCTCGCTTGGGGATTGCACGCCGAGATTATCGACCGGATTGCGGTGTCGGTGGGGAACCGGGTGATTACCACCAGCGACCTGGACCGGCAGATCCGCGTTTCGGCGTTCCTGGACGGCGCCAAAGCGGACCAGAGCGCGCCGGCCCGGCGCGCCATGGCGGAGCGGATGGTGGAACAGACGCTCATCCGCAGGGAACTGGAAACCAGCAGCTATCCGGTTCCCTCTAGCGCCGAAGTGGAGCCGGAGTTCCAGGCGTTCCGCGACAAGTTCTATCCCAACCCGGCGGAATTCGCGCGAGCGCTGGCGGACAGCGGAATCGCGGAACAGGACCTCAAAACGGAACTGCTGTGGCAGCGCACGCTCAGCCAGTTTATCGACATGCGGTTCCGGCCGGGCGTGCAGGTGGCCGAGGGGGAGATTCAACAATACTTCCATACGGTGGTCGAGCCGTTGGCCAAGCGGGCGCATCCGGACCGGCCGGCGCAACTGGACGACTACCGTAACGAGATCGAGATCAAGCTGACCGGCGACCGCGCCGACCGGGAGATGGACAAGTGGCTCCAGGAAGCCCGCAAGCGCACCGAGGTGGTGTTCCACCAGGAGGTGTTCCAGTGAGCCGGCGCCGGATGGCGTGGAGAATTCTGGCGGGCGTGTTTGGCCTGGCGCTGCTGACGATGGTGGCGACGATACTGACGGTGCGCAGCGCCTGGTTCCACGACCGGGTGCGGCGGCGCATGGTCCAGACGGTGGAAGATGCCACCGGAGGGCGGGTGGAGATCGCCGCCTTTCGGTTCGATTGGAAGCACGTGCGCGCGGAAGTCCGCGGCTTGGTCATCCATGGTCTGGAGCCGGCGGGCAAGCCGCCGCTGTTCCGCGCGGAAGCGGTGGCGGCCGGCTTGAAGGTCGTTTCGCTGCTCCGCAGAGACGTCGACATCCAATACCTGGAGGTGAGCGCGCCGCGCGTGTACCTGATCATCGCGGAAGACGGCCGAACCAATATTCCGGAGCCCAAGGTCCGTCACCCCGGCGGGCCGGGGCCGATTGAGACCGTGCTCGAACTGGCGATCGGGCGTTTCAGCCTGTCGAACGGGGAAATGGAAGTGGAGAACCGCGGCAAGGCGCCCTTCGAAATCCACGGAAGGCAACTGGCGGCGAGGCTGGTTTACGACGCCACGGGACCGCGTTATCGCGGGGATGTCTCCGTCCAGCCCCTGGACCTGCTCTGGAACAAAGGCGAGCGGACCCCGTTGTACATCCACACCACCTTGACGTTCGAGAAGAACCGCATCGGGGTGGAGGCTTTCCACCTGACCACGGGCAGTTCCACGGTGAACCTCGCCGGCGCGGTGGAGAACCTGGCGGCGCCGCGCGCGGCGTTCCGGTACGACGCGCGGATGGGGGTCGCCGACGGCGCCCGCTTCCTGGGCATTCAAGGCTTGAGCGGGCTGGCGCTGGTGCGCGGGAGCGCGCGGTGGACCGGGCCGAACGGGTTTTCGATGGAAGGCGATCTGCACGCGACCGGACTGGAGTATCGCACGGATTCGGTGCGGCTCGAGGGGTTCCGCATCGACGGCAGGCTGAGCGCCGATGCGCAGGCAGCGCGGTTGCGGGCCGTCCGGATTGCGGGAGACGTGAACCGGTTGTTTCCGCGTTCGCTCGCCTTGGACGGGAGCATCGGCGAGGCGGCGCTGCGGGGGGACGACCTGGAGCTGCACGACATGGCGCTGGGGGTTCTGGGCGGAACGTTTCACGGCGAGGGGCGGCTGTACGATTTCGAGCGGTTCCGCGTGCAGGGCGAGATTCGCGACGTGGTGGCCCGGCGGGTGGTGGCGCTGGAGAACGCGCCGCTGGACAGCGCGGAGCGATTGCCGTGGGACGCCCTGGTATCCGGGCCGCTCGCGGGCGAAGGCTGGCTGACGCGCCAGGGCGGGCTGCGCGCCAGCGGGGACCTGGCCATCGCGCCGGCGCCGGGAAGCGCGCCGGTGGTGGGACACGTGGCGGCCAGGTACGATTCGCTCACCGGAATCGTGGATCTGGGACGGTCGGCGCTGCGGCTGCCGTACTCACGCGCCACGGTCTCGGGCGCCATCGGGCGCCAGTTGCGGGTTCACCTGGAGACGCGCGACTTCAACGATATTCTGCCGGCGTTGGGGAGCGGCGCGGCCGCGTTTCCGCTGAAACTCGAGGATGGCCGGGCGGTCTTCGACGGCGCCGTGACTGGCCCCCTGGACGACCTGCACATTCAGGGGCATGCCGCCGCGTTGCGGGTGTCGTACCAGGGAAAACTGGCCGACAGCTTGCAGTGCGACGTAACTGCCACGCCGCAGAACGTGAAAGCGCGGAACGTAGTGGTGACGCACGGGGCCGCGCGGGTGCAGGGAGAAATGGCGGTGGCGCTGCGGCAATGGACCACCGAGCCGGGGAGTTTCCTTTTCGGCAAGGGTACGATTCGCGGCGCGGACCTGGCGGAGATGGCGTCGCTCGGGGGGCTGGCGGACGCGCCGGTTTCGGGCACGCTGGAGGCGACCGTGGGGATCTCCGGCACGATCGCCAATCCGATAGTGGACGCCGATATCGATGTGCGGAAAGCGGTCTTCCGGCGGGAACCGGTGGACCGCCTGACGGCGCACATCCGCTACGCCGGCAATCGGGTGGAAGTGGCCGCGGGGCAGGCGGCGGCGGGCGCCAAGCAAGTCAGCCTGGAGGGCGCGTTCGAGCACGCCTCGGACCGGTGGGATGCCGGCAAGCTGACGTTTCGCGTATCGACGAACGCCATGCCGCTGGACCAGATCCATGCCCTGGAAGAGGCCCGGCCCGGAATCCAAGGGACGGCCGCGGTGACGGCAAGCGGAGCCGTGGACCTGGCGCCGGCGAAAGCGGGCGAGCGGGGCTGGCGCGTGCGCGATGTGCACGTGGACATTGCGGGGCACGGTCTGCAACTGACGGGGCAGCCGATCGGCGACGTCCACCTGACTGTGAATTCGCAAGGCCAGGTGCTGCGGGCGCGCTTTGAATCGGCGTTCGCGGGTTCGAGCATTCGCGGCGATGGCGAGTGGCGCCTGGAGGGCGACTACCCGGGCAGCGCCACCATCGCGTTCACGAAACTGAATTTCGCGGACTTGCGGGACTGGGTGGCGCCATCGGGCGCGGGCGCCCCGAGCGACATTCAGGGGTCGGCCGAAGGACAGCTTCGCATCGACGGGCCGGTGCTCAATCCGCAATCGGTCAAGATCGAGCTGCGGATTCCGAAACTGGAAATTTCCCCGTCGCAGGCCGCGGCGGGCGGGGCGGCGACGGCAGCCGACGCGTTGACGCTGCGCAATTCCGGCCCCATCGTGGTCACCATGACGAACTCGGTGGTGACGGTGGAGAGCGCGCGCCTGGTTGGCCGCACCACCGATTTGAGCGTGACCGGCAAGTGGCAACCGCGGCAGAAGAACGGGCTGGATGTGCGGGTGAAGGGCAGCGTGGACCTGGCGCTCGTACACGAGCTGAACCCCGATTTCCAGGCGTCCGGGACGGTGTCGACGGATGCGGCGGTGCGCGGCACGCTGGACTCGCCGCTGATCACCGGGCGGACGGAGTTTCAGAAAGCGGCCTTCAGCATCGTGGACGTGCCCAACGGCATTTCGGGCGCCAATGGCGTGATCCTGTTCGCAGGCGGGCGGGCCACCATCCAGAGCTTCACGGGCGAAACGGGCGGCGGCCGGATCGAGCTTTCGGGCTTCGCCAGTTACAGCGGCGGCCAGACGATCTTCCGGCTGGCGGCGCGGGTGCGCGAGGTGCGCATCCGCTATCCCGAAGGCGTGAGCACGGTAGCCGACGCGAATCTGAGCCTGACGGGCACGTCGGACCGCAGCATGCTCTCGGGCACGGTGACGATTCAGCGGACGGGATTCAATCCGCAATCGGATTTCAGCTCGCTGATCGCGCAATCGTCGGAGCCGGTGGAGACGCCGGCGGCGCGGACGGGGCTGCTGGGTGGTTTGCATTTCGATATCCAGGTGAACACGGCGGCCGACCTGCAATTGCAGAGCTCGCTGGCGCAGGATCTGCAGGCCGAAGCCAACCTGCAGTTGCGGGGCACGTTCAGCAATCCGGCGGTGCTGGGGCGGATCAACATCACCCGCGGACAGATCGTGTTTTTCGGGACGAAGTATACGGTCAACGAGGGGTCGGTGACATTTTTCAATCCGATGCGCATCGACCCGATCATCGACGTGGCCCTGGAAACCAAGGCGCGCGGGGTGGATGTGACGCTAACGATTTCCGGTCCGCTGCACCACCTGAACCTGACGCCCAGTTCCGACCCGCCGCTGGCGTTCAACGAGATTGTGGCGCTGCTGGCGACGGGCCGCGCGCCCACGGGCGACCCGGCGTTGCTGGCGCAGCAGAACAGCACGCCGCAATCGTGGCAGCAGACGGGCGCGTCGACGTTATTGGGGCAGGCGATCGCCAGCCCGGTAGCGGGCCGGCTGCAGCGCTTTTTTGGGGTGAGCAACCTGCGCATCGATCCGACCATCAGCGGGGGAGTGGAGAACAATCCGCAAGCGCGTCTCACGCTGGAGCAGCAGGTGACGCGCGACATTACGTTCACGTACATCACCAACGTGACGACTTCCAACCCGAACGTGGTGCGCGTGGAGTGGTCGTTTGGAAAGAACTGGTCGGCGGTGGCGCTGCGGGAAGAGAACGGGATGTTCGGGTTGGATTTTTATTATAAGAAACGCTTTAAGTAGCCTTCAGCCATCAGCCTTCAGCTTGCAGCTTTTCCGCGCGGTGGGGAGGCGGCGGTACGCGCTTCGCGGCGAATGAGCTGACGGCTGATGGCTTGAGGGCTGCTAGCATCGAGTTATGGATCCCCTGATCGCGCGCGGCATCCCGTGGGTTTCGGCGGGGGCGGCGGCGGGTTTCATGAGCTGGGCGGTGCGGGGAAGATCGTCGGCGGTGTTCGCGCCTTCGGTGTGGCGCGGGCATCCCGGCCGGAACGCGGTGGCGCTCACCTTCGACGACGGCCCGAGCGAAGGGACGGGGCGGATTCTCGATATCCTGGCGCGCTACAACGCGCCGGCCACGTTCTTCCAGATCGGGGCCAACGTGGACCGGCTGCCGGAAGTGGCGCGCGCGGTTGGCGAGGCGGGGCACCTGGTCGGCAATCACAGCTACAGCCATCCGCTGTTCTGTTTTCGAACGGCGGGATTCATGGAGCGCGACCTCGAGAGGGCGCAGCGCGCCATCGAGCGGCACGCGGGCGCGCGGCCGGAGTGGTTCCGCGCGCCTTACGGAGTCCGCTGGATGGGGATGAGGGCGGCGCAGCGCCGGCTGGGGCTGATGGGCGTGATGTGGACCGCAATCGGCTATGATTGGAGTCTGAAGGCAGACGCGGTGGTGGCGCGCTTGGTGTCCGGAGCGGGACGGGGTGCTATTCTGTGTCTCCACGACGGGCGGGAACTTCGCGTCAAGCCGGACATCGGCGTGACGGTGGAGGCCGTCCGGCGGCTGGTGCCCCTTTTGCTGGAACGGGGTTATCAACTAGAAACGGTAAGCCGACTACTATGTCCGACGACTTAATTCAGCGGGTTCTCAGCACGATGGCGAAATCCAAGCGGATTCCGGTGGAGTCCGTCAGCATCGACAGCGAGTTTCAGCAACTGGGGATCGATTCCATGGACGCGGTGGAAATACTCTTCGCCCTGGAGAACGAATTCGACATCACCATCCCCGACGACGAAGTGCGCAACGTGCGCAACGTGCGCCAGATGTGCGAAGGCGTGGAGAAACTGGTGGCGGCCAAAGAAGCCGCCAAGGCCGGTCAATAGAGGATGGGCCGGCGCGTGGTCATCACCGGAGTGGGCGCGATCTGCGCCCTGGGCCGCACCGCCGCGGAGTTCGGCGAATCGCTGCGCCAGGGCCGCGGCGGAATCGGGCCGATCGAATCCGCCGACACCACCC
>Ga0326728_10026604_pt1 | contig 10214 bp, 12 predicted proteins | sample MB3enrmetagenome_FD_207602 | JGI IMG/M metagenome (GOLD analysis project Ga0326728, IMG submission 207602) | Lab enriched peat soil microbial communities from McLean, Ithaca, NY, United States - MB31MN | ecosystem: Environmental > Terrestrial > Soil > Wetlands > Peat | place: USA: New York... | reverse complement strand
ATGGCCACATCCAGAAAATTGCGTTTGCCGGTGGCCTGGAAATGCGCGACCGCCGCTTCGATCATGTGACCAGCGCAATACAATTCATGACAATCGCGCAAATTGGCCCAGCGTTTGCCGGGTTCCTCGACGAGGAAATACGTGTCCAGGTAACCGTCGGGCTGTTGGGCGGCGGCAATCAGACTGATGATCCCGTCCAACCGCCGTTCGAGGGCAGGATCCGGATGCGTGGCCAGGGAATAACTGGCGGCTTCGATGGCTTTGTAGACGTCGGAATCCATGAAGACCGGCCCCTTGAATCCGTTGGTTGCCTGGCGCGCCGCCAGCCGGAAATCCTCCAGATTGCCGGCCGTTTCGAGGTTGTCGAGGTTGACCGGAATGGAAGCGAGGCGATTGGTTTCCTGGCGCCGCAGCCAGAACGAATCCTGAATCTTAACGTCGACATACGGGACGGCCTGAAGCTTGAGCAACGGGGTCCCGACGGAGGATGCGGCGCAGCATTCGAACCCCAGGCAACAAAGGCAAAAGGTCAGCAGGAATTTCAGGTGTTTCATAAGCGGCATTGCCTCGCGCATAGGCGCGATAATAACCAACCGTTCACTTCTGGCAATATGCGTTCGGACCGCGACCGCCGGACAGGCCCATCTCCGGGACGTGATACGGACAGGCCACGTCGTCGGCTTTCATAAACTCAACACCCCGGGAGGCCACGGCGCGCGGCGAGTCGTCAAAGCGGTCAAACACACGGACACGCCGTTGACCGATCGATCGAAGCATGGACTGGACGAAGCGCAGCCTGATCAGCCGGGATCTTGCCACCATGGCCGCGATGTCGGACGAACAGCGTGATGTCGTAACTGTCGCTGGCCTTACGACAGCACCCTCGTTCGACTGGGGAAAGGTCCGTCGGCGAGAAACGTCAATATCGAAGACGGCACGACGATTCAGGAAGGCGAATGGAAACTGATTCCCGGATCGGGATTGGGCAACCTCCACAGGGAATACGCGGACCTTGTTGATACCGGGAAATGTGACCGCATTCCCTTCGAATTGTGTCACCTCGCCAAAGACCCGTCCGAGACAACCGGTCTCTACGCCAAATACCCTGAAAAAGTGGAGAAACTCAAGGTGCTAATGGAGACGCTCAAAGAAATGGAGCACCAAATCCAACCCATTGCGAACCCTGACTGCGAAAGCCGCCGAGAAAATCTTACCTCAGCCAAGCTTTTGAACGTACGTTGAATTTTTTGGCGTGACCCCTTTCCTCCCTTCGGCGAACCTGCCCCTTGTGAAATCCAAGACTGAGGAATTGCTCTACCTGCTCTTATGGACCTGCGACATGCTGGTACGACCCACTTTTCGGAACCTTACCGATTCGTTTGAGTGCTGGGCGTATCGTAATGGTCTGCACCGGGAATTGGCCAGGTTGGAGCGCCGCCAGCTTCTGGAAACCGCTCCCGGCAGCCGTGGATCCCCTGGAACTGACCGCGCTCTGCGCCTGACCGAAGCCGGCCGGCTGCACGCCCTCGGTGGACGCGATCCGGAAGCCCGCTGGCGGCGGCCCTGGGATGGCCGCTGGCGGTTGGTTCTGTTCGACCTCCCCAACACCAAGAGCAGCCTTCGCAATCGCCTCCGATCCCATCTGCGCCAACGCGGTTTCGGCTGGCTGCAGAACAGCGTGTGGATCAGCCCCGATCCGCTGGAGGAGGAGAAGACCGCTCTGGCGGGAACCGAAGTCAATGTCGAATCACTCATCCTGCTCGATGCTCGGCCCTGTGCCGGGGAGACGGACCAGGAAATTGTCGCAGGCGCATGGGACTTCGAACGGATCAACCGTCTCTATGCCAGACACAGCAAAGTGCTGGCGGCTCACCCTTCCAAGCCGCTGCGCGATGAAGCTGCAGCACTTGCTTTTCGCCAGTGGGCCCAGGAGGAACGCACGGCCTGGCTGGCGGCGGTATCCGAAGACCCCTTGCTGCCGGAGACGCTGCTGCCATCCGTTTACCTGGGTCACGAGGCCTGGTCACGAAGGAAGCAGGTGATGTCCTCAGCCGCCGCGCGACTGCAGCGATTCAGGTTTACGGTTTGGCCAAATTCTTGAACGTACGGTCAAAAGATTGGCACATCTTATCAAATCACCAACGCGAAAAACGTCTTTATCCGCGACATCAGAGTCCGCTCTGTTCCGGACGGTTCTGCTGAGAGGCAAGGACGTATCTGGCGATAACCAGGGTGCGGAACCGGACGTGGAGTTTTTCACAGACGCGACGGCTGTGGGTGTTCACCGTTGGCACCGAGATGCCGAGAGCCTTGGCGATTTTCTTGTGGACATAGCCGCTCGCAAGGAGTTTGGGCAGCTTGTGTTCGCGCGGGGAAAGGCCTGGCATTTACGTGGGTGCCGGAGGAGGTTGCGGGAAGGGTTGGACGACCTTCCGCGCGATGTTTGTGGTCATGGGGGGAGCATCCGCGGCTGTTCGCCTCACGCAGAGCAGTCAGCGATTGAACCCGTAGCGTCTTCCGGTCGCTTGTTTTTAACGACATACGTGGCGGCCGGAGGCGCTGATACGGCATTCGCAGACGCGCGCCACCAGACCCGGGAGCGTGGTGCGCCAAAAGCAACTGTTACCCGCAGAATGGGCGGGAGTTGACCCGTTGCGCCAAAATGGTGTTACCCATTTTATTGCCTCGGAAACAAAGGAAGCCGGGGCAAGATGGCAGTCCGGCCTCCCTCGTTCCATTTGTAAACAGGCAAGCTCAACTCCACATCGTTGACCTGCGCCAAAGTGCAATGCTGGCCACGGTTTTCCAGAACCCGTTGCTCCGTCCAATCCGTGCGGATGTCCACCGCGTCGAGTATCCATAGATGCCGGTCATCCGGCGAGCCACCGCACAGGGCAACAGTGTCGATCTCCAGCCAACCCGCGCGTCGCGGGAACAACCCTCATCTTCCACCCTGCTGGATCAATCCTTTCACTTCCTTGTTGAAGCTCTCCGCCTGGTGCAATGTCTCCAAGGTCAAGTGCATCCGGTACCGCCAACCGAAGTGGACGCTGGACGGGATGTTGATCCGTTCGGCGGCGAAGTCGGCCCAACGCAGCCTTTCATCCATCCCCAACAGGTCCTGCAACAGGAAAATGCTCCACATCGCCGGCGAGAAAAGATGCTGGCGGACGATGGCTTTGTTGATCCAGGCCTCGCAATGCCGGGGCGCATGTCCGTGACGACCCAATTCCTCGTGGTAGAATTTCACGGTCCGATTTCTGTCCTCCTCCCACCACCCGCGAATGGTGCTCATGTCATGAGTGGAAGGCGTGACGACGGAGAGGTAAGGCGCGTCCTGCGGGCGGGAGAACTCCTGGTTGAGCGCCTTGGGCATGCGCTGCACTTCAAGGCTCAGCAGTCCCAATTGCTTCATCACTTCCGGCACGCACGCCGGCACCATCCCCAGGTCTTCACCGCACACCAACATGTTGGTGGCGGACTTCAATGCCGGGAGCTTCTCCATCCCTTCCTTCCTCCATAAATCATCCTGGCGACGCCAGAAATAGTCTATGTAAAGGTCCTTCAATTGATGGCGGGTCTGCTCCGGCAGGCTCTGGAACGACGTCGTGTGCTCGATGTTGAACCGGAAATGAAGCTGTGGTCCCTGCGACCCTTCGACCTCCAGGAGAATCACGTTGCCGACCAAATCATACAAGCCTTGCCTGATCTTACGGTGCCGTTCGTTGTCTTCGAGCGCGGCAAAGTGGCGCTGGACCTGACGCTGAGTGGCGAATTCGGGCTTCAGCGAGTAACGTCCCGAGCCGGCCGGGTTCAGAAACTCACCGGTCACTTCTCGGGAATCATTTTCAAAGAGGTCGGCGAGGATCTCTTCGGTGATATAAGGGTCGGTGTAGCGGTCGCGATCGAAGTCGATGCCGCGCGCGGTGAACTCTCCAACCTCTACGGGAATCGCCGGCACGAAATGCCCCAGAATGCCTTCCACGGCATGGGCGGGGATGCTCCAGATGCGGAAGAAGCCCAGAATATGATCGATACGAATAGCGTCGAAGTAGCGGCTCATCTGCTCGAATCGGCTCTTCCACCAGGCAAAACCGTCTTCCTTCATTCGCGGCCAGTTGTAAATCGGGAAGCCCCAGTTCTGGCCCTTGGCGGCAAAAGCGTCAGGCGGCGCGCCGGCCTGGAAGTCCATGTGGTACAATTCGGTGTTTTGCCAGGCATCCGCGCCATCCGGATAGACGCCGATGGGAATATCGCCCTTCAGAATGATGCCGTTGGCGTGGGCGTGCAGCGTGGCTTCCTTGAGTTGCAGATGCAAATGGTATTGGATGAAATAGTGGAAGGCAATTTCCTCGTGCGCGGGGGAGTTCTCCGCCGTCAGCGCGGCGATCTCAACAGCCTGATAGCGGCGGTACTCCGGCCATTGATTGAAACTCGCCGTGCCATGTTTGTCGCGCAGATAACAGAAGGCGGCGTAGGGCACCAGCCAATGCCAGTTGCGTCTGAAAAAGTCCTGATACTCCGGGCTTTCGAACGTTGTCCGGCTCTGCGAGGGGTAGATCTGCCGGATGAAATCGAGCTTGGTTTGAACGACAGTCTGGTAATCCAGGGCATCCAGCGCGTTCAGACGCTGTCTTTCCGGCTCCAGCTTCTCGAGCAGGGGCCGGTTCGCTCCCTCAGCCACACGGCTGAGATTGAGATACATCGGGTGCAAGGCAAACACCGATATGGCCGAATACGGGTACGAGTCCATCCAGGTATGCGTCGCGCTGGTGTCATTGACCGGGAGCAGTTGAATGAGCTTTAATCCCGCTTGCCCGCCCCAGTCGGCCAGGGCTTTCAGATCTGTGAATTCGCCCACCCCGAAACTGGTCTCACTGCGCAGGCTGAACACCGGGATGGCCACGCCGGCCGCTTTCCACGTGTTCGCCGGCAGCGCCACAAAACCGTCCTGGACGACCGTATGTTTGTTGGGCGCGATCGTGTCCTCCAGAACCCGGTTGTTGCCGTCCTCGTATCGGACGAACGTCTTCAGGGCGAGGCTGTAAATCCCGTATTTGTATCGGATGGGGAAGGACTGATTGCGCAGGTCCACCCGCGCGCTGAGGAAATTGTCTCCGGCAATCCGGTTCAACAAGACCGGCCGGGTGGTGTTCCAGTTGCCCAGGACGGCGACATCGCCCAGCAGACAAAGCGTTTGATCGTTGGTCAAAAGCGGGGCTTTGACTTTGAAGGTATGCGTGGCTCCCGGGAGATCAGCCGCCCGCGCCTCGGCATGATCCTGCCGCAACAACACCTCATGGAAAGGCTCGGTGAAAAAAGCGTTCCCGCAAAAACCCGGATCGTTCCAGGTGTCGATGATCAGCACTTCCTCCTGCTGGAAGGCGGCGGGACTGATGGACCTGCCCCTGCCCCAGTCGCAAATCAGCGAACCGTCGGTCTGGCGCAGGAGGTATTCGTAGGTGATGGGGGCATCGGGAGCCGGGCCGTCGGACAGCGGGACCGTGACCTGCCAGTATTCCCGATCGAGATACTGAAGCGGAATGGCGTTCTCGCTCCTGTCGTTTCCGAGCAGAGGATGATTGCCGATCAGCAGCAAAGACTGTCCGTAGTTCGTGCGATACCGTAATCGGAAGGTCAATTTCATTGGCTGATGATCCTGGCTTGTGCCACAGGGGAAACGCCTGCCGCCACAGAACACACCCCTGCGGCAGGAACGCGTGAGATGATTTCAGGCATGATCGAATTTACCGGCGCGGGCGCCGGTTGTCAGTTCAAAAGCGCAAGCCATGTGTTCTTGCGGCGACGGCGGGCGTTAGTCGGCGGCCGGAATCAAAAGAAACCGCCGCGTTCTCGCGAGCGCAGCCACAAAAAGAGGCGGAGCTGACGGCGCCCTGGCCCGCCGTCCTTGCTTCCTGAAGATTTCTGATAAACAATCGCATCCATGTCGCGGTCTCAAATTGTGTGCGTGCTAGTCGTTCCGATCACGCTGCTCGCGCAACAACGGGCCGGCGGGGTTGTCGCACTGGAGCGGCATGCCCAGACGGGACGTTTTCCCGAAGCGGTTGCCCCCGCCCAACGAGCCCTGCTGCCGGCTTCGGCTCGAAACAACGACGCCAGGATCACAACCTTGAAGAAACGACTCGAATGCTACGAGGGGGGTTCTCCGTTCCGCGATGTCGCTCTGACCAACCGGCCCCGCCCGGCTCCATGATACCGGGCTTCCATTCTCCGGTCTGGGTCATCGGCGCCGGTGGACTCATCGGGAACGCTCTCGTGCAGACGGCCTCACGCTTCGCGCCGTCCTGGCACGTCCATGGCCTGGTCCGCGCGGAGCTGGATTTGCTGGATTTCGAAGCCGTCCGCCGCCGGTTTGAAAGCGAGCGGCCCCAACTCGTCATCCATTGCGCCGCCCTCACGCACACACCAACCTGTCAGAGTAATCCGGAGCTTGCCCGCAAACTCAACGTGGAAGTGACCGCTGCGCTTGCGGAATTGGCCAGTGAGATTGCGCTGATTTTCTTGTCGACGGACCTGGTTTTTGATGGCCGCCTGGGAAATTACGATGAGTCCGCGCGGGTAAACCCCCTGAGCATCTACGCCCAGTCCAAAGCCGCGGCCGAACGAATCGTTCTCGCCAATCCGAGGCACACTGTGATCCGCACCTCGCTCAACGGCGGCACCTCTCCGACCGGGGATCGCGGTTTCAACGAGCAATTGCGTCGCGCCTTTGAGAAGGGCCAAACCCTGACCCTGTTCACAGACGAATTCCGGTGTCCGATCCCGGCAATAGTAACGGCCCGGGCCGTTTGGGAACTGGCAGCGCTGGACCAGCCCGGGCTCTACCACGTGGCCGGCGCCGAACGATTGTCGCGCTGGGAGATCGGCCAACTGCTCGCGGCACGGTGGCCGCAGCTCAATCCGAAAATCAAGCCCGAATCCCTGGCCACCTACCGCGGCGCGCCTCGCGCCCCGGATAGCTCAATGAATTGTCGCAAGGCACAACAGCTCCTCTCTTTTCCCCTGCCCCGCTTCAGCGAATGGCTGGCCGCGCACCCGGACGTGCCTTTTTGATCCCGGTGAATCCCTGGGGAGTTTTCCAGACTCGCCCCGATTGTGCGATTTACCTTTATCTGCGATTGCTGTCCGTGCTCGTGCGGCAGGTTCTGCACGAGTAACAGGGCGGGTCAGGAGCGGGGTCGGCAAACCTCTTCCGCCCTGAGATTTCAGCACAAGGGCCGACAGAGTCGTTTGATCGAAAACAGGATTCAATGAAGACGCATACGATCCATTGGAAAAGTCTCATCAATGGAAAAATCGGGGCCGGCACATTTCTCTTTGAAGCGGAAGAAGCGCAGCGCCTGGCCGAAGAGCTGAATCGGGATTATCCGGCAATCCATCATGAGGCGGTGCCGAGCGTGCCGCCGCCGGCGGAATCCGCAACTCCCGCGGACGCCAACGGCTGATTCAGTTGCGGGTCAAGGGTGGGGGGTGAAGAGCCGAGGGCTTGAGAAGCACCTGTTTCAGCGGGTGTCTCAGACCATCAACTCTCAACCGTCAACCGGGCATGGGCGGCGCCCAGGGCTGCCAGGGTTTCCCGTTCAAGCATGCCTTCGAGCAGCGGAAAAACACTCTGCTCCTCGCGCTGAAAGTGCTCGCGGCCCGCGGCAATGGCTGCTTTGAACAACCGACACGCGTCCGGCAAGCGCCGCGCGCTTCCCACCTGTGCGAGGCTGGCGTCGATTTCATGATGATCCTGGTGCAGACGCTCGACCGGGCCTTTGTCCTTCAACGCATGATCCAACGCCACGTAAGCGAGGTTCTTTTCCGCGTCCGCATGGCTCTGCAACAAGTGTCCCACCAGAGCGGCCAGCAACTTCACCTCGGCCAGCGTGGTGAGCGTCGGAAGAACGCCTTCGATGTGATCGAACAAATCCGTAAACACGCGGTGTTCAGCAATCAGGGCATCTGTAATCGTCATCAATTTGAATTATGGCTTCGCCACCGGCAATTTTCAAGAGTTTTTAAGCATGAAAATGCGGGCTAGAGTATCCTTCCCGACTTGATGGCCGCGTAACGCGCCGCGCCGATCAAGGCGGTCTTGTCGTTCATGATAACGCGCACCGGCATGGCGGAGAGGAGATTCTTCATGCGGCCTTCACCCAGGAAGGCTTTCATGAATGTGCCGTCCTTAAGTTTCCTGATGATTTTCGGCGCGATGCCGCCGCCCACGTAAACGCCGGCTATGCCGAGCATCTTGAGCCCCAGGTTCGCAGCTTCCATCCCGTAATAGGTGACAAACAGATCGAGCGTCTGCACGCAAAGACCGCATTTCCCTTCGAGCGCCGCGTGGGTGATCGCTGCCGGCGGATCGACCTGGCGCAGTTCTTCGGTCAACCAGGCCGGTTCCTGGCCGCGACCCGTGTCCCGCAGGAACTGGTAGATATTGAACAAACCCGGCCCGGAGAGGACATTTTCCCAGCTCACCTGGCCGAATCGGCCGCGCAGACAGCGGAGAAGTTCCACGTCCAGGTCGGTTCGCGGGGAGAATTCGGCGTGACCGCCTTCGGAGGCAATGGGCAGGTGGCGGTTGCCATCCCAGAACAATCCGGCTTCGCCCAGGCCCGTGCCGGCAGCAAGGATTGCGCCGTTGCCAACGGCCTCTCTATCACCGGCATTCAGCTCTGCGAAATCCTCGGGTTTCAGGCCGGCGATGCCGTGGGCGTTGGCTTCGAGGTCGTTGATAAGCCAGACCTGTTTGAGGTGGAGTGCGCGGGCCAGTTCCTGCGCGTCGACGACCCAGGGCAGATTGGTGACCTCCGCCCTGCCCGTTTTGACAGGGCCGGCGACCCCGAAACAGGCGTACTCGGGTTTGACGCGATAATCCGCGACGAAGCGACGGATCATTTCCTGGAGGTTGGGGTACTCGTGGCTCGAATACGTGCCGAGGTTTCGGGGAGCCAGGCCGAGATCCTCCGAGTTGAAAGCTGCGAGATTGATTTTTGTGCCGCCGATGTCTCCTGCCAGAATCATGAGACATTTTGTTTTGCCGGCTGTGATCCTGACAAGACTATTCTGGCGCCAGCACTGCCGCAGGGCGCGACACTGTCACCGATAGGGGTAGGGAAAGCGGGTGTCCGCTCCCCCTCCCTGCGAACCGTGCGCGCGGTTTTGCCGCCACGGCGGGATCTTAAAGCCGGTGACGAGCTGTAATCGGCCGCGCTCTGGCGAGCGCAGTTCCCGCGGTGCGGAGCGTCCACACTACTCGTGGTCCGTTTTCAACGCCTGTTCCAGCAGCGTCTTCTCACTTGAACCGCAGGAAAGCTTCAAGGCTTCGGCGCGACCAGCCGGGGTCATCTTCTTCCAGGACTTCTGCACCGCGGCGAGGATTTTGTTAGTGGCCGTTTTCGCGGCGAGATCGGCCAACTGATGTTCGAGAAACACGAGGCACAACGCGTCTTCCAGAACACGGCTTTCCGGGTCGCGCGGGAAATCCTTTTTCAAATTCAGGCTTTGCACGCGTTCCACGACTGCTTTCGGATAGCCGATCTCGCGCAAAATCTCCCCGGCCCGTTCCGCATGAAATTTTTTCAGCGCCTCACGCCACTGCAGGTAGCCGGCCCGCGTCATCGGATAGGAATGGCGCGGGATCATCCAGCGGCAAAGATGCTGGGAACGCGCGGCGAGACGCAGTTCTTCCGAAGCCGCGGGGCACAATTTGAGCAGCCAATCGGTCAGCCATCGCGCGTACACCTGCTCGCGCGGCTGAGCCACCCCGTCCACGATTTCCCGGTTCGGATCGCGCGCATTCTCCTCGTCGAAACGCCGGATGGCCGCCGCGAAGCGCTCCGGGCTGGCACACGAAAATTCGGCAGTCACGGATTGGTCTTATGGCAAAACCGGGTTATGGTTGACAAGCAAGATCCCGAACAAAGGGAATGCAGAGAACCGGATCATGAAAGCATCGGCTCCACAAACACCGCCGTCGCCGGAGGAACTCCGTCGGCAATTTTCCGATTTCATCCGCCAGCATTTGCAGGGCGGCAAAACTCCGTCCCCGGAGCCCGATGCCGCCGGGGAACCGGTCGAAGCGAAGCGTGAAAGCAAAACCGGGCCGTTTGAATTCAACTACAAGCCTCGTGAGGTGAAGGAGTACCTCGACCGCTTTGTCATCCGGCAGGACGAGGCGAAGAAGGTCCTGAGCGTGGCGTTAT
>Ga0326728_10026603_pt1 | contig 10215 bp, 8 predicted proteins | sample MB3enrmetagenome_FD_207602 | JGI IMG/M metagenome (GOLD analysis project Ga0326728, IMG submission 207602) | Lab enriched peat soil microbial communities from McLean, Ithaca, NY, United States - MB31MN | ecosystem: Environmental > Terrestrial > Soil > Wetlands > Peat | place: USA: New York... | reverse complement strand
CATGAGGACCTTCGATAGCCGCGGTTTTCCTACCGCGGCGACCCAGATCGGCATCGATACAAGCCCGATGATGTTGTTGGCGACCGAACCGAGCATGAAGTCCTTGAGATCGCTCAGCCCTTTTCGCCCGAGCACCAGCGCCTTGTAGCCATCCCCTGCTTCGGCGGCGATATCGCGGGCGACCCCGATCCTTCTTTCATTAATTTTTATGGTGATCGCCTCCTCGGGGAACCCGGCGTCAAGCAGAATCCGTTTGGCTTTTTCCATGAATTCCCGGATGGCCGCGTCCTGTTTTTTCTCCCAGGCTTCCACGCTTACGATCCTATAATGATAGGCGGGAATTTTTTGTTCGATGTCGATGAACGATTCGGGAATTCTTATAAAGACGTGAAACAGGACGATTTCGAACCTCTTCGGATCCAGGACCGAGGAGGTATAGCTAATGATCTGCAGGGAGTGTTCGGACCCGTCGCATGCCACGAGTATTTTCTCACGCGCTGAACTCTTCATCTGATTTCCTTTGCGTTAGCCTGGCATTTGTGCCGAAAAGAGCGGGGTTCATCACCGTTCAGCAATGCGCAGTGTTGTGCGCGGCGTTTCATTCGGGAGCAGCCGGTCCGACAGGACTACGGCAGGACGACCGAGAAAATATCCGCAAGCAGTTTGCTCCTGTGTTGCTCACAGGAAGCGTCATTGAACATGACCATATCGAGCTGGCGAGTGTGGATGATCAGATATCCCAGCACCTTTAGCTTTTCCTTCATCACCTCTTCATCGTAGCCCTCCAGACGCGCCATTACGCCATCGTCCCTGATTTCGCTTCGAAATTCGAACTCTTCGAGAATGCTCCCGACAAAGCGCGCGCGGCGCACGCACCTGGCGTGGTCGGCAGCTCCGCCTTTAAAGCTGAAACTGATATAATTCTCGTTTGCCCTTTCACCGACCAGGGCCTCGATGCTCGAGAAATGAAAACCGAACCGGGAGCTGAGGCTGCAGAAATTTTTCGAAATCATAAAATAGTTACGGTCCGCATAGGGGGAAGGCATCCCAGGATCGAGCGCCGGATTGGAGCTGGCTTCAAGCAGGATCGACATGAAACCCCTGGAATCCACCGGCGGCGGCCCTTCCCAGGGCACGGCGACGATCCCTTCCCATAGTGCAAGCATGGGGATCGACGCTATATTGTCCAGGTTTACGAATTTGCCCGGCACATCCTGCCTGAACCCGTCATCGAGGTTGAGCACCCACCACTGCATGGGGATACGGCACACCAACTGCTTGCTCGCCCTCTCGGAGAAATGGTGATCTTTTCCGAAGCTGAACATCTCCATGACGGATTTTTCATGGCAGAACCTGGTTATATCGTGAAAAGTCCGGCACTGTGAAGCGTTGAAATTCGATGCCTCCGGGTCCAGCAAGTGAAGAGGAATTATGTTTTCGGACACCCTCCTGAGGACATCCAGGACAGCGGAGCCATCCATAAGGCTTTTGAGGGCCGGCCGATTTCGGAGCAAGGCTTCGATTTTTCCGCTGCACACCCTGCGGCCGTCCGCATCGACCGTAACGGGCTGAGCGTTTTTGAGCAGATCCGTTGCGCCTTTCACCCCCACGAGCGCCGGCACGCCGAATTCTCTTGCCACATTGGCCAAGTGCCCGGCCACCGACCCCTGTTCGGCGACGAGCGCGGAGGCCCGGCCCATCAAAGCGGCCCACCCGGGCAGGGCCTGCTTGACGACCAGGACTGCTCCCCTGGGGAAAAGAAGGGTCTGGCTTTGTTTGCCGACCACGAAAACCGGGCCGAACCCGGCCCCGGGACTTGCCGTGAGACCTCCCGAAACCACCACATCACAAGCCGGGACATCATATCCGCCCTGCCCCGGTTCCACAATTGTGTTCCTCTGCCTCAGAGGGCGACACTGAATTATCGTTATTTGCCCCTCGTCATCGAAAGCCCATTCGATATCCTGGGCAACCCCGTAATGCTCTTCTATCCGGAGGGCGATGCGCGCCAACTCCAACGCGGTTCGATCTGAGATGGAGACCCGCAGGCCCTCCTCACCGGCGACTTCAAGCCTGCAGACACCTTCGTCCGGGTAGCAGACAAACTTCTGCCGTTTTTCGGCAACCTGTTTTTCGACGATCCGAGGCGGATGATCCCTTGAGACTACAAACAGATCGGGGGTAACGCTCCCGTCCACAACCGATTTGGGCAACCCAAAGGCGGAATGAACAAAAACGCGCTCATCGCGTACGTCCAGAGGATTTCGCGAATAAATCACCCCGCCTGCGACCGCGTTTACCATGGACGTGCACCCGACGCACATGTCGATGTCCTGGTCGCGTATCCCCCTGTTCAAGCGGTAGGTGATCGCCTGGAGGTTGTACTTGCTTGCCGCTATTTCCTTGTAAGCCTGTATGATGTTGTCGGCGCTCACGTTCAATTCGGAGCGGTACAGACCGGCAAAGGAGGTTTGCCGGGAATCTTCGCCAAGGGCGCTGCTGCGAAGCGAGACTTTAACCCCCTGCCCTTCTACTTTTTCCAGTTCGGCATATGCGTTCAAAATGGCTTCCGCAAGCTCCGCGGGCACGCGGGCCCGGAGGATTTGCTGCTGCAGTTGCGCGCTCAGCGAGAACAGTTGGTCCATTTGTTCCGACGGAGATGATTGGATGAGGCGGTCGATCTCAGCCTGGATTTCCCCTGAGCCCATGAACCGGCGAAACGCCCCGGATGAAATTACGAACCCGTTAGGGACCCTGATACCGAGGCGATTGCGGATTTCCCCGAGGTTTGCCATCTTGTTGCCGACTTCATCCGACATCGTTTTATCTACGTACTGGAGAGAAATTATCAGGGGCCCGGCGCGCGATTGCCTTCTTTCGGAGACGATTTCAGTAATCCTGCCCTGAATCGATTTGAAGCTCTCGAAGAGGTCGGTATATTTGCACGGGGCCAGCCGATCCATACACTTCACCATCCGAAAGACACTGACGGAGACCGCCGTGCAGTGAGCCCGAATGAAGGACATTCCGAACGGCGTGTCGCCTTCGCGGGCCTCCTCGAGTTCAGACATGATCTGCAGGGCTTTGTTATTGGCGCTGAGCAGCAGCTTGAAATTATGGTACCTGGCCTGGAATGCGGTGCGAAGTGTCTCGGCATCCAACGGGGCGAGGATCTTCTCCCTTTTTCCCATTCCAAGTTTTTGAAGGCATTTTTTGATTAAAGACATACGCCAGATCAGCGTTAGATGGGCGCCTCAGCAGGAATACGGGCCGCCAGCGTTGAAGGATCAATCAACCGGGCAAGCTGCGCGTCTCCGCGATTCCGGTTTTTTCATTCAGCATTTTTCTTTTATATGCATCCTGTATTTTATAAACAAGTTCGTCGATACCGGTCGGCTTCATAAGGTAATCGAAGGCGCCCATCTCCATTCCTTCGATAGCTACTTCCGTATTCGCATGGCCCGTGAGCATGATTACTTCCAGCAGACCGTGCTCTTTCTTTATTTCGCGCAAGGTTTCGATACCGTTCATCCCGGGCATCTTTACGTCAAGAACGACGACATCGACCGGATTTTCTTTCAATAGAGCCAGGGCCGCTTCCCCGCTCGTAACGCCATTTACGGCAAGTTTTCTTTTCCGGAGCCTTTTGACCAGGGTCTCCAAAAATTCAACCTCATCATCAACAATCAGGACTCTCACTGGTTCCACCTGCACAGCCTCCCAAAAGCCAGCGGCATATCCGATCCGGTTCGAAGCATTCCGTACAGGTTATTATTCCCAATAAGCACGCATTAATAAAGGACTTTTTTAAAACGGCGCTCCCCGGGGTCCCGGCAAACAGGCCGGAGTTCGCCCCCCGGCGTTGCGCAGGCGCCACAGGATCATGCAACCGAGCTACGGGGCCGCATCGGCTGGTGAGTCATGAACAGGCCGGTCCGGGTAATATTTTTTCAGCATATCCGCGACCGCCGCCTTCAGGTGGTCGATATTGCCGCTTTTTTCGATATAGATTTCCCCCCTGTTCGAGTTCTTACGTTCGGATTCCTCAGTTAGGAAGGTATGGACTATGACAGGCAAAGGGGGGCGGCGTTCCCGAGATTTTTCAAAAATTTTCGAGCTGTCGGCGTCCGGCATTTCGAGGTCGAACACCAGCAGATCCACCGCATCTTCACGCTCTATTTCAGCAATGATGCGGCCGCCATCCTCGGCGACCGCAACTTCGTAGCCCTCGGCCGAGAATTCACGGCGAAGAAAATCCCGGACATTCCTGTTTTTGTCTGCGATCAGTATGGTAAATGTCTTTTTCATCTTTGTGGACCTTGGCGTTCGCGGTGTTAAAGAACGGCCGGGTATTTCCATGCGCCCGATCGTCGCACGATCGGCCACGGCCATCAAAAGCACATCCGGTAATGAACCGCCTTCGACGGGGTTTTCAATCAGCCCTGAACCGCCGGAATCTTCACCAGGTAAACGGAACATGGACTGTATTTAACCACCTGGTTGGCGATGCTGCCTATCTTGAATCCGGACGAAACACTCAGTCCGCGGCTCCCTATGACGATAAGGTCTATCTTCTCGGCCTCGGCGAAATCAATGATGGCATCAGGAACGGATACGGCTGACGATACAGTCTGTGAGAACTTGACATCGACTTTTTGTGTTGCAAGGACTTCGCGGGCCGTCTCGATCGCCGCATCAGCGCGTTCACGAACAATTTCCTCATGCCGCTCACGCCTGTGTGGCGAGATTTCATGGTCCTCCAACCCACCAATGGAAGCCGTCACGCTGATCACATATATTTCGGCCTGCCTGGTTTTTGCGATATCGGCGGCAATTTCCAGGGCCTTAAGAGAATGCGCGGAGCCATCGACCGGGACCAGTATTTTCATTCCATCCTCCAGAAAATCCCCCAAGGGGAGGCAATCGTTGCAATCACGGAGATAAGCGGCCTTATATTTCCTTCTTCACCTTGGCCTTCTTCATGCTCAGGCCCATACCTTCGAACAGGTAGAAAATCCCGAAACCCCACCACAAGGTATAGACGACATAGAAGACAAGCAGACCCAATACGGTGAAGGCCTTGTCGATAACACTCTGGGGCTCGATCCCGTAGAAGTTGTAGGCCGGTTCGATACCCTTTTTCACGACTTCCAGAACCAGGTTGGCCTGTTCGGTTTTCTTGCTCTTCTGGAGTTCTTTGACGCAACGGTTCAGCACGCTCCACCATGTCAACATCGCTTCTTTTGCGTCAATTCCATACTTTTCCCTGACTTCATCGCCTTTGTCGAAATACATCGACTTGGAGTCTTCCAGAACAGTTCCGAGCAGTTTTGCAAGATTGCCTTTTATGCTGAGCCGGGAGCCCTCCAAGGTCGTATCCGGGGCCACCCCGGCAACCATCTTTGCCGCCAGGGCCGCCTGCTCTGCATTTTCCATCTTGACGCTGACCGTGAGTTCTTCTTTTTCGACTCCTTTCAGATCGACGGCGAGTTTCGGAATGAAATAAGAGGAGCCCTTGGCCAGTTTATTGAAAAGCGCATCCGAGTACTCCAGGCCGTTTCTGCCCTGTCCGAACACAGGGGAAAAAATCAGGGCCAGAATTCCCAAGAAACTTATGGCAAGCAATAGACCGATATTAAATGCCCTTTTATGTCTGATCAGCATATTTTCTCCTCTGCACACCAGCTCTAGGAAGCCGGTTTGACGGAAATTTCCGGGGCCCTCGTCTCTTCTTTCAGCACGTCAAGATTGCCGAAGAACTTGGCGAACATCCAAAGCGCAAAAAAGCCTACGACAACCCAGAAAAGAATGTTGCCCACGAACTCGATATCGGCCGTTATGGGTTTAGGGATGCTGATCAGTTCGAGTTCAACCATTTTTCGGGGCAGCGTTGCAGCGCGGTTTACAAACCCGGCCAGAATCGAGACCGCATAAAAGCCCCGGATGTGAATGCCCCTGACCACTTTGGTGGTAAGAGCGCCGATCTGAATGCCCAAAAGCGACCCGATCAGCATTCCCATCGCCAGGGAGTAAAATACATATCCATAGATGGCGTATTGACCGATAGAGGCCAGACCCGCCGTGAAGATGATCTGAAGAATGTCGGTACCCACGGTCGTCATGGAAGAAACACCGAAGACATAGACAAACATGGGGAATGTAACGAAACCGCCTCCCACCCCCATAATGGAGGCAAGAATCCCCACAACGGCGCCGCCGGCCGCAATGATCACCCAGGAAATTTTTTTGCCGCCGGGTACAAAATCCTCATCGAAGTTAATCATCGGCGGAATATTTACGGACTGAAGTTTGGCCGCGAGACTGGGGGTGCCGGAACGAGCCGAACCATGAGCGCCGCCTGCCGCAGCGACAGGGCCCTTCCTGGATTTGAGAAAATCGAAGAGCGCATAAAAACCAAGGAAACCAAGCAAAATGGCATAAATAAGGCTGATGAAACCTTCGCTCAACAGAGGGTCGATATTATAGAGCATCCTGTTAATCGCCCCCCCGACGAAAGTGCCGGCCCCGGAACCGACAAGAAATGCTATCGCCAGTTTCACTGAGACGTTGCCGAGCTTCTTGTGGACGGCGGTGCCCATGATAGCCTTGGCAAAAATATGAAAAAGATCGGTCCCGACCGCCAGGATACCCTTTACACCGGCGGCCATGAGGGCCGGGGTAACTATGAACCCGCCGCCCGCCCCGATACACCCGGTGATCAGTCCGGCGGCAAGGCCTATCGCCATCGAAATCAGAAAGATGGCCGGCGAATAGAACGATGGAGCGTAAGCATCCTTGCCGCCCAGCAACGGGGCTGCTTCAAGAAGAGACACAAGCAGAATGGGGGCGAGCATCAGAAGTAAGATCAGAAGCTTTTTGCGGTTCTTGATGATGGACATGGACACTTCGTAATCCCATCGCGCATGCGCTATGGACGAAGCCTTCAGGAACTCGTAAACCTGCCGTGGACCACTCATTGGGGGAAACCTCCTTGTGTTCGATACCCTGTGAAAAGCATGTCAAAAAACAGCCAACCGCCGAGCGCGGCAATTTGGCCTCTGAATGTATGGGCAACTAACATGCCACAGTCCGCCTTAATGATTCGATTGGATACCAGCTTGATTTACCTGGATAATAATGTAGCATGACTTTTTACTCACTTCAGCATTATCCGGTAAAGTGTCAGTCCTTTTTACAAACTGTAAAGCGACGAGGCACGCGCTCTATAGAGAAATGGAATGAAACGGCCGGATTTGCGGATCTCGGAATCGTTCCTAAGGTGTTTCGTGTTCGCGCGGGCAGATCATTCTTCACTGACGGCCGAAGTCTGAAGCCTGATCCGGTGTTTTTCTATTTTCGCGATGAGGGTCGGGCGGGAGAGGCCGAGCATCTTCGCGGCGCGGGTCCTGTTGCCGCCGTTGAGGTTCAGGGCCTCGGTGACGAGCATGGCGGAAAACTGCTCCATTGCGGCATCGAACGTGTAGAAACCGCCTTCCTGAGAATTCAAGTACCTGCGAATCCATGTCCGGATGGTCTCTTCGGGCAAATCGGGGTTTTCGGCCTTTTGATCCCGGGCGATTGCGCTCACCCGCGCAATTTCTTCCCGCGATACGGGTCCGCCCCGGTTGAAAATCAGAGCTTTCTGGACGGCGTTCGCCAGTTCGCGCACGTTACCCGGCCATGAGTAACCGCAAAGCATCTCAAGGGCCTCAGCCGTTATCCCCGGGTCCGGGAACCCCATTTTTTTAGAGTAGCGCCTGATGAAGTATTCGCAAAGCAGGGCAATATCGCCCTCCCGGTCCCGTAAAGGGGGAAGCGAAATAGTGACGACCTTGAGCCTGTAGTAGAGGTCTTCCCGGAATTTGGCTTCCGAAAGAGCGGCTTCGAGATTGCGGTTGGTTGCGGCGATTATGCGCACGTCAACCGGAATGGGTTGGCGGCCGCCGAGCCGTTCGATGCTTCTTTCCTGGAGCAGGCGCAGTATTTTTGCCTGGATTGCGAACGGCATGTCTCCAATTTCGTCGAGAAAGACCGTTCCGCCGTCAGCCTGCTCGATGCGCCCTACCCTACGGTTCACGGCACCGGTGAATGCACCTTTTTCGTAGCCGAACAGCTCACTTTCCAGGAGCGTCTCGGGGATCGCAACGCAGTTGATGACAAGGAAGGGCATATGCGACCTGGCGCTGTGCTGATAGAGGGCCCGGGCGACGAGTTCTTTGCCCGTGCCCGATTCACCCCTGATAAGCACCGTGGCGTCTGTCGAGGCTGTTCTTCCGATCTCTTTATATATTTCCTGCATGGCCCGGCTGCGTCCGATGATGGCTTCGCGGGGGTCGGCATCGGGTGTGGGGTCCAATTCGACCCTCGAGCGCATAAACCGGCCGGCTTCCACGGCCTTTTCGATCAACTCGAGCATCTCGGGTATGTTGAAAGGTTTGAGGATATAGTCGAAAGCGCCCATCTTCGTCGCTTCTATCGCGGTCTCGGTAGTTCCGAACGCGGTCATTATGATGACCGGCAAAAGCGGTTCGATTTCACGGATCGCTTTAAATGTCAGCAGTCCGTCCATACCGGGCAGCCGGACATCCATAACGATGAGGTCGAATTCACCGGATCTTACCGTGGGCAGCGCCGCCTCGCCGCTCGAAGCCGTTTTGACCTCATGGCCCTCCTGAGTGAGCAGCTTATCGAAACTGCGGCGCAGATGGTGATCGTCATCGACTATAAGGATCGCAGCCAAGCTCCCTCCTCCCGGCACGGCAGAGTTATCGTGAAAACGGCGCCTTCATGGGGCCGGCATTTAACGCTGAGACAGCCCTTGTGTTCTTCGATGATACGGGCCGCCATGCTCAACCCAAGCCCGGTGCCTTCCTGTTTCGTCGTGTAGAAGGGTTCGAAGATCTTCTCCCTGACAGCTTCGGGAATACCCGGTCCGCTGTCGCTTACACGAATCACAACGACCCTGCCCATCGGCTCGCTTGCCCCTTCTTCTTCGGATATGAGAATGCGCCCTCCGTCTCCCATGGCCTCGCACGCATTCACGATCAGGTTCACCAGGACTTCCTTGAGCTGCTCGGGGTCACAGTCGACCTCCGGAAGATGCCGGTTTCTCATCAGTTCGAGGGTAACCCCGTAAGACTCGATTCGATGTCGGAGAAGCTGTACGGCCATATCGACCACTTCCGACGGGCTGGCCTTTTGAATCATTAGTTTCGGAGGCCGGGAGAATTCGAGAAAGTTGCCTACGATGGTATCTATATGGTGGATCTCCTCGGATATGACTTCGAAGTCTTCTTTCTGCGCGGCCGAAAGCGAGAGCGTGCGCTCAAGGGAAAACAGCCGCATTTTCACCGAGGTGAGCGGATTTCTTATGCTGTGGGCAACCCCGGCGGCCAGCTTTCCTGTCTGAGCAAGTTTTTCGGACTGGAGCAGATGTTCGCGGCTCTGCTCGAGTTCAATGCGCGTGGCATCGACACTTTCGATGAGCCCCTGGATTTTTTTCCCGAGCGCTTTTACTTCGTCGGGTTCGTCCAGCGAGGCGCCCCCTTTGCGATCAGCGCCAAGCGCGAGGAGCCGAATCGGCACCAGCACCCTGTTCAAAAGCAATACCCCAAGCGTAACGCCAAGGCCCAAGGCGCAGATCATTGCCAGGATTGCGGCGGTATCGAAGAATTTCACCTGCGCCCTGATACCATCGGAGATTGACCCGACCCGGTCATACTGGGCCCGTTTGAACTGCTCGCAAAGGTCCCTCACGGCGTAAAAGGGATTGCGGACTTCCTTGTGCAGCGCATATCCTTCTTCCCGTCTTCCGGCCTTGTAGAGTTCGATTGCCCGTTCGCGCTGATTGGTATATCGAATGTATTTCGATTCAATGTCGTTCAGCAGTTCCCGCTCATGATTGGAATCAGCAAATTCGCGGGCTTTTTTCAACCAGCCTTCGAATTCATACCGGTGCTGATCGATTTGCGTCAGCCACTCGCTGTTGCCGTCGATATAATAATAGGTCAGCAGCCCCCTTTGCATCGCAAGGGAGCTTTCGAGTTCCTGGCTGACATTGAGCGCGGCGACTTTGGTCCTTATTACCGAAGAAACGGCGCTGTCCATCAGGTGCACCATCCAGATGGTAGTCGAACCGCCCAGCATGGCGATAACCACCAGTGTGCCTATAGCGAACATTATTTTAGTTCTGAGGCTGAAGCGTTTTAGCATTTA
>Ga0326728_10026602_pt1 | contig 10215 bp, 8 predicted proteins | sample MB3enrmetagenome_FD_207602 | JGI IMG/M metagenome (GOLD analysis project Ga0326728, IMG submission 207602) | Lab enriched peat soil microbial communities from McLean, Ithaca, NY, United States - MB31MN | ecosystem: Environmental > Terrestrial > Soil > Wetlands > Peat | place: USA: New York... | reverse complement strand
GGTGCGGGTCGACCGTTCCGACGTCGCGATGATCGCTGGGATCGACCCGTCCAGCACCCGGGCGTTCGGGGGGGTCCGACCGCTCCCGTCAACCACGACCCTCGCCGGATTCCTGCCGGGGGGCGACCCGAGGAGTTCCCAGTGGACCCGCAGGGATGGGTCGTCTTCGATGATAGTGCCAACCCCGACCAGGATGGCGTCCGAGCCCGCCCGGAGGCGCTGGACCCGTTCCAAATCCTCCGGCCCGGAAAGGGCCGCCGGCTTGCCGCCCGCGAAGGCGATCCGACCGTCGAGGGAGGCCGCGCAATTGACCCAAACGGTCGGTCGCGGGGCCTGAGCGTCGTTCGGCGATCCCATGCCCAGAGCCTCAGGCCAGGGGCCGGAGGCGTGCGACCTCGACCTCGAACGACTCGACCGACTGTCCGGCCGCCTTCAGGTCTTCCAAGTTGATCGCGACGTTGGCAAGGGCGCCCTCGGCCGCGGCCCGGAAGAGGGCGAGCGAGGTGATGAGGTCGCTTCCGAGCGCGGCCCGCGTGCGGCCGCGGACGCCATCCAGCCGGTGGGCGAGGTCCACCGCCCGCCGCGCGGTCTCGAGAGGGACCTCGGCCGCCCCCCGGACCGCTTGGAGGTACCCCTCCTGGGCCGCGGGGTCGTTCGGTCGCTCCTTGCGGACCTTCTTCGATTGGCGGACCGCGTCGTAGGACCGGGAATCCTCGTCGGAGAGCTCGAGGAACCGGTGGCGGCCCTCGGTAAGGGCGGTGCTCACCGCGACCAGGTCCTCGGCGGGCTTCGCCGGGTCGATGGAGTAGGCGAGGACCATCTCCCCGAGCGCCGAGGCGAGCGCGCCGACCACGCCCGCGGCGCTCCCTCCGCCGGGCGTCGGCGTGCGGGCCGCGAGGCGTGCCGCGAACGAGGCGATCGACTCGTGGCCCGGCCCCGTGGTCGCGATCGAGCGGACCTTCCGCTCGAGCACCGCGCTCCGGTCGAACGAATGGAGCTGGAGATAGTACTCCGCCGCGTCGAACAGGGCGTCCTCGGGAACGAGCCCGACGATCTCCGACTCCTCGACCGCCACGCCAAACCGTTGGGCCTCCCGGCGGACGGCCTCGAGCGCTCGGTGGATCGAGGTGACGTGGTAATCGGTGAGGTTCATCGAAACCTGGGCGCGGTTCCGTTCGCGGATCTCGAAGCCGAGTGCCTTCACCTCGGGAAGGCCCCCGTCGCGGGCTCGGACGGCCTTCGCGATGCGCTTCGCGACCGCGACCTCGGGGGTCGTAAGGTAGGCGTTGTAGGCGATCAGGACCGGCCGGGCGCCGATGGCGACGGCCCCCGCGGTCGGATGGAGCTTCGGCTCGCCGAAGTCGGGTGCCCGCCCCGGGTCGGCTACGATCGCCTCCCTCAGTCCTTCGAACTGGCCCTCCCGGACCTTGGCGAGGTCGGCTCGCTCCGGCCTCTTGGCCGCGCTGGCGTAGAGGTAGACGGGGATGCCGAGCTCCTTGGCGACGCGCGCTCCTAGCTTCTCGGCCAGGCGGACCGCGTCCGCCATGGTCGAGGTGCCGAGGGGGACGAACGGCACGACGTCCGTCGCGCCCATCCGCGGGTGCTCGCCGCGCTGCACGTTGAGGTCGATCAGCTCGGTCGCGACCTTCATCATCCGGAAGACGGCGTCGAGCAGCGCCTCGCCCTCGCCGACCAGACTGATGACGCAGCGGTTGTGGTCGGCGTTCCGTTCGACGTCGAGCACCGTCACCCCGGGGACCTCCCGGGCCGGGGCCACGATCCGTTCGATCCTCTCCGCGTCACGCCCTTCGGAAAAATTCGGTACACATTCGAACACTGTCATGGGTGGGTCGTCCCTCCAAACGTCTCAAGAAGCGTCTGATGCCCCCGTGCCTCCTGGGGGGTCGAGCTGGTCCGGGGCCGCTGGCGCGCCCGTGCGACCGCGGCGCGCACTCGCTCCTCGGAGAACCCGTGCTCGTCGACGAGGATGGTACGGACCGCCGCCTCGTCCACCGGACCGAAGGCCGGGGGTGGGACCTCGATCGACGGGGGATGCCGAAAGATCTCCATGACCTCCTCCGTCTCGGTGGGGTCGAGCCCCACCTTCTCGAGCGTCGCCTTGACCCCGAGGTGTTCCTGGACCAGCTTGAGCGCCTTCTTGGGACCGAAGCCCCGGACCCCGTCGTTGAAGTCGGTCCCGATGACGACGCCGAGGAGGATCAGTTCCTCCTCGCTGATCCCGAGGTTCGCGAGGGCCTCCCCTCGGTCGATCAGCTGCGCCCCGGGGCTCGTCCCACCCCTCCCGCGGGCCGCGAGGCCCCGCACGAGCTTCGGGGACCCGAACAGTAGGGTATCGTAATCCTCGGAGGCGGTGGCCCAGACCGTTCCCCGGGCCGCCATGGCCGCCGCTTGGGCCTCGCCCTCGCTCGGAGCTTGGACCGAGGGAACGCCGAGGGCGTTCAGGAGCTCGCGCAACTCCTCGACCATCGGTCGGGTCAGCCGGGAGGTCTGCGCCGCCTTCTTTCGGGCGGTGTCGAGGTCGCCGGCGGCGAGGGCGTCCTGCCACTCTCCTTCGGCCTTCTCCTTGGCGACGATGCGCTGGCGGATCGTCCCGGTCTTCCGCTCCGGTGGCTTCCCGTCGAACACCCATATCGGCAGGACGCCTTCGCGCAGCAGGGAGGTCGTCCGGTAGAAGACCCCCATGAGGTGGCTCGTGACCCTCCCCTCGGGGTCGGAGAAGAGCTGCCCGTCGCGCTGTCGAAGGGTCGCCAGGAACTGGTACACGGCGTTGTAGCCGTCGACCGCGAGCGTCCGTCCGGCGAGGGCCTCCCAGGGAAGCTCCTGGGCAACGACCAGGTCCTTGAGGGGAAGCCCCACGAGGCCGTCCGAGTCGGGCCAAGTACTTGGTCTTACCGTGGGGAAACCGCCGCAGGTTCTATAGGGGACCGCGCCTCGCTTCCGGAGGAGTGCGAACCATGCAATTCACGTGGCGAGACGAAGCGCCGGCGCCCAAGAACTTCGGAGAAGGCTCGGTCCTGGTCTCCGCCTTCCCGAGCGCCGGGCTCGCCACGACCGTGGCCGGTCACTACATGATCCGCGCGTTGAGCCTTCCGCGCGTCGGGCGGTTCGAGTCGCCCGATCTCGCCCCGATTGCCGTCGTCCAGGGCGGAGAAGTGCACCCGATCGTCCGCGTGTACGGACGGCACGACCTGGGACTCGTGCTTTCTGAGTTTCCTCCCAGCCCTTCCCAGGCGAACGCGCTGGCCCGGACCATCCTCGACGCCGCGGAGCTCCACAAGGCCCGCATGATCGTCGGGTTCGAGGGTGTCGTCCCGCACCCGCCCGGCGACGCGGAGGCCGAGGAGGAGGAGAGCGCCGTCGCCGAGGAGCAGTCCCCCGAGCAGGTGTGGGTCGCCTACTCGCGCAAGGACCCGGCCATCCTCAAGACGTTCGAGCCTGCCAAGGCCCGGCTTCTGGAGGACGGCGTGATCGGCGGCGTCTCGGGAGCCCTCCTCGTCCAGGGGATCGGCCGCTCCATCCCGGTCGTGGTCCTTCTTGTGAGCGCCCGAGTGGCCGAGGGCTTACCCGACCACCGCGCGGGCGCGGCGCTGATCGAGACCCTCGACCGCGTGCTGCCCGAACTCGAGATCGATACCGGTCCGTTGCGGGCCCAGGCCGAGCAGATCGAGAAGGCCCTTAGGGCCGTGATGAAGTCCCACCCCGCGACGGCGCCTCCCACGGAGGCGACGCCCCCCACTCCGGGTATGTACGGGTAGACGACCTCCCGCTGGGCCGCTCGTCCGTTCAGGCGAACGACTCGGTGTAGGAGAGCAGGTAGAACGCGCCGGCGATCATCACGGCGATCAGGCCCAGGATCGCGACGGGGTTCGAGTGGAACTCCACCATCGTTACTCCGATCAGGACCGCGGGGAGTATCAGCAACACAAGCACCGTGAAGAACCGGCCGTCCATCGAAGCTCCCCGAGACGGGACCTCTCATAAAGCTACGCGGGGCGCAAGCAGGGCGGAGGACCCAGGGGGATCGGCCCCCCGCCCGGTATCGGTTACTGGGTCGTCGGAGGGCGCGCCTCGCCGTCCACCTCGAAGGTGAGCTCCACGTCGTCCGAGTGGGCCCGGAGTGCCGGCAACGGCGTCGGCATCTCGGGCGTTGGGGTCCGTGCCGGAGGCACGACGTCGAGCGCCGGCGTGTCCACGCCTATCTCGCTCGCAGGAGCAGGAAGCGTCGTAGCTGAGGACTGGACCGCGTTCAGGATCGCCTCCGTCGGCGCCAGGAAGGAGCGTTCGATGTGCTCCTCGATCACCGAGGCCCAATGCTCGGCGATGCGCGAGAAGGCCAGGGCCCCGCACGTCGACACGAGGCTCTCATTATCGAGCGTCTGGAGCGTCGCGACGCCGCGTTCACGCTTCTCGACGAAGGAGCCCACGAAGTGCAGGCGTCCGATGGCGCGGTCGGCGAGCGCCCGGCGGTCGCCCTCGCATCGGAACGGTTTGATCACGAACGCGCTCACAACCTCCGCGTTCCGCGAGGCGACCTCGAGGACGTAGGGGAACGCACCGCTGCCGGCGCCGCCCCCGAGGCTTCCGACCACGATGACGAACGTGACTCCGTGGAAGATCCGCTGGAGGGCCGGCTCGGCGGCCCGGGCGAGGACCCCACCGATGAACGGGGATCCCCCCGTGTCGGTCTCTGCCCCGGAGTCGGGACCGAGGTAGACACGGCGGTCGAACTCGTCGAACCCCTGGACCTTCGGGTCGCAGTTGATGGCGACGGTCTCGAGGTGCCGAACGTGACGATGTGCGATCTCCCTTGCTACCCGAATCGCCCCGCCGCCCACGGCGGCCAGGACGAATCGAACGTCCTGCCCGAGACGGAGCGGGTTTCCCCAGCTTCCGCCGATCGGGTCTCCGCTTGCCGGAGTTAGGCTTCGGTCGTCACCGTCTTGCCCGGCCTCGTAGGTCTCCACAACCTCCCCCTGACCGAGCGCTCCAACGACCTTCGCACATCTACCGACCGACGACCCCCTTTCGTTCGAGGTCCTTCGCGCTCTCTCCGAGCGCTCCGACCTGGGTCCGGGTCTCCACTGCCTCGCGCACCGTCGCGCGAGCTCGTTGGACGAGCTCGTGGACCTTCATCTCCATCTCGCCACGACGGACGATCTCGGCTAGGATGTCCCTCACCGAGCGGCCGTTCGCGACGTGGTGGGCGTAGGTCTCGAGGGCGGCGTATTCCTCGGGCCGAAGGCGCACGGGGACCTCGATGAGGCCCTCGGCGTCGACGGCGGGTGTCGGCGCGGTCGACATAGCGCGGGAGCGGAGGAACGCGTGCAGCGCCGCCCGCATAAGCTCCGAGCGGGTCGCGAACTCGCCGTTCACCACGAACGAGTCGACCAACTGAAGCTCCTTGCGGTTGCACCGTAGGGCGATGCGCGCGTCCTCGGGCTCTTCCCCACGGGTCCCCCGCTCAGAAGAAGCGGGGCGGGATGCTCGTCGGGAAGCGTTGTCGAACACAGTCGAGCACAAGGATGGAAACTCCATCTACTTAAACGCAAGCACGACCGACCGACAGGAGAAGTGGCGAGGACCCTTTGGTCCGATTTGCTGACGTGTCGAACAGACGTTGACGCGGGTCGAACAGCCCTCGCGCGCGCGACTGCCTCTGTATAACACCCCGTCGGTGGATCGCGTCGGGTGCCCGTGGGCGACGGAAGGGTACGCAAGGACCGTCGCAGCGCGCGCCTAGGCCCGAACCGGAGGGCCTCTGGCCACGCCATCGCATCCTGCGAGAGGGTTGGGCTTCTGACGTGCGAGAGTGTGTCACTATGCGCATTAGTGTGTATTACGTCAATAGACGAATCACAAGCCGTTATTTGTCGTTTCCACTGGGTCGCACATTAAAATACCAGGTGTTTGCCATACCCCCTCGGAGGGTCGAAAGGCCCATCGGAGGATCGAAAGCGAATGAACGTCTTTGGGAAGAACGAACGAAGCTGGAGAAAGGCGCGGAAGCGCGGAGTGTCGCCGATCATCGCGACGATCTTGCTGGTCGCGATCACGGTCGTGTTGGCCGCTGTGCTGTACGTGCTGATTTCGGGCCTGACGGGCGGCGGTGTCGGATCGAAGCCGATCGGTACCGCGTTCGCTGCCGGGAACCCGATTGCAGGAAAGTGCGGTGGGACTTCTCCGACTTTCGCGACCAACGGTTGCAAGGGCGGGGACTACGTCTACAACCTGACCGTTGAGACCACGGGCGCGACGTTCGCGAACGTTCTCTGGGAGGTCAAGACATCATCCGGCGGTATCTTCGCGCTCACGGCCGCTGGCGGGTTCAGCATCATGAACATCGCTGGTGTCGTCGTTGCGCAGGCTGCCGTTGCCGCAGCTGCCGGAATGGCGATGACCGCCTCGTTCAGCACGTTCTCCGCCTCCGCCACAGCGTGCAACGGCGTGTCGTGCTCTTCGTCCACCCCGTTCTCGAGCATCTACACGATCACGCTCGACATGGGAACGGCTAACCCTCAGGGCCAGGGCTTGTCGTTCGTGACGGTCGGGACGGCGGGCTACTCGGGCACGACATCTCTCCCGCTCCCGTAGGTCTAGCGAGCACGGGCGGACCAACCCTTTCCCCCAGCGCACGGTGACGGCGACGCCGTCACCGTGCCCTTCTGTTTTCGAGGGCTTCCCGGTAGTCCTCGAGGTAACGTCTAAATAGCGGCCCCCGGCCTTCATTACATCGCGGGGGGGGCCGAGAGCGCAGCGCCCATCGACCCGCGCACGAGGAAACATGGAGCATCGCCCGGTGAGAATGCGGTCGACGGGCCTCCGCTGGCACAAGCAGGGTCGTCGTGGAGTCTCGGACGTGGTCGCGACCATCCTGCTGCTCGCGCTGACGGTCACGCTGTTCGCCTCCATCTTTGCGTTCGTGACCGCGTTCCCCTCACCGCCGCCCCAGAACAACAACCAGTTCCAGGCCTCGCTCTCGTTCACCGCGAACATGTCCTACATCTCGGCGATCCACATCCTGCACCTCGCCGGCCCTTCGGTCTCCGGCAACGCCCTCATCTACCTCAAGTCCGCGAACCAGCCGACCGCACCCGAGTTCCAAAACCCGTACACCGTTTCCTCGGGGTTGTCCGGATCCTCCGTTTGGAACCTAGGCCAGGTCTGGAACCTGACCTTCCCCGTCAACCAGCGTCCGATCGCCACCGGTAACATTACCCTCTACGTCGTGGCCTCCTCCCAGCTCCTCTTCAGCGTCGTCCTGCCGGGGACCTCGATCGTCGCGCCCCCGACCATCGTGTCGACGTCGATCGCTCCGGCGCTCCCGGTCGTGGGTGGATCCTTCACGGTGTACGCCACGATCTCGGGCACCTACACGACGCAGTCGGTGTACCTCAACCTGGCCGGTGTTCCGAACAGCGGTGCCCTGAACTCGCCGCTGAAGATGACCCAAAACTCCCAGGGTCAGTGGACGTACTTCGTCGGCGCGGGGCTCACCACCGCGAGCGGGACCTTCTACGGCTTCGTCAACGCCTCGAGCGCCTCGGGCACGCGCGGCCAGCAAGCGACCGGAGCGATCGTGATCACGATCTCGAACGGCGGTACGACCAATGGGCCGTTCTCGGTCGGTATCGTGCTCGTCCCCTCGCCCCCGAACACGGGGTCGACCGAGACGGTGCAGGCGGTGGTAACGTACACCGGGACGCTGGCTACGCCCGAGGCCTTGAACGTGAGTTTCACGGCGATTTCCTCCCCGTACGTTGCTGGAAACCGGTGGACCGGTTGGGCTCCCACCGGGGCGACGATCGTCGGAGGCACCAGCGTGACCGTCGTGAGCAAGACGACCTGGACCGTCCCGGCCAACCCAACGACAGGGACTTCGTTCCTCGTTTACGCTAACGCCACGGTCGCGACCGTCGGAACCATTCCAGGCACCATGACCTTCACGCCGGCGTACCTGAGTCTCAGCCTCTCGTCGGGGCTCATCGGAAGCTCCGTGACGGCGACAGGGTCGAATTTCGTGGGCGTTACCCCGGTCTCCTTCTACGAGGGGGGGGTTCTCGCGACGATCACCGGATGCACCTCGGACACATCGTTCACCGCCGCGAGCGTGGTGACCACGTCGACCGGGGCCTTCGTCTGCACCGTGCAGATCGCCGCCGGAACTCCGTTCACCGCTGCGACGATGGTCGCAACGGACGCGACCACGGGCCAGAATGACACCGCTGCGTTCGCGGTGAACGACTGGAGCATCTCTCCCGTCGCGCCGACCAGCGGGGTCGTCGGCACGAGCGTGACGGTCACGGGGGTCTACTTCGCTGCCTCTTCGGTCGAAACACTGGCGTTCAACGGCGTGACGGTGACCCCCACTTCGAGCGGCACGTGTACGCTTTCGGGGACCGGCGTGAAAGCGTCAGGAACCGGCGGGTTCAGCTGTGTCGTCACCGTGCCGGCCAGCTCATTGGCCGGGTCCGCGACGATCACCGCGACGAACGCCACATGGAAGACGACCGCCACGGCCTCGTTCACCGTCACCGGCTGGACCATCTCTCCGCTGTCGGTGACGAGTGGGGTCATCGGCACCAGTGTGACCGTCACGGGGACCGGGTTCGCGGTTTCCTCAGGGGTCGTCCTCACTTTCGGCAGCATCGCGATTACTCCCGCGAGCTGCAGTGGCGGCTCCACGTTCTCGGGGACGACGATCACCACGACGGCGGCGGGCGCGTTCACCTGCGTGGTGGCCATCCCGGCCGGGTCGTTGGCGGGGGTGGGCACGATGCTCGCAACGGATGCCTCAGGAGGCCAGACGGCCTCGGCCCCGTTCACGGTGACCGCGTGGACCATCTCGCCGCTGTCGGTGACGAGCGGGATCATCGGCACCAGTGTGACCGTCACCGGGACCGGGTTCGCGGTTTCCTCGGGTGTCGTCCTTACCTTCGGCAACATCGCGATCACCCCCGCGAGCTGCAGTGGCGGCTCCACGTTCTCGGGGACGACGATCACCACCACGGCGGCCGGCGCGTTTACCTGCGTGGTGGCCATCCCGGCCGGGTCGCTGGCGGGACTGGGGACCATGACCGCAACGGATGCCTCGGGAGGCCAGACAGCGACCGCCTCCTTCACCGTCACGGCCTGGACGATCTCACTTTCCCTATCAAGCGGACTGGTGAATAAGAGCATCACCGTCACGGGAGCCGGCTTTGCGGTCTCGTCGACGGTCGTCCTGACCTTCAGCGGGATCTCGATCACCCCCACCGGCGGCGCCTCGTGTACGTACACCGGGTCCACGATCACGGCGACGGCCGCCGGCGGGTTCACCTGCACGGTCTCGATCCCCTACGGTTCCGCCTCGGGCCTCGGCACGATGACCGCGACCGACACCTCTGGGGCGCAGGTCGCCACGGCCCCGTTCACGGTCAGTGCGTGGACGATTTCCTACACCTGCCCCTCCACTTGCCCTCACGGCACATCCGAGACCGCGACCATCACCGGGTCCGGATTCGTGGCCAATTCGATCTTGGTGTTCACGTACAACGGTGTGGCGATCACGCCCGCCGCGGCCTGTGCCTCGGGAAACATCACGGGCACGAACACGATCAAGGTCACCGGGCAGGGCGGTTTCGTGTGCACGTTCACGATCGGCACGAACAGCGCGGCGGGGACTTACACGTTCGTCGCTACGGACTCCACGAGCGGGCAGGTCGCCACGACGTACATTGTGCGGTCGTAGGCCCTAGCGAAAACCTTCCGCCCTCCGGAGAAGGTCGGGGGCACTCCCCAACGTCGAGCGGCTGCTCGAAGAGGCCTCACCCAACCGACTTTGCTACCGGCGGCGCCGGAGAGGGGAGGGTCTCCCCGCACTTCCAGCACGTCTTCTCGCCGGCGTAGACAACGGCGTTGCACTTCGGGCAGTTGAACTCCTGAACGGCCGCCGTGGACGCGGCCGATGGACCGGCCGAGGAGGAGGGCGGGGTCTTGGAGGAAGGGAGCGGCGTTCCCTTCGCTACCGGAGGGGCGGTGCCGCTCGTGGCGTCCTTGGGAGGCAGCGGTCCCGGGGCCCGCTGTTGGGCCTCCTTCTTGCGACGCTCCCGGTTCTTGAAGAGCATGTAGATCAGCAGGACGAAGAAGAACGGAGCGCCGAGGAACAGCAGGTCCTGGAAATAGATGGTCGGCAGGAGCTCCAGGTAGATGGTAGCG
>Ga0326728_10026600_pt1 | contig 10215 bp, 10 predicted proteins | sample MB3enrmetagenome_FD_207602 | JGI IMG/M metagenome (GOLD analysis project Ga0326728, IMG submission 207602) | Lab enriched peat soil microbial communities from McLean, Ithaca, NY, United States - MB31MN | ecosystem: Environmental > Terrestrial > Soil > Wetlands > Peat | place: USA: New York... | reverse complement strand
CGGTGGAGAACCGTTTGGCGAGCTATCTCGTGGCCGCCATGGATGAGGATGGCTGGGTCCTCGGCACAGACAACCTTAGAGAACTCGCGGATTTTGTCGGGGCGAGCTATCGCCAGCTCGCCCGCGTGGTGCGCCGCTTCCGCGCAGTGGGCATTCTGGACAGCACGAGAGGCCGGAAAGCCGTTCGGGAAAGAGCGAAACTCGAGCCCCTGGTCCGGGACCGCTACCGGGGGATCCAGAGAGGAAAGCCGTCAATAGCCGGCCTGTAGAGAGTGTGCTGGCCCCGCGATGCCTCCGCCAGCCTCCTACATCCCCAAGAGCTTGCGCGTGGCCATCTGGTCAAGCCGGGCAATCGAAAGCGGCGTGCCGTTCACCTTGTCGTAGTCTACGGCGACCTTGAGGATCTCAGCCGGGTCTCCCTGCTGCAACGTCTTGGCAACGCCCGGGTCTTTATCCCAGAGACCCGTCATCAACTTGGCCAGTTCGGGATCCGCCCCCAGGTCATGTGCTTTCTTTTCAGCGAGCCTGAAGTTCTCCACGTTCTGCCGGATGAAATCCATGCGAATCCTGGTGCTGTTTTCCTTCCCCGGCGCCGTGTCCGTTCGCAAGATGTGGTTGTCGAACTCCGCGTGACCCTGCCACCCCATGCGGTCCAGCAGCCATAGGACCGCCACCATCTCCTTGACCCCGTCCATGCCCACGAGCATGGGGAGGTCATTGTCGAACTGCCCAGGCTTCTGGTTGCCCACGTGGAGGAAAAACAGCTTCTGAGCCTGGACCGCCATGGCTACCGCCACCTCGGCTGACAGGCAGGTCATTCCCTCGTGCTGCAGCACCTCGGGGTTGACCCCCCAGAAGCCGGGGTCGTTCAGCATGGCGATCAGCCCAAGGGCGTGACCGGTGGTAGGCACGTACATCTCTCCCCGCGGCTCATTGGGCTTGGGCTCGATGCTCCCGTGGCGCAGGCTCCCGTTCTGTTCCTTCGCGTAGCGTTCGGCAAGGTTGAGCCCTTCGATCAGGTATTTGAACGTCCTCTCCCAGGGCACAGAGAACTGGCATTCGAACCCGTCCCGCGCGACCCAGTAAGTCAGATACTCGGCGCCAAGGAAGTTGCCGATGCGGATGGTGCGCATCACTTTGCGAGCGGCGAGGAGCCGGACCTCGGGGCTCGGGTTGGTGAGCCCGCCGTTTCGGAACAGGGGGTTGCCGTGCAGGCTGCAGGTAGCCATTGCAAACTTCAGCTCAGCGGCGGCCAGCTTCTCCTTGATGGTCCGCAGCGTCTTCGAGGCGGCGCTTGATTCGTTCAGGTCATCTTCCGGATTCTTGGGGTCCCAGGGCACGAGGTCGTCGTCATGCGCAGAGGTGAAATCGATTAGTTTTTCCTCTCGCGCCTTGCACAGAAGATCACAGACCTCCACCGACGAGATGCGATCCATCACCGCGGGTCCGAAGGGGTCCCCCACGGGGTTGGCGACACACCAGAACGGCATTGAGAGCTTTCTGTTCTTCATGAGTTCTCTCCTTCTTTCGGGGACGGTTGACACGCCTCACACGCGTTCGAGTCAAAAAACAACACTCGAGAGGCCGAGAGCGGGAGACCGCAGCGCACGCAACGCAGGCGGTAAGGGAAGATCGCGCGCCGCTGCCAGATGAGCAGCACAAGCGCAAAAAACGCTATCGGAACGAGGTAGAGGTCCTCCAGGGAAAACTTGGAAAGCAGCCACGTCAGCGCCCAGACGGCCAGGAGGACGAAGGTGAAATACAAGGTGGCGTTCCTCTTGCCCTCACCCACCGTGAGGTAGCGGCGCTGCAGGAGATGGTATACCCATACCAAGACGATGGGGACCAGGAGAAAGCGCTGGAGAAAGTCGGAAACAACTGCCAAGGAAACTCTCCGTAGGGTCCCAAGTCTACCGGGATGGATACCGCCGGTCAATACGATGTATCCTCGCTACCGTGGCAGTTGCAAACCTACGACCCGAGAGCGAAGGAGGGGAAGAGAAACCGATCACCGTGAACGACGGCGCTCGCAGCGCCTCCGTGAATGCAGGCCGCCCGCTCTTGTTCGGGCTCATGTCGGAAGGCATCTACATTCCTTCCGCGTGCGGCGGGAGAGGCACGTGCGGGCAGTGCAGAGTCTACATCAAGGGCAGCCGTCTCCCTCACAACGACGTCGAGCGCTCGCTTCTCAGCGAAAGCGACCGTCAGTTCGGGGTGCATCTTTCTTGCCAGATCAAGGTCCAGGGCAGCCTTTCTATCGAGCTCCCTTGGAAGCACTTCGCGGCGCGCCAGTACCAGGCGCGCGTTGCGGCTCTTCGTGATCTCACCTGGGAGATCAAGGAAGTAACGCTCGACGTCAAAGGTGGGCTTTCGTTTGCCGCCGGGCAGTATATCCAGTTGTTTCTCCCCGGCACGGAGTCGGCACCCGAACCCCTGTACCGGGCATACTCCATGGCCTCCTCGCCATCATCACCAGGGCGCATTGTTCTCTTCGTACGGCGGGATCCGCAGGGCGTCGTCTCTCCGTACGTCTGCGACAAGCTGGCCGTGGGTGAGGAACTGGCCATCCGCGGGCCGTTCGGCGACTTTCGATTGCGTGAAAGCTCGCGAGAGGCGCTGTTCATCGCTGGCGGATCGGGACTGGCACCCATTAGGAGCATGCTTCTGGAGATGGCGGAGACGGCAGGGAAGAGCGCGTCGGGGAAGCTGCGCACGGGTCGCTCACTATCCCTCTATTTCTCCGTCCGTTCAAAGAGAGATCTTTTCCTCTCAGCTGAGCTTCGCGCTCTGGAGAGCACGCTGCCTTTCCATTATGTGCCGGCCCTCTCCAACCCGCCCCCCGGCGAGCCCTGGGATGGCGAGAAGGGCATGATCACCTCCATTCTCGATCAGCGGCTGGACAGGCTGGACAATCATGAGGCATACCTGTGTGGGAGCGCCGGGATGGTCGACGCTTGCGTCAAAGTCCTGCAGGCAAAAGGACTCTCTGAGGACCGTATCCTCTTCGACAAATTCCTGTGAGACGGCGTCATCGGACTGGGGGAAAAAAGTTTACTTTGAAGAAAGCCGCTCATACCTTATAATTGACCGAGGATCATGCAGGATGGAGGAGGGAGGCAAGACATGGCTGTACATCTGTATCTGTCGATGATTCCTGAAGCTCTGATCGCCTCGATGCTGCCGCCGCTTGATTTCGGAGTCTACTATGCGGTGGGCACGCAGAAGAAATCACGGGGTCAGGCGCAGTTCTTTAGTGTGGACCGCAACTTCCCGAGCGACTACTTCCCGATGTCGGATATCGACACGCGCTGCGTGCCCCGCGCTGACGGGCAGCCCAAGCATTCGGTGTACCTGTCTGTGTACCGCGTGCTGGAGCACGTTCCCATAAAGGCAATAGGAAACCTCTACCTTGCCACGCGTGACGGCCGGGTACTGGAGATTGCCCCGTCGAAAAATCTGCCGTCTTTTTCCAAGGGATACCGCATGTACCAGGAGATCTGCCCGGTCACCCCTCGGGTGGTGAGCAGCCTGGACCCGCGCGAGTTCGCCGACTTCATGACGGATTCCAAGCGAAGCATCCACGTGCCTATCATCTTTTTCGCGGAACTTGGCCTCGGCGAGCTGGCGAAGGATCCGGAGAACGGAAGCACGAAGAATCTCCCGTACGGCTCCATCGAGCACCTGAGGGGCTGCGTGAAGGAGCTCGGCAGCCTGCCCCACAAGAACACGAAAACGGTGGACCGCATCCCGCCTGGGGATTTCCCCTATCGCGCGGTTCAGAACGGGTTCTACCTAGGAAACGGCAGGGAGTTGCAGTACTACCCCATGCCGTCGGAGCAGGAAATGCAGACCACCCACTATATCTGGTGGCGGTCGGCTTCGCTGTAGGAGGAGAGGAAGGCGGACGGGTCCAGGCCCGAGCGGCAATGAGAGAAGAGCTGGCGCTCTTCGGCGGTGACAAGACGGCTCAAGACTCGTTCCCCTCGTGGCCCCAGTTCGCGCAGAAGACGTTCACGGAGGCGCTCGAGCCTCTTCGAAGCGGTCGGCTGGGTTACTGGCCGGGCGGGCGCGGCCGGGAGCTTGAGACGCGCTGGGCGCAGTGGGTAGGCACCCGCCATGCCGTCTGCTGCTCCAGCGGCACGGCCGCACTGCACGTCAGCCTCCTGGCGCTGAGGGTCAGCGGCGGAGAAGTCATCGTGCCCTCCCACACTTTCGCCTCCACAGTCCTTGCAATCGTGCACGCGGGCGCCGAGCCGGTGTTCTGCGATGTTTGTGATGACGGCACCCTGGATCCCCGCGGGATCGAGCCGCTCATGACGCCGCGCACGCGCGCCATCCTTGCGGTGCATCTCTACGGCACGGTGTGCGCCATGGACCGGATCGGGGAGATAGCGCGCCGAAAGAATATCCCCGTCGTGGAGGATTGCGCACAGTGCGTAGGGGGCGAGCTGAACGGCAGGAAAGCGGGAACGCTGAGCCACGCCGGCTGTTTCAGCTTCTCGCAGGGAAAGCACTTGTGCGTGGGGGAAGGCGGGATGGTTGTCTGTGATGATGAGGCAACTGCCAGCGCCTGCCGTTCTCTGTGCGACTACGGCCGCAAGGCGGATGACTCGGGGATCGACGCTGCGGGGCCCGCAGGGGGGACGTCTGCCCAGCCGCACGTGAAGGCCGGGTTCAATTACCGCATGAGCGAAATCCAGGCCGCCATCGCGCTTGTCGAAATGGAAAGGCTGGACACATGGAACCTCCCGCGAAGGCGCGGGTACGCAAAGATCTATGACCACGCCTTCTCTCAGCTCTACGGGGTGTTGCGGGTTCCTTTCAACTCGCCCGAGCGGCGTAACGCGTACTGGAAGTACCCTCTCCAGCTGGACCTCGGCAAGCTCGTCTGCAGCGCGGGCGAGTTCCGCCGGGCCCTGGCTGCGGAAGGCATCCCCGAATGCGGAGCGCCGCCTCCTGAAGCGTATCAGGAGCCAGCGCTGCTATCCTGGGCGCGGGGCCCGTGTGAGACCGCGGAAGCCCTTCGGGAAAGGACGGTCCTTCTCGGTCTGTTTCCGAGCTGGGAAAAGTCCCATATCGAAACTTGCATTACCGCGGTGAAAAAAGTGCTTAGGGTTTTTCGGCGCTGAAGGTCCTGCGGAGTTTTGGCGCCCTGATCCGAGATCGACAGGGAGACACACGTGAAGCACAAAGTGCGAGGGGTGGAGATCGAGGCTGTGCACGCCCGGGCCGCGGACGTGGCTGCAGACTTCATCGCCCCCGAGGAACCGTTTCCCAGTGAAGCTGCCAGCGCCTCCGACGAGCGCTTGGTGAGGACAATATGTGCCCGGACGCTGGTCGAGGCGCAGGTACGGCAGATGGCCTCCGTGGCGCTCCCGGCTTTTGGCGTGCGGCCGGGCGGAATCTCGCTCGTGGCTGTGGCGAAGATCATGGTGCAGGAGGCCATTCGCGTGGCCCGCTCGAGCCCTTCGAGCCTGCGCCGGATCTCCCTGTGCTGCGACGATGAAAAAGGATTCACCGCGTTTTCCCGGGCAGTGAACGGCTACATCAGGCATTTCCTGGACGTGCTCCTCTGGGGGCCTTTCCTCACTGTGGATGCGATCATCGAGGTTTCCGGCGGTATCGTCGTCGTGGAGCGCAGCAATCCACCCCTGGGGTTCGCGCTGCCGGGCGGTTTCGTAGACTACGGGGAGACCCTTGAAGAAGCAGTGCGCAGGGAGGCTCGGGAGGAAACGGACCTCGAGCTGCTGGACCTTGCGCAGTTGCATACCTACTCTGACCCTTCCCGCGATCCGCGCTTTCACACCGTGACCACCGTCTTCACGGCGCGGGCAGATGGTACTCCTCGCGCCGGGGACGACGCAGCCGGCATTCAGGTGGTGACCCACGGCAAGATAAAAGACTTAAGCTTTGCCTTTGACCACGCCCAGGTTCTCCAGGACTACCTGGCGCTGAGGGAGGGTCTGTAGTCTGTCCGAGAAGAGCGCACGCTCGAAGAGGTGGTCCTTCCTGTTATGACTCCATCAGTGGAGGAGATCTTCCAGCGCTTGGAGGAAGACCCGTGACCGTTCCGGTCCCAAACGCATAAGAAACCCGGCTTCGAGCTCTTCGCGGATCGCGCAGGCGTCGGCCAGGAAGCTCCGCCCCTTTTTGCTGGGCGCGATCCGAACCGCCCTGCGGTCCGACGCATCTTCCCGGATCTCCACCAGACCGTAGCGAGCGATTTCTCTGGCCAATTTTCCGACGTATTGCTTCGTGGTCCCCAAGGAAGCCGCCACCTCTGTCAACCGGGTTCCTGCTTCTTCGACTTCGGCAAGGAATTGAACGTGGGCCAGGGTCAGGCCCTTCCAGCCCAGGTCAGCATAACGGTTGGCAGCGGCGTGCTGGAACTTGCGATAGAGCTCCCACAGAGCCCGGGCCATCGATCCCCGTCCTTCTTCTCGCAGATCCTCCCATTGTTTCATCGATCCCCCTTGACGAAATAGTCAACCAAGTTTACTTTATAGTAAACCGAGTAGACCAAAGGGTCTTTTGCCGAACTCCAGAAGGATTGTCCATGGAAATACTGAGAGTGACAACGAGAAATCCTGATATTTCAGAGAAGGTCGAAAAGGATGCTCCGAGGAAAGAACCGAAGGAATTCGATGAAGCGGTCACTTTGGACTTTCAGAATACCCGGCAAAAGATTCGTCTCTGCGCTTCACGGCCAGGGCTGCCGCCGCTTCTCGTTGTGCAGGCGGGTCCGGGACTCCCCTTGCTGAACGAGGTGTCCCGGTTTCAGAGCTGCCTTCAGCTGGAAACGGATTTCACTGTCGCATACTGGGAGCAAAGGGGATGCGGCGTGGCCCCCAGCTGGGTTGCCCAAACCGTGACAATGAAGACCCAGCAGGACGATCTGGAAGTGGTCATCCGCTGGCTGTCGGAAAAGAACGGGGCAAAAAGTGCTCGTGTTTGGGATCTCGATCGGCGCTACGCTGGCGTTGCAGGCAGCGCTCCACGAGAAGCGGCACCTCGAGGCGGTGATAGCCATTTCCGCGGACACCGATCTAAGTCTCGCGGACTCGGCGGTATATGACTTCATCGTCGCAACATGTTCGGGGATCGAGAACAAGAAGCTCCTTTTTAGAGTCCGCAAGCTTGGAAAACCGCCCTATTCTGATCCAGCCCTGTTCCAGTTGCGGGCCAGATTGATAAGCGACCTGGGGGGATCGAGCACGGCAAGAGCTTCGCTCGGCTGATTAGAGGTATGCTCTCCAGTTTTCTGGCTACCTACGGCCCGTTGGGAACCTTGACGGCGTTGCGCAACATGAACGCTGTGCAGGCCAGAGTTCTCCCGCAGATGGTCGGTTTGAATCTTTTTGCCACTTGGCCGAAGTCCGGGGTCCCCATTAGCTTCCTCTTCGGCGAGGCCGACATCATGGCACCCGCGTCGCTGGCCAAGAAGATCTCTGAACACCTGACGAGCAAGGACCGCCTGGTCACTCTCCCCAGGGCCGGGCACATGGTCCATTTCGATCAGCCCCAGGCAGTCCGGGAAACCGTGATGCAAGCTCACCGACGGTCTTGAAGCCGAACGATGAATCAGAGTCAAGGAGAATCACAGGTGAAAGTTCTTGGGTTGACAACCGGAACTCTTGACCTCAGGTGAGTCTTTCTCGAAGGGAGCCCTCGTCATGGGGGAAGCCTCGGCCTGATCCATGCCCTGCGTCGGGACGAGGGGCCCTTTCCCGATCTTGGTATGGATTATCGAGACCGCACATGAGCTCATCCTCGTTGACACGGGCTCCCGTTCAGACCAGGACGGGGGCCTCACCAGGACGAAGCTCTCCGTCACGCCAGCTCAGGAGCTTGTTCCCGGGTTGTCGCGCCTCGGATACCGACCGACCGATTTCACGAAGGCAATCCTGACCCACCTCCATGTGGACCACGTCGGCGGCCTCGAGGCTTTTCCCGCGGACCGAGCATGGGTTTTTCAACCCGAATGGAGCCCCGTGGCCCGGTTTCCCGGAAGTCTGCTGCGCCCGTTGACCGCTCCTGTACCGCGAGGCTTTCACCCAAGAATCTTTACCTTCGATGGTCCCCCGATCGACTCATTCCCCGCCAGCCATCAGGTGACCTCAGACGGAGCTGTTGTCGCTCTCCCGACGTCAGGACACAGTCCTGGCCACACCAGCTACCTCATCCGCGGCCCGAAGGGCCCTGTTCTCCTTGCTGGCGACCTCACCTACTCGCTGGCTGCCCTGGAAAGGCAAGAGCTCCAGGGTTTTGTGTCCAATCCGACGGTTCAAAGGACAACCTTGGAACGAGTGCTGCGATTCGTGAGGGACACCGGAGCCGCCTATTTGCCAAGCCATGACGACAGTGCCCTCGGTCGTTTAGCGGAGGTTGTCGGTGACGATGCAACTTTCCGTGCGCGAACTCCGGAGAGTTCACTGACCCGGGATATGACCGGGTTTATTGCCAGCCGCGTCAGGGAAAAATCGTAGCGGACAGGGTCATCAGGGCAGAGCTCGGCGAATTTCTTCGTGACCTCCACTGCTGTTTTCAAATTGGGCTGGCGGCGCCGCGTAAGCCCGATCCCTCCTGCAATCCGAAAAAGATGTGTGTCCAGCGGGACGACGAGCAGCGCCGGCGAAACTCCAGCCCATGGGCCCGGGTCCACATCGTCACGGCGCACCATCCATCGGAGGTACAGGTTGAGTCGCTTGCACGCGCTGCCATCTCTGGGGGAGGAAAGGAGGCTTGCACACGCGTCTGGCCCTCCCGCCAGGTCCCGAAGTCGCTCCACGAACCTCGCCAGGGCGGGAAGGATCGAGTCATCGCTTCTGCCGAGCCCCGCGGCGAACAGCTGCTCGAGACTGCCATGCGTTTCGAGTGAACGCTTGATTCCGACCAGAAGCGACGAGATTTCCTCGCCTGTGCTGAACCGGTGCTTGAACTCGGCGAATAAGTCGAAGATTTCTCGTGGCTTTGAGCGCCTCAGGAAAGATGTGGGGCGGCCCAGCCGGCCCAGGACCTTCCGTGTGCTGGCCAGGATCTGCGCCACGCGTCCGTACGCCAGGCAGGCCGCTATGAGTCCTGCAATCTCCTGATCACGGGGATCAGCGTAGTCGTAGAGTATCTCTAGCGGGTCCGGATGCACGTATTCGCGGCGGTTGTACGTCCGGTACAGGAGCTCAAGCCGCTCTTTCAGCCGCTGAGAGCCCGTAGGTATCCCTCGATTTTTTCGATGCGCCGCAATAGCTCGGCGAGCTTTTCCTTTTCCCGGTCCACAATCTCTTTCGGCGCCCGGTCAACAAATGCGGAGGTGGCGAGCTTGGCTTCCGTGCGTTTCTTTTCGGCCTCCGTCTTATCCCTGTCTTTGGCCAGCCGGGCAAGCTCCTTGGGCGCGTCGATGGCTTCCCGGATGAACACGAACACTTCGAAGCCTTTGCCGGCCGAGGCAATGCTGCCGTTTTTCGCACCTTCTCTGGCCCCCGCGGCAGCGTCTCCCGCCCCGCGTGCCCGGGCAATGGAAAGTTCCCGGGAGCCGGTGAGATGGGCAATGAGCTGCCGGTGGGCTTCGAAGTTCTCCTGAGCGTCCGACTCGGCGAGCACTGAGACGTCGATCCTGCTGTCGGGCGGAATAGCGAACTCGGCGCGGATGGTCCGCACCGCTCGTACGAGCTCCTGCAGGGAGGAGAACTTCGTCTCGACCGCTGAGTCTGTTCGCGCGCCGTTACCAGCTGGGTAGGATTGGATCATGATGGAGCCCGGTGAACCGGGCAGCTTTTTGTATATCTCCTCCGTGATCATCGGGAGAAACGGGTGCAGGAGGCGCAGGGACTCCTCCAACAGAGCCAGGAGGAGAGTGGTGATCCTGTCCTTCTGCGCGTCATCCCCTGAAGCCAGCGGAAGCTTCGCGGCTTCGATGTACCAGTCGCAGAAATCGCTCCAGAAGAACTCATAGACCGCCTGGGCGGCGTCGTTGAAACGGTATCCCTCCAGCGCAGTCCGGGTGGCCGCCGCCGCGGCATCCAGCCGGTGGAAAATCCAGCGGTCGATGTCCGTGCGCTCTACCTTTGAGGCGTCCAGCAGCGTCCTGCCCTCCAGGTTCATCAGAAGGTAGCGGGAAGCGTTCCAGATCTTGTTGCAGAAGCGGGAGCCGAGCTTCACGGATTCCTTGTCGAAGAGCACGTCCTGACCCTGGGCCGCCAGGAACGCCATGGTGAACTT
>Ga0326728_10026598_pt1 | contig 10215 bp, 9 predicted proteins | sample MB3enrmetagenome_FD_207602 | JGI IMG/M metagenome (GOLD analysis project Ga0326728, IMG submission 207602) | Lab enriched peat soil microbial communities from McLean, Ithaca, NY, United States - MB31MN | ecosystem: Environmental > Terrestrial > Soil > Wetlands > Peat | place: USA: New York... | reverse complement strand
ACCAGGTCCTTGTAAAAAGGCTGGTGCATGTGCCAGAGAAAGCACAAATAGATGCGCGCCATGATGTTGTTATCGGCTGAAATAGCTGCGCACCGGAGGGGGCGGCGCATCTTTGCGAATGGCGCGCCATAGCGTGTCGTTGAGCGCGTCGTCGTCGTTTTGGTCCGCTTCGTCGAAATTCATGTGCGCCGACGCTCGCGCGGCCGGGGAATCGGGATTCCGCTGGTCCAAGGGGATGCGCGGCTTCTCGGCGGTGTACGGGGCCGGGTCGGGCTGGCGCTGGAACGACGCGGTCATCGCGCGCGCCCCCGCGTCGAACTGCGTCATGGGCTGCAGGCCGAGCAGAAACTCGATGGTGCGCAGCATCGACGTGGTGTTGTACATGGCGCCGTCCACGGCGTGGCGCTTCACCCAGGGCGAAATCAGAAACGCCGGCGAACGGTGCGAATCCACGTGGTCCGGCCCGTTTTGCGCGTCGTCTTCCAGCACGCAAATCACGGTCGACGCCCAGAAGCGCGAGTTCGAGACGCCCTCCACCAGCATGCCGACGGCGTAGTCGTTGTCCGCCGCCAGGGAGAGCGGCGCCGTCTTTCCGGCGGTGATGCCGTTGGTGTGATCGTTGCCCATCCGCATGACGATGAGGCGCGGCATGTTCCCGGACTTCTCGTATTCCGCCAGTTCGCCGAGAAAAACCTTGGCGCGCGCCACGTCGGGGTAGGTCAGGTCGAAGCCGCGATACAAGCGGTTGGTCACTTTGGCCAGCACCGGGTCGCGCACCGCGGCGATTTGTTCCGACCCCATGGCGGCATCCGGCTTGTTGTCCACCATGTAGCCGAAATTCCGGATGGAAATACCGGCCGCGGCGGCGTTGGTCCACAGGTAACCGGCGGGAGGCAGCGAGGCCGGGTCCTGCTCTTCGAAATCGTAGAGGCGGCGCCGGCCGGCATACTCGTTGGGCCACAGCTTCTCGACGTAATCCGGCGCGATGGCCGCGGTGGACCAGTTGTGCCCATCGGCGCTCACGTCGGCACTCACGTAGAAGTTGTCGAGCAGCACGAACTCGCGCGCCAGCTTGTGGAGGTTGGGCGTGACGTTTTCGCCGAACAGCACCAGCGAGGCGTCGCTATTGCCTTCCTTCATGTCGCCCAGCACTTGGTCGTAGGTGCGGTTCTCCTTCACGATGTAGATGACGTGCTCGATGGCCGGTAGCGGGCTGGTCTCTTCCAGTTGGGAATCCCGGTAGGGCGAGTTGGTAAGGGCGGTCCCGGTCCAAGCCTCGAGCTGGTCGCTGGTAAATGGGTCGATCCACGAAGCCGTGCCGGTTTGCATGTAGGGCGCGAACCCCGCGCCCCTGGGCGAGTCGCCTTGGTGCACCGGCGCCAGAGCCTTGGTGGGGTTCGGCCCGTTGGGATTGGGATATGAGCGCACCCCTTTGCCGTTCAGCACCACCAGCCCCCCCGAAGGCAGCGCGCGCACGGCGGTGGGATACCAGCCGGCGGGAATGAACCCCTCGACGCGGCTGCGCGTTTCGGAGACATCAACCACGGCGGCCGCGTTGGCATCCGAGCAGGCCACGTAGAGCCGTTTTCCATCGGGGCTAAGCGCCAGCGCCGAGGGTGTCATCCCCAAAGGCTGCCGCGGCGTCATGGACACGTTGATGCTCTCCACCACGCTCAACTGGTTCCCCGAGCTGACCGCGACCGCGTACACATTGTTGGTATTGGCCGCCGCCACGAACAGGCGCGCCACCCAGGTGGGTTCGCCCTCCACGGGTTCCGTGGGGGCGCCGTTCCGCCAGACGATATCGGTGGGGTGGGCGCCAATGCGCACGGTTTCGAGCAAGCTGCCGGTGGCCGCGTCATAGTGCCCCAGCGAGCCATCGGCCCAATGGGTCGTAAAAAACGACTTGCCGTCGGGATGGAACAGGATGCGATACGGCCGCCTCCCGGTTTTGTAGCGTTCGATCACCATTCCCGACTGCGGATTGATCACCACCACGGAATCGCGGTACAAGTCCGCCGCGTAGAGCAGCCGCCCATCGGGCGAAAATGCCACGTCGCCGATGAAATCCTGCGCCGTGCGCTGGGCTGGCGGGACCACGGCGAACGTGCGCGCCGGCGTCAGCTTCCCGCCGGCGAAGTTGAATTCAAACACCGCCGCGCGCGACCCGCCGCCCACATACACGCGGTCGCCCTTGGGTGAAAAGACGAGTCCCAGCCAGCCGTCCGCCAGCGGCGCGCTTGCGACCACGCGCGCCGAGGCAACTTCGATGACGCCGACCGAGGGCGGCCGGTAGCCGCCGTTGAGCACCAGCAGATACTTGCCATCGGGCGAGAGAGCCGTGGCCATGGGAAAGGTGTCGAGCGGCACCTGCTTGCCCGCGGGCGCGAGGCGCCACCCGCTATTGAGCAGGAACGAGCCGTCCGGCAGCGGCCCCACCCGTTCCCGGGGCGCCGGCTGCGAGCAGAGCAGCGCCCCCAGAGAAATGAACGCGACAACGATAGCAATGCGAAACACGATGGCAGGTTTCATGCGCACCTAACATTGTACGGAGAAAAAGGGGTCAGACGCATTTATTGCGCGGGTTTCGCAATAAATGCGTCTGACCCCTTTTTATTGCTTCTCGACGATGCCCAGGTCCGTCAGCACCTTCGGACTGGCCTCGTCCATGGCCAGCAGGTTGTGGCAGGCGTTGCAATCCTGGGTGACGGAGCGGCCGTCCTTGGCGGCGTGGTTGCCGTCATGGCAGCGAAAGCAGCCGGGGAAGTCGGTGTGGCCGAGGTTGTTCGGGTAGGTGCCCCAGGAGACCTTCATCTTGGGGAAGACGTTGCGGTCGTAGACCGCCAGCACCTGCCCGGCCGCGGAGGTCACCTCGGCCCTGCGCTGCGCCCAGATGGCCGGATAGTGGTCCCGATAGTAGCTCTCGAACGCCGCGGGAATCTTCTGCGCGGCTTCCTCGCGAGTGCCGTAGCCGGCCTTGACGATCTCCACGGCCCGCTTCTTGGCAAACGGCAGCGACGGCGAAATCTGGCCGGCGTTCATGGCGCGGTCCACGGCCCGCTCCGGCAATTCGAAGGTATGAGTCGGGCGATTGTGGCAGTCCACGCAGTCCATTTCGCGGATGGGCAGGCCGCCGCCCGCCGGCTTGGCGGCCGGTGTGCCGTAGACCGTCTTGCCGCCAGGGCCGTTGTACTCGACCCAGGGAATGTTCTGGCGCGCCTCGTCGGCGTGCGCATAGCGGATCAGCACGCCGGGGCCCAGGTGCGTCCCGTGTATCCCGATGCCGTGGTTGCCGCCGCCGACCTTCATCAGCAGCACGGTCTGGGTGCGGGTGTTGGTCTCGTCGTCGGCAAACTTGTCGATGACCAGCAAACGGTCCTCACCGTACTTCTGCGGCCAGTGGCAGGCTTCGCAGGTCTCCCGCGCGGGACGCAGGCTGCGAACCGGCGTGGGGATGGGCGTCGAATAGGTGTGGAAGGTCACCGCCAGTACTTGTCCCACGCCCGACAGCTTGCTCCTCACGAACCACGAAGCGCCTGGCCCGATGTGGCACTGCACGCACTCCACGCGCGAATGCGGGGAGCCCTGATAGGCCGTGTACTCGGGTTGCATCACGGTGTGGCAGGTCTCGCCGCAAAACGTCACCGAATCCATGTAATTCACGGCGCTGTAACTGACCTGGCTGGCTATCGCCAGGTTGACCATGGTGGTGAAGAAAACGAAGTAGACCAGTCGGCGCAGATCGGCGTTATGCCAGTTGAGCGGCGGGAATTCGGGCGGATAGATGCCGCTTCGCCCCTCGCGCTTGCGCTTGAGCCAGATTCCCAGGGGAATCAGGACCAGGCCGGCGAAGAACGGCGCCGGCAGCACCAGGAATGCGAGAATCCCGACGTAGGGGCTCTGCGTGGTCCCCCGCAGCGTGACCGGCAGCAAAAACAGCCAGAAGACGGTGGCGGTGGTGACGATCACCACGCCGGTCAGGCTCACCCAGTTGCTGGACAGATGAATGATCGGGGAGAGCCAGCTCTTTTCCCTGGGATCGGATTGGTTGGGCGTCATGGCGCTAGTCGTCTCCCGCGGATGCCGCTTCGCGCTCCCTGGAGCGCTCCCGCTTTCTTGCGGTAATGCCGGTCAGGAAGGCGGTGTCCAACGGGTAGACATCGGGATCGAAAATGGCGGTGTAGAAGTGCCAGACCACAATCGCCAGCGTGGCCAGCACGGCCTCGTAAAAATGAACCGACGTGGCGACGTCCAGCCAGCTCTTGGGCAGAAGTCTCAAGACCAGGTTGTTGGCCCAGAGCAGCAGCCCGGTTGAGATCATGATCACCGCGCCCCACACCACCGCCCAATACTCGGCCTTCTCCACGTAGCTGTGCGAGGAGCGCCCCGGAGGCTCCGAACCCAGGCCCAGGTTGTAGGCGAAATTGGAGAGCGCTTCGCGCGGGTCGTTGGTCGTCGGCAGCATCTCCTTCCAGTGCTCGCGCAGCTTGCGGCTGACGATGAGCGAGACCAGGTGGGTCAGCGTGACCGCCATGAAAACACCGGCGGCGATGCGATGGATCAGCCTGCGTATGGGGTAGGTCCCCTCCATCGCGAGCAGCGGCCGCGCCCACCATTGGTCCGGATACTTGAGCGCGAATCCGGTCCACGCCAGCGTGAGGAACGAGAGGGCCAGGACGGCATGCTGCACCCGCTCAAACGGCAGCATGCGGAGTTCGCCGTGTTCGGAAAAGTCCCTGTCCCCGAGGCGATCGCGGCGCAGGCTGAAACGCCGATCGATGAGCTTGCGGACCCAATCGCCGCCGTTGTGGAGCAGCATCAGCCCGATGGCGACCGGGATCACCAGCCAATAAAACTCGCGCACCCAGCGCAGGGCGGCGGGCTCGCCGTTACCCTCCGTAAGGTGCACCTGGCCGATGGCGAATCGGGTGCCGGCGCCGGGGTGGCACTGGCCGCAGGTCTTAGCAAGGTTCCGGGGGTTAATGGTGGACTTGGGGTCGGACGAGGGCAGAATGTTGTGCACGCCATGGCAGCTCGCGCAGTTGGCGACGGTCTGCGATCCGGCCTTGGCGGCCAGCCCGTGGTAGGACGAATCGAAGCTCACCAGCCGGTCCGAAGGAAGGCCGAACTTCTGGGTCAAACGGACGTTGCCGTGGCAGCTCCCGCAGGTGTCGCGGATGTGCGCCCCGTTCACCGGGGAAGTTTCGTTGGTGTGTTTGAGTATCCTGTGCGCGCCGTGGCAGTCGGTGCACAGCGGCGCCTGCGTGACGCCGCGCGCCAGCACCTGCCCGTGCACGCTGGCCCGATACTGCTCGGCGATTTCGCTGTGGCACATGCCGCAGATGTCCGGAACGGCGGTGCGGAACGCCTGCGAGCTGGGCGACAGCAGTTCGTGCGCGCTTCCATGGCAGACGGTGCAATCGGGAGCGCCCTCATTCCCGTTCTTGCGCGCCTGGCCGTGCACGCCGAGCGCGTAGTCGCTCGCCTCGTCCTGGTGGCAAGTGGCGCACACGGGTTTGGGAATGCCGGCGGGGTGAGGATACTTCTCGTGGGATTCGTGACACGTATCGCACGGCAGCCCCGCGTGCGCGCTCTTCGCCAGTTTCTGCCCTTGTTCGTGGCAGGCCGAGCACGGTCCACTGGTCGCGCTCGCGGCTGCGAGCGGATTGGCGAGGGCCGCGCCAAGCAGAAGGCCAATCCATGCGGAACCGGGGCGCCGGCCAGTCGAGGAAAGTGCCCGGTTCAGCATCGCACTACAATCCCGAGGGGCCCAGGACCCAACCCTTGTACAAGGCGGCGGCCCCTAGCAGAAGGCCGACGACGATGACGGCCACCGTCAGAATCTTCATCCACTTGTCGATTTGCTCGAGTTTCTTGGCGAGGGCGATCTGCTCGGCGGCAGTGCCGGCGTGCGCCGCTCCAAGGTGCAATGCGGGGTCTTCTTGCACGGCCACGGACCGGCGCCAAAAGGCCACCACGATCAGGGCCCCAATCACCATCAACCAGAGACCCAGGAAAGGACGTAAATCAAGATGCATAAATTACCTCCTTATAAAGTTTACATATCGAATCGTGAAGCTCAAGCGTTTCCGCGCGGGCACGCGTTTTTGTGGGCCAAGTGGTTCCGCCTGCCAAGGCCTGACCTATTGAGTTTTGCAACGTTTTGATCCGGAAATCCGATGCAGTGGGGCTATTGCCTCAGAATTGGAACCGCAATTGGGGGATATTCCATCCGAAACAGCGGCGGCGTGGGATTTCGCCACCCGCAGGGCCGCCGCCATGATCGCCAGCAAAACGGTACTAATGGGATCTTCCTCGGAGACCACGGAAACGATCCCGGCCTCCCATGCCTCGGCCAGCACTTGGGGGTCCTTGCGGGTGATCAAAACCACCCGCTCCGGGTTGGACAGGGGGAGGGGCAGCCGGGCGAATGCCGATTCGTCCAGAACCAGCACACATTTCTGCGAAGGGTCCGGGCGATCGACTGTTTCGACGTGCCACGCGCAACTGCGCGACAGCGCTTCCCGCACAGTGGCGGCGTACACGCCGTCGGCAATCGAAAGCTGAACCGCCTGCATCACGGCCGACTCCACGCCTCCGCCTTCCATGCTGCCGCTACTTCTTCTCCTGGTAGCCGTCCAGGGTCTTGTGCTCCTGGTAGTACTTGCCGGCCTCGGTCAGTTCCTTGGGCTTGGCCTTGGAATCGACATGGCAGTACGCACAAGGCTTCTTGGTGGCTTTCATATACTCCACTTTGCCGAACGAAGCCGTGGAGCAGACCAGGAATCCGCCCAGCAAAATGACAGCGGGCAAGATGACTTTCAGATGGGACATGGCACCTCCAGAACCAAAAGAAGCAATTGCATCGCCACGCTTATTCCCTGCGTTCCAGCGGGTTTGCAAGGGTCTCCCCAGTCCGGTTGGGGGCAATTCCCCCCGAAACCGCCGCGCATTGCGCCAATTAACCCAGACGCCTTGCTATAATCAAGACAAGTTGCAAGTAATCTCAAAGCTCACTCCAGACTGGCAGAAAACCAGTGTTTTGGAATCGGTGTTCGACCAGCTTTCCGATGCTCTGGTTCTGTACGACCCGGAGTTCCGCATAACAGGAGTCAACCGGTCCGCGGAGAAACTGTTCGGCATGACCTCCGAGGAGATGCTCGGGAAACACTGCCAGGAAGTCTTCAGGTGCTCCTTGTGCGAACCCGGATGCGGGGTCCTGGTGGGTCTGAACCAGACGCCCGCCGCGCCGAACTGCACGGTCCGCCTCAATACCGGCAATGGCATGGAGCGGCTGGTGGTGATGCGCACCACGCAGATGTTCGATGGCGGCGGCCAGCTCACGGGCGTGGTGGCCACCATCAAGGACATTACCGAGGAGGCTGCGCCGCAGAAACGCGAAGTCATCGCCGAATCGGCGCCCATGCGCGAGGTGCTCAACTTCGTGCGCCGGGTGGCGGCCAGCGAAGCCACCACCATCCTGCTGGAAGGCGAGAACGGAACCGGCAAGGACCTGATCGCCAAGACGCTGCACTACCAAAGCCTGCGGCAGGCCGAGCCGTTCATCCCCATCAACTGCGCGGCCATTCCGGATTCGCTGCTGGAAAGCGAGCTGTTCGGGTATGAAAAGGGCGCGTTCACGGATGCCCGGGCTCAAAAGCGCGGGATCTTCGAGCTGGCCGACAAGGGCACGTTGTTTCTGGATGAAATCGCCGAAATCCCCTTGATGCTGCAAGCCAAGCTGCTGCGCGTGCTGGAGGAGCAGAGCTTCCGGCGGCTGGGCGGCCTGAAGGACATCAAGCTCGACCTGCGCGTGGTGGCGGCCACCAACAAGAACCTGCGCGAGGCGGTGAAGGAAGGCGCCTTCCGCCAGGACCTCTACTTCCGCCTCAACGTGATCCAGATCCTGATCCCGCCGCTGCGGGACCGCACCGACGACATCGTGCCGCTGACGAAGTTCTTCGTCGAGCACTACAACCGCAAGTTCAAGCGGAACATTGAAGGTGTGAGCGAGGCCTCCGCCAAGCTGCTGCTTTCGCACGACTGGCCGGGCAACGTGCGCGAGCTGCGCAACGCCATCGAGCGCGCCATGATTCTGGAAGAGTCGTCGCTGATCACGCCGCCCAGCCTGCCGATTGCCATCTCCCGCCCCGAGGCCGGCGCGCCGGCGGTCCCCGCCATGGTGGACATCCCCAGCGACGGGCTATCGCTGGAGGACAACGAGCGGAGCCTGCTGGCCCGCGCTCTGGAGAAAACCAACGGCAACCAGACGCAAGCCGCGCGCCTGCTGCGCATCACCCGCGACACGTTGCGCTACAAGATGAAGAAGTTCAATCTGCGGTAGGGGCGGGGAGACCTTCCGTGCGGCGCCCGGCTGCCGACCCTGGCGCCTACCCGCGGCACCATGAGAGTATGTCCGAAACCCTCACCATTGCCGGCCGCCTCGCCTACGAATCCGGTCGCATGCCCAGGAAGCTGTATGCCTCGGCCAGCAGCCCGCTGGGGGGGAGTGGTGGGTTCGTAGGAAGCTAGTTCGCGGCGGAATCGGCCACTCCGTTACTGCCCCGCGTTTTGAACTCGTAGCGCGCAATCTGCACAGCCGCTTTGGTGGCTTCCGAACGAACCACCTTGCCGACCGCCACAAATTGCAGTGGGCAGGCGCCACCCAACCGCACCGGCCAGTTCACCGCGACCTCTACCACGTGTCCCAGCGGGAGCCTTTCCTGGGTCGTGAACAGGATTCCGCGGCTGCCGATGTCCAGTGTCTTCCCGACTCCACGGCTTGGCAACCCTCTGCCATGGAGCACACGGTATCTGACGTCCTCCCGGACCGGAAACCGGTTGGTCCCCCTCCGATCAGCCGTGCCTCCGAAATTCGCCCGCGAAGCGGGTGCGCTAATCTCCATGCTCATTCCTAATCATGCGAGAAATACGCGCTCTTCAACAATAGGCTTAAAGCACTAAAGGATCTCATTATCTTTAGTACTTTGGTTGACCTCCGGGCGCGATCGCGCATTCTGGTATTCTGACCTCATGGACCAGGAACAACTCCGCTCGTTGTTCGAGCAGGTGCGAAGCGGCGCCGTGGATATCGATGCGGCCATAGTCCGCATGCGCCATATGCCCTTCGAAGACCTGGGTTTCGCCAAAGTGGACCATCATCGCGCGCTGCGTCACGGCATACCGGAGGTGATCTTCGCCAAGGGCAAGACCTCGGAGCAGGTGGTGGCCATCGCGGAGCGGCTGCTCGAGAATTCGCAGAACGTGCTGATCACGCGGGCGGACCGGGAGTGCGCGGCCGCGGTGGCGGGAAAGCTGTCAGGCGGCGAGTATTTTCCGCTCTCCGGCGTGATCCGTTTCTGGCGCGACCGAACCGTCCGCGGCAAGGGCAAGATCATCGTGGTCTGCGCCGGCACCAGCGACATGCCGGTGGCGGAAGAGGCGCAACTGACCGCCGAGGCGATGGGCAACGAAGTGGAGGCGATCCACGATATCGGGGTTGCCGGGATTCACCGGCTGATGAGCAATCGCGAGCGCCTCACCGAGGCCCGTGTCATCGTGGTCTGCGCGGGAATGGAGGGCGCGCTGCCCAGCGCGGTCGGCGGCCTGGTCTCATGCCCCGTCATCGCCGTCCCCACGAGCGTGGGCTATGGAGCCAGCTTTCACGGCTTGGCGGCGCTGCTCGGCATGTTGAACAGTTGCTCCAGTAACGTCACGGTGGTCAACATCGATAACGGCTTCGGCGCGGGCTATGTGGCGAGCCTGATCAATCGGCCGTGAGGTCGGGGATCTCCACCCACGCGCGCTTGCGCCAGGATTCCAGGCCTTTCTCCGCCAGTTGCACGCCCTTGGCGCCTTCGAGCAATCCCCAGCGGAACGGATCGTCCTTCACCACGTGCCGCAGAAAGAGCTCCCACTGGCGCTTGAACGCGTTCTCGAACGTCGCCCGCTCCTCGACTTCCCGCCAGCCGTCGAAGTAGTCGAGCGGGCTTTCGATATCGGGATTCCAGACCGGGCGCGGCGTCTCGCCATAGGGCTGAATCCAGCAGTGGCGCAGGCCGGCCACCGCGCTGCCCTTGGCGCCCTCCACCTGGATGGTCAGCAGATCGTCGCGGCGCACGCGCACGCACCAGGAAGAATTGAAGTGCGCCACCACGCCGCCCTCCAGCTCGAAGGTGGTGTACGCCGCATCCTCGGCCGTGCAATCGTAGGGCT
>Ga0326728_10026596_pt1 | contig 10216 bp, 10 predicted proteins | sample MB3enrmetagenome_FD_207602 | JGI IMG/M metagenome (GOLD analysis project Ga0326728, IMG submission 207602) | Lab enriched peat soil microbial communities from McLean, Ithaca, NY, United States - MB31MN | ecosystem: Environmental > Terrestrial > Soil > Wetlands > Peat | place: USA: New York... | reverse complement strand
ACCCCGTTTCCGTTTTGGTGGCAGGGCCCTTTCATTGCACCCGCCACCCGGTCTTCTCACAGGCCTCCCTCAGTGTCGCCAGAAACCGCCGCCGGTCCCGGTCGTCGACAAAGATGTCCTCCCGCCGGTCGCCGCGATTTATCACGTGATAGATGGCCCCTTCCTACTCCAGTCTGAGCTTTCGAGGTTGACGATCCACACCTCGGGAATTCCCGCGCGGCCATAGGCAGACAGCTTCTCCTCCCGGTCCGTCGTCATGGAGGTATCCGACACCTCGATGATGTTGAGGAACCAGCAAGCACGTTTTGCCTAATCTGTGATCACGTTCCCTATATGTTCTCCCCAATCGCCGCCGGCGGCTGGTAAGGCAATTCCCGCTCGGGCGGCAAGGGGGCGCTTTCCTTGGCCAGCACCCGGTATTGGCGGATCTGGAAGGAGACCTCTTTGCCGTCGGCCAGGCCCTGGTGCGCATATTCCTCTTTGGTCATGCGGGCGCGGATCGTAAGGCCGCTGGGCAGTTCCAGTTCAACCCGAAGCAGGACTCCCAGGAAGAACGTGTGGCGCAAGAGGGCATGGTAGCGGTACTGCGTCAGGTCGGAGGAGATTTGCACCGCGTAGGGGCGGAAGCCGATGCGCAGTTTCTGTCCTTGGGCCAGGCCGTAGGAGGGAAACTCGAGCTCGCCGGCGCGCGCCGCGCCATCGCTCACCTCCAGTTCGAGGACATTCATGGCGCCGATGAAGCGGGCGACGAATTCATTGGCCGGCTGCTCATAGACCTCGCGGGGCGTGCCCACCTGCTCGAGGATGCCGCGGGAGAAAATGACGATGCGGTTGGAGACCTCGAGCGCCTCTTCCTGGTCGTGCGTGACAAAGAGGGTGGTGACGTTGAGGTCGTGGTGCAGCCGGACAAGCCATTCGCGGAGTTCCTCGCGGATCTTGGCGTCCACGGCGCCGAAGGGCTCATCGAGCAGCAGCACGCTGGGTTTGGAGGCCAGCGCGCGGGCAATGGCCACGCGTTGGCGCTGGCCGCCCGAGAGCTGGTGGGGGTAGCGCCGCTCCAGGCCCTCGAGGCCAAGCAGGCCGAGCAACTCCGCCACCCGCTCCCGGATGTCGGCCCGGTTCCATTTCTTGACCTTCAGGCCGAAGGCGATGTTGTTCGCCACGTTCATGTTCTTGAACAGGGCATAACTCTGAAACACGAACCCAATGTTCCGCCGTTGCACCGAAACGTCGTTGACGCGGTTGCCCCGAATGAAGATGTCCCCGCTGGTCGGCATCTCCAGACCGGCGATCATGCGCAGGACCGTCGTCTTGCCGCCGCCGCTGGGACCCAGCAAGGCCATCAATTCGCCCTCCCGGACCGAAATGGAGACGCCGTTGACGGCGGCGACCTCGCCGAATCTCTTGGTGACGTTTCGCAGCTCGATGCTCATCTGGCGGCCTTCTCCCCGCGCGCCTGGCGCCATTCCATGAGCACCTTGACCGCCAGCGTCAGCAGGGCCAGCAGCACCAGCAGGCTGGCCACGGCGAAAGCGGCCGGGGCGTCATACTCGTTGTAGAGCTTCTCGACCCGCAACGACATGGTGTCCGTCTTTCCCGCGATGTGGCCGGAGACGACCGACACGGCGCCAAACTCCCCCACGGCCCGCGCGTTGCAGAGGATGATGCCGTAGAGCAGGCCCCATTTCACCGAGGGCAAGGTAACGTGCCAAAAGGTCTGCCAGCCAGTGGCCCCCAGCGTCAGGGCCGCTTGCTCCTGTTCCGAGCCGGTCGCCTGCATGACCGGGATCAGCTCCCGCGCGACAAAGGGGAAAGTGACGAAGATCGTAGCCAGGACGATGCCGGGCACCGCGAAAATGATCTTGAGGTCGTGCGCCTCCAGCCAGGGGCCCAGCAGACCTTGCAGCCCGAACAGGACCACGAGCATGAGCCCGGCCACTACCGGCGAAATCGAAAAGGGCAAATCAATCAGCGTAATGAGCAGCGATTTGGCGGGGAACTCGAATTTGGCAATGGCCCAAGCGGCCGCCAGGCCGAAAACCACGTTGAGCGGCACCGTGATCCCCGCCACCAGCAGCGTGAGGCCAATGGCCGACTGGGAATCCGGCTTGGTCAGGGCCTCGGTGCAGTAAGCCAGGCCTTTGGCACAGGCCTGGACAAAAACGTTGGCCAGCGGCAACAGCAGGAACACGAAGCAGAAGCCCAAGGCGGCCGCGATGAGCAGCCACTTGATGAGCGGTGGTTCTTCCGTGCCGCGCTGCGACGGTCCTCTGGCAGAATCACGGTTCACGGTTCACGGTTCACGGTTCACGGTTCACGGTCAGTTGTCAGTTGTCAGTTGTCAGTTGTCAGTTGTCAGTTGTCAGTTGCCGGCCGTGAGTCGTCAGCCGTCCCTCGTCCCTCGCCCCTCGTCCCTCGTCCCTCGTCACTCGTCACTTCACCTCTGGAATCGGCTGGCCCATTGTTCGAGCAGGTTGATCCCGCCCAGCAGGAGAAACGAGAAAACCAGCATGACAACCGCCAGGGCCACTGCCCCGCCCACATCATATTCTTCCAGGCGCATGACGATCAGGAAGGGGGCGATTTCGGTCTTGAAGGGCAGGTTGCCGGAAATGAAGACAATCGAGCCGTATTCGCCCAGGGCGCGGGCGAAGGCGAGGGCAAAGCCGGTCAGCACCGCCGGCAAGAGGGCGGGCGCGATCACGCTCACGAAGGTCCGCAACCGCCCGGCCCCGAGCGTGGCGGCCACTTCCTCGAGTTCGCGTTCGAGGTTGAGCAGGACCGGTTCGAGCGTGCGCACCACGAAGGGCAGGCCGACGAAGGTCAAGGCGATGACCACGCCCAGCAGCGTGAACGCGCCCTTGATGCCCACGGGCACCAGGTAGCGCCCCAGCCAGCCATTGGCGGCGAACAGGCTGGCCAGCGTCAGCCCGGCCACCGCCGTCGGCAAGGCGAAGGGGAAGTCCACGATCGCATCGATGAGCCGCCGTCCTGGAAACTGGTAGCGCACCAGCACCCAGGCCAGGAGCGAGCCAAAAAGGGCATTGGCCACCGCCGCCAACAGCGACGTCTCCAGGCTCACGCGGTAGGCGGCCAGGGCGCGGGCCGTGGTCGCCAGCCGCCAGAACTCGGCCCAGGAAAGACCCAGGGCGCGATAGACCAGCGCCGCCAATGGAATCAGCACGATGGCGCTCAAGTAAAAGAGCGTAAAACCCATCGTCAGCCCAAAGCCGGGCAGCGCATTGAACTTTTTGTCCGCCATAGGGCGGCGCCATTCTAACTCTGGGGGCGTGCCGGAATCAATTCCCCAAGCTCGTCGGATTCAATGCCGATGTCGGCAAAGAGCCACGAAGACAGGTAGCGCTCGCAGGAGGAAGGCATGATGGCCACGATCATCTTCCCGCGGTACTCGGGGCGTTTGGCCACCTGGATCGCCGCCCACGCGGCCGCGCCGCTCGAGATCCCCACCGGGATGCCGTCCAGTTGGTTGATTTGCTTGGACATCGGGCCCGCGTCTTCCTCGTTTACGCCAATGACCTCATCCACCACCGCCCGATTCAGGTTGTCCGGAATGAATCCGGCCCCCAGGCCCTGCAGCTTGTGCGCGCCGGGCTTGCCTCCGGCGATGACCGGCGATTTGGCCGGTTCCACCACAATGGCCTTGAAGCTGGGTTTGCGCGGCTTGATCACCTCCGCCACGCCCGTAATCGTGCCGCCCGTGCCCACCCCCGCCACCACCGCGTCCACTTTGCCCTCCGTGTCGCGCCAGATTTCCTCCGCCGTCGTCCGGCGGTGCACCGCGGGGTTCGACGGGTTGGAGAACTGCTGCAGGATGAGGCTGCCGGGAATCCGCTGGTTCAGCTCCTCAGCCTTGGCGATCGCCCCTTTCATTCCTTTGGCCCCTTCGGTCAGGACGAGTTTCGCCCCCAGAATCTTGAGCAGCTTGCGGCGTTCGACGCTCATGGTCTCGGGCATCGTCAGGATGAGCTTCAGCCCGCGCGCCGCCGCCACGAAGGCCAGCGCGATGCCAGTGTTGCCGCTCGTGGGCTCGATCAGCACCGTGTCCGGCCCGATCCGGCCCGCCTTGATGGCGTCCTCGATCATCGCGGCTCCAATGCGATCTTTCACGCTGGAGAGCGGGTTGAAGAATTCGAGCTTCAGGAGCACCTCCGCGAGCGCGCCGTGCTTTTCCGCTGTCCGGTTTAGCCGCACCAGCGGGGTGTTGCCGATGGTTTCAGTGATGTCGTTGTAGATACGCATAATTATTTCGTTGAGCAATACCGGATAGCGCCCTGCCCCTTATCGACGGGCGCTGAGGATTTGGTCGAATACCCCGTTTTCATTGAAATGGACCTTTTGGGCGTTTTGCCAGCCGCCGAAGACCTCATCCACGGTGAAGAGCTCTATCTTGGGAAAGGTCGCGGCATGTCCTCGGGCAACCGCCTCGAGCCGGGGGCGGAAGAAATGTTTTGCGGCGATTTCCTGGCCTTCAAGCGTATAGAGGTATTCCAGGTAGGCCTGGGCCACGGCCAGGGTGCCGCGTTTGTTGACGGTCTTGTCCACCCAGGCGACCGGCGGCTCTGCCAGGATGCTCACCGAAGGGACGACGATCTCGAATTGGCCTTTGCCCGCTTCCTTGAGCGCCAGCAGCGCCTCGTTCTCCCACGTGACCAGCACGTCGCCGATGCCGCGCTGGGTGAAGGTCGTGGTTGCGCCCCGCGCCCCGGACTCCAGGATCGGCACATTCTCAAATAGCCGGGTCACGAAATCCCGCGCTTTGGCCTGATCCTGACCGTAATGCCTCAAGGCGTAACCCCAAGCGGCCAGGTAATTCCACCGGGCGCCCCCGGACGCCTTCGGATTGGGAGTGATGACGGAAACGCCAGGCCTGGTCAGGTCGTTCCAGTCTTTTATCCCTTTGGGGTTGCCCTTGCGAACCAGGAACACCACCGTCGATGTATAAGGCGAGCTGTTGTGCGGGAGCCGCTTTTGCCAATCCAGCGGCAGGAGCTTGCCTCGCTGGGCGATCGCATCGATGTCGTAGGCGAGCGCCAGCGTGACCACGTCCGCCTCCAGGCCCGCGATCACCGCCTGCGCTTGTCTGGCCGACCCGCCGTGAGACTGCTGGATGACGACCCGTTGGCCGGTCCTGGCCTGCCACACTTTGGCAAAGGCCGCGTTAAAATCCTCGTAGAATTCACGAGTAGGGTCATAGGAAACGTTGAGCAGGATAAGGTCCTTGCCCATGACCCAAAGCGGCCACAATAGCCCCATGAGAATCAGCCAACTCCCCCTTTTCATAATTCATAACGCATGATTCACATTTTCTTTACCGGGGAGATTACCACTAATCTATACTATGTCAATAGAGCTTTATATGTTAATTGGCGGCTTATTCTTGATATTTTGACTGTACATTTTAGATTAACGCCATCATGAGATTGTCGCTGCGTGGTGAATACGCCTTGCGCGCCCTGGTCGTCCTGGGGCTCAACTACGATGAGCCGGTGGTGCGAATCCAAGCCATTTCCGAACATCAGAATATCCCGAAGCGATTCCTCGAGCAGATCCTCAACGACCTCAAGTCCGGGGGCTTCGTCCGGAGCAAGCGTGGGGTCACCGGCGGCTACCGGCTGGCGCGAAGGCCGGAGGAGATTACGCTGGCGGCCGTGGTGCGGCACGTCGAGGGGGCCTTGGCGCCGGTCCGGTGCGTGAGCAAGGGGTTTTATCAGAAATGCTCCTGTCCCGACGAGTCGCGGTGCGCCATCCGCAGTGTCATGAAGGAGATTCGCGACGCGGTGGTGGAAATCGCCGAGCGCGTCACCGTGGCGGAACTCTGCCAGCGTTGGCGCCGGCTGCAGGAGCAACCCCCGGCGGGACCGGATTTTTCCATCTGAGCCCAGCTCGCCATTTCTCGCTCAGCGCCAGCAAGGGCCCGGTCAGGGCCGTCGTCACCAAGGCCATGATCACCAGCATCGTGAAGATGGGTGCGCGCATGACAGAATTCTCCCCTGCCGCCTAAAGGCGGCGTTCCACGGCCGAGCGGAACGCCGCCTTCAGGCGGCAGGATGGGCGCTCCAAGAAATCTGTCGTGCGCCCTGGAGTGGCTTCCCTGCCCGGCGGCCCTTGACTCTGGTACAGACGTGCTATCTTTTAACGTTTGCGTTAGAGGCCAGCATTACAGAGGAAACACAGGAAAGAATCAAAATTGTTGAAGAGACAAGACTGACTGGGAAAGATTATGGCATACGAACTACCTCCACTTCCATACCCCAAGGACGCGCTCGAACCGTACATCGATGCGTTGACCATGGAAATCCACCACGACAAACACCACGGCGCCTACGTCACCAACGTGAACAAGGCGATCGCCGGCAAGGCCGACCTCGATAAGAAAAGCATCACCGATTTGATCAGCAACCTTGACGCCGTCTCGGCCGACATCCGGACCGCGGTCCGAAACAACGGCGGCGGCCACGCCAACCATTCGATGTTCTGGAAGCTCCTCGCCCCCAAAGCGGGCGGGGCCCCCATTGGCAAGCTGGCCGACGACATCAAGGCGGCCTTTGGCAGCTTCGACACGTTCAAGGAAAAATTCGAAACCGCCGGCCTGGGCCGCTTTGGCAGCGGCTGGGTTTGGCTGGTGGTCAACCAGGGCAGGCTGGAAATCGTCTCGACTGCCAACCAGGACAGCCCGCTCATGGGCAAGGCCATCGCCGGTGTCGAGGGCAAACCCGTTTTCGGCTGCGACGTGTGGGAGCACGCCTACTACTTGAAATACCAGAACCGCCGTGGGGACTACCTGAAAGCCTTCTGGAACGTGGCCAACTGGGCCGAGGCCGCCAGGCTCTACGAGGCCGCCAGGAAGTAGCCAATCCCCGGCGAGCGGATTGGCGGATTAATGGCCCGATGCATCCAGGGGGGTAAATCCACCCATCCGCCCATCCGCTAATCGCTCAGCCCTTCCGGGCGGCCTTGGCGCCTTTGGCCTGGCCGATGTCCTGCAGGAGCTGCTCGAACCAGGGCGTGTCAATATCGAACGGTTTGCCGCCTTTGATGCGCTCGAATTCAATGGCCCGCAGGATGCCGCCCTGGTCCTCATCATGGCCGATGACGCCTGCCTCGCGGCGCAGGGCGCACTCCACGGCCAGGTCCACGCACGATTGGATGAGGCGCAGGTCTTCCAGGTTGGCGGCCGAGGCCCTCGAGTAGTAGCCGCTCTTCTGCACGAGCGTTTTCTCGGCTCCAATCATTTTGCTGAATTGCTCGCCGAACCATTTGCCCGGGTTCACGGCGTCCAACTTGATGTGGCCGAAGGCGTCGCGGGGCACTTCCTCGCCCTTGGCCTGGAGCTCGGCCACAATGGCCTCGACGCCCGCCCCCTCGGAGATGAAGAGATTGACGGCGTCCAGCGTGTCCATGACCTTCCGCAGGCGGGCGGCCTCGGCGGCGAGGTCGATCCGCATTTCCGGCAGGAACACGCCGTGGAGGTCGAAGCACCGCCGGTCCAGGCCCAACTCGGGCGCCCACTCGCGATCTTCGAGCATGGCACGGTAAGCCCGGGCGGTCGCGGCGGTCAGCCAGCCGCAGTTCCGGCCCATGACCTCGTGGACGATTAACATGCGGGGATTGGCGCGGTCCTCGGCCACAACGTGCCGGAAATAGTTGGCCCCCTCCTCGGCCGCCGTCCAGGCCCCGAGCGATTGCTGGATCGGATATATGTCGTTGTCGACGGTCTTGGGCAGCCCGATGACGGTCAGGCCATAATTGTTCCTGGCCAGGAAGGCGGCCAGCTCCGCCGCCGCGGTATTGGTATCATCGCCCCCGATGGTGTGCAGCACCTCCACGCCGTCCTTCACCAATTGGTCCGCCGCCACCTGTTGCGGGTCCTGGCCCGGTTGGATCAGCCCCCGCTTGAGGCAGTCCTTCGTGTTGGTCAGTTTTACGCGGCTGTTGCCGATGGGCGAGCCGCCAAAACGGTGCAATACTGCGGCCTTGGCGCGCGCCGCCGGCGTCACCTTGTAACTGTCCCCCAACAACAGCCCCTTGAAACCGCTCCGGTAGCAAATCATCTCAATGCCCGGTTCGAGCTCGCTGTACCGCCTGATCAATCCCCCAATGGCCGAACTCAGACAGGGAGCCAGGCCGCCCGCCGTTAGAATGGCAACTTTCTTCGGTTTGTTCATTTTGCAGTTGATGCTAATGTCCGCCGCACCAGCGTCAAGCCGGGAACGGGAGCCAAGGTTCAACCGGGCGCATGACGGATTTGTTCGGGAGCCCACCCTAGCCCGGATATGAGCTAGAGGCCCCCGATGGAGCCCGGGCCGGTAGCGCAGGCTTCCAAGCCTGCTGTGTCGCCGACTTCCAAGTCGGCGGCCTGGCGGGTGGCTCGGAGGTCCGGCGGGTTTGGAAACCCGCGATACAGCAGACTTGGAAGTCTGCGCTACGGACAGCGTGTGAAATATCCGGGCTGGCGCCTGAAGGCGGCGTTCCGCTCGACCGTGGAACGCCGCTTTGAGGCGGCAGGGAAGAGTCCTGTCATGGGCCCGGTCCTACCTGGCCCAGCCGCGAGCCTTGAGCCAGAAGGCGCAGTCGGCGGTCCAGGGATGGCGGTGGGCGGGGTCCCATTGGCTGCTGCCCAAGCCCAGGCCGTGCTCGCCCTTCTCGTAGATGTGGAGCTCGAAGTGGACCCCGGCGCGCCGAAGGGCCTCGGCAAACTGCAGGCTGTTCTCGACCGGCACGGCCCGGTCCTCGAAGGTGTGCCAGATGAAGCAAGGGGGCGTGTCGTTGGTGACGTGGAGTTCGTTGGACAGTTCGCCGATCAGCTCGGGCGAAGGCTCGGGTCCCAGCAGGTTGTACCGCGAACCTTTGTGAGTGAACTGGCCCATCGTGATGACGGCGTAGCAGAGCACCCCCAGGTCGGGGCGCGAGCTTTGGCGCTCCACCGGGTCCTCCGCGTCAGGCTTGCCCGGGTCGAAATGGGTCAGGAGCGTCGAGGCCAGGTGCCCGCCCGCCGAAGAGCCAATGATGCCCACACGCCCCGGGTCCAGCTTCCATTGGCGGGCCTGGGCGCGCACGGCGCGCACTGCGCGGGCGGCGTCCTGCAACATCGCCGGATGGCGGTAGCCGGCTGGGCCGAGGCGATATTTCAGCACGAATCCCGCTATCCCCAGCTCATTGAACCACCGCGCAAAGTGCTCGCCCTCGTGGTTGGCCAGACCGCCGTAACCGCCGCCGGGGCAAATCACCATCGCCGCGCCGGTGGCCTTTTCCGGCTCAGCCAGGCAGGGCGTCAGCGTGGGAATATCCTTCGCTTGGTTGCCCAGGGCCCCTGGCGCGCCATTGGGCCAGAGCACGATCACATTCGAGGACTGGGCGCGGCCCCAGAACAGCGACCCCATTAAAACCAACACCGTAAAAACCGTTTTCATCGCCCCGGCAGCATACGTAACGACGGGCTCTTGGCGATCAAAAAACCAACGAAGAATTCAGGTTCCCATTGACGGCGAACTTGGTGATAATCCGGCCGTGTGCCATGAAGAACTCAACTGCGGCCAAAGCCACAGACTCCCGGCCCGGCGGAATGACGCGTCGCCGCTGGATTGGGCTTACCACCATGCTGTCGGCGGGCGGCGCGTTTTTGCCCTGGCGCGTCCCTGCCTGGCCCGCGGCCAAGGCCCGTGAGTACCACCTGTGCCTCAACCCGCAGGCGGTGTTGGGGGACCCCGATTTTCCGGTGCTGCTGGCCCGCGCGGGAGTATCGTGCGTGTGGCTGGGCGGTTTTTTTTACGGTCATTGGCCCTGGCCGATTGGCATGCTGACTCGGGCGCGCGAGGCGTTGCGCGTCGCCGGGCTCGAGGCCAGGATCATCAACGTGCCATTGGGACACCCGGGGGATTCCCTTGGCGCCCAGGATCGGGATTTCCCGCTGACACCGCCCGTGCATTGGCGCCTCGCCTTGAGCCGGGACGGGAAGACCTACGCCGGCACTTCCCTGCACGCGCCGGCGACGGCGGAAAATGTCCAGGCGCTAGGCCGGTTGCGCAACGCTGGGTTCTCGCGCTTTTTCCTGGACGACGATTTCCGGCTGGCTCGCGGGCCGGGAGAAATCGGGGGTTGCTTTTGCGAGGAGCATCGCACCCGGTTTCTACGCCGCAGCGGTCTGCCCAGCCGGAGATGGCCCGAACTGCTCGAGGACGCGCGCTCGCGCCGGTTC
>Ga0326728_10026595_pt1 | contig 10217 bp, 4 predicted proteins | sample MB3enrmetagenome_FD_207602 | JGI IMG/M metagenome (GOLD analysis project Ga0326728, IMG submission 207602) | Lab enriched peat soil microbial communities from McLean, Ithaca, NY, United States - MB31MN | ecosystem: Environmental > Terrestrial > Soil > Wetlands > Peat | place: USA: New York... | reverse complement strand
GGCCTGATCCAGAGCCATCGTGTACGCGCCGGGGGCTCCCTTTTTCTTCCCGAAGGCACACAGCCGGCAGGCGGCGACGCAAACATTGGTGTGATTGATATGGCGGTTGACGTTGAAATAGGCCGCGCGGCCGTGCATGCGTTCGCGGACAGAGTTGGCCAGCCAGCCGACGGCCAGAATGTCGCTCGACGTGTAAAGTGCCAGGGCATCGTCCTCGGCTAGGCGTTCGCCGCGCTGGACCTTTTCCGCCACGGGACGCAAACGGGGATCGTCGGTCGCGAACGGATGCGGTACGGCTATCTGGCTCATAGATGCTGATGATAGCGGAAGCCGGTGGGCGGTTGCCAGCGCTCTAATTGGCAATTTGCAATTTGTAATTTGTAAAGTTTCAAACCTGCCGCGAAAAATGCGGTTCTTCTTCTTGCTTTGCAAATTACAAATTGCAAATTATCTGCGTCTTAGCAGCAGATCGCTCGCAATAAATAGGAACAGCAGCACCGAGACCACCCCGTTGGTGGTGAAGAAGGCAGCATTCAACTTGCTTAGGTCGCGATGCGAGACCAACGAGTGCTCGTAAACCAGCAGCCCGCCAAAGGCAATAACTCCGGTATAAGTCACCACGCCCAAAGCGAACAGCCAGGCGGTGATCAGCAGGCATCCGAAGGTGACGCCATGAAACAGACGAGCCGCTACCAGGGCTTTCCTGATGCCCAGGAAACGCGGGAACGAGTACAAGCCCGCTTCACGATCGAAATCGTAGTCCTGGCAGGCGTAAAGTACGTCGAAGCCCCCGACCCAAAAGGTCACGGCGCCTACCAGGGGTAGAATGCGCCAGTCGAATGTACCCCGTACCGCGATCCAGGCGGCGGCCGGCGGGATGGCGTCCGCAAATCCCAGCACCAGGTGTGACCAGCGGGTGAAGCGCTTGGTGTAGGAGTACAGCAATAAAATCGCCAGCGCCAAGGGGGAGAGGTACAGGCAGAGGCGATTAAGCTGTGCGGCGGCAAAAATAAAAAGAACGCAGGAGGCAGCGACAAAGGCGCCGACAAACTGCCGGGAAAGCAGTCCGGCGGGCAAGGCCCGCATGCGGGTGCGGGGATTCCTGGCATCGTAGGCGGCATCCACCAGCCGATTAAAGGACATTGCGGCCGAGCGCGCCGCCACCATGGCCACAACGATCCACGTGAGCTGCCAGGCCGTAGGCCAGCCGCGCGCCGCCAGCATGGCGCCGATCAAGGCAAAAGGGAGAGCGAAAATCGAGTGCTCCCACTTGATCATCTCCAGCGTGATCCCGATATTGCGAAATAGAGACATGAAGTTTGGCTTGGCCGCAACACCCAGCACAGAGCCACAGAGACGCAGAGCAAAACGGGAAGGCGGAAGAACGATTTCTGCTCCCGGTTCCTTCTGCGTCTCTGCGTCTCTGCGCTGGGTGTTAAATCAAAATTCAAAATTCAAAAATGGTCATCTCCGGCGCTGGCGCACCCGAACATCGAAGCTTACTATCCCCGTCCAGTCTCGTACGGCAACGATGGAAACATTCTTGTTGAGGTTGTACTCCGCTTGAATGGTCTGGTAGTTGGTGCGCGCCACATCAGTGATGTAGGTAAGGGTGATGTTATTGGCGACCTGCTGCTCGATGGTCAAGCGGGGCGATGACGTATTCTGTACGCTTACCGCCTGCGGGTCGATCTTGATGCGGCTGACGCCGAACAGTTTCTGCACCCGGCTGCTCACGGCCGCGTTCAGCGCCTCGTATAGAACGGTTTGTGTTTCCGGCGCCGGGCCGTTCACGTTTTGCGGCGACTGCGGAGCGGTTTGGTCTCGCATTCGTCCAAAAGCCAGCAGGCTTACGATATCCGCAGTGGCTAGCGGCGGATCGGATCGGTAAGTGATGCTCAGCTTGTCCAGGGGGCCGTGCAGGCCCAGGGCAATATCGTAGTTCCGGACCGAAGTGGTAGCTTCCAAGTCCAATACCGGCTGGACGGTAACCGGATTACTTAAGGAAATGGTTCCATGCTCCAGATGGTATTTATTGCCGTTGAAAAAGATGTCGCCTTCGGTAATGTTGACCCGCCCCAGGAGCACCGGATGGGTTCCAGTGCCGCGCAAATAAGCGTCCACATCGCCGGAAAGCTTGGCCAGCGAAGTCTGCACCTGTAGCTCCGGCGGGGAGACAATATGGGCGTCCAGCCGCAGGTGGGCCAACGGGGATGAGGGATCCGGAATGGTAAGCGCCCGTTCGCTTCTCGCCAGGTAGCTGGCAAAGTCGAATTGCCGGTTAACGCCGAAGCGCGATACCGTTATGTCACCGGAAAGCAGGGCGTTCTCCGCCGTGCCGGTCAGGCGCAGGTCGGCATTGGCCATGGCGCTCATCCCGGGCGGGTAGCGCAAACGTATATCCTGGCCGCGGCCGCGCAGATTGAAGACGATATCGTTGGCGTAGCTGACAAAACCCCGGATGGCAAGCGTTCCGCCTCCGGTCTTGCCAGTAAGATTCTGCACTTGCAACCGGTCTTCCGTGAACAGCAATCGCCCGTTAAGATCGCTGAGACCGTTGGGCAGTTCAATTTCCGAAATGCTGGCATGGGCGACTTCGACCCGCCCGTTCACCAGCGGCCGAGCCATAGTGCCCGCAATCCGCAGATCCAGCGTGACCAGGCCATCGGAAACGATGCTCGGATTCATGCTCTCCAGCAGCTTCAGGTTAACTTGGCCGCGGGCTTGAAGATTGAGCGCCCGGTTGGCCTCGAGCTGCGTGCTGCCGCTGAGGTCCAGCGTGGTATCGGTCCCTGCCAGGCGCATCGGTTCCAACCGCAAGGTTTGCTGGGCATAGGTAAAGCGAATGGGGCCTTCGTTGCGCAACGGTACTTGCTCGATCTCGGCGGAGAACTGATCGATGGTGGCGGTCAAGGCCAGGCTGCGCGGCGAACGCAAAGGGAAATCGGCTGCGACGATTCCCGCCAGACTGGAATGCCTTGTAATCTTGGCCTTCACAAACAGGCGAATCAGGGGATCGACATCGACCTGCTGGAAACGCAGGGCGATTTTGGCCGGCCAATCGTCGCGCAGCCGCACCGTACCCGCCAGATCCAGTTCCGATTGCTGAAATTCAGAATGGCCGGTCAGGCGGAAGGTGTCCCCGGCGGTTTCCATAGAGGCGTGGAAACCACCCACTCGTTCGCCATTCATCGCCACATCCCGCAACTCCACGGCGCCGGTGATCTGCGGTGCGGCGGCAGTCCCGCCCCCTCGGGCGGAGAAATTCAGCGTTCCGGACAATGACGTACGACGCGTCTGCAGCCACGGCATTTTCGCCAGGTCGACATTGCTTCCTTGGAACTGAAAATGGTAGGCGCCGGTAGCGGCGCTATAGGTAGCCGCACCGGTCACAACTGCCTTCTTATCCTGGGTGAGCTCAAGCGCGGTGAATTGGATCTCATGCCGCACGAGGCGTGTTTCTGCCTTTATCCGCTGCACCGGTGCACCGTACACGTGCGCCGAGGTGATCAGCACGCTGGCCTCACCCTGCGGCTCGGCGGAGGTGCCGGACATTCGCAAGTTGCCGTCAAGCGTGCCGGTTATGGGTTGCCGATAGCCTGCCAGCAGAAGCGCGTCACTAAGTTCCAAGCGGTGAATGGCGGCCTGCGCCGTGAAGGGCGAGTTCGAAGTCAGCCCTCCTTTTTCCGGAGACGCCGCAATTTCAAAATTGACCTGGGCGAGGCCACGTTTCAGGACCGCGTTGTGTACCGCAATCGTGTCGGGGGAGTATTCGATATTGGCGGTTAGTGTGTCCCAGTGGATATGCAGGCCTGGCCCAGACGGCTGCGCCTCATCCAGGTTCGCCGCTGTTTCATGCCGGCCAACCAGCGAATCAAAGTCGGAGAGTTCCAGCCTGCCGGTGAGCGTCGGCTTGGCGGCACGGCCCGTAAGCGACGCATTCAAGAAAACTCGTCCATGCACGTCAAGGGGCAAGTACGCGGGTCCGCCTAACGCAGCGATTGCTGGGGCCCACTGGTTGAACTCACCCGTCTCCAGTGTGAACTGCAGATTCCTGCCGGCCGTATCCATGACGCCGCTGGCGCTGAGACGCGTAGCGCGAGTGGCCAGGTTCAGCCGCTTCAGCGTGAAGGTTGCACTACGACGGTCATACACGCCTTCCAGTTGTCCTTCCGCCGGCAACTCATCCCCGGATGGATGCGCCGGCGGTTCCAACTTCAGCGACCAATTCGCTGCCAAATCTGCCGGCGAGCGCTTCCATTGGAGGACCAGCGAGCTACTGGCCGCACCGGACAGTTGCAGCCGATCCAGCGGCTCGGAATCGGCGGTGAAGGTCCGCAGGATCTGCCGCACGGAAAGATGATGCCCCTGCAGAGCGAACGTTCCCGACTGATCGGAGCGGTTGCGCCACCGCCGGATCTCTCCGTGGCCAACAGCCTCGCCACCCAAGACATGCAGAGAAATCTGCGGCAGGGCCAATCTCTGTTCGTCCAACGCAAATTCGGAGGCGCCGGAAAGGCCCGAAAGGCGAAAGCCGCGGTCCACGTAATTCACTGCTTGCAGCCGGAGGGCGCCGGCGGTGGAGAAGCGGCGGGCGGTTCCGTTGCCCCGGCCGCTCACCTGGAAGGTTCCCGCGCGCAACTCAGGCAGGCGCAGGACGGATCGAAGCTGCGCCGTCTCGAGAGTTGCGGCATAGCTAACCTCGAATTCCGGGGCGTTGTAATGGCGTACGTCACCACTCGCCTGCAGATGCGACCCGCCGGACGAAATCTCCAGCGTGTCCACTCGCATCCGGTCGGCCCACAGAGAAAAACGCGCCGTGGCGGCCAGGGAGATTTGGCCCAGGGCGCCGTAGGCGCCCTGCAACTTGCCAACGTGCAGAACGCCGTCGTAGCGCGTCTCCGGCGTTTGCCAATTCATCGCGAAAGAGAGGTCTTCGGCGGTGAAGTCCAGCGGCAGAGGCCGATCGTTGACCAACAGAATGCCGTCGTGAACCTCGGCATGGCGCGCGTTCACATCGAACCACGCGGTTTTGCTCCGCTGGTGCGCAGGCTGATTGGTGGTGCCGTCAGGATAAACGATCAGGTGAACTACCGGATGCTCCAGTGCGAGGTAGCGCAAGCCGATCTTGGGGCGCAGCAGAGACAGAACTTGCACGCGCAACCAGAGCCGATCTACGGACAGAAAGGGAGCCTGCCCGGGACTTTCCGTACCATGCACAATCAGCCGGCGAGCATCGAATTCAAGTTTGGCCAGGTTCCAGTTGAGCGATTCGAGCTCCACCTGGCCGCCGGCCACGCGTTCCAAAGCCGCCACTACACGGGCGCGCACCCAGCCGCGGAAGAGCGGGGTACGCACGAACCAGCCGGCCAGCACCAAGGCTAGCAACCCGGCGCCGAGCAGCGCCGCACCGGCCCGGAGGCGCCAGGAAGTTCGCGGTTTGTCGGTTTCGGCGATCATAGGCGGCTATTTGCCGGCGCCTTCGCTTTGGTCAGATTCCTGGCCGGCGGCGGCAGCTCTTGCCGGCGGCGGCTTGATCTCAATGTGGCTTTGCCGGCGCAGACTGCGTAACCACGAAGCCAGCATATCGTTTGTTTGTTCCTGGCGCAGGATCTCCTGAATTTGCGCCGCTACCTGGCCCAGCGGCGGCGGAGGCGATGCCCCGTGCGAAGATAACTGCGGCAGGAATTTCTGCTGGTAATACGTCTGCACGGCGGTGTGGTCGATCTCGCGCGGCCGCACGCGCGATTCTATGAATTTCGTGATTTGCAACTGTATGGCGACGCGTTCGGCCAGTTCGTTCGCGGTCAGGCCATATTGCCGGAGCAAGGCCTGCCAGCTTTCGTCATTCTGGGCTTGCGGCAATTGGGCGCGCACCTGTTGGAGATAAGCCTGCGTTTCCTTCGCATCCGGCAAATGGAAGTCGTTGCCCATCTGCTGCCGCAACAATTCCTGTTCGATCAGCCGCTGCAACACCGCCTGTTGCTGGCTGGGAGTCACGGCATCCAGGGCGCGGCCTTCCAGCAGGGCCTCGCAACGTATGGCTTGATCCGCTTCGCTTTGCAGAATCGGCACCCCGTTCACCGTCGCGACCACCCGGTCGATAATTTCTCCGGCATATCCCGCTGGCGGAATACTGAGCGCGAGCAGGAGAACCAGTCCGAGTTGAAAGCGGCGTCTCATCAGAAGCTCTGCCCGAAGCTGAAGAAGAAATTAAGGTGCCGCAGAGTGCCGGACTGAAACAGAGTCGTCTGGCCCGGCGGAATGGGACATTGCGGCGGCGAAGTGTTGGGCGCGCACTGAACGACATACGGAAAGCTGGGCGGACTCAGGTTATAGCTGAGGTCCGCGCGCACCGGCCCGATCGGCGTGCGGTACCGAATCCCGCCGCCCGGCGCTTGCGTCATGTAGTCGAACCGGCACTGCTGGGAGGTGCTCTGGTTTACGCACGCCGCCGGATTTGGCTGGTGCCAGCGGGTCAGGCTGTGCAGCATTTCGTCGCCGGTATTAAATACATTCCCGGCATCGTGAAAGAGGACAAAGCTGAGGTTGGCGCCCACCAGCGGCAGCATGGGGGGAGGAAAACGCAATTCGAAGCTGTTGAAAAAACTAGCGCCACCACCCACGGGAAATCCCGTGGTCAAGTCTCGCGGGCCAGCCTGGTTGAGCGCAAAACCGCGGTCGGAATCGGCACCGCCACTGAAAAATCGTTCGGGCAGCGGAATGGCCGCAGTATTCGGTGAAGCGCCCAAGACGTTTTCGATACCCAGACGGGTGGTGCGAGCAAACACAATGCTGTGTTCTCCCACTTCCTTGCGATTCCGCCAGATGGGGGTGTAAGTGGAATTTTGCGCCACCAGCCGGGTAAAGTTGGCGGCAGTGTTGGCCGGGGTGGTTTCACCGCTCGCCAGCGCCGTAACCGTACTTCGTACCGACTGCGAACCAAAGACTCGGGCCGAGAGGGCGAAGTCCACGGTGGTATAGTTTCCGTGGTGGCTGTCCAATACGTTGTCGCGCCGGTCGCGGATGTAAGTAATGCCGGGCATGCCGATGGAAACCGGCTGGGACAGCAAAGGAATCAAGGCGGGACTGATCGCCAGCGTATTGGAATCGACGCTCACCCGGCGATAGCTGTAGCGAAACACCAGGGTAGTGACCGGCTCGCCGTCTCCGCGGCGAGTAATTATCTGCTGCAATTGCGTGGTGCCTTCCAGCCGCTTGGAGGAAAAAGTGCGCACGTCGCGGCTGTTGTCAAACAAGCCGGTAAAGGTCAACCGCGAGTCGGGGCGATCGATCCAGTGCGGCGCAGCGTAGGTAATAGAAGCCCGTTGCTGCAAGCTGCTCAAACGAGTTTTAAACGTGACACTGTCGTCGCGCCCGCGAAAATTCAGGCGCGTCACCTCCAAGCTCACGCTCGGACTGACGGACGTATTACCCAGGGGGTTGGTGCCGACCGTGATGCTGCTGGCGGGAACCGTGTTCTTTGGAGGATTGACTCCCGGGGCCGGGGCGGTATTGATCACGTTCACCGGCGAACCCGCGGTTAACACGTCGAAGCCAAGACCGTAGTTGAAAGTCCAGCGCTGAGCTTCGCGCAACTGGAAGAGCACATTCTTGTAAGGAGCCTTGCCATCCGGATTTTGCACTGCCACCTGCACCTCGTTGAATAGGCCGAGACCGTAGAGGGCGCGCTGGCTATCCAGTATGGCCTGTTGCCGGAGAGGCGTATCCGGCCGGACCTGGAGGCGCCGGCTCACCACGTACGGACGGGTGTAATTCACTCCGCTGACCAGCACCTGATCGACGAATACCTGGCCGCCTTCATGGACGGCAAACATTACATTCATGCGGTTGGGATCTTCTTCCGCCGGCGTAAAGAAGGTGTCGACCTGGATTTCCGGGAATCCCTGGTTAAAATAGAGTCCCATCATTAGATTCCGGTCCTGGGCCAGGTTGCTCTCGGAAAACGGCTGGCCCGGAACGGTGGACAGGCTGGCGTCCTCCGCCGCCAGGCGGGCGCGCAAGTCCTCTTCGGTGAAGAAACGGTTGCCGGTGATTTTGACCCCGCCTACCCGTAGTTGCGGACCCTCTTCAATGCGCAAGGTCAGCAGCATATGGCCTCTGGATCCGCGGTAATCGTCGGTGACCGCGTGCTCGATGCGCACCTGGGAAAAGCCATTGGCCTTATACAGCGTGTCGGTGATGACCGCGATATCGCGGTTCAGCAGCGATTCGCTGTAGAGCCCGTAACTGAGCAAATTGCTCACCGGCTTCACCTGCATGCGTTCCCGAATCAGGGGGGTGTCAAACGCGTGATTGCCCTCGATGTCGATCGCCACCAGGCTATGCCGGCGGCCGGGATCGATCTGGTAAACCACCTCCACCCGGTTCCGTTCCGCATCAAACTGGCGCCGCCAGCCAACCCGGACATCGAAGAAGCCTTGGGTTTGGAAATGATCCCGCAGGTTGCGCGCACCTTCATTGAGCAGATCGTCGTCGATGGCGCCTTCTTCGAATATGGGCACCAATTTCTTCAGCCGCCCGAGGCTGAGGTGTGCGCCTTCCACCCGGATGTGCACCATCGGCCCCTGGTTGAGCTGAAAAACATAGTCCAGGGTATTGGTTTCCGCCCGGTACTCCTGATGGGCGACGGCAACCTGCGCCTCCAGCCGGCCGTCTTTCTGGTACTGTTTGCGCAGGCGCTGCAAGCTCTTGTTCGCCTTCTGTCCCGTGAGCTCATCGCCGGTATGGAAACGCGCGATGTCTTCGACCTCTTCGGAGGAAAAGCCCGGCTCGCCGCGCACCGCTACCTGGCCCACCCGCGCCGACGGACCTGGGATCAACCGAAAGTGAATATCTACCTGCTGGGTGCGCGGGTGAAACTCTTCTTGGTCGGCAGTTTTGGCCTGGTAGAAGCCGTTGTCCTGCAGTACTCCCTGTACGGCGCGCAAAGCGGCGTCCATCTTCTCGCGGGTATACAGTTCGCCTAGCCGGAGTTTACTGGCGTTTATTACCTGATGGGAGGTGATGTGTTTTGGCAAGCCATCGACCGTGACCGTACCGATGAAGTAGTTCGGCCAGACCAGGAAAACCAGCGTCAACTCGCCCTTGCGGTCGCGTTCCACCTCGACCTCGACGTCCGCAAAACGCCCAGTGGCATACAGCGCATGCACACTTTGCCGGAGTTTGATCCGATCCAGAGGCGCCTGGGCCGGCTGCACAATCAATTCCCGAACGCGCTGGCCCGCAGCCTGGTCCCGCAGCCCCTCGATCAGCACCTCGCCTACTCGCAAACCGAGGTACTTGTTGATTCCACTCAGCAACTCGGCGGTGGGCTCGGCTACGCTGGAGGCTTCAGCCAGGAAGGGCGAATCAGTTTGAACAGGGGAGGTGCGCCGTGGGGGAGAAGGGGAGGGGGAAGGAGAAGGCTGGGCACTCTGTTGAGCGACTCCTGCCGGGGCTGCCAAGCCCAGCGTCAGCAGTCCAATCGCCATGGCCTCCCGAATGCCGCGCAACGTATCTCCCGACTAGCCCACAGCTTTGCCGTAAGAACCTGAATTTATAATAGCCCAAGGGACAACAGAAGCAATGTCAATATCGGCAGAGGAACGCTACTCACGGCAGGTATTGTTTCGTGGCATTGGCGCGGAAGGCCAGCGCCGGATTACGGCAGGACGGGTGGTTCTGGTCGGCTGCGGAGCCACCGGTTCCGCACTAGCTTCTTTGCTGAGCCGGGCGGGCGTGGGCACCTTACGGGTCATCGACCGGGACTACGTTGAACCCAGCAACCTGCAACGCCAGGGACTCTTTGACGAAGCCGACGCCGCCGAATCTCTGCCCAAGGCCATTGCGGCAGCCAAAAAAATTGCTCAATTCAACTCCGCTATCGTGGTCGAGCCCAAGGTCGCCGACCTGACCCCGGAGACGATTGAAGGATTGCTTGAAGATTTCCCGTTAATCCTAGACGGAACGGACAATTTCGAGACCCGTTATCTCATCAATGACTATGCGGTTCAAAAGGGTGTCCCCTGGATTTACGCCGCCGCCGTGGGCAGTTATGGGCTGACGATGAATATCGTGCCCGGGGAGACGGCCTGCCTGGCTTGCATTTTTCCGGAAGCGCCGCACGGCACCGTCGAGACGTGTGACACCTCGGGGATACTGAATTCGGCGGTGAACGTGATCGCCTCCGTCGCCGCCACCGAAGCGCTGAAACT
>Ga0326728_10026594_pt1 | contig 10217 bp, 8 predicted proteins | sample MB3enrmetagenome_FD_207602 | JGI IMG/M metagenome (GOLD analysis project Ga0326728, IMG submission 207602) | Lab enriched peat soil microbial communities from McLean, Ithaca, NY, United States - MB31MN | ecosystem: Environmental > Terrestrial > Soil > Wetlands > Peat | place: USA: New York... | reverse complement strand
GGCGGGTCTTAGTTCGTCGTAGTCAGAAGAGGCGGATGTCCTGGGAGCGGCTCAATCCGCTTCTGGATCGCTGGATTCCCGTCCCACGTGTTCTGCATCCTTATCCCACCGAACGCTTCCTCGCTAGGCATCCTAGGTAGGAGCCGTATGCGCTAGCAGCGCACGTACGGATCTGTGCGGGGGGCGATCAGCAATGATCGTCCCTACCGCGACCCAAATCTAGCCAAGTGCCCACTCAGCGAAGTTTCTGGGTAGGCCGTCGTGCCCACCTTGCCGTTCTGCCTCACAGCTTGCGGGGAGGCAGGAGGAAAGTTCTGCTCGTCGGGATTCGTCATGGCCCAAGTTCCGCCGTCTTCGCTTGGGCCTGCCCAGCTTGCGCTTGTTCGGCGAGTCAGGATTTCATCCGGCGCGACTGCTCCGCCGTGAATACCAATTCCTGGCTCGCCGCCGTGTTCAACTCACGGTCCGCCCAAAAGCCGCGCATAATGCGGTTATGGAATGCGCATTGGGGCCCAAAAGCATGTGGCCAATCTCATGCGCCATCACGCGGTCTAGAAGAGCTGTGTCATTTTTTCCACGTCGGTAATTTGCCGATCAACAGTATCGAAGCCGCGGAGTCTGAAACCCGCCCTTTGTCGCTGCTTACGGGCTAGTGCGCGTTTTGACCGACAATCGCAGCGATCTTTCCTGGTCAGGGGTAAGGACCAAGTCATTGGCGGCTGGCCGAACCCCAACCGTCCTTGGCCCCACTGCGCCAGCATGATGCCTTGAGAAGAATGCCCTGGTCCGAGCAGAGCGTGCCCAAATTGGTGGGCGATGGCGCGGCCCAGCAATCTGGTGAGGAAGGCATGCCGCCGGTCTCCCGGCTTCCAGAAGCGGCTCCATCTGCACCGTGGCAAGGTCGTCCACCGTGAAGCCGCCCATTTCCGCGTCGGCATGTTTGCGCATCGACTTCACCCCCTTGACGATTCTCAGATGCAGGTCCGAGGGCCCGAGTGGCGCTCCGCCGTGCGCGGCTGGAGTGATACGGCGTTTATGACCAGATTTGCTTCGGCGCGGTGAGGGGAAGCACGACGAGAGCGCGGCGGCGATGATCGGGTTGCTGAGGTATGGCAGCGGCGTTCCGTTTTATCGGCTGGCGGGGCTGGAGGTGAGTCTGGGGATTCCTCTTCCGGCTTCGACGCATGCCAGAGAGGGAAATAGTCTACGGGCCGTCGGAGGCGTCATCTGTAAGCGTAACTGTGCCTCTCGCCGCTCCTGCCGCGGCTACCAGCTCGGGGGGTGTGCGAAGCGGAACCCCGACTCGGTTGCTAACAGTGGACAAAAACCACGGGCCTCAGACACGGAGGTCCGTGCTTGTTTGTTACTGCTCTGCCGTTCTCAGCGCGGGGTACGTATTGCTCGAGTTGGCGTCCATCAGCGCCACCTGGCCGAACGGAGAAGCGGACGATGGCGGCGAAATAACGATGAAGACGAGGTCGCAAGTTCCTGCAGTAAAGCTGCAACCCGCAGGGATAACCCCAGCGCCAGTGGAATCGATTGCATAGGTATCGTTGATCGATTGACCCGGGTTCAGGCTTCCGCCGTTTCCGGTGGAGTCGTCATCGCTCGTCCCGGCGACGTTGCCGTTGCCATCGAAACTAAAAACGCCCGAATTGTCGTCCACATGCGAATCCCCCGGGTGAATCGTCCCGAAAGCATAGGGAGGCGGGGACTCGACCGAGCCATTGGTGAACGGGCCGCCGCTTTGGGGCGCGAGGAAGCCTGACTCGCAGTTGGCTCCAGCGGCCAGGCCGAACCCCTTGTTTTGCGCCGCCAGGTACAGAACCGAGTTGTGCTTCCCGATTCCAGACAGTAGCATTCGCCCGTTGGTGCCCACCGTATAGAGGCCACTAGAACTACTCCCCGATGACAGGACTCCGCTATCGTTCTGGTTTACGGTGACGCTGAAGGTTCCGGACCCACTCGCGATCGCGATGTCCAATTCCGTACGCGTCCCAGAGGTCCCTAGTCCGCTTGCATAATAGACGGCCGTACCGTCAAAGTCGCCCCTGCCGAAGGAGGATTTGGACTGCTGGAGGATTGTTCCTGCGAACAGCGGGGCCGTCGAGCTTTGCGGGTCTTTCCTCAACGTAAACAGGTCCGTTGCCGAAATGACGTAAACGGCGGCGTCCACTGCCGTGCTATCGCTGAGGGTAAATGAGAGGTCTCCGCGGCCGCCATTGCCTCCGATGTTGTATGTGCCCCCTGCGTTGAAGGTCAGGGGGTTGGTGGGAAAATCAGTTGCGCCGCTTACGCCGTCCAGATTTCCGCCATTGTCGGTGTTGTAGTCAGCCGCTCCGCTGCTCACACCGCCGCTGCCGTCGGTGGCGAAGACCCCCGCGATGCCGAACTCCCCGACGCCCACCTCCCGAGCAGCGGCACCGAAGACGTAGGACCCTTCGATCGCAGAATTCGAGAAAGCGCTGGTATCCTGCCTCAGCAGATAACCCGCCGTGTTGACGCCGTTGGACCCCGTACTGTCGAATTCGACCATGTGGCCGGCATAAGCAATGCCGGACGTGACTGAGCTGAGCGAGAACCGGAAGGCGATGGTTATAGGTGAGGAGGACGCGGATGGGCTTCCCGTTCCCGCCACGGTCACAATCGTAAGGCAGCCCCGCTGGTCTGAACCCACCGAATAGGAGCTCTTGGTCGAATCGATGGTCAGATCAAGGAAGCGACCCAAGTTTCCCGCGCTATTGATGTCCTCGACCCCTACGGTGGTGGCGATGTGGCCGTCGCCATCGGCGTCGAACACGGCTCCAACACCGATCGGTTGAGAGTTGTCAAAGCCGCGCAACAGCATCGCGTAATGGCCGCTCAAGAGCGTCTCGCTGCCGCTTCCGCACGCGGAAGAGCTACTGGTCACCGTAAAGGCGACGCCGTTGCTGGCCACTCCGCCTACCGTCACGACGACGCTTCCGCTTGTCGCAGTGCTCGGCACCGGCGCCACGATACTCGTGGCACTCCATCTCGTCGGCGTCGCCAGTGTCCCGTTGAATGTGACCGTGCTCGTGGCTTGCGTTGATCCGAAGTTCGTCCCCGCGATCGTCACCGAGGTCCCCACCGGCCCGGAGCTCGGCGACAGGCTCGCGATGCTCGGCCCGGAAGCGGCGTTGAGGGTGAGCTCAAGTGAGGGTGAGGTGGCTGATTTCGCCCCGGCCGCACTCGAGTCGGTTACAGTGACAGTGAAAGTGATCGTCCCTGCCGATGTCGGCACGCCGGAAAGAACGCCAGCCGAACTGAATGACAGACCATCGGCGGGAAGACCCGTTGCGGTCCAAGTGAGCGTTCCCGAACCGCCCGAAGCCGTGAAGGTGAAGGAATATTGCTGGCCGGCGGTGGCCGGGGCAGCCGTCAACTGCGCCTGAGTAGTTGTGACGGCTGGCGGCGCGTTGACGGTGATCGTGACACCGGCGGTAACGCTGGAGTCCTTTACGGACGTGGCCGTCACCGTCGCCGTTCCTGTCGAGCCGTTCGCGGTGAAGGTCACTGTGAAGCTCGCGGTGTTCGTCAAGGAGGTCGAGGTGCACGCCGTCCCGCTGCACGTCCAAGTGACACCCAGCCCACCCCCGTGTTGCACGTTAACGGTGATGTTGGTGGACTGACCCTGGTCCATCGCCAGGGATGTGGCGCCAGTAATGGAGAGGATGGGGGTCGAGCCGCCCCCACCCCCGCCCCCGCCCCCGCAAGTTCCGAAGAACACGCAGGACAGCAACGTGCCCATGAGTACCGAAAGCAATTCAGACAAACTGTGCAGTCGACTCATAATGCCTCCTTTGCGCTTTCGACCAGCCCCAGACTTGGAAAGCTGCTTCGAAGTCGCGGCCAACCGCAGCCCGCGGACCGAACCCTGATACTCTTATCCCTACACGTCCGACTGGCTATGGCCTCCTGCTGTCCCGAGGTGTACAATCCTTCGTATAACTCCGGCGGCAGCGCTCGACTGCTTCCGAGCTTCCCTCAGCGTTCGGGCAGGTGCCGCATCGTAGGCAGCAGAAGCGCTGTAGGTCAATGCAGGAAGCCGGAAAAGTTCGGAAAAATTCGGAAAGCGGGGCTCCCAAGCCCTTCTATGAGTTCGGCCCATTCCGGGTTGACCCCTTGAAGCGCATACTCCTGCGCGATGGTCAGCCAGTGCCACTCACGGGGAAGGGGTTTGATATCCTGCTGGTTCTCCTCGAAGCGCGCGGGGAGACCCTTACCAAAGACCGGCTTATAGAGTCTGTGTGGGCGGGCACAGTAGTGGAGGAGGGCAACCTCAGCCGCAACATCTCTACTCTCCGCAAGGCGCTCGGGGAAAGTCCCGACGAGCATCGCTATGTCGTCACCCTGCCGGGGCTTGGCTACCGCTTCGTGGCCAAAGTGCGTGAGGTAGGGAAGGAAGCTGAAAGGGCCGCGCTTCAAGGCGCTCCGCCGCTACAGGAGATTTCACTCCGTTCAGGGGCCCACCCGGAGCCAACCGTGCCGCTCATCTCCGGACCGGAGGTACTTCTGGAGGTTCGGTCCCGACGCCTGCCACGCCGAACCTTGGCGCTGCTAGCAGTCGCGGTGGTGGTTGCGGTGACGCTCGCTTTGGCCGTTGCGCGGTGGCGCAGGCAGTTGGAGGAGAGGCGACCCGCCTCGCCCATCCGCTCCTTGGCGGTGTTGCCGCTGGAGAATCTCTCCGGCGACCCCAGCCAGGACTATTTTGTCGACGGTATAACTGACGAACTCATCACTGACCTCGCGCAGATGGGCGCTATACGGGTCGTTTCGCACACTTCGGTGATGCGCTATAAGGGCACTCGCAAGACCCTGGCCGAAATCGCGCGCGAGTTGAAGGTGGACGCAGTTGTAGAAGGCTCAGTAAGTCGCTTTGGCGACGAGGTCAGAATCAGAGCCCAATTGGTGCGGGTGGCCACCGACACCCATCTGTGGGCCCAGACTTACGAAGGCAGCATGAAGGACGTGCTGACTTTGCAGAGCCGGGTGGCTATGGCCATCGCTCGAGCCATCCATGTGGAGCTGACGCCGGCGCAGAAGGCCCGCTTGGCCTCGACTCGCCCGGTCGACCCCACAGCCCACGAGGCCTATCTCAAAGGCCGTTATCTATGGAGACAACGCACCGCCGAGAGCCTGAAGCAGAGCATCGATTGGTTTGAGCAGGCGATCCAGAAGGATCCCAGCTACGCCGAGGGCTACGCCGGCCTGGCCGACGCTTACACCGTGATGGTGGCGAACGACCAGATGCCGACCCGGGTTGGCATGCCCCAGGCCGAGGCAGCGGCCCAAAAGGCGTTGTCCCTGGACGAGGCACTGGCGGAGGCGCACACCTCGCTGGCCTTTGTTATGTTCAATTTTGACCGGGACCCACCGAGCGCCGAACGCGAGTTCCGCACAGCCCTGGATCTCGATCCCGGCTATGCCACCGCACACCACTGGTACGGAGTGATGCTGATGTGGCTGGGACGTTTTGAGCAAGCCTCCCAGGAAATCCAGAGGGCGCACGACATCGATCCTTTTTCTCCGGGCATCACTGCCGCCCTTGCCTCAAACTACTACTTCTGGGGGCATTACGAGGATTCTCTGGCGGTTACGCACGAGCTCCTGGCGGTTAGCCCGGCGTTTTACTTCGTTCACACGTCGCTGGCTTTGAACCTGGCGAAGAAAGGCATGACTGAGGCAGCGATCTCCGAATTCGAAAAGAGTCTCGCCCTCGAGCGCCACCCCTATACACTCATGGGGCTGGGGAACCTGTACGGCGTCTCTGGCCACCAGCGCCAGGCGCTCGAGCTCGTCCATGAATTGGCCCGGAGGTCAGGCCCCAATCAGGCGTACGCCTACCCGACGGCTGTCATCTGGGCGGGCTTGGGTGAGAACGATAAGGCTCTGGATTGGCTCGATAAAGCTTTCGAGGAGCGGGAGACCGACTTGGTGATGATCAAGGTCGAACCTAGCTTCGACCGCCTGCGTCCCAACCTGAGATTTCAGCGGCTGATGCGTCGCCTGGGCTTGACGTCCTGAGCCGTCTAGGTGGCACAAGGCAAGTCCATCTGAAGTCGTCATGATCTTGGCGATAAGTATGCGTACGGTCGAAAAGCATCTAGAGCACATCTTCCAAAAGCAGGGCGTTGAAAGCCGGAGGGCCGCCGCCCGATTCTGGGAAGCCGTTCATCAGAGAACCCAGGCTTAGGATGACCCCCTTGCTGATACGTGATGCGACCCCCTTCGGCTTAGTCAGGATTCGCTGTGGCGTAACCTCATTCACGGTGGAACCTCGTCGCTTGGCCGGAGTCGCGGCAAGTCGCTACAGGCGGGTAGCTTGCAGTTGTTGCTCAAGATTCGGCGTGAAAAGTCGGTTCTTCGCCTCTGTTGCTGAGCCTCAATGCTCACCCGCCAGGGCGATCTTCCTCGGGTTCAATCCCGATGCAGTCGTTCACTGCGTTCTTCAACCTCTGTCTGCATCCAAGGTACTGTTCCGTCGTCTGTACGCTCACATGGCCAAGCAGAAACTGGATCTGCTCAAGCTCGCCGCCCGCGACGTGACAGAGCCGAGCACACGTGCGGCGACTATTCCGATCTCGGCATAATCGCCGCTATGCCGTGCAAGAAAATATGCCGAGCCGCGCGGCTTAGGTACTGTATTTTGCCGATTTCCTCTTTTGCGACTCGGCATAGTTTCAGGTCGATTCACAGGTCTTTCAAAAACTTCAAGAGGGAGTCCTCAGGATGATAACGACCCGCCTTGGTTTCGGTCCAGGGCTCCATCTTATCCAGGATCTTCTCTTTTAGCGCCAGGTTTGCGTCCAAGTAGATTTGGGTCGTGGCGGGCGATTCGTGTCCGAGCCACAGGGCGATAAACGAGGTATCAACGCCACCTTGGAGCAAGGTCATCGCCGCGGTGTGGCGAAGAACGTGGATGGTAACGCGTTTCTCACGAAGCGATGGACAGTTCCGGCGGGCGACGGCCAAATGCTTGGCCAGCAGGTATTGCGCGCCATCGGAGCTTAGACAGCCACCGCGCGCATTCGGAAATAAGACATCTTCCCTGGCGCGCTGAGGCTCCGCAAGCCAAGCCCGTAAGACTTCGACCGTACGTTTCGCCAGGGGAGTGCAACGCTCCTTACGGCCTTTGCCCTGGCAGTGGATATGGGCCCCCGTCCCCAGAACCACATCTCGCCGGTGTAAACCGGTGACTTCTGCAAGTCGCAGCCCCGTCTGAACAGTGAGCAGAAGAAAAGCGTGGTCACGGCGCCCGCTCCAGGTGCGTTGGTCTGGGGCTCGGAGGAGTGCTTCCACCTCAGGATGAGTCAGGAACCCGATCAGCCTCCGGGATTGGCGTTTATTGGGAATAGCAAGGACCTGCTGGATGCGCGCTGCCTGGGCTGGTTCCTGATAAGCAGCAAATCGAAAAAAGGAACGGATGGCAGTCAGACGCAGATTGCGAGTGCGAGGACCATTTTGGCGACACTTTTCACAGTGATCCAAAAAGGCACCGATTAGCGAGGCATCGATATCCTCCCAGGCCAGTTGTGAAGGTTGCCGGCCTCGTTGTTGCTGAACGAATTTGAGTAGGAGTTTGAACGTGTCGCGATAGCTGGCAATCGTGTGGGAACTGACCTGCTTTTGGTTGACAAGCCGCTGAGTAAAGAATTGCTGGAGCAGAAAAGGCACGCGGGTGGCAGTGTTCACGGCAGCACCTCCCACTGACTCTCCAGCCGTTTGACCGCCCACTCCATCAGTTCAGGGCAATGTGTCAGATACCAATAGGTATCACTGACATGAGCATGTCCCAAGTAGGTGGAGAGTACAGGAAGCCGACGCTCCACGTCCTCCCCAGAGCGGTACCACTGGATCATTGTCTCGACGGCGAAACGGTGACGAAAGTCATGGAGACGCGGGCCGCGGTTGATTTTTCCTTGCCGCAGACCGGCCCAGCGAGAGAGTTCATAGAAGGTCCGACGCACGGCGGAGACTTCCAGCGAGCGCCCGAAATCGGAGACGAAGAAGGATTCGCTGCGGCGGGGGCAAATGAGCGAATCGCGCTGCTGTCTATAGTGACGCAGGGTGTCGACCGTGGAGGGATGAAGGGGGACGAACCGCGATTTCTTGAACTTGCTGCTGCGGATGGTGAGGATTCCCCCTCGGAGATCGACGTCCTGATCCCGCAGTGCTAAAGCCTCGCTGATGCGCAGGCCCGACACGGCGAGGAGGCCGAGTAAACAATAGTAGGTGCGGGGCCGTATTCCTTTCGTGGACCGTAACCGTGCCGTGGCTTCGAGTAGGCGTCGAATCTCCTCCGCAGTGTAAAGGTAGGGCCGCGCACGGCGAGGCCGGTAAGGCAGCAAGCCAAAAGGTGGAACTTCAGTACGGGCGTCGAGGGCCTGTTGGTATCGAGCAAAGACCCGAACGGCCTTCATTCGGTCTGCCCAAGTTTCCGGTTTCTGATGCGGGGGCAGTGTCGCCCATTCCAGGGCCAACGAAATGGTTACGTATTCTGCTCCTCTGGCCTCAGCGAAGGCAGCAAACTTCAGCAGCAAAGCTCCCGCGCATCGTAGTTTGAATCCCAAACTGCGACGTAGGGAAAGGTAATCCTGGACAGCCTGGCGGAGGGAAGTCATTGCGCACCTCCCAGCCACGGCAGGGCGATGCTTCGAAGCGCGTGGAAATCAACTTTGGCATAGAGGTTGGTGGTTTCGATCGATTGGTGCCGGAGCAATTCGGCAATCTCCGCAAGAGAAGATCCCGCATTGACCATCCGCGTGGCAAGACTGTGGCGGAACAGATGTGAACCCTTGCGCTGGGATTGGATGCCAGCCCGGATGATGGCCCGACGGACCAACGTAGCGATGGCACCAGAGTTGGTGAAACCGGTTTTGGGCGCTACATGACGGAGGAATAGACGGCGACATGGAGAAGGGGGACGTCCGCGTTGAAGATAGGCGACGATTGCTTCTCCGACATCGGCTGGCAAAGGCATCTGAGCCCAGGCCCCGCCTTTGCCGCGGAAAGTGATGCAGCCTTTCTCCCAATCGATGTTATCGAGGGTCAGTCGCACGATCTCATCGGCACGGAAGCCCAGCCGAGAGAGCAGCAACAGGATGGCGTAATTCCGCATGCCCGTGGCACTGTTCTGATCGCAGTGGGCCAGTACTTGGCGAACTTGGTCTGGAGAAAGGAACTTCGGGATAGTCGATCCTGGCCACATGGCCACACGAGGCACGCAGGCAACCAGAGCGCTCGTGATATCCCCGCGCTGGCACAAGAAGCGGAGAAAGACGCGGAGAGCTGTGACCAACAGCTTGGCACGGCCTGGGCTGTGACGATAAGCGTGACGGCGCACGAATCCAATTACATCGTGAGCCGACAATCGCGCGCAGTCGATTGTCCCGTCAGGGAAACAATCCGAAAGGAATTGGTGGAGAATTGGCTGTAACGCGAGGTACGACACGAGGGCAGCCCCACGCTCCTCTAGGAAATGGCGGCGGAAATCCTGAAGAAGAACTTGGGAAGCACTGAGGGGTGGAGGAGCTTGTGTACATGCCTCCGGTCGCACGAGTCGTAGGAACCGGTGTAAGGTGGATCGCTCAGCGTGGGGTTTAACCCTTCGCCGTCGATCTTCGAGGAAGGAGTCGATGGTCGTGGGCTGGATGTCATTGAGGGTCAGCCCTTGCTTGTCGAGCCAGAGACTGAAATCGGCAATTTGGACGAGATGTAACCGAGCGGCTACCCGGCAGAAGCCTTGCTCGGAGAGCCAATCGGCGTACCGATTCAGGTAATCACCCAAAGGCCCACGGCGCAGCCTCAGTAAAGTTTCAGGTTTGGAAAAGAATCGATGCATGGGTCACCTCCTGGCTTAATGGGATACCAGAAAGTGACCCCAAACTATGCCGAGTCGTCTAACAGAGACTCTGCAGGCCACAAGGAGGACAGCAGGCAGCTCGGCATATTTTTCCATGCGGCATAGCGGCGAAGATCATGGGGCGCCAGCTTGACTATTCCTGCTTTGGCGGCGCATTCCCTCACAACAGACCAGACGACCTTTTCGGTGACTCCTACACCCCACACGAATCCGCTCTTATTCACACGGCGAAAGACTCGCCCACTGGATATACGGGCGGCCTCCAGCCATACGTCCAGGGCAGATTTGACCCAATTCGGCACAGGCACTGTTCGAATATGCCCTCCCTTTCCTA
>Ga0326728_10026593_pt1 | contig 10218 bp, 10 predicted proteins | sample MB3enrmetagenome_FD_207602 | JGI IMG/M metagenome (GOLD analysis project Ga0326728, IMG submission 207602) | Lab enriched peat soil microbial communities from McLean, Ithaca, NY, United States - MB31MN | ecosystem: Environmental > Terrestrial > Soil > Wetlands > Peat | place: USA: New York... | reverse complement strand
AGTTTTTTGTGGGAATAGGAGCGGCCTATCGTCCCCAACTCGCATTTCCTTCGGCAGAGCTTTCTCCGATTGGGCGTTTTGGTTTTCAGGGTAATTTCTATCTTTCCCGACACTTTGCTATTAATATAGACCTTGCTACTAATTTTGTTTCGGGTAAAATGAATGATGTTGAACCAAGAGAGAAAGCGGATAATTTCACGGCCATAAATCTCGGATTTACCTATCATATTTCTGATTGCAATTGTTCAAAGAAACCCTCTTTTCAATAGCCGATTTAAAAGGAGTAGGAGATGAGCGGTAAGCATTCCAAATCAGCCGTATACAAAAAAATCAAAAGCGGACTTTCGGTCGAGCATATACCGAAAGTCCGCTTTGTATTTTAGGTGAGGATTACGGGAGAAGTTCCTGCCAGTTTATGGGGTTTTGTAACGCTGGTATTTTCTCGAGAGTCGAAGTTAGCCATTTATGTGGTTCAATACCGGCTTGCAGGCAACTTCCCAGCAAAGTATAGAAGATACAGTTATCTTCTGCTCCGCTGTCATTACCGGAGAATAAGTAGTTCTTCCGCCCCAGGGTGATAGGGCGAATAGTGTTTTCAACAGCATTGTTGTCTATGTGAAAATATCCTTCTTTGCAATACCGACTGATACGGGGCCACATGCCAAAAGCATAGCTAATGGCTTTACCTAACGGACTTTTCGGGGTGCAACTCTTAAAACTTTCCTTCATCCAACACTCCATTTGTTGTAATATCGGGTAGGCTTTTTGTTCTCGTTCCTTACGGATTTGCTCGTAATCGGCTCCGTCTTCTTTGAGATTGCCTTCCAGCATATAAAGCAGTGCGATATAGTCAAGTGCTTTCTTTGCTTCGGGGGTGGTTGTTAACGCTGTTTCAAATTTTCGCCTCACGTGAGCCATACATCCCAGAGGAAGTACCCCTTGTTTTTCTTCAAAAATGCTGTATGCCGCATAACCATCGCTTTGAAGTGCCCCTTGATAATCTTTAAGCATTTTCAGTACTACTTCCTGAGAGCGGGAGCCTTTGTCGTAATGAAAAAACACCCCGGGAAACAGCACGGAACGAACTACCCAGATGTAACCCTTTCGTGCCGATCCTTTGCGATCGGTTATTGAATGGCTGGTTTCGTCCACCTGAATGTAATTGGCTGAGAGCACCCGCTGCATTTGTGCCGCATAAAGCGGATAAAGTTTATCGGCAATGGAGTGTACCCAGCGATTAATGCTGGAAGTGGTTATTTCTAATCCAAGATCTTTGAAGCGCTTGGCCTGCCGGTATTCGGGGAGATGGTAAAGAAATTTATCTACGATAATTTGGCTGAGTAACGATTCTCCGGCAATACATCCGGGCAATATCACATTCTTAACCGGGGCTTGAACGATGGTAGTTGTAAGGGCGTGGACGTCTTGCTTTTCTTTGTATATAGGTCTAACGATGCGCTCTACCCAGAACTTTGACGGCTTAATCATTAATCGTTCGTTTACGTCCTGACCGATTCTGATCATTGTATTTACATCTACGTTCTGCGGCTCAATAACAGTTTCTCTGCGTTCAATGTTCTCGGGTACTTTATAAGAGCGTTTCCTGCCGGTCGATTTTTCTTTTGAAGCATCACGGCGTTTTTCTGCTTTGTGCAGAATATCGTCAACCAATGACTTCATTTCGGGAGTTTCCTGCTCCAACGTTGCCATTCCTTGCTCAGGGTCGAACAATGACAGTTGAGCTTCGCAGTAGTCGGGTAATCGCTTTTCTGAACGTCGACCAAACAGCTGACGTTCCAGATAAAGGATACGCTCCGCCTTGCGATTAAGCTCTTCCTCTTTCAAAAGAATCTGCTCGTCCTTCAAAAGGATGAGCTGATCCATTGAAAGAATCTGCTCTTCTTTCAAATAAATTTGAGCTTTTAACAAAGCGTTCTCTTGTAGTATTTGCTGTATATCTTCCATTGTTTTACAGTGCAAATATACTATATTTCAATGGAATACACAAATTATTTACTGCAAATTATAGCGATTTCTTCGTCTTATTTTTGGACTGATTCCTTCAATAAACAGTACCAATTCATCCCAGCGAAGGGTTCGAAAACCAGATCCTTCTCTGATAAATATCTTATGACTGATACGTCCGCGCTCTAACCGTTTGTAATATACCACAAAGCCGCCACGCTCCCAGTGAAGCAACTTCATGGTAGTGCGATTCTTATTTAAAAACACATAAACATCTCCATTGGTGGGACTCAATGATAAATAACGAATCAATCCGCATAAACCATCCAAACCTTTGCGTAAATCAACCCCCTGCAAACAAACTACAAACCGATTACCTTCATTCAAACTAAACATATCTTTTTTTTGCAAAGATCAGATTTTGATCCTCTTGAAAAAATACGGCTGATTTGGGATGCTTACGATGAGCGTGTTAATCCAAAATGCGGAATGTATTTTGGATGCAGAAATGGTTGAAAACTTAAAGAGGAACAGGTATCACTACTTGTTCCTCTTATTTTTTTATTCTGTCATTGAATCTTAAGGCATCTATGCTTTCAAGAACTTTTGCGGGGAAGGCCCTTCACAGCATAAAAAAAGGGCAGTCTCACGACTCCCCAATCCTTGTTAACCTTAAAATCTAATACTATGAAAAAATCACATTGCAAAGATAAGGTATTGTTCTTGCGTAATGCAAATTATTATGGTTAATAAATATCAATATAATGTTAAAAATAAAGCATGAACGTCAATTTGATGTGGTATTACTGAATTTGTGTCAAATTGATACGTATTTATTCAAATATATGACGTTTTGTATTTATTTCATTGGCCATTCGTGGTATGTCTTGTAATATTCGCCTACTTTGAAAATCAGGGTCATCGTTTGAGAACTTTGCCACTTTCCGGCCACATCGTGCATACATAGAGCGATACGTGATGTAATATATTTGGTTTTCAACGGAATGTAAGCAAAGTCGATGCGCCCGTAGTTGCCGGACATGTACATCATGTCTCCATAAGCTACATTCAGTTTATCACCTCTGTAGTAAGATGCGTCAATGCCAAAACGATTATAGTAAGCGTGCAATTGAGAGAAAAAACCAAAGTAAAAATTAAGATCCGGATCGGGGCGGAAGCGATTATAACAACCTAAACTTCCTACACGAATCGTCAGTAAATCGAATTTGGATGGTTGCGTAAAATCGGCTCCTGCTAATACTCCGTAAGCGCCATTGTCACGGATATATTGATCGCTGGGGTGGTTCGCGGTCAGTGCGTCATGATACATGTAAAAATAATGGTCAAGGAATAGGTTGGGCGTGAAATTGACCTGCCCAGATAATCCGGCCATAAATGTTTCACGCACATCTACCTGCTGACGGCTTAGCCAATCGCACCAAGCATTTTCATATCCCCAATTGCCTCTTTTCTCAACATAACCTCCCTGTATGTTCGGGCGGTAGTTGTCCAACGTATCCGAAAGCAAGGCAAGAGGATAGTTCAGTAATCCGCGACGGGGAAAAGATCCGAAGATAAAAGTCCAATCGGTTGTTTGATAATGATAAAACAGGTTGACGGTAGGGGTGTTGCCGTTGATGCGATCGCCATATTCGTATAGGTAATTAATACCGGCCATGAAACCTTGAGTGGAATCCAATTTAGCTCCAAGCATTGTGTTGAGCCTTGCGCCCAACATGGTTTGTGAAGGTTCGTAATTGTTAGAATATTCGCGGTTGTCAAGAAAATGGTTGAATTCTACCGCATAGCTTAATTGTTGTGCATACAGGGTGACGAGTGGTAGAGAAAGGCAAATAAAGAAAAGTAATAATTTGCGAGACATGGTTGTTCTGGTTTAAAATAATGGTTGGATAGAAATGTATATTTTGGAATGGTCTTATTCTTTTTTAGAAAGAAATCCCTGCTTCTCCAACACATTCAGAAATAGTGTGGAAAAGGTTTCGTTGGCTTCTTTCGTGTAACGAATATCGGTAAATACCTGAGCTAAGGTTTGCTTTTTATTCTCACTGATAAACTGTTTATTCTCAGGCAGACTTTCTTTGTAGGCATAGATCCGATCAATGTCTTCTACCGAGTAATCTTGATACGTTTCGTAATGTACCACCCCTTCGAGAGGAAGCCTGTCGACACGTTGAGGTATTTCCGCCGGATAGCCGACTGTCAGCGTAACCATTGGAACAACGTATTTGGGGAGTTTTAGCGTATCGATGATTTGTTGGGCATTGTAGGTGGTGGTGCCCAAATAGCAGGTGCCTAGACCTTGGCTTTCAGCGCCGACACAGAAGTGTTCAGCAACTAACAATGCGTCGATAGCTGCCGTTGTAAACGAAAGAAAATTATCATACCCGGGCAGAGCGTTGCGTTGCTCGCACCATTTGATAAACCGATTGAAGTCAGCACAAAAGGTCAATACTATAGGAGCTTGCGTAATCATCGGTTGATTGAAATGAGCGGGAGATAATGCTTGTTTAATAGCTGTATCTTGTGTGACAATAATGCTATACACTTGCATATTGCCTGTGGTGGCAGCCCTGCAAGCAGCATCCAACAACTCATTAAGCAGTTCGGCAGCAATGGGTTGTGTTGTGTATTTACGCACAGAAGCGCGATTTTTTAATACGGAAAGCATAGGGGTTATTTTGATTTACAATTCTTGATTTACGATTTTACCACCTCTCCATCTCACCACCTAATTATGTAGTGGTAAGTAAATTCCTTTTTTTGTGATAAAAAATTCTTCTTGAAAAAAGTCACTTAAGTCATATACTGAAATGTTTTTTTTGAATGGAAGTATTTCGTGTTCCAACTCTCCACCCTTTAGACAGATAAGACCGTTCGGGAGTGCGTTGATTTGCTTGGAGGCAATATTTTTACGTATAGTCTTAACCAGATCGCTTAGCGGCATTACGGCGCGACTTACCACAAAATCGAATTGGTTTTTTTCCTCTTCTCCCCGGCAATGGCGGAAACTGACGTTTTTCAAACCGATTGCGGTTGCAACTTCCGTAGCTACTCGAATTTTCTTGCCGATAGAATCAACTAAATGAAAATGGACATCCGGTAAGAGAATCGCTAATGGGATGCCTGGAAAACCACCACCGGTTCCGATATCCATTACCGCGCTTCCCGGTTTGAATGTAAGTATTTTAGCAATGGCTAACGAATGTAACACGTGTCGTTCGTAAAGATTATCGATATCCTTGCGTGAAATGACGTTGATTTTTTCATTCCAATCCGTATAGAGCGCTTGTAGCCGGTTAAATTGTTGTTGTTGTATTTCTGTTAGTTGAGGGAAATAATGGAGCAGCAATTCTATCATGGTCGATAAATTTTGAAGGCAAATGTACGACAAAATATTTGTATCTTTGCACACAAACTGCGCCTTGCAGGCGTTCAAAAATAGCTTGAAAATAACAATCAATTGATTTGTAATTGATTGAAATTGATAATGAAATATATGAAGCCTATCCTCTTTGTAGACCGCGACGGAACATTGATTGTAGAACCTCCCGTGACCTATCAAATTGACTCGTTGGAATTGTTGGAGTTTTATCCCAAAGTGTTTAGAAATTTATACCGGATAACGGTTAATAGTGATTTCCATTTGGTGATGGTGACCAATCAGGATGGACTTGGTACTGCCGGCTATCCGGAAGAGGCTTTTGCCGTGGTACAAGAAAAAATGTTGAAATCATTTGAAAATGAAGGGATTGTGTTTGAAGCCATTCATATCGATAAATCATTTCCCGAAGAAAACTCACCTAACCGTAAACCCCGTACCGGACTTCTGACCGGTTACATGGAAGGAAATTATGATATAGCAAATTCTTATGTGATAGGCGATCGGTTGACGGATGTGAAGCTGGCGAAAAATATAGGCTGTAAGGCTATCTTAATGCGTGATTATCAAGATGTCGCCAAAGAATTGACGGAAACGAAACTGGAAGAGTTTTGTGCGTTGATTACGCCTGACTGGGACAAGGTTTCGGATTTTCTGTTAGGTGGCGAACGGATTGCCGAAGTGACGAGAAAAACCAGTGAAACAGATATTTATATCCGATTGAATTTGGATGGCTCGGGATGTTGTGATATCGCTACCGGATTGGGTTTCTTCGACCATATGCTAGCACAGATCGGTAAACATTCGGGTTGCGATTTGACGGTGAAAGTGGCAGGTGATCTGGAAGTGGACGAACATCATACGATTGAAGATACGGCGTTGGCTCTTGGCGAAGCATTTGCCAAAGCATTAGGAGATAAACGCGGCATTGAGCGTTATGGATTTTGCTTGCCGATGGATGATTGTTTGTGCCAAGTGGCTCTTGACTTTGGCGGACGACCATGGTTGGTATGGGATGCGGAGTTTAAACGTGAGAAAATCGGGGAGATGCCGACCGAAATGTTTCTGCATTTCTTTAAATCATTTAGTGATGCCGCTCGTATTAATTTGAATATTAAAGCAGAAGGCGAAAACGAACATCATAAGATTGAAGGTATTTTCAAGGCTTTAGCACGTGCCATACGTATGGCAATCAGGCGCGATATTTTTAGTAGCGAATTGCCAAGTACCAAGGGAACCCTTTGATCCTATGTTATGAAAGAATTGGTTAATAAAGTTTTTCGTATCTCACAACGTGGTTATTATTGGAGCTTTGCTATGTTGGCCTTAGCTGTTGGTCTCGGATATTTGCTTTCTCGTTTTGTGAAACTTGATCGTACAACGGAGATTGCCATTGCTTTGCAATCATTGGTTTTTATAATGCTTTTAACCTCGCTTCCTGCAATTTTGTGGTGGTTTCATCGCCAAACGGTTAAATTGCCTCAAATTGTTGACAAACAGGAGTGCGAACGCCGCTACATTCGTTTAGTGTGGTTACGTTTTTTTGTCGTTGAGTTTAATATTGTGGTTAACATTCTGTTATTCTTTCTCTTTGTCGATAAATCGTTTTTTATGTGTGCTGCTATTGCAGCAATATTGCTTTTATTTTGTCGTCCCGATGAGCATAATATCGCAATGGAGATGGGTTTTGTAAACACAAAAGAGAATTCGGAAAAAGAAGAAGAATAGGCCTGTAAGGCTGAATTATAAATAGATAATTAAGTATGGTTATTGCTGTGGATTTTGACGGAACAATTGTTGAACATGAATATCCGAAGATAGGAAGAGAAATTCCATTTGCTATTGATGTGCTCAAACGGTTACAACAAGAAGAATATCATCAACTGATTTTATGGACGGTGCGTGAAGGTTCTTTGCTTGACGAGGCTGTGGAATTTTGTCGTCAGAGAGGATTGGAATTTTATGCTGTCAACAGCGATGATCCTGCTGATGTGGAATATGATGGTAAAAATTCTCGAAAATTAAAAGCCGATATTTTTATTGACGACAGAAACTTAGGCGGATTACCTGATTGGGGGGTGATTTATCGGATGATCAAATATGGTGAAACTTATATGGAGGCTATAAATAGCGCCGAAAGTGAGTTTGCCCGAAAGAAAAAGCGCAATATATTTATTCGTTTAGGTTCACGGCTTGAAGGAAGAAATGGTTGAGATATTAGATAAATCCATCGTGTGAAGAAAACCGCTTTATTAATACTTTTGTTTGCAATTTCCAATTCGATCTTTGCCCAACATAAGTCTCGTCTTTTCGGTTATGTGAATGATGCCGAAAAGCGGCCTGTTGAGCTGGCCTCAGTATCGGTGAAGGGATTTGCTAATGGGACTTCGACCAACAAAAACGGATTCTACGAGTTAATGCTCGACACAAAAGATTCCGTACAACTTTATGTCTCTTGTGTCGGCTACAAGCCGGTGCTAAAAAAGATCGCGGTCAATTTTAAGTTGGCACAACTCAATATTACTTTACAAACAGACCTTACAGAGCTGAAAGACGTGGAGGTGAAAGCGCAACGGCTTCAAACCGGTACGACGGAAATGATCGACATCACCCAATCACGTCAAATGCCCGATGCCACGGGTGGAACTATCGAATCGCTTCTTGCCACGCTTCCGGGCGTACATTCCAACAACGAATTGAGTTCGCAATATTCCGTGCGGGGAGGAAGCTATGATGAAAATATCGTTTATGTCAACGGAATAGAAATTTACCGACCGTTTTTGATTCGAGCAGGACAGCAAGAGGGCCTTAGCTTTATAAATCCTGATATGGTGCAAAGTGTTGGCTTTTCCGCGGGAGGATTTGCACCGAAATATGGAGACAAGATGTCGTCCGTATTGGATATTACCTACAAGCAACCGACGACTTTTGAAGGTTCTTTGGCAGCCGGTCTCCTGGGGGCTTCGGCGTATGTCGGTACATCAGACGGTAATTTTACGCAGATACATGGCATTCGCTATAAAACTAACTCTTATCTGTTGGGAACACTCGATACTAAAGGTCAGTATGATCCTTCGTTTTTTGACTACCAGACTTATCTTACTTATCGCTTGTCTCCTCGCTTGGAACTAAGTTTTTTGGGAAATATCTCTCAGAATAGTTACCGTTTTCAACCTCAAGAAGAACAAACCACATTTGGAACGATGCTGAATCCGTTGGAATTGCAAACTTATTTCGAAGGACAAGAAAAAGATCTGTTTAGTACTGAATTTGGAGCGTTCACTCTCACTTTCAAACCTCAAACCGGACTGAAGCTGAATCTGACGGCTTCTGCTTTTAATACGCAAGAGCAAGAAAATTATGATATTTTGGGACAATATTGGCTTTATCAATTGACTCAAACAGATTCCGGAGAAGGAGAACCTTCTTCTATTTTGGGAGTAGGTACTTATCTGCAACACGCACGTGATGCGCTTACGGCTACTGTTGCAAACATATCTCATTCCGGAGAATATAGAGTGGGTAATCATTTGTTGGAGTGGGGACTTGCAATTCAACGAGAATGTATAACCAATACCTTGAAGGAGTGGGAGTATCGTGATTCGGCAGGTTATTCGTTGCCCTACAATAGCACGTCATCATTGAATTTATCCAACAATCTGACGGCCAATCTTGCCTTGCAATCCATTCGTGCGACCGCTTATTTTCAAGATGCTTATAAGTATCGAACAGAAGGTGGACTTTGGGCATTCACGGGTGGTTTACGGGCCAACGACTGGTCGTTTAACCACCAATTGCTGATTAGTCCGCGGGCTTCAATTGCTTTTTTTCCCCGTTCGAGCAATCTCTCGTTCAGGTTTGCCACCGGAGTCTATTACCAAGCTCCTTTTTTCAAGGAATTAATAGATACGGTAACTGTTGGAGGTAATACTACCGCTCATCTTAACAATAAAATAAAGGCACAACGCTCGCTGCACTTCGTCCTCGGGACAGATTATCACTTTGAGCGGTGGAATCGTCCATTTAAATTTACAGCGGAAGCTTATTATAAACCAGCCACCGATGTGATCCCTTATGTGGTCGATAATGTGAAAGTTACCTATTTCGGAGGGAACTGTGCCAAAGCTTATTCCGCTGGTTTGGATATGAAGTTATTTGGTGAATTCGTTCCGGGTTCTGATTCCTGGATAGGCCTTTCGCTGATGCAGTCGCAACAAGACATTCAAACAGGGACAAATGCTGCTGGAAACCCTATTTATACAGGCTATTTCTCTCGACCCAACGAGCAACGTTACAGCGTTTCCTGTTTTTTTCAAGATTATGTGCCGGGATATTCTCGCCTGAAAGTGAATGTAAAACTTGTTTGGGCTGATGGACTACCTGTCTCTGCACCTCAAAATCCTTATACAGTGGCATTTCGTACTCCTGCCTATCGGAGGGTTGATATTGGGGCTTCATATGCATTAATAGATAAAACGAACCGTCCGAAAGGTTCTGCTTTTAAGTGTTTTAAAGCTGTTTGGCTTAATCTGGATGTATTCAATTTGCTGGGTATTAGTAATGTAAACTCTTATAGTTGGATATCGGATATTTATGGGCAACAGTATGCTATCCCCAATTATTTGACAGGTAGATTACTCAATTTTCGTATTTCTGCTGATTTTTAATATCATTAACACAATAGAGACTCTCCAATGCCCTATCTTTGCGAAGATTTGTTATTTTTGTAGCTCAATAAATTATATTATGTCCCAAAACAGTACGATGGAATTACGTACCGAAAATCTTGTAAAGCGTTATGGCAAGAGAACGGTAGTAGATCATGTATCTATAGATTTAAAACAAGGTGAAAT
>Ga0326728_10026591_pt1 | contig 10218 bp, 7 predicted proteins | sample MB3enrmetagenome_FD_207602 | JGI IMG/M metagenome (GOLD analysis project Ga0326728, IMG submission 207602) | Lab enriched peat soil microbial communities from McLean, Ithaca, NY, United States - MB31MN | ecosystem: Environmental > Terrestrial > Soil > Wetlands > Peat | place: USA: New York... | reverse complement strand
CGCCGATGGTAAGCACTACAGGCTCAAAGTCTCAAACAAGCTCAAGCGTGGAACTTACGGCGGGTTTATCAGGCTGGATACGGACCTGGCGCAAAAACCGGACGTCCTGATCCGGGTTTCAGGGTTTATCGAGGGTGAAATCTCCGTCAAGCCGCAAAACATTTTGATCGGCAAACTGAGCGCCAACCAGCCTGAACGGCTGGGCAGGATCGCTGTCACCAGCAATCGGAACAAACCGTTCGACATTACCAGGCTGACCTATGACGCAGACCTGATGTCGATCTCCCAGGAGCCCTCGGAAGATCAGGCGGGCTTCATCCTCGTGGTCAAGCCCAAGCTGGAGGGCGTGCAGGTGGGAGCGCGCAAGCAGAGCAGCCTCATAATCGAAACCGACCTCAACCCGGATGAAAAAATCGAAGTGCTGGTCCATCTGTTCAATTCCGCCGATCAGCCGGAGGTACATCAGAAATGACCTCGAACTCCGGGTTGAAGTAAATAGATTTGTGTTGCTGCAGTTGCATGAGTTTTTAATGATAAGAATAGGGAAATTTAATTGATTCAAACTGATACGAATAATCTGATAAATATGGGTGCTCTACTTGCCCCTATTCGGAAAATACACCCGTAAAGTATGAAAATATCCTGCTTGACCTTATTTCAATTCGCCGAGTGCGCGGCTATTTTGGGTTCAAACAAACACGGACCCAAAATTGAGGAGAAAATCGTGACAAGGCAAAAACCTGTGCGCTACATGGCCGTGGAAAGTTGCGATGAGGTTAGACGCAACGTGTTCTGCCGACATTACGGAGAATGCCTCAACCTGGCCATTCACAAGAGATGGCCCGGTTTTTCGTGCCAGAACTGCGAGAGCTACGAGCAGGAAAGGCTCGACGGGGAAGCCCTCAATGACGATCATGCCCGCTGCATGGCCCTCGCTTTCGTAAGCGGCGCCCTGGACCCAATGGTCGGTGGCGCGCTTGCCTCTTGAGCCGTTCCCGGTCCGCTGACCCTTTCAGCCCCTTCCGGGCGGCTCGGTGCCGCTCGGTTGAAAGCCATCCCTGCATCAAAGCGCCTGGGGGGACAGCCGGGCGTTTTTGATAAACGCAAGACAATCCAGCCCGTCGCGGCGCAAAATACTCCGCCTGGGCGACCTCTTCCAGATCGCGCGCGCAAAATTCCAAGATTTCGAAAACTTCGAGAGAGCGGGGGGAAGGTTTTTTCAGCCTGACCTTCCCCCTGCGGCATTTCCATCAAACCTGCCCTAAATGGCGTGATTATGGCGTGATAATGGCTTGATTAGGCGCAAAAGGCGGCTTTATGGCCGGATTAGCGTTTGGCCAACTGGTATTATCTTAATGATAACTATGCGAAAATACATCATTACTTAATTAGTGCAAAGTATGGCATCATTGTTGCTATTACCTCAGTGCGACAATAAACTCTTTCCTCCTCAAGCCGATCGGTCCGCCCCACCGATTCGGCTTTTCGCTTTTTTGAAGGCTTTGCTTTCGGACTTTTTGCCAAATCAGGCCCATGCGAAGCGCAACACGGGCGGCGGGTTGGCGGGTCGTCCTCCTGGTGTGGACCGGAGGCCGCTATTTTTGCCGATGGAGGGGACATTTATGCCGGCGCACAAGCACAGATTTGTGGAGGAATACGATGGGATTGTTGCTTTCGGGCTCTCAAGGGAAGTGGATGAAAAGTCCCTGATCTATTACCTTCAAAAATTTTCGGATGACGATCTGGTAAGGGCCCTGGTGCCCAGGCTTTCCGATGAGGAACTGGACCGGCTGTTCTTCCTTATCTCGGATCTGATGCGCGCCCATCTGAGCGACTCCGAGTACCACGAGCTGTTTCTCAAGGATAAAGCAGGTTGAAGCAGGAATTCCAGCTTCCCTCTTCAAGACGTCGGGGAGATTTTTAGATGGAATTTTTAACAGCGGCGATCAGCCTGTCGTTTTGACCGGGCAGCCGCACCGCCACGCGAAAATACCAGTCGTCAAGACCCTCGAATGATCCGCAGTCGCGGATGAGAACCCGATCTCGCTTGAATATCTTCTGCTTCAGGCTGGAGGCCGGCTGAAGCCCTCGGTCCATACTGACGAGAAGGTAATTCGCCTCTGCGGGAAAAACCCTCAGGCCTGCAATGGCCGAAAGCTCCCTGGAAAGCCTCCCGCGCTCTTTTGCTATCAGGTTCAGGGTCCTGAGCCTGTAGCGTTCCTGTGTAAAGCAATAGGCCCCCGCTGTCTGGGCAAGTGTGTTCACCGACCAGGGCGGAAGATCGCGCCTCACTTTTGCGGCAATGCGCGGCGGCGCGAGCAGGTAGCCGATCCGCAGGCCCGGCAGGCCGTAGAACTTGGTAAAAGACCTTATGATGGCGACGTTTTGCGACCTGTCCAGGAAACGCTTCAGTGAAGCCTGTTCGCAAAAATCGATAAAGACCTCGTCAATGAGAAACAATGTGCTCGCGGATCGGGCGCCGTTTTCGACGATCCAGTCGATCAGGCCGCTGTCCATAAGTGCCCCGGATGGGCTTGCGGGGTGCGTGAGAAGGACAGCCTGGACAGGATCTTTTTGGAGCGCCGCTTCCAGGTGCTCGGCTCCGGGCTGAAAGCAGTTTTCCGGGGCCGAAAAGAGTCTTTGCAGCCGTGTCCCCTGGATCTCGAAGGCTTTGGCGTACTCGCCGAAAGTGGGTGACACCACCAGGGCGCTGCTTACGCCGAGCGAGCGCGGCAGGCAGTAGATAAGCTCGGTCGATCCATTGCCGACCGCCACGCATTCGGGGTCGATGTCGTGGAATTTTGAAATGGCGTCTACCAGGAGCCGGTTATGTATATCAGGATAGCTTTCGAGCCGCCGGAAGCAGCCGGAAAGGACCCGAGCCAGGCCGGGAGGAGGGCCGAGCGGGTTTATGCTCGCGCTGAAATCCAGAATATCATCGGGTGAGCATCCGGCCTGCGCCGAAAGCTCGTAGATGTTTCCGCCGTGAACGATGGTCATGGTTCCAGTCCTATGTTACGGTCATATAGGCTTCGATACGCGCGGTCCGCTTCGCAGGTCAAAACGGGTATTGCTGTCCTTGGACTACTGCAATCGTTCGGCCGGTATACCGGCGGAATGGGCAAATCTTTTCACTGCGAATCTGTCATTACCGTATCATAGACGCCAAAGCAATTGGGAAATCCCAACGGGCCCTGAGATGCAAAGTTGACCGTCGAAGGAGCAGTGCCATCCGGTCTATTCAGCGGTCTGCATCATTACAGCGTGGGTCACCCCAGTATCCGCATGGTCAGCATGATACAGGCGGCCATGAAGAAAGCGAGCCCTGAGCTCAGGTACATCAGCCGGATCATCCTGCTGTAAGTCTCGAGCGTTATCGGGTTTTTCGGGTCGCCCAGGCGGGGTTTTTCGACCGGCTGCCCGAAATAGACGTTCGTGCCGCCGAGTTGGACCCCGAGCGTCCCTGCCGCTGCGGCTTCGGGATATCCGGCGTTGGGGCTTTTCATCTTTGGGGCATCCCTCATCATGACGCGCGCCGCGGTCCGCCAGTCCGCGCAGGCACAGGCCGAGGCGCCGACCAGCAGCCATCCGCTGATCCGGGCCGGGACCCAGTTCGCCACGTCGTCGGCGCGCGCGGCAAAAGAACCGAACCAGCGGTAGCGTTCGTTCTTATAGCCCAGCATGGAATCCATGGTGTTTATGGCTTTGTATACGAGCGCGCCAACCGGTCCGAAGAGCGCCAGGTATAAAAGCGGGGCCACTATTCCGTCCGAGATGTTTTCGGAGACCGTCTCCACCAGGGCGCGCACAATGGCGGTTTCATCCAGTTGAGACGTTTGGCGGCTTACGATGAATGAGAGGCGTTCGCGGGCAAGGGCCAGGTTGTTGTCGCGCAGTGCCCTGGCGACGATTGATGATTCCTTGTGGAGGCAGCGTGTGGCAAGAGTGGTGTATGCGAGCCATATCATCGCGAGGTTGGCGAATACGGGGCCCGCGAAACGGCATAATTCGATGAAAGCCTGCGCCGATACCATTACGACTGTTATCACTATCGCCCAGAGGGCAAAGCCCGAGACCCGCATCAGGGCAGGGGACGCCGAATCGGCATAGAGCAGATTTTCGACCATGGTGACGAGCCGGCCGATCCAGCGGATCGGGTGAGGCAGCCATCGGGGATCGCCTGCGGCAAGGTCGAGAAGGTAGGCTGCGGCCAGATGCCAGGTAAGAAATATCATTTCTATCTGAATCATCCTTTGAGAAGGATATCGAGAATCCGGCCCACATCGACGTGCTTGCTCACAAGCTCGGCAAGACGATCGTATTGCTCGTCTTTCCAGGGCCGGAATGAAAATGGACTCGAAGCCGGAGCGGTCTTGCCCGACCTTCTTCCGATGTCTTCGAGGAACTTGTTGCGGAACCCGTCGTTGTCGAATATCCCGTGAATATAGGTGCCCCACGCTCTTCCGTCGGGCTGCGAAAGCCCATCTTCCACGTCGACGGGCTTGCCCTCCCGGCGCATGATCCTGAAGATCGGTTTTGCATCACCGCCCGAGGCGCTCCTGCCCATGTGGATCTCGTATCCGGCAAGCACGCCCCCGCCCCCGGGAAAGGGCAATGATTCGGAAATGACGCGCGCCTCGACCTGCGAGGTTATTTTCTCCGGATACATTTCGGTTTCCATATCCAGCAGCCCCAGGCCCGAAATCGTGCCCAGCGAACTCTCGATTGCGCGCGGGTCGCGCACCACGGCCCCCATCATCTGATAGCCGCCGCAAACCCCCACGACCGCGCCTCCCGATTTATGAAACGCGCTCAGCGCATCGGCCATGCCGCTTTTGCGCATTGCGGCGAGATCTTCGATCGTGTTCTTGCTTCCCGGAATAATCACGGCGTCGAAGTCAAAAATCCGGGCCGGCCTGTCGAAATAGACCAGTTCGACGTTCGGGTCCATCTCGAAGGGGTCGAAATCAGTATAGTTCGAAATGAAGGGCAGGCGGACGACGCCGATACGAACCAAGCCGGGAACTCCTCCGGGCTCCGGCCCGGTCATTCGCCTTCCAAGGGCCACGCTGTCTTCTTCGGGCAGGGAAATATCGTCGAAGTAAGGTACGACCCCGAACACCGGCGTACCGGAGCGCGACTGCAGTATTTGAACGCCGTCTTCGAAAAGGCGAGGGTCCCCCCTTAGTTTATTTACGATGAACCCGATTACACGGTCCCGCTCGGCGGGCTGCAAAAGCGAGATGGTGCCCAGAAGAGATGCGAATATCCCCCCCCGGTCGATGTCACCCACCAGGATACATTTGGCGTCCGCCATCTCGGCCATCGCCATATTGACCAGGTCGTGCTCTTTCAAATTCAGCTCTACCGCGCTTCCAGCACCCTCCATGACGATTATGTCGTTTTTTGCGCTAAGCCTTTCAAAGGCGTCCCGCACTACCGGTACGAGTTCTTTTTTATATTCGTAATATTCCTTTGCCGAAAAATTTCCGACAACGCGTCCGAGCACTATGACCTGAGAGCCCATCTGGGAAGTCGGTTTGAGCAGGATGGGGTTCATGTCCACATGAGGTTCGATCCCGGCTGCTTCGGCCTGGACGACCTGGGCCCGCCCCATTTCGCCGTTTTGAGGGGTTATGAAGGAATTCAAGGCCATGTTCTGCGCTTTGAAGGGGGCGACCCGGTATCCCCCGTTTTTGAAAATGCGGCAGAAAGCGGCGGCCAGGACGCTTTTGCCAACGTCGGAGCCGGTCCCCAAAAACATGAGTGCCTTCGCGCTGGACATCTTAAATTCCTTTGCCTCCCTTTTTCCACTCGGCGCAGCGGCGCACGAACCGGTAAGGGGCCTCGGGGGCGCTGCCCCAGTGAAGGTGGATGTAGCTGGCAAGCACGGACCCTTTCTGGTAGCCCTCGGAACGAACGGCTTCGTGTTTGCGCAGGTGCAGATCATAGACTGACTCGATCTCGGCGTTGTGCTCCGCATCGATTATTTCAGAGTAGTGAAATTCATGGCCGCGGATGACGGCGCCCGGCTCGCCAAGCAGGCACGGCCGCCGCAAAACCACCTCAGTATATCCAAGGGCCTTGCGGCTGGAGAGCATCCTGGTCCCGAAGGGCAGTATGCCGGCCATGGGATATCTTTTTCCTTCAATAGTTTCGATAAAGCGGCCAAGGGTCATCAGGCCTCCGCACTCGGCATAGATCGGCATCCCCTGATCGGCGCGCCCGCGAAGCGCCTGAAGAAAACCGGCGTTGCCGGATATTTCCTTTGCAAAAAGTTCGGGGTATCCCCCCCCCAGATACACCCCTGAGCATTGCTCGGGAAGGCTTTCGCCAAAAAGCGGAGAAAAAAACCGAAGCCGCGCTCCCGCCTGCTCGAGAAGCTCCAGGTTGTCGGGGTAGTAAAAGCAGAACGCGGCGTCGCGCGCCACTGCGATCTCGGCAGTGAACGGTGAACGAGGAGCGGTGAACATTTCATGCCCGGCATCCGATTCCCCCGCCTTTTCAAAAGGGACGGATAACCTGGCCTTTGCAAGGATCAGGTCGATGTCGATGTGGTTTTCCACCAACTCGGCCAATCTCTTCTGCCACCCGGTGTCCATGTTCATTTCGTCAGCCGTCACCAGCCCAAGGTGCCGCTCGGGTATGCTGACCCGGTCCTCTCGAGGAATCCCGCCCAGAACGGCAACCCCGGGGCACGCGGAATCGACGGCTTCCTTCAGGTACTCCAGATGAGCCTGGCCGCCGATCCGGTTGAAAATCACCCCGGCAAATTCAATCGCCGGATCGAAGTGCGTGAATCCGTATATCAGGGCCGCGGCGCTCCTTGCCATGCTCCGCGCGTCGACCACCAGTACGACGGGCACCCCGAGCCATTTGGCCATCTCGGCGCTGCTGCCCGATTCCGTCTGGCCCTCGTAGCCGTCGTAGAGCCCCATGACGCCTTCGATCAAACCAACGTCGCAGTGTTGCACGAGGCGCCGGAAAAGGTCCGTGTTCCAGCCTCGGCCGAGCATCCATCCATCCAGGTTGCGGCTTTGCTTGCCGGCTATCCGGGCGTGAAGGCCCGGGTCTATGAAATCAGGCCCTACCTTGAAGGGCTGAACGTCGAGGCCTCTCGCCCTCAATGCGGCGAGCAGGGCGAGCGCGATTGTCGTCTTGCCGCACCCGCTGTGTGTTCCACCTATCAGGAAGGCGTATTTTTGTCGAGGACTGCCAGCCATTATCCCCTTTCCGAATCGTAAACAGGTGGTGTCTCATCGTGTGCTTCCAATTTATGCATGCTCCTCTGCGGTCTCTGTCCGCCTGGCGATGAAACGTGCGACACCCGGTCCGACAATAAGGACGATCATGAAGCGAGCGGTCTGAAGCGCCATAACGAACGGCACATTAACATTTGCAGATGCGGCGATGATAGCCACGGCGTCCGCGCCACCCGGACTTGTGGCAAGATATGCAGTCAACGGGTCGACACCGGCCATGCAGGTAAGACAAAATCCCAGACCACCGCATATGGCGATGAGAGTAAGGGTCGAAATCGCCACGCGAGGCAACGCATGTGCGACGTGGATGATGATTGCGCGGGTAAACCGCAGGCCGATGCTCCAGCCGATAATTGTGTAGCTTGCCGCCAGCAGCCAGGGCGGCAGTTCGATCACCATCAGGCCTGAGCCGTGCAGCACGGCGCCGATGGCAAGCGGAAGCAAAAGCGGCCCTGCCGGGATGCGTAAGAAACGGGTGACGACCGTGCCGAGTCCCGCCAGCGCCAAGGTTTCAAAGAACGGTATCCACAGGATTGGCGTGGACCACAAGACGCCTGACGCTTGTACATCTGATGCGGGCGCCCAGATTTTTGAGATAATGGAGGCTGCGATAGAAACAAAAACAATACGCAGATATTGCATGAAAGCAACAAGACGGATGTCCGCGCCATAGGCTTCGGCCACCAAAGTCATCGCGGTGGCCGCACCGGGAGCCGATCCCCAAATTGCGGTAGTTCCCGGCAGCACCCCTCGGCGCGCAAGCACCCAGCCAAGCAAATTGCTTACTGCAATCACTGCGATGACCATCGCCAGAAGCAGAGGCCAATTATGAAGGATCGTGCCGATGATCGGCGGGGTGATGCTGCGTGCGATAAGGCAGCCCACGACCCCTTGGGCAAGCAGGAAGGGTCTGTTCGGCACACGTAATGCGCAATCGCCCGCAGCGGCGACGACTATCGCCGCACACATTGTCCCGAGCAACAGGGTCGCAGGCAGCTTCAGTAATTCCAACAGCAGTACGAATATGACTGAAAGGACGGCGAGTACCGTCCATTGAAAGCCGATTTTGCCGTTTGCAAGCGATCCGAAATGACACCATGTGGCCGGATGGAGCATGATGGTAGTTTCAGCCGGCAGAGAACACGACGCCGCTGCGGCTCGCCGCTTGCGCAAGCGGCGTTCCGGCGATGTCGTTCTGCTGATCGATCGGCGGGGGCGCCATCGATTGAGGGTTGAGATCAGTCATTGCCAACGCTTTCGTAGTTCATATCGTGAAGCGGACTCTCACACGAGTATATGATATGAGGGCGTCTTCAAAAAAGTCAATAGAATCTGACCGGAAACGGATAATCGCATGCGCCGGCAGCACAGGGGAACTGCCCGGTTATTCCTTAAACCGGCACACTTCTGATATACTGCCATACTTAGTGGTTTTAGCGGCAAACGAAACGAGAAGAGCCGGGGAAACGGTTTTTCCCTGTTCCAAGGCTAACCGGGTCCACTCGGCGGGGGTCCTGAGAAGAATATGATCTGGAAGCTCAAAGAACGGCAGCAAAAATGGCTTGAAGGCGAAAAGGGGAGCATCATCAAGGACTGGGGAGGCAAAACGCGCGTTGCCCTGGCCTTTCCGAACCGTTATGCCGTGGGGATGTCGAACCTTGGGCTTCACTTCGTCTATGAAGCTTTGAACCGGTTTGAAAACGTGGTCTGCGAGCGCGTATTCTATCCGGAGCCGGAGGATCTTGCCCTGGTCAGGCAATCTCCGGGAAGCCTGATCTCCGTGGAGTCTCAAAGGCCGCTCCGCGATTTTGACCTTGTCGCCTTCAGCGTGCCCTATGAAAACGATTACCCGAACCTGCTCGAAATGCTGCGGCTCGCGGCGATACCCGCGCGGTCCCGGGAGCGAACCCTCGCACATCCCCTGGTGGCCGGAGGGGGAGTGGCGCTTTTCCTCAACCCCGAACCGATTGCCCCTTTTTTGGATTTCATATTCATCGGAGAGGGCGAAACTCTCGTTCCCGACTTCATCGGCTTCTGGAAACAGTTCGAGAGCAGCTCCGCCAGCCGCTCCGAAATTCTGAAAGAAATGGGCCGTTCGGTCGAAGGGATCTATGTCCCCTCTTTTTACGAGTCTCACTTCAATGCGGACGGCCTCCTGGATTCAATCAGCCCGTCGGATGGGAGCGGCCTTCCGGACAGGGTCGTCGCCAGGCGCGCCGCCCTTTCCGCCAAGCCGCCGTGCAGGACGGTTATATTCACCGCCGATACCGAGTTCAGCAACGCTTTGCTGCTCGAAATCGGACGGGGCTGCGGGCGTGGCTGCCGGTTTTGCGCAGCCGGGTTCGTGTATCGGCCCGTGCGCTATCACGGCGCCCAGGAACTGCTTCAGGCCGCCGGAGAGTCAAACTCGACTACCAACAGGATCGGCCTGGTAAGCGCGGCCGTATCCGATCATCCGGAAATAACCGACTTGTGCTCGACACTGATCGAGGGAGGTAAATCCATATCTTTTTCTTCGCTCCGGGCCGATACGCTTGGCGATCAAATTCTCTCGGCGCTTGAATCCAGCGGGCAAGGAGCGGTGGCGATAGCTCCGGAGGCCGGGTCCGAGAGACTCAGGCGGGTTATCAACAAAAATTTGTCCGAGGATCAGATCTACAACGCGGTCTCGATGCTGGCCGAAAAAGGAATCATGAATATCAAGCTCTATTTCATGATCGGGCTTCCGACCGAGACTTTTGAAGACCTGGAGGCCATCGTTGAGCTTGCAAAAGGGATCCGCCATCATGTGCTAAGCTCGAGCCGCGGCAGAAAACGGCTCGGCATAATCACGCTGAGCGTGAATTCATTTGTCCCGAAGCCCTTCACACCCTTTCAGTGGGCGGCTTTCGCGGGGGTGGGGGAGCTCAAGGAAAAAGCGGGCTGGATTCAAAAATCACTGCGAAGAGTGCCCAAT
>Ga0326728_10026588_pt1 | contig 10219 bp, 7 predicted proteins | sample MB3enrmetagenome_FD_207602 | JGI IMG/M metagenome (GOLD analysis project Ga0326728, IMG submission 207602) | Lab enriched peat soil microbial communities from McLean, Ithaca, NY, United States - MB31MN | ecosystem: Environmental > Terrestrial > Soil > Wetlands > Peat | place: USA: New York... | reverse complement strand
TTTTGCGGTGGCGGGCGGCTTCGCCACGCCAATTCTGCTGTCCACGGGAGAAAACCACGAGGTCGTGCTGTTCTCCTACGTTTGTCTGCTGGACCTTGCGATTCTGGCAATGGCCATCGCCAAGCCGTGGCGGCGCCTGCTGTGGGGGAGCTTCGCAGGAACGCTTCTTCTCTACGCGGGCTGGTACATCGAGTTTTATTCGCACAGCCAGCGCGGGGGCACGGTGCTTTTCGCGGCGGCGTTTGCCGCGATCTTTGCGGCGATTCCGCTGGCGACGCGATACGACCGCTCGACGCGGTTTGGCGGATTTTCGGTCACGCTGACGCTTCTCCCGCTGTTGAATGCCGGAGCCTTTTTCCTGGCGCTGTACGGCATGTATCGGGAAACGACCGCCACGCTGACGTGGTACGCATTGGCGCTGGCCGCCGTGTATCTGGGAATCGCAAGCTTGATCCGGCGGCGCTTCCCCGAAAAAGACACAAATCTCCTCCGGATGTTGCATGTGTCGATCGCCATTGCGTTCCTGACGATCGCCATTCCGCTGAAACTCAACGCGCAGTGGATCACCATCGGCTGGCTGATCGAATCCGCCGTTCTGTTGTGGACGAGCGTGAAGGTGAAGGCGGATTTTCTGCGTTATCTGGCGGCCACAGCGCTGGTCATGGGGATTTTCCGCTTGCTGGTCATCGACCGGTTTCAGACGGAGACGCTGGTCTTCAATGCGCGGTTTGCGACGTACGCGATCGCGATCGCGGTGCTCGGCGGAATCGTGAAATTCGGCAAACAATACGCCAAGGCCAAGGAAATGCCGCTCATCCACCTGGCGCTGATTGCATTGAATGTGCTGGCGCTGGTTGCGCTGACGCTCGAAGCCTCGGACTATTTCAACCGCCAGTTGGCGGCTTCCTACCGGGCGGGACTGGGTTACGCCGGCTACGCGCACAATCAGTTCGCGCATGATTTCAGTTACTCGGCGATCTGGCTCATCTACGGCGCCGCGCTGATGGCCATCGGATTTTGGAAAAGATCCGCGTTCGTCCGCTGGCAGTCGCTGGTGCTGATCGCGGTGACGATTGTGAAGGTATTTCTGTACGACGTGTCCGTGCTTCAACAGGGATACCGGATACTGAGTTTTGTCGCACTCGGAGCGGTCTTGCTGGCAATCTCCTTTATCTATCAGCGCGACTGGCTGAAGCTTTCTTCCCGTTCGCCGGACGAGCGCACGGAAGGCACAAAATGAAGGCAACAATCGGAGTGATTGCGGCGCTGCTGCTTGCCGGCCCCTCGGTCTCTTACTTCAAATACGAGCGGCCGGTATCGGCCGCCGGTTCCAACGGACAACACTATTTCGTCGCGGACGCTTCGATCTGGCAACATTCCCGGCCGGAGTTGCACGACCTGCGGCTTTATTCGGGGAATTCGGAAGTTCCTTACGCCCTGCGGGTCGAGCGAGGTGGCTCCGAAACCGAGCAAAAAGTATTCCGCGTGCTACAACCCGCTTCGGTTGGAGGAAAAACACAATTTCTGCTGGATATGTCCGAGGTGCCGGAGTACGACCGCGTTACCTTGAAGCTGGCAACCGAGAATTTCGTGGCGCATGCGCGCGTGGAAGGTCAGGACGACCCGCACGGCGCGCGCTGGGCTCTGCTCGGAACAACCACTCTCTACGATCTATCCGCGGAACACCTGGGCCACAACAGCACGCTCCAGATTCCGCTCGCGACGTACAAGTACTTGCGCGTGACCATCGACGGCGCCGTAAAGCCTTCCGACGTCGAGAGCGGCACCGCTGGAGTCACGCGCGCGCAAGACGCCGTATGGCGTACCGTCAGCAACGAGCCTAAACGGGAGCCGCAGGGCAAGGATACGGTCCTGACGTTTTCCGTTCCTCAGGGTGTTCCGGTGGAGCGCGTCGTCTTTGCAGTCGATCCTGTGCAACCGAATTTTCGCCGGGATATAGAGCTTCTAGGAAGCGACGGACAGCCGCTTAGCTTGGGCGAGATCAGCCGCATTCACATGTTGCGCGGCGGCGAGAAGATTGACGTCGAGCAGACTTCCGTCGAGTTCGACACATTGGGCCAGACGAGCTTCATGGTACTCGTCCACAACGGCGACGACCAGCCGCTGAAAATCACAGATGCAAGCCTTCAGCAATACGAGCGGCGAATCTATTTCGATTCAGCATCGGGGATGCCGCTCACGCTCTACTACGGCGACGAGAAGCTCGAAGCGCCCGTGTATGACTACGCCAAGTTGTTCCAGAAGGATGCCGGCGCGAGCCAGTTGGAACTGGGCACCGAGTCGGCAAACGCCGCCTATACGGGGCGGCCGGATGAAAGGCCGTGGTCGGAGCGCCATCCGGCCGTGCTGTGGGCCGCCATTATTGCGGCGGTGCTGGTCTTGGGTGCGCTCGCCCTCAAGTCAATGCGCGGCGCGTCCGCATAAAACGCCGGCGCACTCGCATGAAACGCCCGGAACAAATTAACAAGCTGCTGAAAAGACCCCGTTCGTGTCATTCCGAGGAGCCCGCCGTGGCGGGCGACGAGGAATCTGCCTTTTTCTTGGTTTTTTCGCAAAGAGCAGATCCCTCGCTGCGCTCGGGATGACACCCAAGAAACTTTTTCGGCACTCTGTTATGGGAGCGGCGGAGGCGGAATCAGGTAGTCGTCGCCGGTGCGGCCGAGAAGCAATTCGCGGCGGTGCTTGAGCAAGGCGAGCTGATCGCTGAGCTGCTTGAATTCCAGTTTTTCCGCGGCGGATAGATTGCGGCCGGGCTGCGACAATTCGTCCAGGCGCGCCTGGATGCGGGGGATTTCGCGATCGATGAAGACAGGGTGGATGAAAATGACCTTGTCGAATCCGCTCCGGACGCGGAGGCGATTGTTCTCGCCCCAGGCGGGAATGATGCCGACGTCGGCCAATTCGTACTGAATTCCCGCCGGGCCGTAATCCTTTTTCACGATTGAAAATTCCGCCACCATCTCATCACGCGGATCGCCGGTCTTGTCCGGCATCATTCCGCCGACGTACGTTTGCGACTGGTTCGACAGGAAATTCCCGAGCGAGTAGAAAATTATCGTCTTGCGGTGGTCCTGCGTGAGATAGGTCTCCACCGGCTGCAGGACGTGAGGATGGGCGCCGATGATGGCGCCGGCGCCCGCTTCGAGCATCTTGTGCGCCATGTCCACGTCTTCGGGACGCGGCGCGGGCGCGTATTCGATGCCCCAGTGAATCGAGATGAGAAGGAAATCGCATTGAGCGCGCGCGGCGGTGATCGCGGCGAGGACGCCGGCTTCGTCTAGGCCGGGAGCGCCGTTGGATTCGCCAGGATAGGGAAAGAACGCGACGTGCGGCTCGGAATCTTTTTCGGGATTGCGATTGCCGTTGAGCCAGCGGGTCATGCCGAGCCAGCCGACTTTGATGCCGTTCTTCTCGAGAATGACGGGCTTCCAGGCGTCTGCGGCCGTGGCGCCAGAACCGACGTAGAGGAGGCCCTGCTCCTGCAAATGGCCGAGCGTCTCGTTGAAAGCGGCGTAGCCCTGATCGAAGACGTGATTATTCGCAAAGGAGACGATGTTGATGCCGCTCGCCTTCAAGGACTCGAGCAAGGCGATGGGCGCGTTGAACATGAACGCCTTGGTGCCGTGGGAATGATTCGGAGCGACGGGCGTTTCGAGATTCACGAATCCAAAATCGGCCTGGCGAAAGACATCGGCGACGCCGGCGAATAGCGCGTCCCAGCCGTCATGGTCGGTGGGGGGCGCGGCCGGCGATGCGGGCGCCGGGGATGTCGCGTCCGCCGCCGGTGCGGGCGTTGGCTGAGCGGGCGCAGCTTCGGACAGATTTCTTTCGGCGGCCGTCGCGGATTCCACGACCGCCTCGTGCGGAATCACGTCGCCGGAAATGGCGAAATTGACTCGGCCGAGTTCCTGCGGATACGTGACGCGCGGGGGATTGCCGCCGTGCACGCGGTTCACGTGCAGAATGAAAATGGAGAACGCGCAGAAAAAAATAAGCGCAAGCGCGTAGCGGCGAGCGGCGGGAGGTTTTCTTTGCGCGGGAGATTGGATCATGCCGGGACTCGCTCGACCGAAACCATCGCGTGGAGAGGGCGCATGGGGTTGAGGCCGTTAGTGGCGGCCGCAGCCGCCCGCGCCGCAGCCGCAAGAGCGCGTGGGGAACGCCGCTTCGGCGGACTTGCCGTTGCCGGCGGAAGCGCCGCTTGCGGAAGCGGGCGCGGCGAACACGGAGAATTGCAGCGCGTGGCGCTTGCTGCCGCACGCGGGACACGCGACGCGCTGTTCCGAGCGCAACACGAGATGCTCGAAACGCGTCTTACAGTCCTCGCAAACGTATTCGTAGATGGGCATTCGAGGCCGCCGTTATCGCTCGATTCATTCTCCCGAAGAATTGCCGCTCGCGCAAGCGTGGCGCACGCGGTGCGTCCACATGCGCATCAGGTCGGCAGGCGGATGAGGTGCGCCTCGGTGAGTGCGGCAATTTCCATCAGCGGCGCGAGAATCGAGTCCGGCACCTCGCCATCGATTCGCACGATCGAAATTGCCTCGGCCTTGGGGACAGGAGCGCGGCGTCCCAGGGCGTAGGTGGCGATGTTCATGCCGAGCGAGCCGAGCAGCGTGCCGACCTTGCCGATGGCGCCGGGAACGTCGCGATTGCGAATGAGCAGAAGCGTGCCTTCCAGCGGGGCTTCGAGCGCCATGCCGTCCACGCGAAGGAGCCGGGGCGAAGTGCCTTCGAGGATCGTGCCTTCCGCCGAGAACGAGCCTCTGCCCGGCTCGCTCGAAGTGCGCGTTGCGGTTGTTTCGCCGGTGACTTCGATGGTGTCCGGGAAGCCGTGCTCGCGCCGGCCCGCGCGCTCTTCGACGACGAGGCCGCGCGCGGACGCGATGGATTCCGCGCTGACAAGATTCACTTTCTCGGCGAGCGCGGCGTTGAGCACGCCGGCAAGCACGGCGCTGCGCAGGACGCGCGTGCCGAGCTCGGCGGGTTCGCCGGCGAACGCCACGCGAACGCGCTCGAGGCGCGTGCCGCGAGCGGCGATCACTTGGGCGATCATCGAGCCGAGCCGCTCGGCGAGAGAAAGATACGGCTGCACGCGGCGATACTGTTCGGCGGAGAGCGACGGCAAATTCACGGCGTTGCGCACGATGCCGCTCGAAAGATAATCGCGCACCTGCTGCGCGATCAGCGTGCCGACCTCTTCCTGCGCTTCCACGGTCGAGCCGCCGACGTGCGGCGTGGCCACGACGTTCGGCATCGCGGGCAGGGGAGAATCCTTGGGAGGCTCGACGGCAAAAACGTCGAGCGCGGCGCCGCCGAGATGCCCGGAGCTAAGGGCCTCCGCAAGAGCGGCTTCATCCACCAGCTCGCCGCGCGCCGTGTTCACCAGTTGCGCGCCCTTCTTCATTTTCGCGAGCGATTGCGCGTTGATGATGTACTGGGTCTCGGGCACGAGCGCCGTGTGCAGCGTGATGTAATCCGACTGCGCGAACAGCTCGTCGAGCGGCACGAGCGAGACGCCGGCTTCGCTCGCGGCCGACTCGGTCAAATAGGGATCGCAGGCGAGAACCTTCATCTCGAGCGCGCGCGTGCGCCGCGCCACTTCGCTGCCGACGCGGCCCATGCCGATGAGGCCGAGCGTCTTGCCGCGCAGTTCGGTGCCGATGCCTTTGGATTTTTCCCAGCGGCCGGCGTGCATCGCGGAATCCAGCATGGGGATGCGCCGCGCAAGCGCGAGCAGCAGCGCCACCGTGTGTTCGGCGACGCTCGGCGCGTTGCCGCCGGGCGTGTTCATCACGAGGATGCCCCGGCGCGTCGCGGCGTCCAAGTCCACATTGTCCACGCCGACGCCCGCGCGGCCGACCACGAGAAGCTTCGGCGCGCGCTCGATCAACTCCGCGGTGACGCGCGTCGCGCTGCGCACCACCAGCGCTTCGGCCGCCGCCAGTTCGGCGTTGAGCGTTTCCTTGGTTGTGCGGACGACCTCCCAGCCGGGCTGGCGCAACAGTTCGATTCCGCGCTCACTGATTGGGTCTGCGACGATGATTTTCATAAGGCCTAAGAGACTAGACGGGCGCGCACGGCATGTCAATTGTCATCCGGGCGGGATTTTGTAGGGGCCGCGCCGCCGGCGGCTGCGCGGCGTGTGCTATAGTGCTGGGACGCGAACATGGCCCTGATCGAGCTCATCTCGAAAGATCTGACCGACGCAATGAAAACGAAGGACGAACTGCGTTTGAGCGTCCTGCGCATGGTGAAGACCGCGCTCAAGAACAAGGAGATCGAGAAAATCCGCCCGCTCGACGACGCGGAGTCGCTACAGGTGCTGCAAACGCTGGTGAAGCAGCGGCGCGAGTCGGTGGAACAATTCACGCGCGGCGGGCGGCAGGACCTGGCGGACAAGGAAACAAAAGAGATCGCCATCATCGAAAAATATCTCCCGGCCGGCGCGACCGATGCGGAAATGAGCGCCGCAATCGAAGCGGCAATCGCGGAAACCGGCGCCAGTTCGCCGAAGCAAATGGGCGCGGTCATCAAGGCTGCGCGCGCCAAATTGGAAGGCAAGACTGTGGACGGCAAAGTTCTGTCCGACCGCGTCCGCGAGCGGTTGGCAAAGATGGGCTGAGTCGGTCGGGTAACGCCTCTTTCCGATTCGCTGCAAGAATTCCAAGCAAGACAACCGAATCTCTGGCGGCACGCGAAGTATTTTGCTTCGCGCTGCAACAGCGTGCGGCAGTATGCTCAGGGCATGCCGCTTCCCGAAACGATTTCCGTCCGATACTCCGAGGAAGACGCGGGCTACGTCAGTCTGCGGCCGATCGTGCGGCAGACGTTTGGCGTGCACGAGCTGCTGGACATGGTGCTGCGCGTCACCGGCAAGGACGCGGCGCGCGTGCGGCGAATCCTGCGCTCCGGGACGATCGCCTATCACTGTCATCGCTACTGGTGGACCGCCTTCGAGGCGGGAGAAACCGAACTGGCCGAGGCCCTCGCGCGTTTTCCGGACGCCGATCCCACGCGGGTCTTCGGCGAGAGCGAGTGCGTCGCCGTCGTGTTTGAATCGGGCGGTGTAGCAGCGAGAGAGATCGCGAGGATCGAGCGGAGCGCGGCTTCGCACCGGCGCTGGCTTCGACCACGGAGTTTGTGGGATTTCCTGCTCGCCCCAGCTCGCGCAGCCGCACCGAAATATCACGGCTTTTCGTACGAATGGAGCGCGGACGTCTTTTGCCACGATGTCAGCAAGGAAGAAGCGGCCAAACTCGAAGGGGAAGCGGAGCAGCTCGCGCCGCGCGGGCTACGCCACGCTTTGCGCGGACTGATGGCCGCGCGCCGCGCGCTATTCATTTGCCCGAGAACTGACAACGTAACAGGCCACGCAAGTTCCTAGAGCGTGCCCCCGCCCGTTAGACTGCAATTAATTCGCGGCGCGCTTCAACACGGCGCTATTGTTTTCGTCCTGAGCGACCTGCTCATAAAATTTCTTGAGGTCGGAAAGCTGGTCTGTCGGCACGTCCATGTGCTTGACTTCGAACGTGCGGGAGTAGCGCAGAACTCTGCCATCGCATTCGACCTTACTGGTGTAAGTCGCGAAGGGATAGTCGGCGTGAACCGGTGGCGGCAGCTCGTCCACGACGTAGCCCGGCGGAAGCGCGATCTCAAAAACATCCGTTTGAACCGTCGCCGCGCCAAGTTCGACCGGATACTTACGCTCCTTCTCTTCGAGCAATGTGCTTCCCTTCTCCCCCAGCACACGAGGACGCACGAGCAGCAAATCTCCGGAGCTCTGCGCGTAGTTCGGCGCATTAAATTCATAATCCACGACCAGGTTCTGATCGTAGTTGTGCAAGTTTTCCACGGTGTCGTTCACCAGCTGAAAGCCTTCCAGGAAATTAGAAAGAAAACTCTCGAGAGCTTTGGGCGGCGAACTGTTCGAATCCCCTAATATCAACGCGCGAGTCATAAAAGCAGGCTCGCCCCAGCGAACCTCGTGGACGTTTCCATGGAGCGTTCCGTCAGGGGCAAGGGACAGCTTTGCCGAGCGTGCCAGGCGGTTGGTGGAACCCGGGAGCAGCGGCAATTCCACAAGCTCACCGCCTTGATCGGTCACCAGGAGGCCGTAATTCAACTGCAGGCCCTGGTCTAAATAACCGAGCGGAACGGGATCATTGGTCGGATCGAAGAAGAGCAGAGTGCCGAGTTGAGGGTGAGTGAATGTGGCATAAAGCCGAGTTGTCGGCACACCTGCTGGGATGCGAATCGCAAGAATAAAGTGGTCAAAACCATGCCACGGAGGATCGCTGCCGCGAACCACGCCGCGTTGATGATTGATGATGACGTAGTAGGAATCCACGCCGATGTCCTTGAGCATCGTGCTCAGCAGCGTGGCTTTGTCTTTGCAGTCTCCATAGCGGTTGGCGAAGATCTGAGCGGCTGGGTGCGGCTGATGCCCGCCGATTCCGATCTCGATTGCATAGTAGCGAATATCCTCCTGAACCCAGGCAGCCAGCGCTTTCACTTTGTCCAGCGTGGTCGGCGCATTCGCCGTAAGTTCCTTCACTTTGGCCGCGATTTCAGGGGAATCGTTTCTGCGGTCGGACGCGAGCTGAAGATACCAGCGGCCGAAGTCGTCCCACGAGTCGAGGATTTTCTCGGGAATCGCCGGGGCGGAAGCAAAGTAGTCCACGACCATCCGTCCTACGAGGGACTCTGTGGGCGGCATCTCCTTTTCCACTTCGATGCCGGAAATGTTGTGCAGCTCCCACTGCCAACTGTTATCACCCTGCCGTTGCGGTTGAACTTCGGCAAAGTTAAGCCAGTACGTCTTGTACTCCCAGCCCGGGGGAAGCTGCAGGGTGTACCGGCTCACCGCCACGGGTGTGTCGGATTGGAAGTCCCACTCCTCCTGCGGCAGCTCCGGGCGCACTTTTTTCTCAACTTCAAAGGCCACGATGTTGCCGGGTTGGGCGGCGGGCAACGCCAGAACTTTGTAGCGGTCGTCGCTGAAGGATTGGGCGTCCACATCGGCGAAATCAACCGCATCCTTGTCCTTAACTTCGTACGCTTTTCCAACGGCGGGGAGAGTCCAACCCTTGAAACTAGTGATTTTGGAATCCTTGTTGTAATAGGCCACAAACGCGCCCTTACTGCATCCAGACGTGCGAAGAATCTTGCACGCCATACGATAGTGCCAGACGATTTCACCGTCGGCCTGGATCGTGATCGTTTCATCGTCGAGCAATTCGACTTCCTTGGTCTCCGGCGGATACTTGGGCAGGGACGAAGCGGACGCGGCGGCGGCTTGCAGCCAATCGGGGGCGTCGGCACGAGCCGCAGGCAGAAACCAGATCAGCGGAAGCAGAATGAAAAAAGCCGGAAGCAACCTATGGGCCTTCATGAGTGCCTCTCACATCGATGATGACCTGCTGGCCGTCAGTGGATCTCGCATGATCGAAGTACGCGCGCAAATCCGTGTAATACGGGACGTCGTAATAGAAACCCGTGAGAGACATCTGCCGGTGGAAATGCAAGGCACCCGGCGCCTGTTCGCAGGTGAGGTCGTATTGCCCGTAGCCGGGCGCTGCCAGGTGCACGGCAGGGGGAATCGACTCCGGCTGGAGAACGATCGCTAACGTGAGATTGATATCGTCGGTGAACTCCATCGGGTAATCGAAGTATATAGGGTAAGTGCGCACAGGGTGATCGAAGCGCACCGCAACCAGATTCGACAGGAGCGATTCCGACATCAGCAGCCTGCGACCGGTTGAGGCTCCGACAAATTTCGTGCGGACCTTGAATTCCGCATGCAACGGCGTCTCCGATCCGGCCCAGTCGGGCTGGTTCGTCAAATCGAGCGTTGCGCCGGCCGGAAGCCAGCTTTTCACCGTATCGGTGAGATTTTTGGTTCGGGTCTCATCATCCTGGTTCTCGGCGTTGTTGCGCCGCCACAATGCTTCCTGGCCGTTAAAGTTGACAGCCAGGGTTCCGGTAAGCCAGCCGTCATTGCTCATTTGGAGAGTGCCGGTGCGCTCGATGAGCGCGTCAGAGCTTTTCGGCGGCGGCGTAGTCACGAAGGATCCGCCATCCTTATCGAGCTTGATGCCTTGAACGCCCGTCTCGTCCCACGGCAATAATCCAAACGGACAATGTTTGGTCGCAGGATCGAGGTAAATGTCCTGGCCGTTGAGATTGACGGCGACGA
>Ga0326728_10026587_pt1 | contig 10219 bp, 9 predicted proteins | sample MB3enrmetagenome_FD_207602 | JGI IMG/M metagenome (GOLD analysis project Ga0326728, IMG submission 207602) | Lab enriched peat soil microbial communities from McLean, Ithaca, NY, United States - MB31MN | ecosystem: Environmental > Terrestrial > Soil > Wetlands > Peat | place: USA: New York... | reverse complement strand
TCGCCAGCGATGCCATCAGAATCGCGGCTGCCATGATTTCAGCGTGAGGCAAACTGCGTGTTGCCATAAGCACTCCTTTTCGTCTAGAAACTACTGGCCACGTGCGCCGGCTCATCATACGGTCCTCACCTCGGGGTGCAACCACGGCCTGCGATACGGCCGGCGTAACCGGCGATTGGCTTCTTCGTCGCCGACGACCAGGCCCTTCTCCGCGTCCCACACCAGCGTCCGCCCCAGTTGCATGGAGACATTTGCCAGGATGCAGCAGGACGAGGAAATGTAGCCTTCCTCGATATCGGCCACGGGCTTGCCGCGCGACGCCATGTTCGCCAGCAGGTCTTTCATGTGACCGCGGATGGCGGGGGCCACATGACGCTCCAGCCGGGCCTCGGTCCGGTCCTCCGGATACTGGTCCAGCTCGTAGGTGACGTCTTTGTGAATCGGCTGCGCCCCCCGCTCCGCGGGAATAAAATCGTAGCTCATCACACCGGCCTTCAGAGTGCCTCGCTCGCCATACAGCGTGGCGCCCCACAAGTAATTCGGATCCGGCGGAGGACCGAAGCGGCGATGCTGCCAGACGATGGTGAGGTTGTCGTAATCGAACATGGCGGTCTGGGTATCGGCGATGTCGGATTTGCCGCCCTTGAGAACGCGAATCCCGCCAAAAGACGAAATGCGCTTCGGCCAGCCCAGGCCCATGAACCAACGCACCATGTCGAACATGTGGATTCCCATGTCACCGATGGTGCCGTTGCCATACTCCATGAACTGCCGCCAATTGCGCTGGATATCGGGGCTGTAGGGCAGCATGGGCGCGGGCCCCACCCAGAAGTCCCAGTCCAGCGTGTCGGGCACGGGCGCGGGCTGCGCGGCAGTGGCCTGGCCGCCGTAGTAGGAATAGATCTCGACGTGCCCGATGGCGCCGAGCTTGCCCTCCCGGACGAGGTTACGCGCCTCGATCAGATGCGGAGTGCTGCGCCGCTGCGTGCCCACCTGGACCACCCGCTTATACTTGCGGGCCGCCGCCAGCATGGCCTGGCCTTCCACCACGTCCACGCTGACCGGCTTTTGCACGTACATATCGGCGCCGGCCCTGGCGGCCTCGATCATGGGGAGGGCGTGCCAGTGGTCCGGCGTGGCGATCTCCACCAGGTCCAGGTCTTTCTCCTTGAGCATTTCGCGGTAGTCGGTGAACATGCGCGGCTTCTTTTTGGAGGCCTGGCGCGCGGCCGCCATCTCGGCGCAGTCGGCCATCATCTTCCTGTCCACGTCGCACAGCGACACGATCTCGACCGGCGCCACCTGTACCAGCCGGAAGATATCGGACTTGCCGTACCAGCCGCAACCGATGAGTCCGACCCGTTTGGGAGGCGAATCCGCGGCCTCGGCGCTATACCGGCGGGCGGCCGATAACGCCAGCCCGGCAACACCCGTTTGCATGAATTCACGACGGTTCATAGATTCCTCGCAGGTTTTCCAGTGCCGGCGTCCAGTTTATCCGATTTCGTCGGGGAGCGCTCCCCTTTGACACGGAAGGTGAAACCGGGGAGAATAAACCTGCCAGTTAGAAGGAGGTTGCATGCGAAGAGTATCGGTTTTGCTATGGACGGCGATGGTTCTCGTGTTTTGTACCGGCGCGCAGGCGCCGCCGCAGGCTGGGCGCGGCGGCACCGCCGTGCCTGGCGGACGCGGAGGTCCGGCGCCCGTGCCCAAGAAACACCTGCTGGTGATCGGCATGACCAGGGGCTATCATCACGGCTCCACGTCGAACGGTCTGGGCACTTTCTGGATGCTGGGCAACCAGTCCGGGGTCTGGGACACCGAGATCAAGACCGACATGGAGTGGATCACCAAGAAGCCGCCATCGAGCGAAGCCCACAGCCTGGAGTGGTTCGACGCCGTGGCGTTCGTGAACACCACCGGCAACTGGAAGCTGGACGACGAGCAGAAGCAGGCCCTGCTCTCCTTCGTGCACGATGACGGCAAAGGGCTGGTGCTGGCGCATGCCGCCCTCGACGCCAACTACGACTGGCCGGAGTACGCCGAGATGACCGGCGGCTGGTTCCAGGCGCACCCGTGGGGAACTTTCGACGCGCCCGTGATCGTCGAAGACCCCACCTTCCCCGCCATGCGGCACTTCCCGGCGCGCTTGTTCATTTACGACGAAATGTATTCGCCCAAGAACTGGTCGCGCGACAAGGTCAACGTGCTCATGCGGCTGGACGAGACGCAACTCAACTACACCAACCCGCAGTACGGCGTCGCGGCCACGCGCCCGGACAAGGACCAGGCCATTGCCTGGTCGAAGATGTACGGCAAGGGCCGTGTCTTCTATTCCAGCCTGGGCCACACCAAAGAGGCCTGGGAGAACCCCGACGTGCAGAAGATGTACCTGGAAGCCGTCAAGTGGGCGATGAAGCGAACCGAAGGCAGCACCACTCCTCATCCGAAAGTGAAATGAGGCAGACTCTCATGCAAAGCAGGCGCAGTTTCCTGGTGAGCGCCGCTGCTAGCTCGGCCCTATCGCGCTCCGCCATCTAGACATCCTACGCTATCGCGCCATCCACCCGCCATCCACCGTGAGCACCGTCCCGTGGATGTAATCCGATGCGGGCGACGCCAGGAAGACGGCCACTCCCGCCAGATCCTGCGGAGTACCCCAACGGCCGGCCGGAATCCGCTCCAGAATCTGGCGGCTGCGCACGGCGTCGGCGCGCAGGGGCGCGGTGTTGTCGGTGGCCATGTATCCGGGCGCAATGGCATTCACATTGATGCCCTTGGACGCCCACTCGTTGGCCAGCGACTTGGTGATTTGCGCCACGCCACCCTTGGCCGCGGCGTAGGCCGGCACCAGGATGCCGCCCTGGAACGCCAGCAGCGAGGAGATGTTGATGATCTTCCCGCTTCCCTGCGCCAGCATGTGGCGGCCCGCCAACTGGCAGAACCGGAACACCGCGGTGAGGTTGATCTCGATCACGTCCGCCCAGTCCTTTTCCGGGTACTCGGCCGCGGGCGCGCGCCGTATGATCCCCGCATTATTGATGAGAATGTCGATCGAGCCGAGTTCCTTCACCGTGAACTCCACCAGCTCCACGCAGGCTTGGGCGTCGGAAACATCGGCCACGGCTTCAACCGGTCTCGAGCCCGCCGCGCGCACAGCTTCGCAAACTTCGGCGATCCCCCTGGTATCGATCCCGTGCACCACCACGTTGGCGCCGGCCTGCGCCAGCCCCACCGCCATGCCCGCCCCCAGACCGGTCTGCGAGCCGGTCACCAGGGCGTTCTTGCCTTTGAGACTGAATAAGTCGATCATTGCTTGCTACCTCGTAAAATGCGCGGCCACGGCCAGATAGAAGACGGTGCCCACGGCAATCACGGCGCCGTGCGCCAACCCCAGCGCCTGGGGGCTCTTCACGTCCAGCTCTTCCCTGCGCATGTAGGCGGGCCGGCCGCGTTTCAACTCGCTCAAGATGAATCCGACGTTCCAGAACGTCTTCTTCACCCGCCCGCGGGCGACCACCAGGATCGCCGCCATGATGCCGCCGATAATCGCGGTGATGATAAAAATGCCGAGCCAGTCCGGCCACCCCACAATCGCTCCCACCGCCGCCATCAGCTTCACATCGCCCGCGCCCATGGCGCGCAGCGCGTACAAAACGAAATACACGACGAAGGCGATCCCGAGCCCCAACAGCGACGAAAGGAACAGCCCGGACCGGCCCCCGTCCAGAAATCCGTTCAGCCCCAGCCCGGCCAGAACGCCGGCCACCGTGAGCCAGTTGGGGATACGCCGGTAGCGCACATCGTAGATCGCGGCGGCCAACACCAGAGCGAGCAGGACCGCTTCCACGCCCGGCGGCGGAAGAGAGAACGTCATCGACCCCACAAGTATAACGCGACTACTGCGCCGGGCCAGCCGCCGGGATGCGATAGCGCGCGGTCGCGGCCCGCGTCGCCCGCACCTGGAGACCTTCCCCGTAATTCGCGAGGCCGGGGATGGAGACCGGCAGATGGCCGCGAATGTCGATTTCGCCGAACAGCGCTTCGACCGCCGCCACCTCCGACGGCGGCACGTTGCTGAAGGTGGCCAGGTACGCGGTCACGCCGGGGAAATCGCGCAGCAGGTAGGGATTGCCCAGCGCCACCAGCGCCACCGGCTGGCCCGAGGCGATCAGGGTCTCCACGGCATGCGGCAACTCTCCCGCCAGTCCCACCGAGCCGCGGTAGGCGCTCACCGCGGCGAACGCGGCCACGGCGTAGCTCTGGCACGCGGGCAGTCCACGAATGGCGTCGTCCAGCGCATCGCGCGGCATGGAGGCGTCGAGAGATGCGATCGGCGCCCGCGGCGCGCGCTTGCGAACCTCCTGCGTAAACACCTGCCCGTCGGACGAGTACCGGTTTTCCACCATCACGGCGTAGCAGGCGCGCTCCGGCGCGGCCAGCGGAACGAGATTGCCGCCGTTGCGCACCAGGGTGACGGCGCGGCGGGCAATCTCCTGCGCGCGCTCGGATGCTTCCGGAGAATCGACCACGTCGCCGATGGCCTCGAGGTCCACGAAGCGCTTCCGCTCCAGGCCCACACGCTCCTTGGCCGAGAGAATCGCGACCACGCTCTCCTGGATGCGCCGCCGCGTGAGCCGCCCGCTCTCCACCGTCGCGACCACGGCTTTCAGGGCGGCCTCGGGGTCGGCCGGCATGAGCAGGACGTCGGCCCCGGCTTCGAGCGCGCGCACCGCCGCCTCGGCCCCGCTGAACCCCTGGGCGATGCCGCCCATGTCCAGCGCGTCCGTCACCACCAGGCCTTGGAAGCCCATCTCGCCGCGCAGCAGGCCGGTGAGGATGGCCGGCGAAAGCGTGGCCGGCAAATCGGGCGGCGCCAGCGCGGGCACGGCGATGTGCGCGGTCATGATGGCATCCACGCCCGCTTCTATGGCCGCGCGGAACGGCGGCAGTTCCAGGCGATCGAGCCGTTCACGATCGGCGTTGACGGTGGCCAGGTTCAGGTGCGAATCGACGGCCGTGTCGCCGTGGCCCGGAAAATGTTTGGCGGTGGCCAGCACCAGATTGCGCTTGTCGGAATGCGCGCCTTCGATGAAGGCCTTCACGTGCGCCGCCACTTCCCCAGGGTCCTCGCCAAACGAGCGGATGTTGAGGATGGGGTTATCGGGGTTGTTGTTGACGTCGGCCACCGGGTAGTAGACCCAGTGAACCCCCAGCGCGCGCGCTTCCCGGGCGGTGACTTCACCCTCGAAGCGAGAGAAGGCCGGGTCTCCCGCGGCGCCAAACGCCATGGCGTGAGGAAAGACGGTGGTCCCTTCCACGCGCATGGAGGCGCCCCGCTCGAAATCCGCACCCACCAGCAGCGGTACGCCGGCCATTCGCTGCACGCGGTTCAGGAACGCCGCCAGCGCGTAGGGCTCGGCTTTCCGCACCACCCGGCCGTTGGATGCATTGATCAGGATCAGCCCGCCGACCCTGGTCTCCCGGATCAACCGCGCGAAGTTCCGGTACTCGCGCGACCGCGAATTCGGCGGCGCGCCGTGGAACGGGATGAAGATCAACTGCGCCACCTCATCGCGCAATGTCATGCCTCGCATCCAGCGGCGGACGGTGGACGACGCCTTGGCCGCGGGGGACGGCTTGGGCGGATTCGGGCTGCGGCGGGACGCGGGCGCGGCCGCGAGGGCCAGCGACAGACACGCTATGGCCAGGGCGAGCGCGGGAAACAGCGGGTAGCGCCGGCGACGCCGCGTCCGAAGCGGATCTTGTCGCCGGTGACTTGGCGGGCCGGGAAAACCACCGGCGACAAGATCGCCGGCGCTACTTGTCCGGATCTGGGGCACGCTCTCAGTGTGCCAGATCTCAGCCGCTCGACGCCTTGGCTCGCGCGGGAGCGCGCTTCAGACTGGCAGGCGGCTTGCGCGTGGCCCGGTTCACCAGCCGTTTGACCCAGCGCGTCAGGTGCGCGGGCTCGTTCGAGCTCTTGGCGATGACAGCGTCGGCGCCGGTGTTTTCCTCGGTCAGCCCCAACGGCTCGACGAAGCCGGAGAGCAGAATAATGCGCGCGTTGGGCTTCAGCCTGCGAATCCGCTGGATCAGCTCCACCCCGTTCATGCGAGGCATCCGGTAATCCGTCACCACCACATCGAAGTCGGCGCTCTCAAAGAGTTTGAGGCCCTCTTCACCGTTTCTGGCGACGCATACTCCATACCCCACTTCTTCAAGCAGCGTCCGGCGAACCAGCAATCCATCCGGATTGTCGTCCACCAGCAAAATGTTGGGGTGAGCGGGAACAGAAGTCTTCATGCCGCGACCGTGCGAGAGTAACAAACCCGTAACCTCGCTGTCAACGCTCTTGCATCGTCTTGTAAAATCGCCAGATTCAGTGCTTGACAAATCGGTCGCGAATTGCGCGCGCGGAAACCACCGGGGCGAGTGTGCGAAAACGCACGCCTGTGCGGCCCTACTCCACTTCCCGCGGCGCTTTGTAGCCGGCCTTGGCGACGATCTGGTACTTGATGGGCTTGCCCTTCTCGTCCTTTACGGGCAGCGGTTCGTTGGTGGCGGGGTTCACCAAATCGACCTTGATTTTGCGGAACGTGCCGTCGTGGGCCTTGTTGCTGGGAGAGTAAGTGATTACGTACTGGTTGCGCAGCGCCTGGTGGATTTGCCCGAAAATCGCGGGATATTCGCCCTGGAAGCGGGGGAAGAACGCCTGGCCGCCGGTCTCCTTGGCGAAGGTCCGCATCTCGTTATCGGCCTGGAGGAAGTCCATGCGCTGCATCGATCCCATGGCTCCGCGCGCGTCCATCATCTCGCGCAGGGTCTGCATCAGGCCGATGGCATAGACGGGCACACCGGATTGCTGCAACGACTTGCGGCACTGGTCGAAGGTCATCTTGCTGAAGGTGTCGATTCCCGAAGCGATCAGCACGATGGCTTTGCGCCCTTCGATCGCCGACATGCGATCGGCGGTGTCGGTGATGGCGTCAAACAGGTTGCACTCGGAGAACCCGGGAATCTGAAGCTGGCCCAGCGCTTGCTGCACCTTGCTCCTGTCGGTAGTGAAATCCGCCAGGATTTGTGTCCGCAGGTCATAGGCCACCACGGCCACGTAATCCTCCGGCTTCAGGGTCGACGCGAAACCCCACGCGAGCTGGAGCGTCTGATACCAGGCCGGTCCCCAATACCTCTGAAAGAGGTTGCTGAACTCGATCACCAGGGCCACGGTCATGGGCGCTTCGCCCATATTGACCGCGCGGACCTGCTGGGGCACGTTGTCTTCCAGCACGCGGAAGTTGGCGGGCGGAATGCCGGGAATGAAGTGGCCCTTGTTATCCAGCACCGCCACGTCCACGGTGACGATGTCCACGTTGCTCTTGAAGCTGGGCAGGTTGCCGACGTCCACCTTGTCCTTCTTCAGGCGCGAGGGAATCGGGGGAAGGTCCGGCTCGCCGGCGTTGCTGCCGGTGTCCGCGTTCTTGGGCTTGGCGACCGTGGTGCTGGGTTCGCGGAGCGGACCCTGCTCCTGACCGATCGACAACCCGGCCGCCGCCAGCAGTGCGGCGCCACATATGATGAGGGTTCTGAAGGGTCGCATAGGCGTGCCTCTCTCTGGTGTCACTATATCAGAAGATGCGCCCGCCGGCGCCGAGGTTGCCGGTCAATTCACCCACGGCCCGCGCCCGCCCTGCCGGCGCATGTAAACCTGGAACTTCCGCTTGGCCCGCTGGAGCTTCCACTGGCGGTACGCGCCCAAGGCGTCGGGCGTCCGCAACGCCGGCCAGCGGCCCTTCAGGTACACGTAGCCGAACGCCATCCCGCCCAGGTGGGCAATGCTGCTCACCCCGGTGTTGGGGCCCATAGACATCCACAGCTCGATGGCCCCGTAGATCATGACCATGTACTTGGCCTTGATGGGGAACAGAAAGTTCATCAGCACCGTCTGGTTGGGATAGAGAACACCGAAGGCCAGCAGCAATCCGAAAATCGCGCCCGACGCGCCGATGGTGCGGGTCCCCCAGTCGCCCATAGCCGCATGCAACCCCACATCGCAAAGGCCCGCCCCGATTCCGCACAGGAAGTAGTACTTGAGGAATCTCCGCGTGCCCCAGTCGTGCTCGAGCGGCACGCCGAACATCCACAGCGTCAGCATATTGAAAAGCAGGTGCCACACGCCGCCATGCAGAAACAGGTAGGTCACCAGTTGCCAGAAGGCCAGGTGGTAGACCACCGCCACCGGCGCCAGCGCCAGCACCGCGATATCGGCTTCGAAGGACCGCGGCGCCAGGCCGGTCAGGATAAAAACCGCCGTGTTGACGATCAGCAGCCACTTGACCGCAGGAGGGAAGTATCCATAGAAAAAGGAACTTCCGGACGGGTACCGGGCGTATCGCATGGCGGGTCTCTAAGAACTAGAATATCAAAACGGTTTCGGCCTTCAGGAAGGGGCGCGGTCCCGGCCTTTCCCGTAGCGGTTCAGAAACCGCGCGCAAAGTTGCAGCGCGGCGGCCGCGCCCAGCCATACCTGCCAGTGGGAGAAGATCCCCGAGGGGATGGCAAAACTACTAGCCCAGTTCAGGTCGGCGCCAATCCGCCACAATGCGAGCGCGCCGGCAGCGGCGGCGGCGGGCGTCAGCAGCGCGGCCACCGCCAGGGCAATGCGCTGGTTTCTCCTGCGCCTGGTGGCGGTCCTGGGACGTCTGGCAAACCGGATCCTAACCCGCATGACGCTGTGATACCAATCTAACAACTTTCGCGCCGGATTATAGTGGGGCATGCTTTAACTTGCCTATCAATAGCGGCTTGCGTTCTGCTACGCTGAGAACTATCTGCTTCGAGTGTGGGCATGAGATCCGGTTCACCGCCGCGCGTTCCGTATCAGCTTCTGGCCCTCTTCGTCGTTCTAGCCTGCGCCATCGGCGCGATTCACTACTGGTTTCACCTCGAACAAAAGGCCACCGTCGAGCAGGACGTCCGCAACCAGCTTCTTACCGTGGCCGATATCAAGGTCAGGGATCTCTCCACATGGTGGTCGTTGCGGCTCGGCGAAGCGCGCGCCATTCTGGCGGACCGCCTGGAATCGACCGCCATCCGGCGTGTTCTGGCCGGAGACGCCAGCGCGTCTGAGCGGGCCGCGGTGTACGCCTGGATGGACGCGCTGTCCCGGAACATGCAATACATGAGCGTCCAACTGCTCGACCCGCACGGGAGGCTGGTCCACCTGGTGGGACAGAGGTTGGGCGGCGACGAACACCTTCGTCAAATTGCCCGGGAAATGATTCCGGAAGCCGATGTCGTGGTGCGGGACTTTCACCGCGATGCGCCTTCCGGGCCGGTCCATCTCGGACTGAACCTGCCGCTGAGATCCGCCCCCGGTTCGCCGCTATTCGGAGTGCTGGCACTCGGCATAAATCCTGCTACCTACCTGTACCCGCTCCTCGAAACCTGGCCGTCCCGCGGCACCAGCGGAGAAACCGTGTTGGTTCGCCGGGATGCCGACGAGGCCGTGTTCTTGAACCGGATTCGCGGCCGTGAGAATGCCCCAGCCAGACTCAGAATTCCCATGAGCCGGACGGACATTGCGGCGGTCCAGGCCGTGGCCGGCAAGGAAGGCAACATCGAAGCGCTGGATTATCGGGGCGTGCCGGTATTCGCCGCCGTCCGGCGCGTTCCCGGCACGCCCTGGTACCTGGTCGCCAAGATGGACGAGAAGCAGGTGGAGGCGCCTGTTCGCCGGCGCTCCCTGGTGCTGGGCCTGGGTGCGGTTTCGCTGATTCTGGTGGTGGGCGGAACGATTGTGTTCTGGTGGCGGCGCCAGCAGCTCCAGTTCTACCGGGAGCGCTACGAGGCGGAAATCGAGCGCCGGGCCGTCGAAGAGAGGGCGGCGCAGGCGCTGCTGGAAAGCGAGTCCCGTTTTCGCGCGATCTTCGAGCAGGCGGCCGTGGGCATGGCCGATGCATCCCTGGACGGACGGTTCATTCGCTTGAACCAGCGATTCTGCGAGATTATGGGGTATTCGCGGCAGGAGCTGCTGGGCCTGACGTTCCGCGAGATCACCCATCCGGACGACCTCGCTCGAAACGAACAGATAGTGGCGCATCTGTTGAGCGGTGAGCTGAGCAGCTTCGCGATAAAGAAGCGCTATCTCCGAAAAGACGGCGGCTTGGTTTGGGCGGACCTGATGCTGTCCATGCTCCGCTCCCCCTCTGGAGATCCG
>Ga0326728_10026586_pt1 | contig 10219 bp, 5 predicted proteins | sample MB3enrmetagenome_FD_207602 | JGI IMG/M metagenome (GOLD analysis project Ga0326728, IMG submission 207602) | Lab enriched peat soil microbial communities from McLean, Ithaca, NY, United States - MB31MN | ecosystem: Environmental > Terrestrial > Soil > Wetlands > Peat | place: USA: New York... | reverse complement strand
GCGGTCTGCCAACGCCCGCAGTTGTTCTCTTTGCAAAACCAGCAACTCTTCTCCTTGTTTGCGTTGAGTGATGTCGCTGTTGACCACCAGCACGCGGGGCGGTTGGCCGCGCTTGCCCCATTGCAAGGCCCAGCGGCCTGCCACCACAACGCGCCTGCCGTCCTTGGCGGTCTTAATGAGGTCTCCCTCCCAATGCCCTAATTGCATCAGTTGAGCCGTGATCTCCGCGAATGGTTTCGAAAACTCAGTGCAAAGCATTTCATGCGCGATCTTACCGGCGGCTTCCGCCTTGGTGTATCCCAGCATGACTTCTGCCCCGCGGCTCCAGAACTGGACTCTACCCTCCATGTCGATCGCGAAAACAGAGTCCTGCGTGAGTTCGAGCAGCGCAGCCTGCTCTGCCGTGGCTATCCGCTCCCGCCGCCTCTCCGCAACATCGCGAAAGATCAGCACAACCCCAATCACCTTTCCCTCTGCCGCGAAGATGGGCGCGGCACTGTGCTCGACAGCTATCTCACGGCCGTCCCTTGTTACCAGGTCCACGTGGTTGGCTACCGCCAGGATCTCCCTGTTCTTCAGCACGCGAAGCACTTCGTTGTCCGCCGTTAGCCCGGATTCTTCGTTGATGAGCTTGAGCACCCGCCCGATCGGCAGATGCAGAGCCTCCTCAGCCGGCCAGCCGGTAAGGGCCGCGGCCACCGGGTTCAGAAACGTGATTCGTCCCTCGCTGTCGGTGGCTATAACAGCCTCGCCAATACTGCCTAGCACGGCCGTCCACCGCTCCTCGCTCTGAAGCAGCTTGTCGCCCAGCTTCTTAATGTGGCTTCCGGCAAAGAGCGCGAGGAAGACGCCGGAACCCAAGCCAAGCACCAGACAGCTAGTTACCATCAAGACCCATCGGTGATGTGCTGCCTCTACGCGACTGGTGCGCTGTGCCTCTTCCACACTTTGAAATTCGGCAACCTGCTCCCGAAGCTTGTCCATCTCGCGTTTCCTCAGCAGGTCTTCGATGAGACTTGGGTCAGCCTTTCCTGCACGGCGAAGGGTGATAACCCTCCCGTCGTACTCTTCAGCCTCCTGATAGCCCGCATCGATCGCCCTAAGCTCCTGCTGCTGCGCGGGGCTATCGGCTACCAGTTGCTTCAGCGCCTGGGATTCTGTCTCGAACCGCTTCGTGCCTTCGATGTAAGGGTATAAAAAGCTCTCGTCCCCGGTTGCAATATAGCCGCGCTCTGCGGATTCCATATCGACCAGCAATTTGAGAAGGTGTCCGGATTGGTCCAAAACCATATCGGTATGATCGACCCACTGCAAAGACTTGTTCAGATCGAATGTCTCCCACAAAAGAAATCCGGCAAGGGAGATCGTGACCAGCAAGGGCACCGCAATGACCCGGTGGAGCAGTCGCTTGAACTTCGAGTATTCCATTGGAGTTGCCATCCTGGTCATCGTTCCGGGTAAACAATCTCTGGCGTCGCGGTGTTGTTGCCAGGCAACCGGTCATGCAGGATCGCATTGAGAAGCGATGAATGAACCTGAATTGGACCGTCGTGACGAATAAAGCCAAGCTCGCGGAAGCGGTTCATGAAGAATCTGACGGTAGACAACGGCGCGCCGATTGTCTCCGCCAGGCTTTCCTCTGTTATCTCGGCGGGCAGCGTCTTCATTTCACCTGTTTCGCCACAACCCGACATCAACAGAAGGGCCTGTGCCAGGCGCTTTTCGCTGGAGTTGAACAACTGATCGACAAGATCGGACTGGATGCGCATCCCTTGAGCAAGTAGAAACACGGCAAAGATCTCGGAGAGTGAATGCTCCTCATGCAGGGCGCGGAGCATCTCATCCCGCTCTATCCGGAGAGCTTTGCAGTTGGTGATCGCGGTTGCGGTCGAGGTATGCAGCGCGCAGTTGCTTGACAGCGACTCTTCTCCAACGAAATCTCCGGGGGCAATGTAAGAGATCGTCGCTTCCCTGCCGTTGCTGGAACAGACAGTCAGCTTTGCCCGTCCACTTTGGAGATAGAGCACAGAGTCGGCAGCGTTGCCCTGCGAAAAGAAGATATGGTTCTCGTGAACTTCGAAAATCTCGCGGCCAACACCGGCGCTGGCTAGAAACTTCTCTGCATCGAAGGCCGGTCTTTCGAGTTCCTGCATGGAAGACCTTCCCCAGGAATGCTTCTGCATCTTTCGAACGGCAGGGCATGGAACCGGATCTGCCGGTGTCGATACCGGGGTTGCCTGAACCAACGCTGCTCATCGATGGTTAACAGAATCCAATTGGCGAGCGCGCAAATGGCGCAGATCTCCATTTGGGCACTGGGTGCAGGGCGCCCACAGGAGTAACTCCCTAGAATTGCATGATCTACCGGAACAAACTGGTCAGTATTGCTCACTATCCTGAGCCATCCTCAGAACTCCTGGAGGCCCTCGCTGAACAGAGCACTTCACTAATTTGGGTGAGCCTGCTTCATATGCACAACAGCCGGCCTGTTGCGTTCTCCAGCCGCAAGCAGCGCGATACCCGAATCCTCAGGCGGCAGCCGAAGGAGCCTCGGCGCGCAGTCCCGCGCCCACCAACTTGAGTCCACGGACCCGATGGTGGTGCTGCTTGACCGAGTACATTCTCTTGTCGGCTTCGGACAGGAGCTTTTCCGCGTCCAATCCGTCCTGCGGATAAAAAGCCGCACCCAGGCTGAGAGACAGGAAATCCGCGCCGCAGGCCGCGCGGCCCGCCTCCTGGGCCAGCTCGCTGAACAGCTCGGCTCTTTCGCTCACCGAGGCCGGCGTCATATTCGGAGCAATCACCACAAACTCGTCGCCGCCCATGCGCGCCGCGTAGTCATACTCGCGGCACCTCTCCTGCATCAAAGTCGCAAAGTGTTTGAGCACCTGGTCTCCGGCAAGATGGCCGTAGCTGTCGTTGATGGTCTTGAATCCATTCAGATCGCACACCATCACCGCCGCCGTGCCGTGCTCCCGCTTGCAGCGCGCCAGTTCCTTATCCAGTTGGATCGAGAGCGCTCGCGCGTTCGGCAGTCCGGTCAGGTAATCAATGGTTGCCGAGCTCTCCGCCTGGCGATACTTCAGGGCATTCTCCATGAAATGCGCCACCTTGGAAGTAATCACCTGAAGGATGCGCAGGTGGTCGCTGGTGAAAGCATCCGCCTCGGTCTGGTAGAGCGTCAGAACCCCGACCAGCCCGCATACGCCCTCCAGCGGCACGGCCAGCGCCGAGCGCAATTCGGTTGTCTTTCTGGGGTCGGTTGCGTAGGCCCCCTCGACCGCCGGGTTTCCGTTAACAATGGGCTTGGCGTTGCGCGCTACCCAGCCGCACAAACCCGTCCCCATCGGAACTTCAAGCGAGGAAAGCACCCTGAAGTTATCGCCGCTTACGAATTCCGGCACCAGCAAATCGCCCTTCAGCGTGAAGATGACAATGGAATCGTAAGGCACCAGCTTGTGCAGTCTCATGGCCATCAGTGAAAGCGTCTCGTCCAAACTGAGAGAGCTGCCCAGGTCCTGGCTCAGCTCAAACAGCGTATGCGCCTCCTGCCGGGCGGATGCGATCGAGGAAAGAAAATCCGTCGAATTCTCGCGGCGATGGGGAGCGTCGAGCGCAAACCCGGCTCCAGGTTCTCCTTGCCGCACCGCCTGGCTGAAGCTGAGCGAGTCCCTCCTTGCCTCATCCAGTCCCCGCAGCGCGTACGTTTCAAACTCAAGATAGCGGCGCTGAAGCACCTCCACCACGCGGGGATCGAAGGAGGTGCCGGATTCCTCCACGATCTTCTCCATGGCCTCGCTGAGAGGCAGGGCCTTGCGATATTGCCGGTCGGAGGCCAGCGCGTCGAGGCAATCGACAGCTGCCAGAATTCGTGCGCCGATTGGAATCTGCTCTCCCGCCAGACCGTCCGGATAACCCTTTCCATTCCACTTTTCATGATGCGCCCTGACAATCGGCGCAACGGGGTAGGGAAACGCCACTCGCTGAAGGATGTCGGCGCCCACGATCGGATGAATCTTCATCTTCTCGAACTCTTCCGGAGTGAGCCGGCCCGGCTTATTGATAATGTGATCGGGAACCGCCAGCTTGCCGATGTCGTGGAGCAAGGTTGCCGCGCGAAGCGCGTCCTCATCCTCCTCGCTCAGGTCAAGCTCCTTGGCAATCTCCATGGCGTAGGTGCGCACGCGGTGCAGATGCTCGTGCGTGGTGTGGTCCTTGGCGTCGATAGCCAGCGCCAGCCCCTCGATGGTGCGCATGTGCAGCGCGCACACCTCTTCCACGTGGCGCTTCTCGGCCGCCACCTGCCGGGCTTCGATCTCCACGCGCCGCTTCTGCTCCTCCAGGCGCCCAAGGTAGAGCTGGAACGACCAGTGAATCCCGTACATAATCGGCAGGATCAAAAGCGAGTTCTGCCAGCCGATGTAGTTGTTGGAGAAATGGATGAGGCCCACCACCGCGGCGCCGGCCAGGTTGTAGGGCAGCGTCCAGAGCTGCATCTCCGACCAGAGTCCGCTCAGCGGGTGCCGTTCGATAAGTGCGATTACGATCGAAAGCGGCAGGTTGTTCCCCAGAAAGTAAGTAACTGCGGCCAGCAGCAGCGACAGAGGCATGCTGTTCCTGAACGCGCCCTCGCATAGGTGATAGGCCCAGTAAGTCAAAAACACTGGAGTGGAAGTCAAGCTGAAGATGTTGAACAGCACCTTAACGGGATCGGGACGGTCCTTGGTCTTCCACACGCTCTGCACCAGCGCCCCCGCGCAGCCGATCACCAGCGCCTCAGGGAGCGCGAGCTCGACCACAGCGAGCAGAACAAAGAGAAAATTCACTGAAATTGTGCTGTCCATCCCGGGCAGCTTCACCTTCATGGTCGAGGCCAGCACCGAGATCGACAGGTAACAGGCAAACTTAAGCACATCCTCGGAGTGCCAGTTCAGGCAGCTTGTCGCAAGGAGCGCAATGCCTGTCGCCACGGTCATGACGATGAACATTTTGGCTCGAATTGGCATGAAACTCTCCATCTTGGCGACCTGCACCGCAGCCGTACAGTTACTTATCGGCAGATAGGCGAGATTGGTAAATCCGGCCGTCGAAAGCTGCAGTGGTTATTCGGTTGTCGAGGATGAGAGCTGGGGCCCAGGGGACGGGCGTCCGGCCGTAACTACGGCCGGACAATCGCCGTCCGGGCTCTCCCCTTGCAGACTACGCGTCCAATCGTGTGTCCCCACGAGGACGGCATCGGGTGATATTGCCCATGAAAGAGCGAACTACTGGTTAGAAGCGTTGTTGCTTATCACGCCCTCCGTGCGGGGTTAACTGACTCATATCGAATCCGCCGTCACCCGCACGGAGCGCTTGCAGTTTGTTTGTTACGCCGAGGCACGCTTACTTGGGGTCAAAGACGGTGCAGGAGCCCCACAGAACCCCTGTGCTCGCCGTCCCGTTGCTTCCCCACAGGACGCCGGAACCCCACAAGGTGCCGGAACCCCACAAGGTACCGCTTCCCCACAAGGTGCCGCTGCCCCACAAGGTCCCGGAACCCCAGAGGGTGCCGCTGGGCGAGACCGCGCTGCCCCAGAGGACACCGTTGCCCTCGGTGGAATTGCTTCCCCACAGGGTGCCGCTTCCCCAGAGGACGCCGCTTCCCCACAAGGTGCCCGAACCCCACAGGGTGCCCGAGCCCCACAGTGTGCCGCTGCCCCAGAGCACGCCTTCGCTCTGCGTATCGCCGCTGCCCCACAGCACTCCGCTGCCCCACAAAGTGCCGGAGCCCCAGAGCGTGCCGCTGCTGCCCAGCACGGAGTTGCCGTTCACCACCAGCACAACGTCTCCGTTCGCGTCGATTCCAGCCAGCGGCGAAAGCGCGCTGCCCACCGCCGCGGGAGCCAGGTCGGTATTGGCGAGTGCTGCCTGGATGTCCAGATAGCCTGCGCCAACCGTGAAGACGTCGGCTTGCACGAAGTAGGTCTGGTTCGACACTGGATCGGTCACCGTCGCATTCTGCTGGAGATTCTTGTAGGAGGTCTCCATTAGCCGCGCCTTGACCTGATCCGGGGTCAGATTGGGGTTCTGCTGCAGCATCAGCGCCACCGCCCCGCTCACCATGGGCGCGGCCATGCTGGTCCCGCTCAGGATGAAGTAGGAACTGGAAGCGGCGTTGGTGCCATTGGTCTGGTACAAAGAGGTGGGGATCTCATAGCCAGGGTTTTGCTGGTTCAGAGTATCCGCCGCCGTGTATAGAGAGACGATCAGGTTGCCGGGAGCCACGAGATCGGGTTTGATCACGTTGTCGCCCAGCGTCGGGCCCTTGGAACTGTAACTTGCCGGCACGTCGTCGGTCCGGTCCGCCGTCCCCATGGTGTTCATCGCGCCCACGGTGATGACATACGGGTCGTTGGCCGGAGACAGGATGGTGCCATAGCCGTTGGTGCCGGCGTCGTCGTCGCGCCCGTAGTTGCCGGCCGCCACTACAACGGTGATGCCGGACTGCCATGCCTGTTCCACAGCCTGGCAAAGCGGATCCTGCGTGTAGCCTTCCATCACTGGACCGCCCAGCGACAGGTTGATCACCTTGATGTTGTAAGTGCTCTGGAGTGAAATGGCTTCCTGAATGGCCGCAATCACTTCGCTCGTGGTTCCGTCGCCGTTCTCGTCGAGAACGCGAAGGTTAATGATACTCGCATTCTGGGCAACTCCCTGAAACGTGTAGAAGTCGTTCGCGCCCGTGGAGGCATAGCCATTGCCGGCAAGGATGCCGGTCACATGCGTGCCGTGGCCGTACATATCGTAGGGCCCGTTCACAGAGTCGCCCGTGAAGTCCTGGCTATAAACGATGTTGTTCGCGTTCAGGTCGGGGACATTCGCGATACCGCTGTCGATCACCGCTACGCCGACACCGCTTCCGTCCAGACCGAGCGACGAGGCAGCCGACATGTTGATGGTCTCGTTGTGGTAGTCGAGAGTCCAAGCGGTTGCGGCGGTGCTGGCTCCGTGAAGCTTGCGATCCGGAGTCACGTAAGCCACGTTGGGATCGTCTTCCAACTCCGCAAGACGGGAGGCTGAAATCGTATACAGCGCCCCGTGAAATCGTCCAAGTTCGCGCTTGAGCTGACCACCGTGGCCGGCCATCCGCTTATGATCTCGGCCGATGGGCACATGGTTGAACTGCACAATGACATCGACCTGCTTCGAGGAGTCAACCTGTTGCAGGTCTTTGGAGAGTTTCCGCGGGCCGGCGAATGCTATGCCGGCACAGACGAGTAGCGCGCATGAAGTCAGAACGAGTCTTCCCCACATGACGCTCTTGGATTGCTTGGATTTCATTCCTTGTTCCCCTCCGCGCCTTGTCTTCTACTAAGGGGCCCTGACGTGCGGCGCAATTGCACACTCTTTGCTTCGGAAAGATTAGAGATTACTTAATGACACAAAAGAGGAATCTTCTTACCAAAGGAATGCTTATAAGTTACTGCCGGACAACTTAGAGGCTGAGTTGACTCTTAATAAGACACTGCATCCTGTCTAAGCGCAGCGGAGAATGGTTTCCTGGAGTTTTAAAGGCGTCGCGCATGGCAGATCCGTGCAAGCCTCCTCGCTGGATCGAGTACTGTCGCGAAGATTTGCCATCAGTACCCTCAATGGGACGGGAAGCGCGCCGAAGAGCGACAGGGTCGCCGGATGGCGCATCTGCTCGATCTCGGTAACCGGCATGCACTCGGCGATGGCGCCGGCGTCCAGCACCGCGAGCCGGTCGCAAAGTTGCAGCACCGACACCAGGTCGTGGGAGATATAAAGCAGCGCGGTGCCGTTACGCCTGCTCAAGTGCCGCAGCAGCCTTACGATCTCCGCCTGGGTCACCGGATCGAGCGCGCTGGTCGGCTCATCGGCAATCACAATTGACGGCCGGTGCAGCAGGGCCAGCGCGATTAATACTCTCTGCGCCTGGCCGACGCTGATCTGGCCCGGCCTGCGGCGCAAAAAACTCGCATCTCCCGCAGGCAGTTGCACCTCGTCCAGCAGTTCTAGCAGGCGCGCATCGAGCGCAGCTTGTCCCGCGCGCACGTGCGCTCGCCACGCCTCTTCAAAGTGTGCGCGCAACGAAACGGCCCCGTTGAGCGCCACCATCGGACTCTGCGGCACCAGTGCAATGGTCTTTCCCAGCATCCGCCGCGCCCGGCCGGCGGGCATACTCAGCAGGTCGCATCCCTCAACGAGCACTTCGCCGCTAGCCCTGCCGCCCCGCCACTCCAGCAGTCCCAGCAGCGCCATCGCCAGCGTGGTCTTTCCCGCGCCGCTCGTGCCCACCATCCCCAGCACCTCGCCGGCCGAGAGGTCGAAGCGAACATCCTTCAGCACACATCGCTTCCCGTAGTCCGCCCGCAGGCGAACCTGCATCAGAGGCCCTGTCATCGCCCGTTCCCCTTGCCGCTGCTCTCCTCGCGACGGATGAACTCGATATTCCACACCGGCCCCGGCGCCAGGATCGCCGGCTCGGTCCCACGAAGATGCATCGAAATCGCCTCAAGAACATTGGGATACACAAGATAAATAAACGGCTGTTGATCGGCCACGATCTGTTGCACTCGATCCACGGCCGCCTTGCGCGCCGGCTGTGAGGGGTTGGAAGCCTGAAGCTCCATCTGCCGGTCGATCTCCGCCTCCCAGTCCGTCTCCGGCTTCTTTTGCGAGGGGTTCCACTGGTGGTTCGGTGACGAGCTCAGCCACAGATTCATCATCGTGCTCGGATCGGGCTGCGTGTCGGAGAGCCCAAGCAAACATGCCTCATAGTCCTGCTTGTGCATCAGCCGTTCAATCAGCGCGGGAAAATCCAGGGCCACGATCGTGACCTCCATTCCCAGACCGGCCAGGTCCTGCTGAATCATCGCCGCCATCTTCTGCCGCGCCGGATTGCCCGCATTGGTCAGAATGGAAAACTTCACCGCGTGCCCAGCGGAGTCGTACAGTTGGTTCCCGCTGCGATGAAATCCTGACTCCCCAAGTAACTTGCCCGCTTCGGCGGCACTTTCTCCGGGATACTTTAGCTTGCTGTTGTACCAAAGCCGGTTTGCGGGCGAGATAAAGCTGTAAGCCGGCGTAGCGTGGCCGTCGTAAGCTATGCGCGACAGATCGGCACGACGAATCGCTTCGGAGACTGCCACCCGGAAGCTACGATTCCGGAACCACGTTTTTTCGTACTCCGCGAGCGGCGCGGCCTGTGACTGGTTGAACCACAGTTGCTCCGTGTTGAGCGAGGCGCCAAGATCTCGCACCGACCCCGCCGACCGTCCGGCCACCACGTTATAGAAATCCGCCGGCAGGCCGTCGACAAAGTCGTACTCCCCGCGCAGAAACAGCGCAATCTCCTTCTCGCGGTTGTTCTCGACATCGAGCCGGATCCCGCTTGCATAGGGCAGTTGCCGGCCGTCACCGTCTCGCCGCCAGTAGTACGGATTCCGGCTCAGCCGCAGATACTGCCCCTGCTTATACTCGGCAACAGTAAACGCTCCCGAAGTAACTCGTCCTTCGCTCGGCCGGTTGGCGGGCTCAATCGCGATCTCATCGAAGATCTTCTCAACGCCGATCACGCGCTTGGCAAGATGTACTCTCACCGTCAACTTGTCCGGCGTCTCCACCGTTACCTGGCCCGGCACAAGAAACTCATCGGCAACAATGGAACCGGTCGCTGGCGCAAGAACCCGTTTGAGCGACCAGGCCACATCCGAAGAACCCAGCGCCGAACCATCGGAGAACCGCAGTCCAGCGCGCAGCTTGAACTCAACCGTCGTGCCGTCCGGCGAGATGCGAAAGCTCTGGGCAAGTTCTGGCTCCGCCGCCTGCGTCAGCCGGTTTACTCGTACCAGCACGCCGCCGGTCAGGTAGCGCACCAGTTCCGATGCCTGCTCGTCCACCTTCGCAGGATCGAAGGTCTTCGGGTCGTAGTGAATCGCCCACGCGAGTTCCCCGGGCAGCCGCGATGCTGCCTGGCTTCCGGCAACGCCCGCAAGCACCGCCGCAATGGCGGCTTGCGCAACCACTAGTCTCAGTTGTCTATACATTGGCTTTCCCTCCTGCGCTGAACGATTCCAAAATCAACAGCACCGCAACCAGCAGCGCGATGGGCAGATACACCCAGCCCGTCCGCGCCAGCAGGGCCGAGTTGTCCAGTTCCAAAAGCATTGCTCCCCACGACGGCATGGGCTCGCCCACGCCCAGGCCCAGCGCGCCA
>Ga0326728_10026585_pt1 | contig 10219 bp, 9 predicted proteins | sample MB3enrmetagenome_FD_207602 | JGI IMG/M metagenome (GOLD analysis project Ga0326728, IMG submission 207602) | Lab enriched peat soil microbial communities from McLean, Ithaca, NY, United States - MB31MN | ecosystem: Environmental > Terrestrial > Soil > Wetlands > Peat | place: USA: New York... | reverse complement strand
GTCTCAAAAAATAGACGCTGTGCCTCTATCGGGTGCACTGAAAAAGGCCGTTTCCTATGGGAGACGCATTGCAGCGGTTATGCAAAGACTGCCGGAAAACCTGGGAAAGAAAAGGTGGTCGGAGGAAATTCTCAGCAAGGTAATCGATGAGGCGTTCGCGTTGCAATCTCAGAGAGAGTGACAACCATCAGGTCCCTCCCTTTCATAAAGGGAGGACAGGAGGGATTTGGAAGCGTTGGATGTGCAGACAATGAGCAATAGACCCGATTCGGCAGGACAGCCCCAAATGGGTCGCGCCTAAAGGCGCTCCTACAGCGCTGCTTTTGTAGGAGCGGCTTCAGCCGCGACAGCCGAATTGTGAAAGTATGGTATATTCAATGAACATTGCGGCATAGAGATAAATCTCTTCCTCTTTATGAAAGTGGGGGACCTGAATCGCACGGCTTTGGGCGAGTTTCTTCTCTGGTTTGACAACGGATATTTCGTTACTAGTATAAATAAAGCTGAGAAAAGGGAGAAAAAAAACGGCCCGGTCTCAAGAAAGCTGCGGAGGATTTCCAAGTGGCGGGAAGAGCGATCTGGAAAGGATATATCCATTTCAAGGACGTCGATGTGCCGGTGAAGCTGCATACCGCGGTCAAGGAAGAGCGGATTCAGTTTCACCTCCTTCACTCTCGTGATCGTATCAAGCTGAAACAGCAGCTGGTCTGTGCATATGAAAAGGTGCCCGTTCCGGTTGAAGAACAGACCAGGGGATTCGAATTGGAAAAGGGGAAATACCTCATCGTCGATCCAAGTGAGCTGGAGTTGGCCGAACCCGAAGACAGTCGTGTGATCGAGGTCCACGAGTTCGTAAAAACCGCACAGATCGATCCCGTGTTCCTCGAACGGGTATACTACCTGGAGCCGGATATCCCGGCAAAGGCATATAACGGGCTTGCCTCGGCCATGAGCGAGATGGATGTTGCAGGCATATGCACCTGGACCATGAGAAAACGCTCATATGTCGGGGCGCTCAAGGTCAGCGGACAGGTCCTCCGCCTCAACACCCTGCGGTATGCTGACGAGGTGATCCCTGCCGATTCCCTCGAACTCAAGAATATCCCTCTATCCGAAAAGGAGCTGAAGATCGGCAGCGATCTGATCAATCAGCTGACCGCCCCGTTCCAGCCGCAGAAATTCGAAAACGAGCATCAGAAAAAGCTGCACGTCTTGATCGATAAAAAGGCCAGGGGCGAGAAGATTGCGATCCTGAGGCCCAGGCGTCTGAAGCCCACGGCATCAAATAAGCTGCTCGAAGCCCTCGAGGCGAGTCTGAAGAAGGTTGCATAGATGAAAAACCCACGGTCCGCACCCCTTCTATCGAAGCTGTCTGCGAACAGGGGCAAAGATGCGGCTGAGCAGGGCATATGGAGCGGGACGATCAGTTTCAGCCTGGTGGCGATTCCCGTACGGCTGGTCAGGGCCGTCGAGCCCGGCAGGGTCTCTTTCCGCATGCTCCACAGCAGAGACTATTCCCCTCTTTTGAGAAGAATGGTCTGTCCTGAAGAAGAAAAGATAGTTCCGGCCGGAGAGATCATCAGGGGGTACGAGATCACACCCGGCAAATACCTGCTGATAACCGACGAAGAGCTGGAATCCGTATCGCCCGAACGGAGCCGGACGATCGAGATCATCGAGTTCATCGACATGAAGGATGTGGATTCGATCTATTACGATCACCCCTATTATCTCGTTCCTTTGAAAGGCGGCGAAAAATCCTACGCTCTCCTGGCCGAGGTGATGCGCCGGGCCAATAAGGCAGGGCTCGCGAAATTTGTGCTCGGGGAACGGGAGTATCTCGTTGCGGTCAAGAGCACCGGAAGCGCCCTGTCGCTCATCACGCTTCATTACCGCGATGAGATACTCGGGGATGAGGACATCACGCCTGAAGAGGCACGGATCGAGCCCGAGGAAACAAGCCGCATGAAGAGGATCATCAAAGGGATGATATCAGACTTCAATCCGGACAAATATGCAGACAAACGCAGGGAAAAGATCCTTACGCTCCTGAAGAAGAAGGCCAGGGAGACTTCCCCGGTGGAGGCCCCTGAGGTCGAGGAGGAAGAGGGAGAAGGTCCGGCCGATCTGATCGCAATGCTTCAGAAGAGCATGCGCAAGGTGAAAAAGAACCGGTGAGCGGAAAAGTCGCGGCAGCTCCAGGGAGAAGACTTTCTCTGACGAACCTCCAAAAGGATCTCTATCCGTCCTATGGTTTCAGCAAGGCCCATATCATGGATTACTACCGCAGGATTTCTCCGTTCATCCTGCCTCATCTGAAAGACCGGGCCCTGACATTGAAACGCTACCCCAACGGGGTGGAAGAGGAATACTTTTACGAGAAGCGCTGTCCTTCCAATCGTCCGTCCTGGGTGAAAACGGCACGGATCACCAGGGATGAGGGTGAGCAAATGACCGTCTGTCTCGTCAACGATCTGGATACGCTGATCTGGGTGGAGAACCTTGCGTCTCTCGAGCTGCATGTGCCCCTGGCAAGGGCCGGCTCCCCGGAAACGCCCGATTCCATGGTCTTTGACCTGGATCCCGGCGATTCTGCAAATGTTCTTGATTGCGCCCGGGTGGCGCTGATCCTCCGGGACCTGCTTCTGGAGCTGAAGCTTGCAAGCTATGTGAAAACATCCGGCAGGAAGGGGCTCCATGTATACGTACCCCTGAACCGCAGGGACGCGACCTTTGAAGACACCAAGAAATTCTCGAAATCGGTCTCTGAGGTCCTGCAGCACAACTACCCGGATCTGGTGACTGCAAAAATGGCAAAGGAACTGCGGAAGCAAAAGGTCTTCATCAACTGGTCCCAGAACGACCACTCAAAGACCATGATCTGTGTTTATTCTTTGCGGGCGCGGGAGAAACCCGTTGTCTCGTTTCCCCTCACCTGGAAGGAACTGGAGGATTCGGCCTCCAGGCGCGATCCCGGCAGGCTTCAAGTCCTGCATTCAGAGGCCCTTTCCAGGGTGGAAAAAGAGGGTGACCTCTTTCGAGACGTGCTCGTTAAAAAACAGAAGCTTCCTTATCTGTGATATGCGACTGAAAGACTACGAATCCAAACGGAAATTCGAGAAGACGCCTGAGCCGAGACCTGGCCGCAGCCATGAGGGGGACCGTCTCTCATTTGTCGTGCATAAGCACGCGGCCCGGGCCATGCATTACGATCTCAGGCTCGAGCTGGAAGGGGTGCTCAAAAGCTGGGCCGTGCCGAAGGGCCCATCGCTCGATCCTTCCGTAAAAAGGCTCGCCGTCATGGTCGAAGATCATCCGCTTGATTACAAGGATTTCGAGGGCGTTATCCCGGAGCACAATTACGGAGCAGGAAGCGTCATCATCTGGGATAGGGGCTTTTATCACCACCCTTCCGATAAAGAGGGAAACCAAAGCGAGCATCTCCTCCTTGACGGGTTGAGAAAAGGGGATATGAAGTTCGTCCTCGAAGGCGAGAAGCTTCAGGGTGAATTCGCGCTGGTAAAGACGAAAAAGGATGAGAGGTCGTGGCTGCTTTTGAAGAAACGAGACAGCCATGCGAGCCTTAAGGACATCCTCGCAGAGAATCGTTCCGTCGTGTCGAATAAGACCCTTGAAGAGGTTACCGAGGCCACTCCGCATAAATCATACCGGCAGGGCAAGATCGACCAGATCCGCCTCAGGGAGGCGATTGAAGCCGAAGACCTGAAGGGCGCGCCAGTCAAACCCATGCCGCACCACATAAAACCCATGCTCGCGACGCTGATCAAAGAACCTTTCGATTACCCCGACTGGATCTTTGAGATGAAATGGGACGGATACCGGGCCGTTGCAGAAATCAAAGGCGGAAGCGTTTCGCTCTATTCCCGGAACCTGATCTCGTTCAATCAAAGGTTTTCTCACATTACGGACTCGCTCAAAAAATTCAGATTCGAAGCGGTCCTGGACGGCGAGATCGTGGTGGTGGACGACCAGGGGCAGCCTGACTTCCAGAAGCTGCAGGATTATCGGAAATCAGGAAGAGGCCATCTACTCTACTATGTATTCGATCTCCTCCATTTCGAAGGACATGACCTGACAAACCTGCCCCTCCTGAGGAGAAAGGAGCTCCTGAAAAAGGTCCTGCCCTCTTCTTCGAACATACGATTCAGCGATCATGTGGAAAAGGAGGGCGTCCTGTTCTTCAAGGTCGTAAAAGAAAAAGGACTCGAGGGGATCATGGCCAAGCATGGCCGGAGTGCATACAAGCCGGGCATGAGGAGCAGGCATTGGCTCAAGGTGAAGACGCATCTCACGCAGGAGGGCGTGATCGCAGGATTCACGGAGCCCATGGGGGGCAGAAAGAATTTCGGCGCCCTTGTCCTGGGCGTGTACGATGAGGGCGAGCTGATTTTCGTCGGTCATACCGGAGGCGGATTCAGCGCCGAGACCTTAAGGGAAATCCGTGAAAGGCTGAATCCCCTTATAAGGAAGAAGTGCCCCTTCAAGGTTGAGCCGAAGACCAATACGCCGGTCACCTGGGTAAAACCGGAGCTGGTCTGCGAGGTCGTATTTCACGGCTGGACAGATGAGGGCATGATGAGGCAGCCGGTCTTTTCCCGGCTGCGGGAGGACAAGGCCTCACGCGAGGTGGTGCGTGAAAAACAAGGGGATTGACCGATCGGGCGGCAGCGAGGCCGCAGCCGCTTCATAAGCTTCGGCAAAGGATTGTAAGCAATGAAGATCCACATCGGCACAAGCGGATACGGGTACAAAGAATGGAAAGGGAAATTCTACCCTGAAAAGATCTCTCCCAAGGAGATGCTCGGCTTCTATTCACAGCGCTTGGGCGCGGTGGAGATCAACAATACCTTTTATCGCATGCCCATGGAGAGCGTCCTTACGTCCTGGCTAGAGCAGGTCCCTGATACTTTTGTGTTCGCGCTCAAGGCACCCCAGGTCATAACGCATGTGAAGCGGTTGAGAGATGTGGGCGAAGAGACTGTTTACCTCTTCAGGACGCTGACTGCCCTTGGCAAGAAACTGGGGCCTGTGCTCTTCCAGTTCCCCAAGAGCTTCCGGGCAGACCCCACAAGACTCAAAGATTTTCTCGCCTTGATCCCCAGTGATGTGTCCTGCGCATTCGAGTTCCGCAACGCAAAGGGGCCCGATGCCGAGATCCTGGACCTCCTCCATGAAAAGGGATGCAGCCTGTGCATCGCCGATACCGACGAGAAACCCGCAGATGAGATCGTTCCTACTGCGCCATGGGGATACCTGCGCCTGCGGCGTTCGGATTACACGGAAGCGGATCTCTCGCAATGGATGGAAAGAATCCTTTCTCAGAAATGGAAGCAGGCCTTTGTCTTTTTCAAACACGAGGAAGAGGCCATAGGACCCGAAACCGCGATACGTTTCCGCGAGCTTATCGATTCAACGGGAAAGAGTTCAAGACAGAAGGCATAATTCCGGTTACCAGCCCTCTCCGTCCTTTTTCTTTCGCGAAGGATACAGCGAGTGGCCCAGTCAAAACACGTTGTCTTGCATATTCGCAAATATTGCATATTAACATGAAATAAGATATTTTCTGATCGCGGAGGCTAAAATGAATCTCAAGGTAGTTCTCGAACCGAGTGATGAGGGCGGCTACACGGCATTTGTTCCTTCCCTGCCTGGTTGTATAAGTGAAGGTAACACGAAAGAAGAGGCTCTTAAAAATATCAAAGAGGCAATTGAACTGTATCTTGAAGAAGTCGAAGACGATTCAGTGATCGGCCCCAAAGCTGAAATAGTCAAAGTTGCAGTATGACAAAGATACCCAGTGTATCTTACCAGGATGTCATACACGCTCTTCAAAGAGACGGCTGGGTTGTAGTCAGACAAAAAGGAAGTCACATCAGATTACAAAAACATACAGCTAGAGAAACTCTGAAAATCACCATCCCTGCTCATCGTCCTATAAAAAGATCTACGCTCTCTCATATTCTTCAACAAGCTAATTTGACTGTTGAAGGTTTCAATAATCTATTATGAAAAAGCCGACAAGCAAATCCTGCGTACGGCTGGCCCAGTCGAAACACATACTATTCATGCGTGGCACGGGACAGGACCAAAGGCCTTAGCCATGGGATATGGACAATGGGTTACGCTCACACTCCACCCGACCTGCGGCACTGTTTGCGTGTGAAGAGAATTGCAATGGTAATTGCCATTTATATATTAATGACAGTATAATATTGCACTCAATATCCGGATATACTGCAATCGTGCATCGGATAACTATAGTGATATCCTGCAAAAGTGCAGTATAGTAATTGTCATGTTTTAGGACATTTCAATGGAAGATAAAGACTTAGCACAGACAATTGAGGATATTCAAAAGGCTGTTGAGCCGGTAGGACAAGCTATCTCTGATAAGGTTTCTGAACTTGTAGAAACTTATAGGCCTGTTTTTACCGCTGCCGAGAGATTTGCTCGAGAGTTTGGTGAAACATATGGTCCGATTATTTCTAGAATTGGGGAATCCTTTAGAATATGGATTGAAAACAATTCACAAGCATTGAAATTAATCGGCGAAACAATTATCGATTTTTCTAGGAAAGCAAAGGAATGGCAAGAAGCTCAGAAGGTCAGTGTTACATACATGGCCCAGAACGGATGGTTTCCTAACTGGTATACGTTTAATTTCAAACCCAGTGATGAAACTTTTGATCTAGATTCTCTAATGATCGATCATATAAACGAATCTTGGGACGAAATCGCTGATGCAATATTAAAGAAATGCCCTAACAGGTCACCTATATTAAAAGTGGCTTTTCAGCTTCATAAAACTGGCAATTTCATTGCTTCTATTCCATTGTTCCTATCGCAAGCAGATGGGATATTTTGCGAAGAGATAACGTCGTTTCTTTTCGCCGGTGAAAAGCCCAAGGAAAGCATAGAAAGAATGGTTGAAAGTGGTGAAATTCAGAAGTGGTTTTTAGAGGATATTCTTTTAGAGCCATACAAGATCAAGACACAATTTCAGGAAGGAATGAGTAAGGCAAGTAAAGTGGCCAAATCAAAAGCACCCAATCGTCATGGGATAATGCATGGATATAGAAAGCATCTAGATTATGGCACTGAACTAAATTCTTGCAAATGCTTCTCCTTGTTAGCATTTGTAGTTTTTTCAGTGAAGGATGTATTTAAGCAACATAACTAAATGCTTAAGCGGACCCGACAATCCACTGTGCATCAAAATTTAGCAATGTAGTCCGGTGGTCAGTGCCACATCGGCCGGGCCGCTTAGCATTGGTGTTAGAAATTAGATTTAAGGATTAAGAAATGTCACTTCAAGATGATCTTCTAACATTAGACAAAGTAGATAGGCGAGTAAAACGGGCTATTGATGAAAGGAACTGGGAAGATCTGAAAACCGCCGTTACTGAGTATGAATCGTTGCTGAAAAGCATTCGAATTCACTTACTAGACCAGTCTGTTGCTTCTGTTGAAGACGCACATGCGGTTGAGATTCTCCGGAAAATTACTACAGGCGATGGTTTACAGACTAAGCTACAGGAGAAATTTAGTGAAGAAGAGCTGGACAAACTCGGGTCTGATCTCTTCTACTCATGGATCAGCCACATCGAATATGTAACTGGTCTTGCCGAGCTTCGACCTTTAATTGTTCGTAGTTCAGTAGGGGAAAGTGTATCTCGGCTTGTGTTGCAAGTTAAAGACAGCTATGCGCTCCAACAGTACGGGGCGGCATATAGTTTATGTCGTACAGTAATTGAGGCCAGCATCCGCGATATATGTGTTCGATGTAAGTTGTTTCCTAATCTCAAAGCAAATGAGATCCTTTTTGAAGAAATTACCTGGAAGAAACTTAGAAACGAGGTGTCCTCTGGCTTTCTTCAAGAACAGTTAAAATCTATTTATGATGAGCTTTCCACCGTTGTACACGGTCGAAAAAAAGTTTCTAAAGACGAGGCACGGCTTGCATTTGAAAAAACTCTGCATGTAGTTGAGAAACTCTATTTGGCACATGGACTCTAATTGCATAGCTAATCACTTCACCGGACGCGGCAGGGCCGCGCCACTGACCCTTGCCGATGTCCCTCACCCTGATGATGCATAACGAAGTAGGATGAAATCAGGGAATCATCGCTCCTTACGGCTTTTTCCTTTTCCCTGCATATTGGATCCGGTCTTCTGATATAATCGCGGTAATAAGGTCGTGGGGCACGACATCGAAGGCCGGGTTGAACACGCAGACATCGGGTGCAGACCTTTTCCCCTGGAAGCACATCACTTCGTCGGCATCGCGCTCCTCGATCGGTATGTCGCTGCCTGTAGGCATATCGGGGTCAAAGGTGGACCGGGGGGCGGCAATATAAAACGGTATGCCGTGGGCATGTGCAAGGACTGCCAGTGAATAGCTGCCCACCTTGTTGGCCGCATCTAGGTTGCGCGCGATCCTGTCCGCGCCCACGATCACGGCATCGATCCGGCCGAGCTTCATGAGCCAGCCTGCGGCGTTGTCGGTTATCAAGGTGCAGGGGATGCCCTCCTTCATGAGCTCATAAGCGGTGATCCTGGCCCCCTGGAGCAGGGGCCTGGTCTCATCCGCGTATACCATGGCGAGCTTGTTCTGCTCGCTCAGCTTCCGTATCACGCCGACGGCGGTCCCCATGCCTCCTGTGGCGAGGGAGCCTGCATTGCAGTGCGTGAGGATCGAATACGCCCTTCCCTCTTCGAACAGGCCTGCGCCAAGCAGCGACATGGCCTCGTTTGCAGCGATCTCTTCCTCCCAGATGGCATCGGCCTCCTCCTTAAGCGTCTCTGCCAAACCGCCTGATCCGGCATTCTTGATCGATTCGAGACACCTTCTTACTGCCCATGCAAGGTTCACCGCAGTGGGCCTGGCACTGATAAGGGCATCAGCCGCATGTTCGACCCCTTCCCTGCCTTTGTCTGCCGCGAGCACGAGGCCGTACGCAGCGGCTATGCCGATGGCGGGCGCCCCGCGCACGGCCAGGGTTTTGATGGCGAGGGCCACGTCGTCCGGTGTCGTGCAGGCCATCCAGGTCTCTTCCTGGGGAAGGCGTCTCTGATCGAGGATGAAGAAGGTATTGTCTTCGAAATAGAAAGGCTTGATCATAGGTTCAGGAATTCCCGGGCGGACATGTCTTTTCTGAGCCGTGCGACTTCATGCATGGCACGCTCTCGTATCGCACGGGCAGGCGGGAGATCAACAACGATCCTGCCCTTGTCCATGACCTTCATGATCACAGATTCCATGGTGCCTTTGCACTCACACTGCCTCGTATTCCCAAGGGGCACCACAGAATCCTTCATGCAGTTCGTGCATCGCAGCACATCCTTTTTGCCGGAGTTTTTGCCCCGCTTCGCATAAGGCCTTCCTTGAACCTCGACGATGTCCATGGAAAAGTCGAGTGTCGCCGCGCTCGATAGCTGGGTCCCTACCCCGAATGCATCCACCACATCCTTCAACAACAGGAGGGCTTCAAGGTCAAGCCCGCCGGATGCAAAGAGCTTTACGTGGCCAAAGCCCCTGAGGTCCAGTTCCCACCTCACCTCTTCCATCAATGCCTTATAGTCACCCCTCCGGGACGCCGGCGTATCAAGGCGCACACCCTTAAGCCTTTCCCGCATGGCCTCTGCCACCCTGAGTGCCTCGAACTTCTCGTCCTGAAACGTGTCTATGAGGATGATCCGCGGTACATCGGGCTCTATAACCTCATCAAAGGCCAGGGCCGCCTGAAGGGTATCACCCATCTGGAGCATGAGGGCATGCGGCATGGTGCCCATGGGCTTTTCTCCGATGAGGCGCGCGCCGGCAACGGTGGCCACCCCGTCGCAGCCGCCAATGAAGGCCGCCCTCTCCACCATGGGCGCAATTGACGGATGCATGCGCCTGGCGCCGAAGCTGATGAGGCCCTTTGCACCGCATGCCGCCTTGCACCTCGATGCCTTGGTGGCGATGCCGGACGCCTGGCACAGGCAGCCCAGGATCGCGGTCTCCAGGGCGCCGAATTCAAGGTAGTCGCCCTCGATGATCATCACCGGTTCGCCTGCGAAGAACACGCTCCCTTCGGGCATGGCATGGACGGTCGCCTGAGCGCCTTCAAGCAGCACACACACCTCTTCGAGCCCTGCAAAGATCCCCCAGCCATACCTCGGGTCGGGGTATGATTTCAGGAATATCTCCAGACAC
>Ga0326728_10026584_pt1 | contig 10221 bp, 6 predicted proteins | sample MB3enrmetagenome_FD_207602 | JGI IMG/M metagenome (GOLD analysis project Ga0326728, IMG submission 207602) | Lab enriched peat soil microbial communities from McLean, Ithaca, NY, United States - MB31MN | ecosystem: Environmental > Terrestrial > Soil > Wetlands > Peat | place: USA: New York... | reverse complement strand
GATCAATGGCCCTGGTCAAGCTTCCGATTCTATTATCTGAACGATTCGTCTGTCTTGAGCATGGACCGCCTGGCTTGATCCGCATCCAACGCAGAGCTGCGCTCGCTCTGCGCCAGCCGGCCCTTGACCCTCACCGCTCCCGCATCGCTCGCCCTGGCCGCCCAGAAACGCCAACGGCAGGTACTCTGCTCGGCAGTCGGATCAGCGAATCGAGCACAACCGGTTCACTACTTTTCACCCTTCTTCGGTTGAGGGTCCGTGTACGCCTCGCAAACCAGGGAAGGATCGGCAGCGAATAGGTCTTTTACGGAAAGAGCAAACCTAGGCTGCTTCTCGATCTCCTTGATAGCCGATGCAAGGTGCTCCTGCGTCCACGTACCGCCAAGTGGAGGATTTACAAACGAAACACCGATCGGCTCATCCTTGGACAGAACAAAGCTGGCGTTGTTCTGGATATTGAAAGCCTGGTGGCCGTCGTGTTCTGTTAGGAAGATTGCAAAAACCAACCCGTTCGACCGGGCCGGAGCGGCATAGTTGACCAAGTAGATGACCCTGTCAGGCGAATAGGATTTCTCATCGAGAAAGTACCCAAAGGTCAGCCCTGTTGCTTTCGAGGATGGCAGGAACTGCTTCGCCTCAAGGCACTGAGCGGCATGAAGCAAAAGTTGTGGCGTTTGCTCCTGCGAGTAGACGGTTGCGCCCAACCAAAACAGTACCGGTATCGCTAGCGTAATTTTCTTCATAGCGTCCTCCCACATTGCGAGCTACTGCCCTGGATCGTTGTAGATAACAATCCAAGTCGGTCGCGGACTGATGCTGTCTTTGAACGGGCCGAACTTTTCGTATACCGTCTCGCGACCTGCCGCACCCTTAAGATGGTTGTGCGCACTCCGCCACTGCACATGCGGATTATGCGTGGTTCCAAACTGGCTTCGACCCTCGACCGGATCAGCACCGCCATTCGCCCTGTTCCTAGCAGCGTCCCTCATAGTTTGTTCATCCTGGGGCGAGGCATTTCCCGTGGCCTTCGCTGTTTTTGCGGGATTATCTAGATTTGCGTTGTTGATGAGGGCATTCGCCAGTGCATCTTTGGCGTCCGAGAGCACGTCTGGATCGCCTTTCTTAGCAGTACTCAGGCTGCCAACCTCATTGGTCATAGTCTTTGCGAGAGCACCAACTGTAGTGTTCCCCACTGCCTGATTGTCTACGTTATTATTTTGCGCCAACTCACGGAGCGCCCTGTCGTAGTAGTACCCCTTTCACCCCGAAAGTTTCATCCAGCTATTCGCTCACATTTTGGAGGAGGAGGGGGCTTTATGCCCATTTTGATTAGAGCGTACCGAATTCCACTTGCTGAAGTAATCGCTCCGTTGATGCAGTCCGCCTTTGGTAGCATTTCTTGTAACTTTGGGACCGCTGCTTTGGCAGCAGGTCCAAGATTCCCCAGGGCCGTCGCCACCCAGTACCGTACTGAATCATCAGGGGAATCGAGCAGGGACGTTATATCGGTTACGAGCGCCTCTGTGACTTCTTTGCTACTGAGTTTTTGTGTGAGGCTTGCAAGCCGCTCTGCAGCTTCCGTCCTAGCATCCACAGTCTTCTCGGATCTGACCTTCGCTATGCTCTCTTTGATTTGCTTCATAAGTGCAGGTCCTCCGCTTGCCTGAGCTATCTGAGCCATTGCCGATAGCGCAAAACAGAGAGCGACAGAAAGCAGTCTGGAAAATCGCATTTTCATACCCCCCATTTCTAGTCGCCCCACCACCGGACGTTTGGGGCCGTGGCGCTCTGTGTTGAAAGATTTGGATTTGTGGTTGTGGCCTTCAAAATACCAGCCGGAAACCCTGCTGGTTGAACCTTGAAAGAAGATGGCGGCGTCAGTCCTTCATAGAACCGGGCACTTGCGTGAATGTGGCTTCCAGACCCACCTGCGAACATGTCGCTATACGATGCTCCATTTGCATCGGTACCGTGTAACGAAGAAACATGCGAATTCGCGGAAACCGGCCATGCCTCCCAATAATCGTAATGTCCTGCTCCTGAGAAATCTGCCACAATGTGCTGAACGATCCAGCCGCCTGTTGTTGTGTTGTGGGTCAAGCTCCATTGAATCTCCCATGTCGTCCCTTGGCCGCCCGACACGGTCTTGAATTTCAGTTGTTGATTTTGTAAGCCTTGCTGCCCGCCTGCTTGACCTGCTCCCTGCGCGGCCGTCCCATTCTGCTGTTGACCCGTGCCTTGCGCGCCAGCAGTATTTTGCGCCTGTTGCGGCGTCGAGTTGTGGGGGCCAGCGACGGCCAAGTATTCTTCACGCGAATACTCCGATTCCACCTCCACGCCGGGGCCCGCGCCGTTCGACCAAAAGGGATTCCAATCTGCTGCGATGTCCGATTCGTTGCCTGCCATGTTCGTGGCAGTTACGGGGGACAGCCCGCTGGGGTCGGTGAGCGTGGTGGGATTGTTGCGCGCGTAGGCGTATTTGTTCCAAGTCTGCGGGTCGGTGAGGGTGACGGTTCTGATGCCGCCCGGGTCGGGGGTGGGCCAGCGGCCGTTCGGGGAGTAGTGCCGGTTGGGGGTATTGTACATGTCGATTTCCGGGTCGTAGTCGGGCAGTTTAGCAAAGGTTTTGTGCGGGTTGAAGCCGTTCAGGTCGATCCCCGTCCACACTTCCCCATAGGGATAGAACAAGCGTTCGGCGAAGTTGTTCCCGGTGTAATCGCTGGCCGTGCTGATGGACCCCAGTTCGTCGGGGTGGTCAAAGAGCGTCCCGCCCGACCAGTATTCGGCCAGGATGCCGCCGTTGAAGGCCACATACGCCCGTTGGTTGGGGTCGCTCGAGTTGCCCGTATAGCGCCACAGCAGGGCGCCGCCCGCCCCGTAGACCTCGTCGGTGGTTTCGGTCGGCGTCACGTCGCGCACCCTTTGAAGCAAAGCATTGTAGGTGTAGATTGTACACCCGGCGGGAAGACGCCGCAGGCTGCCCGTAGCGATATGGCGGGCCTATGCTGCGACTTTAAGAACGGCAGGTTGAGTGGGCTCAGACACGGCAGGGGCGGGGGCGGCTTGTAGCGGCGACTTTACGTCGCCATGGCGAGGTGAACTCGCCGCTACGTGATCGACGTCGGTGCGGCGGTAAACGAATACAATCTTGCCGGGGTCGGGGACAGAGTTGCGGTCCGGGCGCAGGCCGCAGTGGTTCACCAGGTGGTCGATTACGGCGTCGGCGGCGGAAGTGGTAAAAGCTTCGCGATAGATCAATCCGTCGCCCAAGTCCGCCGCCAGGTGCCGCCGAAAGAATGGCGCGCGCCCGTCCTTGGCCGTTCCCACACACCACTCGTTATGCTCTCCACGAAATTTGCGAATGTGTCGTTCGATCTCTTCAATGATTTCTTCGTGATTGATAGGCCTGATGGCAGCCCTCGTCGGGCATCGGACTTCGGACCCTGTCTTTCCCACAAGTGCCTTCAGGAAGTTAGCGACCGCCAAGGATCGGGTTTGCGCCAGCCGAGCTTCCTGAGTCATGTTCCCTGGGTCCCCCGGGACGATAGCTCAGGGCTGCACCCTGCGTCAGCCCGCCCAAGATTGGGGGGCAGATCAAACCAGTAAACCACTCTCATTTCTTTTCAATGAAATCTAACCTCGTTCCTAATAGCTTTCGGCCGGGGAACGAAAATTCAAATGCGACATACGCTGTCCCGATTATATCCCCTTTTGTAATATCCCTTATCGGATACGACACTTCGACCTGCGTGTCATCATCATGCGCGCCAGGCTGGATATTGTATTTTTGGGGTTCACTCCAAACGCATTGAATCCTCAATGAGGAATCCCCCAGGGTTTTGAGGTCCGCAGATGAAGCGATCTTTATGTTATTAAGAAACTTGGCATCGGAAACATCAATGATCCTTGGATTCCCATTCAAAATTACAAAAGTCCTGGATCCGGCCAAACGAAAAGGATAGCATACCTCGCCAACCGTAAAGCCATCGAAGTAGTGGGGCGGTTCAATAGCCCCCAAATAAGCCGCCTCGCTCGAAAACGAGGCTGCGAACGAAAGGCTTCCGTCAGATGCGTGGTCCTTTTTCATCACTTCAAGAAGCGACTGCTGCGTTCCCCTTCCATTTACCATTGCTTCCTTAAGCGTCCGTATGGATTCCTGGCTCGGTTTCCACACAGAATGAGCGTCGACTATCTTGTGAATATATGCCTTGCTCTGACCGTCGATTACGCCAGACAACGAAGACCATGTAACAGCGGCGATAAAGGCAAGATGTGAGCAACGATTTATATTCAACATTTAGTTCCCCCCTCGCATAATTACGTAGTAACGACTTAGGTCGTCAACAGGGGCGCCCTTGCCTCCTCTGTCTTGTATCGTCCTCTCGTGTACAACTTGCCCCTTCCATTGATCCCGAATCACTGCGCTTGCTCCTCCAGGGGCGACCGATACCAGCTCGGCTGCATGGGACTGCCCCGGGATGCTTTCGTATTTTCCATCCGGGCCAAAGGTGGCGATGGCTGCTCCTTGAGGAGTGTCCGGGCCGACCTTTTCGCCACGAACCCAGTCGGTTGCTCGGCGGGGCACGTCTGTATCCGCTTTGACGAAATCAACACACTGCCCAGACCCACATACTGTTTTCCCATTCATGTATTTTTTGGGGTGTTTGGCGATGAAGGGGCCATTTGTTTTTTTGTCTGTATTCGGCTGTTGCGGCGGATCTTCCGCCTCTTGCGGCGTCGAGTTGTGGGGGCCAGCGACGGCCAAGTATTCTTCACGCGAATACTCCGAGTCCACTTGCACGCCGGGGCCCGCGCCGTTCGACCAAAAGGGATTCCAATCTGCTGCGATGTCCGATTCGTTGCCTGCCATGTTCGTGGCAGTTACGGGGGACAGCCCGCTGGGGTCGGTGAGCGTGGTGGGGTTGTTGCGCGCGTAGGCGTACCGGTTCCAGGTCTGAGGATCCTCGAGGGTGACGGTTCGGATGCCGCCGGGGTCCGGGGTTGGCCAGCGGCCGTTGGGTGAGTAATGGCGATGCGGACTGTTGTACATGTCGATTTCCCGGTCGTAGTCGGGCAGCTTGGCAAACGTCCGGTGGGGATTGTCACCTTTTGGGTCGTACCCCGTCCACATTTCACCATAGGGGTAGAACAACCGCTCGGCAATGTAGTTGCCGGTGTAGTCGCTGGCGGTGGTGATGGACCCCAGTTCGTCCTCGTGATCGAAAAGCGTTCCCCCCGACCAATACTCGGCCAGGATGCCGCCATTGAAGGGCACATAGGCGCGTTGATTGGGGTCGCTCGAGTTGCCCGTGTAGCGCCACAGCAGGCTGCCGCCGGCGCCATAGACCTCGTCCGTAGTGCCGCCTGGCGCCACATCCCGCACCCTCTGCAACAAAGCATTATAGGTGTTGGTTACAATCGTAGTTCCCGACTCGTTGTAAACCCAGAACAGTCGCCCCTCGTCGCTCCACCCGTAGCTGTACGTCCCGTCATTGGTCATGTTGCCCCTGATGCCGTAGGTGTAACCGGAATTGGTGATGCGGTTGGTGGAGGCGCTGTAGCTGAAGCCCACACACCCGGGGCCGGCCGGCGCACAGCTCATGTTTCCGTACTGACCATTCGAGCCGTCGCCGGTGAAACTATAGGTCTGGCTGAATGCCACGTTGCCCGTCGCCGAGGCGCTCACCAGGCGGTTTACGGCGTCGTAGCTGTAAGTGGCCGCGTGGCTGAGGCTGGAATTCACGTTGTCGTTGTAATAGTAGCCCGCCACGCTCCCATTGTTGTTGCTCCCGCTTGGCCAGGCCGACGATGACTCCGAGCAACTGCTGGCGTTCGAGACACCCGCATAGTAATTGTACACCCGGCAGGAATCCGCCGAGTGAGTGCTCGAAGTGCCGAGCTCCTCCACGGCCGTCTCCAAGAGCTTGTTGTAGAAGTAGCTCTCCTGGACCGGTGTGCAATTCGAGCCCACGCAGCCATTCTGGAGTGTGCTCACCGCCCCGAAGGGGGTATAGGTGACGTTGGCCAGAGTTCCGGGATGCGTCGCGTCGTTCAGGGAACTGGTGACTTGGCTGATCTGCCCAGCGTTATTGATCGTTTGGGTGATGGTAAAGCCTGCCGGGTGATTCCAACTCGTGACGTCACCGGCCAGATCGTAGTTGTAAAGCGCGGCAAAAATGCTGCTGCTCCCGCAATTGAGCGGCGTACACTGCCAGTAGTCCTTGGTCCGGCCCATCGGATCGTAGTCCTGGACGGTGGCGGTCTGGAGCGTGCCCCCGGACGTCGACGTGGTGGTGGTGTGGGTGAGCCGGCCGACCGGATACCCCAGCGTAGGGCTTGTCCAACCCCCCAAGGTTACCGTGGATTCGTCGTAAGAGAAGGTCCAGGTGGGCGAGGTGTCGCTGTAAGTCTTGGAAGTAACTCGGTTGAGCGCGTCGTAGGAATAGGCCATGATGGTGCCGGAGTTGTCAGTACGGCTGCAAACCGCCGAGGGATCCCCCGCACACAGGGAGGAGGGGATGGGGTACGTGTAAGTGTCCGTCCCGGACTCCGGGTTGATGGCGGTCAACTGGCGCTTCAGCGAGTCGTAGGTAAAGGTGCGCGTCTGTCCACCTTGATTCACCGTCAAGAGATCGTCGAGGCCATCGTAGGTGTAGCTGGTGTAGTAATTCAGTCCGGCCTCCGTGACGTTCAGGAGGCGGCCCAAGCCGTCGTAACAGAGAACGCGTTGCTTGCGCGCCGGGTCGGTGAGGGTGGCGCAGTAAGTGCTCCCACTGGCGGAGTAGCTGGTGGTGGTGGTGCTTCCGTCGGGATGCGCGACGGAGGTCGTGCGCCCCAAGGCGTCATACGTTGTCGTGGTCACGCCATAGGTCGGGTCGGAGGTGCTGCGGTAGGGGTTGGTCACCGTCCAGGGGCGGGCTAAGCCGTCGAGTGTCGTCATCGTGTAGTCGGTGCCGGCGGGGTCGGAGTTCAGCACGGTTTCAATGGGGTGGGCGATCCCGTCGGTGTACGCCGTGGTCACGATGTTGTCAGCAGGGTTACCGTCACGAATCCTCGTGGTGACGACGCTGGGGGTGGAGCTGGCGTCGTTGTAAGCCAGCGTCGTCTCGCCCCCGTCCGGGTAGTTGGCTTGGGTCAGCCGCGCCAAGGGGTCGTTGTAGTAATAGCTCGTAGTCTGGGAGTTCTCGTCGGTCGAGGAGGCCAGTTCTCCACTGCTGAAATTGTAGGAGAAATGTTCGGTGTGGGCGACGCCCGTTGAAGGATAGGTGATTTGCGTCAGGTAGGCACCGTAGTAGCTAGCGGCCGAGTAGGCGTAGTCCGTCGTGTTTTGGCGTGGGTCGGCGAAGCTGAGCATCTGCCCCGTGTCGTCGTTAGTGAAGGTGGAGGAAAGAAAGCTGCTAGTGGTGTTGACCCAAACGGATTTGGTTGTGAGATTCCCTCGGGCGACGCTGGTGTTTCCATTGTAGTTCGTGTCGCGGCCTTCCGAAATGCCCGCCGACTGGACGTTCGTCTGGTCATAAGCATAAGTCGTCTGCGCCGCCTGCGTGCCGCTGCCGTAGACGGTGACCTGCGACGGCTTGTCGAGGATCGAGGGCGCGGTGGGGTAGATGGGTGTTGCGGCAAAACTTTGATAGCTGATGGCGGTTTCCCGCAGGGGCGTGCCGCTGGGTGGGCCGGTGTAGCCGCTCGGACAGGGAGATTGCTGTCCCCAGTCCCATTCCTTTTTGTCGGTTACCTGCGCACCCCGCGCGGAATACACATAATCGGTTCGAGAGGTCAGCCCCGCCTGCGTCGTGGAGCTACAGGCCATCTCATACTGATTCACCCAGTTCTTGTTGACCGTCCTTAGGAGGGAGCCATTCCAGTCGTAGTACTGAATCTGGCTCTCCAGCGGAATCTGATTGGTGATGGTGACGTCGGTGTTGGGCTGGTAGGCAGAGTACATCCAGGAGTAATTGTACACCGTCTGGAAATTTGTGCCCCGCAGCAGGTCGTAAGTGGTGACGGTGGTGGTCTTCGAAGTCCAGAGGCCCGCGTTCTGGCCGGTGCCCCAAGCGGGGGGGGAGTAGGCAAAATGCTGGTGCAGAACCTCGATGGACCCGTTGTAGCTCACGTACCGGTCGGTGATGACCGGGGTGTCGTAATAGTAGGAACATGCCCAGTATTGGCCGTTCGAGTACGTACCATTGGCAAAACCGGCTTCGGACTTGGGATTGACGCCCCAAACATAACGTACATAAGCGCCGGTGGGGTAGACAATCTTTTTCAACAGTCCGTAGGTGGAATCGTATTGAAAGGAGTAGCTCGTCCCATCGGGAAGCGTGAGGATGGAGAGCGGAACATAGGGCAGGTTAAGCCCTCCCACCGAGCAACTTCCCGAGTACTGGTCCACGTTTAAATTATCGTTGGTCCACGTGGCCGAGCCTGAGTAGTCGGCGGAGTAGGAACCGCTCAGCCCTGCCACCGTGACCGTGTCGGTCCCCCCGCTGCCGGAGTTGCCGCAAGAAATGGACAACACGGAACGGCCCAGCGTGTCCGTGTAGCCGCTGAAACCCCCGGCACAGGAGCCTCCGGTGTTCACCGTAACGACGTTTCCGTTGCGATCCTCAATCGAGGTCGGCAGTATATTGCTGCCTGCGACGTGGCCCGGGAAGGAGACAACGGTTCCGTCGGCGTCGGCGACGGTGACCATCTTACCAACCCACTGGGCGCCGCTGGCGATGGCGGGAGTGTACGCCAGCAAGAGCGGATCGCCGCCGCTAGGGTCCTGGTTATCCACCTGGTACCCGTCGGGCAAGATGGCGTTGGCGCAGTTGCCGCCCTTGTTCCCCGCCGGCGCGTAACCATAGGTGGAGAGCATAAGGGGGTGCCGGCCGCCGCTGGGATCCGAATACATGTAATTGAGCGAGACCGTACACTTCGTCCCGGTTCCGTCCTGAAGCGTCACGTTTTGAGTGGAGAAGGAAAGCGTGGGAAACGAGTAGGACCACGATGCCTGGCTCGTCCAACCTACGCCCCCCGCGTCCGGCTGCAACACTATCCCGCCGTTGGAATCGTAGGCAAACGAAAACGGCACGGTGAGCTTCCGCCCCGGCGGCATGGGCACGGCGATCCGCACGCTGGTACTCCCGTTGGCGGGATTCACCGTCTCATTCAGCTCGCCGAGGTAATGATGACCCGCGCTGGGCACGGGCGTGGACGTGGTGTCGCCAAGGTTGGTGATTTGCGCTAACGCTGTGCAGGGGAGGAAGATGAGCAGCCCGTACAAGAGAGAAACCATCAGATTACTGGGGAATTTGAATCGCTTCGTCATGGCGGGCCTCCTACTATGAAGGATGACAGCGTTCGAGCAATACATACATATTGATAATATGCGTGATGTGATACTCCCGTTAAGGTGGGGTGTCAATGATATACGTCAAAAAATGCTAACGTAAGTAAAATTTAATTTGAGTCATTTTGTCCTACGTGGCGTTACGGGAGCTTTGCACGGACCGTGACGGAGTGACAATTTGGCATTGGGAGTCGGACAATAAGTAGTGGAGGGAACGGTGTCAGGAACGTGTGAAAAAATTGAATTCGGACCCCTTTTCAACCGTGTAACTTATTGAAAATGCGTAGTGCTGAAATCGGTAAAACCAATTTTTTCACACGTTCCAGGTACCCTTTTCTTTCAGCGGGTAGCGCGGGTAGAGTAGGGGAGAAGGCGACCCGGCTGGGGCGGCCCAGTCCCCCCTCGTCGAACCACCGGTGTGGGCTGCGCCTGCCTCGGAACGCGCCCCCTTCCCTGAAAATCGCCGGGAGTTCCTGGTCTCGACATGCCCGGTTTTGACATCGTCTCCATCGCCAAAGGGTACGGGTGCGATGCCGCGCGTCTAAACGATCTTGATGCCATTAAGACCGCCGCGGTCGAGGCTTGAAGCAAATCCAAGCCGACCGTACTCGAGATTCGGATTTCCCCACCAATACCGCCATTGATCTGACGGCAGGAGAAAGTAGCCACCGTCAATGCTTTTTTGACCGTGGGATTTTCCCATGTCCATTATGGGAAACTGGGGAACTGGGGGAAACTGGGGACAGACGGGACGTTTTCGGGTATTGCTTCGGCCGAGGCGACCCCAATAACCCCAACGAGGCGGCCACGGCGCAAGATAGCGTGGGAATGATCGCCACGTATACCTACGATAGCTCGTCGCGGCTTACCAAGCTGAGCTACCCCGA
>Ga0326728_10026582_pt1 | contig 10222 bp, 10 predicted proteins | sample MB3enrmetagenome_FD_207602 | JGI IMG/M metagenome (GOLD analysis project Ga0326728, IMG submission 207602) | Lab enriched peat soil microbial communities from McLean, Ithaca, NY, United States - MB31MN | ecosystem: Environmental > Terrestrial > Soil > Wetlands > Peat | place: USA: New York... | reverse complement strand
GCGCTTGGCACGGGGCGCATTTGGTGATAGAACCCGGACATGAAGTCGTTGACTGAGTATTTGTGGTTCCATGTCCCGTCCCGGCGGGGATTTGTGAATATTACCGAAACTGTGGAGGGGCTGGTGAAGAAGAGCGGCGTCCAGGAGGGCCTCTGTTTGGTGAACGCGATGCACATCACCGCCTCCGTGTTCATCAATGACGCGGAAGACGGTCTGTTGCACGATTACGAAGTGTGGCTGGAGCGGTTGGCCCCGCACGAGCCGGTTGCGCAATACCATCACAACCGCACCGGCGAGGACAACGCCGACGCTCACCTCAAGCGGCAAGTGATGGGCCGGGAAGTGGTCGTCGCCATCACCGCCGGCAAACTGGATTTTGGCCCGTGGGAACAGATTTTTTACGGCGAATTTGACGGCCGGCGGCGCAAGCGGGCGCTGGTCAAAATCATCGGGGAATGAGGGGCGCGGCGCGGGGGTGGGCTGACATGGCGAATTGCCATTGAATTGTTGTCACGTTGCTCCTGGTGTGATAATTTCTCCGCGTGAGCAAACTCGAGCAAATTCAGGCGGCGGCGGAATCGCTCGCCCCGGAAGAGAAACAGCAACTGATGCTCTTCCTCGCCACACGGATGCGCGCGCGAGGAGTCCAAATGCCTGAACCGCGAAGATTTTCCCGCGACCAGATGGCGGGATGGATCGCGGAAGATGAAGCCGACATGCGCTGCTTCCAGCAAGGCAAGTGAGGCTTCTATAACCCTTGCCTCAACGCGGCCGATTGCCCCGGCCGGTATTGCCGCGTCACCGACAGAAAACGCTTGATATTGGGCCAAACAAGTGGGAGATTCCCACCATGACAGTCGTGACGGACAACAAGAAGCGAGTGACCCTGCGCCTGGCGCAACCGGGGGACAGGTTCGATGTCCAGGTAGTCTCCGATGGGAATTACATTCTGAGCAAGCTGGTACCAGTGCGGCCACGGGGTACCGCGAAGGTTCGGATTGAAAAACGAGGGCAATACCATGTCGGTGTCTTGGACCACCCGATAGATCCGGAAGCACTCAAAGCGGCGGTCGCTGAGTTTCCATGAATCCGGACCCGCCACCATCCATGCCCGCTTCGCCCCCGTCAGGGCATTTGCTGGACGTGAACCTTCTCCTGGCGGCAATTTGGGCCAACCATCCGCAGCACGCCAAGGCTTTTGCGTGGCTTTCCGGGAAAAGTGTCATTCTCTGTCCTCTATCCGAGCTTGGCTTTCTGCGCATCTCTACCAACAAGAAGGCCATCAATGCGCCAATGGAGAAGGCACGAAATCTGCTCAACCAGTTTGCCGCAGATCGAAAGGCGGTCAGGATCGCGGCGGACCTGCCGGCGCTTGACTCTCATCCGGGCAAATCCGAACAGGTCACCGACCATTACTTGGCTGATCTGGCGACCTTGCACGGGATCAGGCTGGCAACCCTTGATCAGAACCTAACCCATTCGTCCGTTGATGTGATCCTCTGAGAACCGGAAGAAGCGCAGATTCCCGCGCACACGGTCCACGGTGGACAAAACCATAGCATGGCAGGGGTATGGCTGGCGAATTACTTTTCTTATTGATCAAGCCCCGGCGGAGGGCGCGTCGGCGGGCGCGGCCGGGACGGCGGGAAGGACGGCGGACGTTTGCACAGGCGCCCTTTTCCACGGAGGTTTCTGGAGGGGAGGCGGCTCGGGGACGCGGAGCCGGTTGGTGGTGAGCAATCCCCGCTCCCAGGCGAGCAGGTAAAGTTCCGATAGGGCCTCAAAGCTCGCATCCGTCGCAAAGAGGGTGAGGGACTGGCCCTGGTCCATCCATTTTTGGCGGCGCGCGGCGCATTCGATCAGCCAGCGCGGCTCGATTTCAAAGGCCGTCCGGTAAATATCCCGCAACGATGGTGGAATCCGTTCGATCTGCTGGAGGGAATGTTCGTTGCGCCGCAACTCCTCCCTCATGGCATCGTCCCACAAATTCAGCCGCCGCAAATCCTCCACCAGATGCAGGTTCCACGGCCCGCGCGCGCCGCCCGCGCCCTCTCCGAACAACGTCCTTGCCGCCGGCTCGATGGAAGGGGTCACGCCCGCAATCCACGAGCCTTCCAGCGCCGGCCCGATGGCGGTGACGGCGCTGTTGCGCATTCCGTGGCGTTTAACGCTGTCGCGCACGAAGGCCCAATCCAAGCTGCCCGGCCGGTCCGCGGCAACGGCCCGGCCGCGCTGCTCTTCCAGAAAGGCCAGCGTGTCCGCGGGCAACAGGCCGCAACTCCATTTCGACCCGGCATAAGCCGGGCACGGGCCGCGTTCCCGCGCCAGCGCCGTGGATTCCAAAATCGCGCAATACGAAACCAACTCCATGCCGCGGTCGGCGAATTCCGCCGCGGCGGCGCTGGCGTAAGGGAGGCGCAATTGATAAAGGGCCTCCTGAAAACCGGTGATCCCCAGCCCGGCGGCGCGCTCTGCGCGGGCGGCCGCCCGCAGCGCGGGCGAGGGAAAGGCGCTCAGGTCCAGGGCGTTGTCAAGCATACGCATCGCCGCCGCCGCCGTGCGGCCCAGGCGGGCCGCGTCCAGCCCGTTTTCATCCACATGCGCCGCCAGGTTGATCGCGCCCAGGCTGCAGGCGGCCGGCGTGGGGAGCAGGGCGCCGGCGCCCAGCAGGGCGCTCCGCACCGCTCCGGCGGGATCCTGGAGCGAGCGCAGATTGGCGGCGTCCTTGAAGGCCAGCCACGGCTGCCCCGTTTCAGCCAGCGAAGCCAGGATTTCGCGCCACAGTTCCAGGGCGGGGACTTGCCGGAATTCCTTCATCTCCCCGCGGGCCGCCCGGGCTTCGTATTCGAGGAAACGCTTCTGGAACGCGGCGCCAAAAAGCGGGTGCAAATCGGGAACCTCCAGGGCGTCGAACAGCGTCCAGCGGCCTCCTTCTCGCACGCGCTGCAGGAACAGGTCGGGAATCCAGGCGCCCTTGTTCAGATCGTGTTCCCAGGGCGGCTCGCCGGGGCGGGGACGCGCCAGAAAATCCGGCATGCTGCCATGCCAGGGTTCCAGCCAGGAGCAGGTCAGGCCCGCGCGCATCCGCCGGCTCATCCGCCCGCCCGGTTGGGCCGTGATGTGTTCCAGATCATTCCAGCCCGTCGCCGCATAACAGACAGCCAGGTGCGGTTGCGCCGTGCCCGCGTTAAAGAGCACCGGGGTGGAAGGGACAAAAGCGAAGGAGGAAAGCGCCTCATAAAACTCCAGCGCGCGCTCGTCCGCCCGCGCCCCTTCGCGCAACGCCAGTCCCATGGCCAGGCGCATCCAAAAGTATTGGGGGGTTTCGAGGAGCCGCCCCTGGTCCCGCAACAGAAAGTCGGCGGACAACAGCCGCAGTCCCGCCGCGCTGAATTGGGCGTCGTGTTCCAAGCGCAATCCGCCGGCCAGAAATTCCAGGTCAAAATCGGCCATCTCCGGCGCGAGCAGCCGCAGATGGATTGCTTCGTGGATGTAATCGCTGAAACCACGGCGGCAGACCGGCTCCACCTCCGCGCTCTCCACCCATTGGGGCAGGGCCTGCCGGTAAATGCTTCGCAAGAACAATCTTGCCGCAACCGTGTCGCAGGCTGGATCGGCTGTCAGGCGCGAGTCCGCGGCCAGTTCCATCGCTTTTTCCGGGTCCTTGATGCCCTGCTGTTCCAGCCGCAAGGCTTCCTGGGCCAAGTCTTCCATCGAACACCGGTCTTCCAATCCGCGGCAGGCCGCCGCCGCCCAGATCTGGAAACAGGAGGGCGCCTTCGCCGGTGTCTGCTCCGGGGCGGAAGTCGCGGCGGCCGGGGGAGACGGGCCTGGCACGGCGCGTTTTTCCCGTTCCACCCTGGCGCGCCGCCGCTCGTCGCGGTAGAGAATATAACTTCGCGCGACCTGCCAATGTCCGTCCCGCATCAATTGTTCCTCCACCGCATCCTGGATGCGTTCGACCTCCAGCGGTTCGCCTTTGATGGCGCCGCTCAACACCCTTTCTGCCACGGCGTCCGCCGTCTTGAGAACGGCCACCAGGGCCGCTTCCGGCAGCGGTTGATCGGGGACAATTCCATGCACCGCTTTGAAGGCGCATTCGATGGCCATGAAAATGCGCGCCTCATTGAACTCCTCATTGCGCCCGTCCCGTTTGCGCACCAGGAACCGGGTTTCCTCGCGAGGATCAATCCCGATCATCTTGAGCTGGTCCGCCGCATCAATCATAAGGTCGTCAGTTTCATCGCAGAGCAATTTCACCCAACCGATGGTGTATGGGCGAAACGATAACCCCACTAATAGGGGTTTTGCCTTGGGCTGTCAATGGTTTTTTTTGAGGATTTTCGTGAGGATATGCCCCCCGGTCCCGCCCTGCCATCCAAGACTTGATTGCCGCAGTCTCCCGGTTTATCATCGCTGGATAAACGCCATGATCGTCACAACGGCAAGACCTGTCCGTGGCGCTATCCGCCAAGAAAACCCGGGCCATTCGCCCATGCACCCGCCTCTTCCATGAATCCTGTCAAGACTATTCCACTGCTCGCCGCGCTGCTGCTGCTCTCCCATTCCGCCCCGGCCCTGGACCGGACGAATGTCACGTTCAAGGTCTTCCAATTCCCCCCGGACAAGATCCCTGCGATTGACGGCAAGACCAATGATTGGGACATCGTGCCCGAAGATTACGTCATCGGGTCGGACCAGTTGGTGGACGACATGCACAATCACACCAATGATCCCAAACACCTGAACGCGCGGGTCAGAGTCGGCTGGGTCAAGGGACTCAACCGGCTGTATTTTCTTTACGAGGCGGACAAGGATTATTGGGATTTTTCGCGGGCCGATTTGCACAACGACATTTTCGAAATTGTGGTGGACGGCGACCTGTCCGGCGGCCCTTTTGAGCAGGAATTTGAGACCAATCGCGGCATCCTGGGCCGATGGGAAACCTATATGACGCTGCAAAACGCCCACGCGCAAAACTACCACATCTTCACTCCGGCGGAGGGCAAGGATTGGTGCATGTTTTGGGGCCCGCAACAATGGGTCAAGGATCTGCCCTACGCCAACCACGCCTGCACCTACAACTTCCGGCCCGGCCAGCCGGGGCATCTGGTTTTGGAATTCTGGATCACCCCCTTCGATTACGCCGGCGCCGAAGGCCCGAAACGCGCCGTCGAATCGGTCCTGACGGAAAACAAAATCATCGGCCTTTCCTGGGCGGTGATTGATTACATGGACCCGAATTCAGGCGCCGCCAGCTACGGATTCTGGAATCTCTCGCGGCATCACACGTTTTTTGGCAACGCGGATTACCTGTGCCAGTTCAAACTCATGCCGCTGGAACCGCAATTCCTCAAACCGCTCGACGCCCAATGGACCTTTCAAATAGTGGACATGAACCGGCGGTTGGTGGCGTTCAAGGACCAATCCATCGGCAAGATTACCTCCTGGAAGTGGGAATTTGGCGACGGCGAGACCTCCGCCGAGCCAAACCCCATCCACGCCTACAAAGCCGCCGGCGCGTATGTCGTCGTGCTTTCGGTGGAAGGGCCGGAAGGCAAATCCCGCTTCTCCAGGGTTTGGGACGTGACCTTGAAGTAGAGGTCCTCTGAGAAATGCAACGACCCGCCTCCGACATTCGGGAGGAAATCGCGCGAAACGGGGCGGTTTCGTTCGCGCGGTTCATGGAACTGGCGCTCTACGCGCCGGGCTGCGGATATTATGAGCGGCCCCGGGAAATAGGCCGGCGCGGGGATTTTTTCACCAGCGTCAGCGTCGGCCCGGTGTTCGGAGAGTTGCTGGCTTTTCAATTCGCGCAATGGCTGGAGAACATCGCGCCGCCGGGCCAATGGCATATCGTCGAGGCGGGCGCGCACGACGGACAGTTGGCGCTGGATATTCTGCGCTGGCTGCGCCGGCTCCGCCCGCGCCTTTTCGCGGGCCTGGAATACCGGGTGGTCGAGCCGTCGCCCGTCCGCCGCGCCTGGCAGGAGGAAAGACTGGGCAAGGAATTCCCCAATGTGAAATGGGCGGGCGGCTTCGGCGAGCCGGGTTTGGGCCGGGTGTGGGGCGTCATTTTTTCCAACGAATTGCTCGACGCCATGCCGGCGCATCGCCTGTGCTGGGACGCCGCCGGCAAACAGTGGCTGGAGTGGCGGGTGGATTGGCGGGGGAACGGCTTCGTCTGGCAAAAGGGGCTGCTGTCCAAGGAGGCGGCGGCCTGTCTGCCGGACATTCCTGCCGCAGTGGAAGCGGTCTTGCCCGGCGATTTTGTCATCGAACTTTCTCCCGCCGCCGCGCAATGGTGGACGCGCGCCGCCGCCAGCCTGCAATGCGGCAAACTGCTCACTCTGGACTACGGCCTGGACGGTGACGAATGGCTCCGCCCCGAGCGCGCCTCCGGGACCTTGCGGGCGTATGCCGGGCAACAGCTTTGCGGCAATATCCTGGCCAGCCCCGGCGAGCAGGACATCACCGCGCACGTCAATTTCTCCGTCCTGCGGCGGGCGGGGGAGGGGGCCGGATTGCGAACGGAGGGATTGGCGCGCCAATCCAAATTCTTGACGGATATTTTCCGGCGCAGCCTGGAGGACGCGGCGGGTTTTGAGGAATGGACCGCGGCGCGGGTCCGGCAATTTCGAACGCTGACCCACCCCGAGCACCTGGGCGACCGCTTTCGGGCGCTGATCCAAGCGCGGTGAGGCCGGCCATCTTTCGGCGGCCGGTCGCCGATGAGCCGCCCGGAAGCCCCTTCCACTCCATTGAGCCGGTAGATGGCGTTCAGTCCCCTGAGCTCCGCCCCCTTGACTTCGCCAATTCAAGCCGGTTCCACTCCGCTCCATTCCAGTGCCGCCGGGTAAACCTCACTTACTGACTTTCTCTCGAGTTATTGTAATCATCTTCACCAAGCTCATAAATCAAGTGCCCCTCCTGCCAGTCTTGGTTTGTATGCGTGCCCACACGCCGGAAGTGCCAACTCTCCAGAATGGCAATGCTTGGCTTGTTTTCAGGGTGGACTATCCCTGTGACAGAAGGCGCCTTAAGTACATCGAAAGCTAAAGGAATGAGAACTTGTGCAACGAGCCGCCCGAACCTCCGGCCCCAGAATGCCCTACCGATGACGATCTGAAGTTCGCGTTTCCCATCCCCATCTGTGGCGCAGATTGTCGCTCGCCCCGCCAGCGTACCTTCCGGCCTCGCAACGATGGCAAACATGACATTACGTTCCATCCCCTTCGGAAAGCTTGCAACCCACGCCTGCTTTTGCAGCTTCGGGATTGCCATGTATTTCTTCACCACTGGATCGTACTCAATGTCAGCAAGGGGCACCGCATCCTCGACCTTAAAGCGGCGCAGAATCACGCCTGAAATTATGGGGAGAAGCCTCTTCTGCTCTTCATTTGTCATAATTGCGAAGCTTATAGATTCGATAGATGCTTGATCGAAGGGGAAGGGTCTGCATACGACTATGGCAAGATCGCTACGAACTTAAGGGATCAGAGATTAAATGTTCCATTCTCCCGTAAATCGGTTTCATGTCAGGGAGGGTTGCCGGAGTTTTTCTTCCGAGAAGGTCAATTGCTTTCCCTACGCACCACAGCATTATGTGCGAATCGCAAGGGTCCGTGGCCCGATCAAAATTTCCGTTTATCGCCTCCAAGGCCCCGTGCGTGAATTTACAGTAAATCCGGTAGGCCAATTCGTAAATCGACTCCATTTTTGCACATTTGGCCGCGTTTAAAATGGTCAGTCTTTTGCGCTGTATTGGATATTGTGGGCATTCGCTTCTAAACTTTTTCTCGAATTCATCCCAATTCTTTTTGTGCTGGGCTTGGCTGGCATGGTCCTTGAATAGTTTGCCATGATCTTTCCACTCTGAAAACGCCTTGCGAGCCAGCAATTCGGGCGCGTTCTCCACTGCCATTCCTCCCAGAATTAGCTCTATCGCCGGGCGAACTAGCAGTTTGGAAGCATCCATGCGATACGTGTGCCGAAGGACCAAATAACCGTCAGCGGCACTGTTGACGGCCTGCGCCACAAAGCTTGCATATTCAGCTTGAGGGCTGCTTGCCACTTTTCCTTCCAGTGTATTCAGTGCTTCAGCCAAGATGCCTTGAAGCTCCTTCAATGCCTGCAATAGTTCGAGTTCCTGTTGAGAATGTTCCACCCCCTTATTTTGGCACAGCCCAGCGAAATATCCAGAATCGACGTGCCTGCGGGGAAGTCAATCTGATGCATCGGAGGTTGTGGGTTAAAATTGCCGCCCGCCACCGGCGGTGGAGCGACTAACGCACCGTCTAAAATCGCACCTGCGCGTGTCGCGCATAATATGATACTCGGTTTCGCTGCGCTCGCACTGCGCGTCTGGGCCTACGCGAATGGGCGACCGCTCCCTTCCGCCTTCGCTCAAGGCAGAGCTACAGCAGACAGGCCGGGCCTTTCAGGCTGAGAGACAAGAAATCGCGGCCCCCGCGTTTTCCCCTGTTCGCCCCATTGCCCAGCCCTGTCGCCAAGACTTGGCGGCTTTGGCTTCCCCTTGAAAGACTATCCGCCTTCGCTTGGCCTTCCACCTTCGCCGGGCCTTCCTCCTTCGCTAAAGCTACGGAGGACGGGACGATGGACAGGACGGTGGACAGGCTGCCGCCAAACCCGGCAAGCTTGGCTCCCCCGTTGAGGCTCCCTTTCTGAATTTCCAAATCCGCCGCTCCGCTCCGCTTTTTGGTTCGTCCGCTCCGCGACCCTTTCTCCTGCGCGGGCGGCAAGCCCATTCCACTTTTTTGGGTGGTTTTTTCCTAATCTTAATCCTAATCTTTATCTTGTTCGGAGAAGGCGGGGCAGGATTAGGATTAAGATTAGGAGGGGAAACCCAGAAAAGTGAAATGCACCCGGGCGGCCATAGGCCATCTTCCGGCTTGCGCGGGCACGGAAGCTGCTCTATTCTGGCTGCGCTCCAAAGAAGCGCGATTCGCAGCTTGCGGCGGGCAATTTGTGAACACTAATGTCCTAATAATATACACGCCCTCCGCACGGTTCACGGCCGCGAATGGAATGCCATAATAGTATGCAGACCATGAAACATGGCCGGCGCGCGTTCACACTGGTGGAAATCATGATTGTCGTCGCTATCATAGGGTTGCTGGCGGCCGTCGCGATTCCCAACTTCTTGCGCGCGCGCGCGACCGCACAAACCAGCGAGTGCATTGACAACCTGCGGATGATAGATGCCGCCCAGCAGCAATGGGCGCTGGAAACCGGCGCCACAGGAACTTCCGTTCCCGCGGCTTCGAATATCCAGCCCTATCTGGGGCGCGGCAATGGGGAGCTTCCAGTTTGTCCGGCGGATCCGGCCCAGTCATTCGCCACCAGTTACGCCCTGAATAATTGCCAGACCTCGCCGACTTGCCAGATTAACCCGGCGGCCCATGTGCTGCCATAACGGCACTGGGGAGGTTCGCAAGCAGCCCGGCGCGGGACTCAGGAGCCTGGCAAGGCCTGCCGCCAGGCGAAAGTGACCAGCGCCGCCAGCAACAGCGCGCCGGCCACGTTGACCCAGCCGCCGTGCCACACGGCGGGTGGCGCCGCGTTCAATGCCAGGCCGATGACGGCCCCGGCCAGAAAGCCGCCCAGGTGCGCCGCGATGTCCGATCCCGGCGCGAATCCGATCAACACCAGAATCAGGAAACCCGCCACTGCGCCGCGCGCCAGCAAGCCCCGGGCCGCCCGATACTTGCGCCAAAGCGAGAAAGAATGAACCGAGAGCATTCCCAGCGCCCCCGTGACCATTCCCGACGCGCCAAGACTCCGGCCTGCGTCGGAATGGATCACCAGGCTCAGGCCATTCCCGGCCGCCCCGGCAAGAAAGGCCGCGAGCAAGGCCACTGCCGGCCCGTAACGAGCCATGGCCAGACCGAGCAACAAGAAACCCGTCGCCGCATTGGCCGCCAAATGCGACAAGTCTTCGTGCAGGGTGATGGCGGTAAAAACACGCCACCATTCCCCCGCCGCCACGCGCCGGTTGTCCATCATGCCCGCGCTTTGCAACTGGGGAAAGGCCGCCATCGTCCAGTAATAAAACGCCGCCAGGGCCGCCACCCAGACCAGCGCGCCCCAGTGAAAGACAAGACCCGAGCCGGGAAGCTGTTGTTTCCAGCGCCAGCCGCGATTTTCCACCCGGTACTGTTGGAGCGCGGCCTGCGCCCGCTGGTAATCGCGCTCCTCCACC